>Ga0335078_10018288_pt1 | contig 10420 bp, 6 predicted proteins | sample Lox_Sample_32_FD_206711 | JGI IMG/M metagenome (GOLD analysis project Ga0335078, IMG submission 206711) | Soil microbial communities from Loxahatchee National Wildlife Refuge, Florida, United States - Lox_Sample_3.2 | ecosystem: Environmental > Terrestrial > Soil > Wetlands | place: USA: Florida...
AGGAAGCCGCTCGTCGGGTTCGGCGTGGTCGGCACGAAGACGGTCCAGACGTCCTCGGACGTCTTGGCCTGGGCCTCGCCCTGGACCACGCTCGTCAGGAAGCCGATCGTCCAGCAGCCCTTCCGGGGGAACTCCACGAGGACCACCTTGCTGAAGAGATGGCGGCTCTGGGAGCTGAAGGTGTTCACGATCTGGCGGACCGTGTTGTAGACGGCGCTGACCCCGGGGATGCTCTGGACGAAGCGGTCGCCGATGCTGAAGAAGTACTTCCCGAAGACGTAGCGCGACGCGTAGCCGAGGAGCGTGACGAGGACCACGACGATCAGCGTGGCGAGGATGTCCCAGACCGCCTCGAGGCCCGGCTTCTCGCGGAGCCAGCCGGGGACGAACCCGAAGAAGAGCGGCTTGAACGTCCCGCCGACGAAGTCGATCACCTTGCCGAAGACGAAGATGGTGAACCCCAGCGGCGCGACGAGGATCACGCCCGAGAAGAAGGCGTTGCGCAGCGTGACGTAGGTCGAGTCGGCCTGGGGTGAGTCAGCCATGGCTGGGGCGGAGGGTCCCCGCATTCGAACGGGTGGGGGCCGCCTACGCCAGCTTGAAGCGGGGGACGGCCGCGTGGCGCGCCAGCAGCCTCATGGCCCGGGCCTCCGCCCGGCGCATCGCGCGCTTGGCGGCCGGGTCCCGGTCGTCGTAGCCCGCGAGATGCAGCCAGCCGTGGACCAGGTAGAGGGCGATCTCGCGGGAGAGGCGCCCGCCGGCCCGCCCCGCCTGGCGGGCCGCCGCGTCGGCCGAGAGGCATATCTCCCCGGCGATCCCGTTGGCCCGGTCGCCCGTGAAGGTGATCACGTCGGTGGGCGAGGCGTCCCCCATGAAGCGGGCGTGCAGGCGCGCGAGCGCCCGGTCCCCGAGGAGCGCGAGCGACAGCGCCCCGGGCGGGCATCCCCCCCGGAACGAGCGGGCGTGGGCGTCGAGGAGGTCCACGGCCGCGGCGATCGACCGCCGGTCGGCGCGCAGCCGGGGATGGCGGTTGGCGACGGCGGTGGTGCGCCCCGGGCCCCTCATGCCTTGGCCTCGGTCGGGGGCTCCCCGGGGGGCTCCCCGGCCTGCGAATACGCCATCCGGGAGTGGAGCATGTTCAGGAGCGTGAACGTGAAGCTGTTCTTGATCTTCGCCAGGTCCTCGAACGTGATCGGTGCCTCGTCGAGCTGGCCGTCGGCGACGCGCTCCGAGACGAGCCGCTCGATGATGGACGCGAGCTTCTCGGCCGTGATGGTCCTGACCGAGCGGGTGATGGCCTCGATGCCGTCCGCCAGCGAGACCACGGCGCTCTCCTTGAACTGCGGCTTGGGCCCCTCGTAGCGGAACGGGGTGTCCGGGACGGCGGGGGGGTCCACCCCGGGGAAGGGCGACTGGGACATGGCGAGCGCGCGCTCGTAGAAGAACTTCACGAGGGTCGTGCCGTGGTGCTGGCGGATGACGTCGATCACGGCGCGCGGCAGGCGGTAGCGCTCGGCCAGCTCGACGCCGTCGGCCACGTGCTGGCGGATGATGGCCGCCGAGGCGGCCGGGTCCTTCTCGTCGTGGGGGTTGACGGCGTTGCGCTGGTTCTCGGTGAAGTACCCGGGGTTGGCCGCCTTGCCTATGTCATGGAAGAGCGCGCAGGCGCGCGCCAGGAGCGGGTTGGCGCCGATCGCGTTGCACGCGTTCTCCGAGAGCTGCGCGACGACGAGCGAGTGGTGGTAGGTCCCGGGGGCCTCGAGCTGCATGCGCCGCAGCAGGGGGTGGTTGAAGTCGGTCAGCTCGAGCAGCGTGATGTCCGTCGTGCGCTTGAACATCGCCTCGAGGATCGGCAGGAACCCGACGACGGCGATGCCCGTCAAAAGGCCCGTGAAGAGCCCCGCGGCCATCTGCCAGGCCAGGGTGTCGACCGGCGTCTGCTGCGCGATGCCGATCAGCGACGCGAAGGCGGCGACGGTCAGGCCCCCCATCCCGGCGGCCGCCACGACGCGGCCCCGCCGGCTGGCGTCGCGGCACCCGAACACGGCCACCATGGAGGCCAGGAACGTGAGGACGAGCAGGTCGAGCCGGTTGCCGTAGATCACCCCGGTGAAGATCGAGATGAAGAGCGCCATGAAGATCGCCGAGCCCGCGTCGATCAGGATGGCCACGATCAGGGGCGCGAGCGCCGTCGGGGCGAGGTAGGGCAGGGCGGAGGCGAGCGTCGAGTCCCTCAGGAAGAGCTCGGCCCCGCCCACCGAGTAGACGGCACGCACCAGGGCGAGGTTGAGGATGACGACGAGCGCGAGCAGGCCCAGGCGGACGTTGCTCGCGAGCGTCTCGGGGTCCTCCAGCCGGATGTACAGGATCGAGGCCAGCACCATCGCGAGCACGAGCAGGACCCGGCCGAAGAGCTCGAGGCCCTCGCCGAGCTCGGAGGCGCCCCCCTCGATCGCCGCCATGCGGTACGCGTTGGCCATCTCGTACTGGTCCCCGGTCACCCGGTCGCCGGCGTTGATGATCGTCTGGCCGAGCGGGACCCTCACGCGCACCGGCCTGAGCTTGCTCAGGATCGCCGACTCCCGGACCGCCGCCGCCTCGCGGTCATAGACGAGGTTCGCCTGGACCCCGCCCCGGAAGAGCCTGAAGAGCGCCTGCGCCGCGGGCTTCGGGACGCCGTCGGCCGCCAGGCTCACCCGCAGGAACGTGAGCGCGTCCTCCATCGACTGGACGGTGCGCGACGCCACGCCGCCCGAGGGCCGCTCGACCTCGAACATCACCACGGCCCCGGGCGCGCCGCCCGGCGCCACCGCGTCGGTGACCCCCTGGCTGTAGATCTGCCTCAGGGCCGCGAAGCCGCTCTCGAACAGGGCGGCGCGGGCGCCGGCGTCGCCCGCCGTGAGCAGCGCGGCCAGGTCGTCGGCGGTCGTCTCGTAGGGCCCGCGCGCGTTGAAGTCGTCGGCGACGGCGGCCAGCGCCGAGCGCCGGTCGAAGAACAGCGTGGACAGGCCGGGGTGCGCCGCCTCGAAGGCGGCCAGCTTCGCCAGGAGGAGGCGCGCGGACTCCTCGAAGCGCTGGGCCGGCGCCATGTCGAGCCGGTAGATCGGGGGCAGGCCGCTCAGGCGCTGCTCCTGCTCGGCCCGCGTGCGCTCGGTGCTCACGTAGGTGAACGGGACGCCGGCGACGATCTTGACCGGCGAAACCTGGTTCGGGAGCACGGGCAGGTCGAGGACCCGCATCCGGGCCGAGCTGATCGTGACGATCGCGGCCACCGTCACCACGAAGATGAGCCCCGAGATCAGCCGGTTCTGGTCCAGGAAGTCGCGGATCCCCGACGCGGGGGCCCGGGCGCCGCCCGCGCGCGCGCCGGGTCCGCCCACCAGGAGCCTGAGGCGGTTGCGAACGGACATGCTAGCGGCCCCCTTCCGGGCCGGCGCCGGTCGCCGGGCGCCTGTGGCGCTCGTACGCCTCGATGATCCGCTGGACGAGCGGGTGGCGCACGACGTCGGCCCCGGTGAAGTGGTGGAAGACGACGCCCGGCACGTCCTTGAGGATGCCGCGGACCTCGAGAAGGCCGGACTGCTTGGAGCGGGGCAGGTCGATCTGCGTGATGTCGCCCGTCACGACCATCCGCGAATCCTCCCCGAGGCGCGTCAGGAACATCATCATCTGCTCGTGCGTCGTGTTCTGCGCCTCGTCGAGGATCACGAACGCGTGCGAGAGGGTCCGGCCGCGCATGTAGGCCAGGGGCGCGATCTCGATGACCCCCTTCTCCGTGAGTTTAACCACCTCCTCCGGGTCGAGCATGTCGTGCAGGGCGTCGTAGAGGGGCCTCAGGTACGGGAGGATCTTCTCGCGCAGGTCCCCGGGCAGGAACCCGAGGGCCTCGCCCGCCTCGACCGCCGGCCTCGTGAGCACGATCCGGCGCACCTCATGGTTGAGAAGGGCCGAGACGGCCGCCGCGACCGCGAGGTAGGTCTTGCCCGTGCCCGCCGGCCCGATCCCGATGACGATCGGCTTCTTGAGGACGGACTGCAGGTACTCCTTCTGGCCTATGGTCTTGGGGACCACGCTCTTGCGGTTCGTCGCGATGACCAGCGGCTCGTCCAGGAAGGCCTGCCACCGCCGGCCGTCGCCCTTCGCGAACGCGTCCACGAGCCGGGCGAAGTCGGGTGTGCGGATCGTCATTCCCTGGCCGCGCGCCGCCACGAGGAAGGCGAAGAACTCCTCGGCCCGCGCCAAGGGCTCCTGGGCGGCCTCGATCTTCAGCCAGTCCTCGCGCGTCACCAGCTTGACGCCGAGCGCCCGCTCCGCGTGGGCCAGGTTCTCCTCCTTGCCCGCGTAGAGCTGGCTCAGATGCCTCGGGCTCTGGAAATGAAGGGTCTTGGCGGGCACGGGCGTCTATCGGGGGTCCGCGGCGATACGCCCGGCGGCGGCCGCGAGCTTCTCCCAGGTCGCGTCGAGCGCCTGGGGGAGAACCCGGGTCTGCGCCAGGACCGGCATGAAGTTGGTGTCGCCGTTCCAGCGCGGCACGACGTGGGCGTGCAGGTGGGCGATGCTCGATCCCGCCGCCGACCCGAGGTTGAAGCCTATGTTGACGCCGTCGGGCTTGATCGCCTCCCGCAGGAGCCTCCGGGCGAACGCGATCTCGTCGATCAGGTCGCTCCTCTCGGGCCCGGTGAGCTCCTCGAGCTCGGCCACCTCCCGGAACGGCACCGCGAGCAGGTGGCCCGGGTTGTACGGGAAGCGGTTCAGTACCAAGTAGGAAAGCGCGGAGCGGTGCACGATCAGGGCCGCGCGGTCGTCCCCCATCGCGGGCAGCTCCGTGAACGGTCGCTTCATCTTTGCCGGGTAGCGCGGCGCCTCAATGTAGTCCATGCGCCAGTAGGCGTGAAGCTGCTGCATCGTTTAGGGCCCACCATGCGATCAGATGGGGGGGGCAAAGTCAAAGACTTGCCTCCGGGCGCCGGCGCGCTGTCATCTCGCAGGCATGCCGACTGCCAGCACCCCCCGACGCGTCGCCGTCACCGGCGTCGGCGCGGTCACGCCGGTCGGCCTGTCCGCCGAGGCCACCTGGGGGGCGTTCCTTGCCGGAAGGAGCGGCATAGGCCCCATAACCCGTTTTGACGCATCGGGATGCACCGCAAGGATAGCCGGCGAGGTGAGAGGCTACGACCCGACGGCGCCGATCGCCTCCCCCGTCTATCCGCGCGGGCGCGCCGAGGAGCCGGTCGCCGCGGCCATGACGCACAAGGAAGTCCGCAAGCTGGGGCGCTTCACGCACTTGGGGATGGGCGCCGGCCTCGAGGCCTACGTCGGCTCAGGCCTGGACGCCCATCGGGATTCCATCCCCGCGGAGCGGATCGGAGTCAACCTCGGGGTCGGCCTCGGCGGCCTTCCCGAGATCGTGGCCATGCACGAGGCGTGGCGCCTGGGCGGCTTCCGCAAGATATCGCCGTTCTTCATCCTCCAGAGCGCGCCGAACATCCTCTCCGGCCAGCTGGCCATCCTGCTCAACCTGCGCGGGCCGAACATGAGCATCGCCTCGGCGTGCGCGACGAGCGGGCACACGCTGGGCGAGTCGGCGCGCGCCATCCGCCGCGGCGACGCGGACGTGATCCTGGCGGGCGGCGCCGAGGCCGTGATCACCCCGGTCGCCGTGGGGGCGTTCGCCCAGATGAAGGCGCTCTCGACGCGCAACGACGACCCCGAGCGGGCGTCGCGGCCGTACGACGCGGACCGCGACGGCTTCGTGGTCGGTGAGGGCGCGGTCGTGTTCGTGCTTGAGGAGCTGGGGCAGGCGCGCCGGCGGGGGGCGCGCATCCTCGCCGAGGTCCTCGGCTACGGCGCCACCGCGGACGCGCACCACCTGTCCTCGCTGGCGCCGGAGGCGGAGGGCTCCCGCCGCTCGATGCAGCTCGCGCTCGCCGACGCCGGGGTCCCCGCCTCCGCCGTGGGCTACGTCTCCGCCCATGCGACGTCGACGCCCGGGGGCGACTGCGAGGAGGCGGCCGCGATCGCGGCCGCCTTCGCCGGGGCCACCGCGCAGCTCCACGTGAGCGCGGTCAAGTCGATGACCGGGCACCTGCTGGGCGCAGCCGGGGCCCTGGGCGCGCTGGCCGCGGTCCTCGCCATCGACCGGGGCGAGGTCCCGCCGACCATCAACCTCGACCGCCTGGACCCCGCGTGCGCCTCGCTCGGCCTCGACTTCACCGCGAACGCGGCCGTCAAGGCGCAGGTCGACGTCGCGCTCGCCAACAGCTTCGGCTTCGGCGGCACCAACGCCTCGCTCGTCTTCGGGCGCGCCGGCCGCGCTTAGAGGCTGTCGGGCGGCGGCGCCCCGAGCGGCGAGCGCGGGGCCTGGGCGAGCGCCGGATGCACGATGACGCGCGACGCCCGGTCCGCGGCCAGGTAGGCCCTCGCCAGGGCGTTGACCTCGGCGGTGTTGATCGACTCGAAGTCGGCGTACCGGCTGCGGGCCCAGTCGAGGACTTCCGGCAGCTCCTGGGCCCTCCCGAGCACGGTCATCCAGTACCGGTTGGTGCGCTCGGTCTCGAGCACCGAGGTGAGCAGCGGGTTCTTGACCCGGTCGAGCTCGTCGCGGGTCACGCCGTTCGCGCTCAGGTCGCCCGCGGCGGCGATCACAAGGTCCTGGAGCCGCTTGGCCTTCGCGGGCTCCGTCTCGGCGATCGCGACAAGGTAGCCGTAGCCGGGGAAGACGTCGCTCGCGGAGCTCGCCACCGAGGGGCTGACGTTGCCTCCCAGCTGGTCGCGCGCGCGCGCGCGCACGCGCTCGGAGAGCAGGTTGGCGAGGATCACGAGCCTCTTGGCCCTGTGGACGTCCATCCCGTCCGAGGTCGGCCAGTACACGGCCACCAGGCTCTTCGGGACGCCCATGTCGACCGCGAAGTCCCTGGCGAACGGCTGGCTGGGAAACGACACCTTGCGCTGCTCGTCGAGCGGCGGCCTCGCGTCGCGCCTGGGCAGGGCGCCGAGGGTCGCCGCGGCGGCGTCGATGGCCGCCTCGATGTCGAGGTCGCCCGCGGCCGACACCTCCAGGGCGCCGTGCGCCAGCTGGGGGCCGAGCCAGGCCCTCACCTCGTCCAGGCTGCGCGCCAGCATGACGGACTTCGGCGGCAGCCCGAACCGCGGGTCGCCGCCGAACAGGAGCCGGGGCACCTGGAGGGCCAGCGGGCCGCGGTCGGTGTGCTCGAACTTCGCGTACTCGACCTCGACCCGCTTCCGGGCGTCGCGCAGGGCCTCGGGCCGGTATCCCGGGTCGGCGATCGAGGCGGCGAGAAGCTGGAACTCCAGGGCGAGGTCGGCCCGGTTCGTCTCCCCGGTCAGCTCGAACGCGTCCAGCGTGGAGGCGAAGTGGACGCCCACGCTCCTGCCGTGCAGGATGCGCCCGAGCTCCTCGGCGCTGTGCCGGCCCAGCCCGCCGGCCGAGAACGTGAGGCCCGAGAAGGCCGAGAGGCCGGGTTCGGTGGCCGCGGGCTCGGTCAGCTGGCCGGTGCCGAGGCGGGCCGCGACGCGGATCACGTTCTCCTCGAAGTCGGTCTTCTTCAGGTTGAGCCGGACGCCGTTGGCGAAGGTGACCTCCGTGATGTCGAGGTCGTCGATGTGCCGGCGCTTGGCGACGGCGCCCGCCGGCCCGAAGTCGGAGTAGGCCCACGTGAAGCCGACGTCCATGCCGGGAGGCGCCACGTCGACGGCGAGGGCCCTCGAGTAGGCGAAGGCGATCGCCGAATTCCCGTCGCCGCCGAGCCGGGCGTTCCCCGCCACGAAGACGAACCTGCCGGGCGCCTCCCAGGCCGCCTGGAAGGCCAGCGCGCAGTCCCTGAGCGAGACCCTTGCGAGCGCCGGGCCCAGCAGCGCCAGGTCGTCGGCGGGGCTCGTGAACACCCGGCCCAGGGCGAGGCTGTCGGCCACCTCCGAGGCGATGTCTTCGGACCGGCGGGGCGCCGCCGCCGCCCGCTCGAGCTCGGCGCGCAGGGCGCCGGCCGCCTCGTTGAGCTCGTCCGCGCGGAATCCGAAGGCGAAGGCGCGGCGCAGCTCCTGGTCGGCGGCCTCGAGGGCCTGGGTCCAGCGCTCGGCCCGGCAGGCCACCTCGATGCTGGACTCCCGGTAGAGGTTGAAGGCCTCGTTCACGTCCGCGTTGCCGCTCGTGAACGGGGCGTTCGGCCGCTTCGCGAGGGCCGCCAGCCTCCGGTTGACCATCTCGGTCGTGAGCCGCCTGGCCAGGTCGCGCGTGCGGCCGGCGGCCGTGTCGGCCTGGCGCCGGGACGGCGCCACGCTCGCGATCACGACGCGCGTGTCGGCCGCGTCCGGCTCGGCGTGGAAGAGCGTGCGGACGCCCTTGGAGCCGGCGACGCGGCCGAGGTCGACGGGCGGCGGCGGCGGGCCCCGGGGCGCCAGGGGGGAGAAGGCCCCCGCGACCTGCCGCTCGACCGCCGCCGCGTCGAAATCGCCCACGGCGACGACGGCCATCAGCTCCGGCCGGTACCACGTGTCGTAGAACGCGACCAGCGCCTGGCGGCCGCATTTCTCGACCACGGCCTCCTGGCCGATCGGGAGGCGCTCGGGCACGCGGGTGCCGGCCTCCATGAGCTCGAGGCGGGCGACCATCGTGCGGTAGCCCGCGGAGTCCCGGGTCCGGATCTCGTCCAGGATGGCGGCGCGCTCCTTGTCGACCATCGCCGGATCCATCCGCAGGGAGCCGCCGATGTCGGCCAGGACGCGCAGGCCCTCGGCGAGCGTCGCGGCGGAGGCGTCCGGCAGCTCGAGCCGGTAGAGCGTGCGGTCGAAGGACGTGGTCGCGTTCGCGTCCGCGCCCGGGCCCGCGCCCAGGCGCCGGAGCGTCCCGGCCATGGCGGCCGGCGCATAGTGCGCGCTGCCGTCGAACGCCAGGTGCTCGACGAAGTGGGCGAGCCCCCGCTGCGAATCGGCCTCCCCGAACGAGCCGGCCAGCACCAGCAGCCGCAGCGAGGCGCGCCCCGCCGGCTCGCGGTTGGGCAGGATGACGTAGCGCAGCCCGTTGGGCAGCGTGCCCGTCCTCGCCGCGGGATCGGTGCGGAGCTCGGGCCCGCCGGCGGGGGGCTCGGCGGGCGCCCCCAGGGCGACCCCGAGGGCGAGGAACAGCGGCGGCGCGAGGGACCGGGCGATTCGGCGCATGGCGAGAGGCCGGAATCGTTGTCGGCGCGCGGGGGCGCTCAAGAGCAAAACGAGCGCGCGCCCGCGGAAACGTGTTGCGGGGTTGGCGGAGCATTTGGTTGTCTCTACGGACCGTGATAGCCGCCGCCCGACGATGATCTGGATCTACAGGCTGCTTTTTCCCCTGATCCTGCTCGTCACGGCGCCCTACTACCTGTGGCGCATGCGCAGGAGGGGGGGCTACGCCCGCGGGTTCTGGCACCGCTTCGGCCTGCCGCCGAGGCTCCCGGCGCGCCGCCCGGGTGTGCGCCGGGTCTGGCTGCAGGCGGTCAGCGTCGGCGAGATGCTGGCGGTCGAGCCCGTCGTGCGCGCGCTGGGGGCCGACGGCGTCGAGGTCGTGCTCACGACGACGACGAGCACGGGCTACCGGGTCGCCGCCGAGCGGTACCTGCCCTGCGTCAGCGCGATCGCCTACTTCCCGGTCGACTGGATGCCCTTCTCCTCGCGCGCGTGGGCTCGGCTCTCGCCCGACCTCGCCATCGTGACCGAGGGGGAGCGCTGGCCCGAGCACATGCACCAGGCCGGCAGCCGCGGCGTCGCCGTGCTCTGCATCAACGCCCGCATCTCGGACAGGAGCTTCCGGCGGCTGAGGATGTTCCCGGCGGTCGCCGCCTTCGTGCTCGGCCGCACGACCCGGCTGCTCGCCGGCTCGGCGCAGGACGCCCGGCGCTTCCGCGACCTGGGCTGCCCCGCCGAGCGGGTGGCGGTGACCGGCAACATCAAGCTCGACGTGCAGATCCCGCGGCTCGACGAGGCCGGCCGCGCCGCGCTGCGCCGGGAGCTGGGCCTGCCGGACGGCCGGCTGGTCCTGCTGGGCTCGTCGACCTGGCCCGGCGAGGAGGCGGCCCTTGTCGGCGCGCTGCTCGCGGCGCGCGCCCAGGGGGTCGACGGGTCGCTCCTGCTCGTGCCCAGGCACGCCGAGCGCCGGGCCGAGATCGAGCGGCTGCTGCGCCCGACGGGCCTGGCCTTCCACCTGCGCTCCCAGGGGGCCGCGCCCGGCCCCGTGGACGTGGCGGTCGGCGACACGACGGGGGAGTTGCGCGCGATGACGCAGCTCGCCGACCTGGTGTTCGTCGGCAAGAGCCTCGCGCCGCACACGGAGGGGCAGACCCCGGTCGAGGCCGCGGTGCTCGGCAAGCCCATCCTCTTCGGTCCGGGCATGGGCAACTTCAGGGCGATCGCCCGCGACCTGCTCGAGCGCGGCGCC
>Ga0335078_10018289_pt1 | contig 10419 bp, 10 predicted proteins | sample Lox_Sample_32_FD_206711 | JGI IMG/M metagenome (GOLD analysis project Ga0335078, IMG submission 206711) | Soil microbial communities from Loxahatchee National Wildlife Refuge, Florida, United States - Lox_Sample_3.2 | ecosystem: Environmental > Terrestrial > Soil > Wetlands | place: USA...
TCGCTCCCAGCGCGCCATACATGTTGGAATGCGAATCCGAGGCGACACAAAATGAGCCGGGCACGACGTATCCGCGCTCGATCATGATCTGATGACCGATCCCTGACCCGGCCGGATAGAAATCGATGCCGTGCTCTGCGGCGAAGGTCTCGATGGAGCAGTACTTCTTGAGATTGGCCTCGTCGTGATTCTGAATGTCGTGGTCGAGTGCGAAGACGAGCTGCTTCGGATCAAACACCTTCTTGGCGCCGATTGCCTTGAACTTGCTCATGACAGCGGAAGTGTTGTCGTGCGTCATCACGCGGGATGGATGAATGGATACGAAATCCCCCGCCCGCAGCGGCCGCTTCGGCCCTTCGGTCATGTGGCCTTGAGCGATCTTCTCCACGATGGTCTGGGGCATGAAACCTCCTTCGCCTGAGAGTGAGGCTGTGTGCCGTGCTACGCGAGCACGGTTTTACGCCGCTTCTGACTCTTCCGTCCTACCTGCGTTTTCGCTTTCGCCGCTTTGGCTTGGCGTGCGTCCGATTCCAAGAGCGCCATCAGTTCGCTCACCGAGCCAACGCGTTCCAGGTTCCAGACCGCGTCCTTGACTTGCTTCTGCGCGGCGGCCGACAGGACACCGTCGGCCAGCGCGGCAAATTTCTCTTCCACTTCCTGATCCGTCAACGGATTGCGCGGATCGCCTTTGGGGAAATCCAGTTGTTTGCTCAAGGAACGTCCATCCTTTGTGCTGATATTCACGATGACCCTCTGCAAAGCCGGAAATACCTTCTCGATCTCAGGGTCGGCCACCACTTCGACCTTCTTCAATTGCTCGCGGATCTTCGCATCCATGATCTTTTCCGTTGTGAATTGCACGGGAGTGACCTGACGCTCGACCAGCGCCGCCGCGATTACGTATGGCAACGAGTGATCGGCTGTTTCCTTAGTCCGGGGATCGTACTTGCTCGGATCGGAAAGAATGTCGGCGGCACGCGCGAGCGATCGAATCTGAATCTTCGCCACATCTTCGGGGCGGAGATCATTGCTCTTCACCAGGTCAAGCACTGCCGAGATGGGAGTGTGCGTCAGAGCCTCGGTCGGAAAGGCCTTCATGCCGCATTGCGTGATGCGCCATGACTCGCCGAGACCGTCGGTAAGCAGATTGAGCTTCCATTCGGGTTTGAAGACGTGCGTCAGTCCTTCTTTGCCGTCGATCACGTGTTCCGGCCCGGTGTATTCCTTCTCGGCCAGCAGCGCCGCGAACACGCCGCTCTGGGTAGCCATGGGATCAACGGTGTTCTTCATCATGGTCAACTTGCCGGCGGTGACCGCCCCCAACGTGCAGTGACGGCTGGCGGAAATACCGATCGCATGCTGAATCTGCTCCCAAGTGAGGCGCAGCGCACGCCCTGCCACCATGGGAGATACAAATGCCGTCAGCGTGGCGTGGTGCCATCCGCGCTCGCGGATACCCGGAAAGGCCGCTTCGCACAGTCGCATCTCGAACTCATGGCCGAGGATGAGTCCTACGATCAACTCCCGCCCGTCGCTGCGGGCGCGTTCACAACAGGCAATGGCTGCCGGGAAGATGTCAGAGGGATGAGACGGATCCTGCTTCCAGTAGATGTCGTTGTAATCCATGCAGCGGATCATCAGCGCGTTCGCCAGCGAGGCCGAAACGGGATCGATCCGCTCGCCGGTGCCGAACACCGTGGCCGGACCCTTGCCGGCAACTTCGCCGAGCACCTCAAGAGCGATCTTCACATCATGTTGACGGAAGCCGCCCAGGGCGCAGCCCAGCGAATCGAGCAAGAACCGTTTTGCTTGATAAATTGCTTCGGCAGATAGGTCTTCATACTTCAGACCAGCCGCCCAGCGTGACATGTGGGCGGTGATGGTTTCTTTCGGGAGGGGGTTCGCGTTGGCGGTGGGCAAGGCTGGCTCCTATTCTGATTTCAGCTTGATGTTCTTCGGATTCTTGAAAGGCAGAAACGCCATGAAGTCGGCGTGATGCACGATGAAGGCTTCCGTCGTTCGTTTGACCAGATCGCCCTCCGCCGCGTGCGCAGCGATGATGTGGCACACGGCGTCGGGCACGCCGCACTCCAATGCCAGCGCCACTCCGGTGAAAGGATGGCGCAACGCTTCGCCGCGCTCGCTCTGCCGGCTCTTGCCATCGGGTCCGAGTTCGTATTCCAGCAGTTTGCCCACGTCCGCCAGGATCGCCCCCGCGATCACGGTGTCGAGGTCAACCGGTAACGCACGCCCCATGAAAGCCTGCATCGCTTTGGCGCTGTCACGCGCGATGTGCACCACGCAGCGCTTGTGCTCCATGAAGGTAATTGGGCAGTTGGGAACGAGCAGAGTAAACGGAATCTGATTCAGGTCTTCCGGCTTAAGCGGACTGCGCTCGAGGGCCTTGACCCAGGTTTGTGTAACTTGTTCGCGTAATTGAGGATTCTGAATCCAGTCGATCTCCGGCCACAGCTGCTTGACGTGCTCGCGCATACCTGTCCCTGGAAGGAACCTTTGAGGCTAGCGTGGCGCTAAGAGGGGCAGCCGCGATTGAAATCACATGGGTCTGTGATTGGACACAATCCCATGCTGAATCAAGAAGATAGCATCTCGCAATCCAGAACCGCTCGCCACGGATGCGGCTGCTTATGGTTTCGGAAGGAGATTCGTGACTTCGCGCTCAAAGACTGCCGGGTCCGTGGCACCGATATGCTTGGCGACGATCCTGCCATCGCGGTCGATCACAAAGGCGATGGGCAAGCCCAGCACACCGCCGTAGTCGACGCCGGTCTGCGCGGTTCCTATGACGACGGGATAGTTGATGCGAAACTGCTGCACGAACGGACCAACGGGATCGGGGCTATCGTCCATGGAAACTCCGATGATTTGTAGGCCACGATCACGGTACTTCTGTTGCAACGCCACGAAATGAGGAGTCTCTTCGCGGCAGGGAACACACCACGTCGCCCAGAAATCGAGCAGCACGACCTTGCCACGATAGGACGCAAGGGACAGCGGCTGTCCGTCAAGGCGGGGAAGCCTGAACTCAGGCGCGAGGAGACCTGGTCGTGGGCCAACGGTTTGGGAGTGAGAATTCCGCCGCAGACGCGAGCGGCTCACGACGATCGCGGCCAGAAGCGCGAAGACGATGATCAAGATTGCGATCCGCCGCAAGGCTAGTCTCCCTTCGTCGTGGGATAACCCTTCTCCACCCAGTCCGCTCCGAAATTGTTGGCGATGTAGAGTACCTTGACGTTCGTGAAACCCATCGCCTGCAGTGCGTCGTCAGCAGGCTTCAGGTTGGGACAGTGGCTCCAGGGACAACATCCGCAATAGAGCACGATGAATTTGTTCCGCGGTAGACCGTCCACACGCTTGCGCAGTTGCTGCAACCCGGCGTCGGAAGATGCCGGGCCGATGTATTCAGACCCGGGAATGTGGGCCTGCCTGTAAAGAACATGCGATCCGACCTGGATCAAAAGAGGCTTTTCCTTACCGGCGTTCAGGATCTTCACCAACTCCTCAACACTGATCTGGCGTGCCGTTGGGATAGAAGTCGCCTGACCCGTCAGGCGACCGGCCGAAATCAGAGCCAACGTGATGCAAACGAGACTAGCAGTCCTGATCATTCTCATGGATACCTCATATGGACAATTCGTCAGTTATTCGACGGTTCGCCCTCCGAAAATTTAACCGCCCGCCAATTCCCGCAGCCTGGCCGCGGCGATTTCAGCCGTGATGTCTCTCTGAGGGTTTCCAAGCATCTCGAACCCAACCATAAATTTGCGAATCGTTGCCGAGCGGAGAAGTGGTGGATAGAAGTGCGCGTGAAAATGCCATTCGGGATGATCCATACCATCCGTCGGCGCCTGATGAAATCCCATCGAGTAAGGGAAGGGGACTCCAAACACTTTGTCGTACGTCGACGTTACACGATGAAGTATCTCACTGAGGGATCGCGGATCGTTCGCAGTGAAGTCGTTCATGCTCGCCAGATGGCGGCGGCTGCAAATGAGAACCTCGAACGGCCAAACGGCCCAAAAAGGTACAAGTGCCACGAATCCATCATTCTCGCAAACCAATCGCAACGCCTGACGTTGCTCGAGGGCGAGGTAGTCGCAAAGCAGGCATCGGGTGTGCGCTTGGCGATAGGTGCTCTGAGCCGCCAGTTCTTTAGCAGGCTCACCCGGAATCGACGCCGTGGCCCATATCTGGCAGTGCGGATGCGGATTGCTTGCTCCCATCATGGCGCCGCGGTTTTCGAAGATTTGCACGTGGCGGATCGACTCAAGCTCGCCGAGCTCTCGAAACTGTTCCATCCAGGTGTGGACCACAATCTCGATCTGCTTGGCCGTCATCGTGGCCAATGTCAAATCGTGGCGGGGCGAGAAGCAAATGACGCGACAAATGCCCGGTTCACCCGTCGCCACGAGCAGTCCGGCGCCGTCGACATCGATGCGCTCAGGCTGCGTATTGGGTTTTAAAGCTGCGAAATCGTTGGTGAAGACGAACGTGGAGTCATACTTAGGGTTGAGGACGCCTCCCACTCGGGCGTTTCCCGGGCAGAGATAACAACTGGGATCATAGGCTGGATCGGGAGTGGTCTGCAGTTTGGCCACTTCGCCTTGCCAGGGCCGCGTGGCCCGATGAGGAGAAACCAGCACCCACTCGTTGGTCAGCGCATTCAGCCTGCGATGCGGATCTTCGTTCAGTTTCAAATTTCAGCCTCGCTGCATTTTACGACGCACGAAGCCTTAGGACGGTGGTTCTGCAGGTTCCCGTTCTGGGCGAGGTCACTAATCGGGAAAGGACAGGTGGCAGCGCACTACATTCTGTGATCGTGGACACACCAGAGTCGCATCCCGCGGGCTAGCATTTCAGTAGATGTAAGGGAGGACCGCAATGTCTTCCGAAAAGCTTCGCATCGTCGTACTCTCGATCTTCCTGATTGCGTTGATCGTGTTCGGCGTGGCTTACAAGCCCACCGCTGCGATGAGCCAGCCTACGAGTGGGACGCAAGCGACACCAACCCAGCAGGCCAGGCCGCACCGATAGCTGCAAGCTATATTTATTCTGGGAGTGTCTACGGCCGCACCGAATTGCTCATCATCAACGCAAACAGCACAGGAAGGTAGATCACGGTCGCCTGCAGAAGGTGGCGAGCCCGCAGCTTCGACTGAGCGTTTGTGATGGGCATCTTCAAGAATGCCAGACGAACTCCGAAGTAGAGCATCGCAATACCCAGCACGACAGCGCCGACGAGATAGGTTCTTCCAGCCATGCCCATGAGACTGGGCAGAACACTGACCGGGATCAGGGCAATCGAGTAACCCAGAATCCGGCGCGCCGTTGATCTTCCGTCGTCTTCCACGACGGGCAGCATCTTGACTCCGCCGCTCGCGTAGTCCTCGCGATAGAGCCATGCAATCGAGAAGAAATGCGGGAATTGCCACACAAATAGGATGGCAAACAGCACTAGCGTGCCCCACTCCAATTGGCCGCGAACCGCCGTCCATCCCAGAACGCCGGGCATCGCGCCCGGGAAGGCACCGATGAATGTGCAGATCGGTGAAATTCGTTTCAGAGGCGTGTACGCCGCCAAATAAACAACGGAGGTCAGGAAAGTAAGAAGTCCGGTGAGTGGGTTCGTGAAGACGGCCAGATAAATGGATCCGCCGACCGTTGCCAGCACGCCAACCGTCGTTGCGTGGAGCATGCTCATGCGTCCGGCTGGCAGCGGACGCTTTGCCGTTCGTCGCATGTTTCCGTCGATGTCGTGTTCCATGACTTCGTTCAATGCAGCTGTGCCGCTGGACACCAACCCGATTCCGAACAAAGCATGCAATAGCCCAAAGCTAAGCCACGAAATCCCTGCCTTGTGTGCGCCAAAGAAATAGCCGCACCATGCGGTCATTACGATCAGCGATGTGACTCTGAGTTTGGTGAGTTCAGCATAATCGCGGAAAAGGGAAGTCGCTCGGGTGCGAAAGCCAGAGAGAGGCAATGTCATCGTGCTCATGAGTTAGGCCGTGTCACCGTTCCGGATGTAGCTTAACTGGTTCGCTGCGAATTGAGCCGTGCGGACCCACTCCGCTCAGGCTCAAGGATTGCATAGGTACTCTGATCAATTTCGAAAGTCAAGGGAAAACGAAACCGCGGTGCTCATTCAGGCTATCACATTGGCGCGAGTTCGGGTCGCGTAGCCGCTACTTGCTTCCGGAAGCCGCTGCCGAATCGAATGTCTCCGGCGGGTCGAAGAAGCACTTGTGCCAAAGCGCGGCGTCGGTCAGCGTTCCGGCCTTCCATTGCTGAAGCACCGGCACCGTCGCGGCGATCATCCCGCCGTCAGCGGAATCGAAAATTAGCACGACCCCTTGAATCTCCTGCAGCTTGCCACTGATTTCCGGGTAGCTTTTGTCGAGCAGGGACTTGGCATACTCCAGCCGCTCTTTCGGCCCTGCATCTTTCGAGCCTTCATCGACTTTTTGCACGCTGATAATTTTCACGTTCTTATTCCGTAACGGTTCCCAGTCGCCCGGAAACGGCGCCATCTCTTCGCGGCTCACATGAAATAGATCTGCCGCCGTGGTCAGCGGGGCTGCGGAATGTTCAGCCGTGTCGGAAATTCCAACCGGCATCTCGACGCTATTGCGCCATATCCATCCTCGCGACAAGCCTGAAATCCGGATGTGCACCCAGTCGGCGTTGAAATCGAGCATCTCGAATTCATCGTGCGCGGCCGCCAGGAATTGCGGTTTTGCCGTCAGGCTGGGAGTCGAAACCACGGGAGTGCCCGACTTCTTAACCGCGACCAGATTGTTTGGATGGGCGATGTTCTTGAAGACATTCTCAAGGCTGTCGGCCTCGGCCTGCAGTGCATTTTCAGCCTTTTGGTCGGGAGTTGGGTCCGCTGGTGGCGGCGTTGCCAGATCGTGCAACGAGGAAGACGAGGAAAGAGTGTGCGGCGGATTCCGGAAATTCGAAGGCGGCGCTGACATCGATGATTGGTCCGTCGACTCTGCGGCGGCAGCGGCCTGTGTCGATGGAGTCGATTTCGAAGCAGTCTCCCGCGCGCCGTCCCCCACGCTACTGGCAAGCTGCTCGCCAAGTTGATCCAGCAGATCCCCTTCCAGGCGGCCATTCGACTTCAAGAGGTCATATCCAGAATGTGAGTTGTTCGGATCGGAGTACCACGCAGTGACTTTCGCGCTGAGGCGAACCGTCGCTCCGCCACCTGGATTCGCTTTCACCTCTACCGAGGCCTGATAGTATCCCCGCTGGTAACGATCGAGTGGATGCTCTCCGGCGACGGCGAATCCCTCCAATACCGGCAAACGTCCCGCCAAATTGCTCTGCATTTTCTTGAGCGCGAGTTCTATCGCGGCTTTCGACTGCGGAAACACTCGTTCCAATGGCGCAGATTGAGCTTGCGCAACGACTCCGCACAGAGCCGCTACGCCGCATACAAATGCTGCTCGTACAAGAGCGTTCGAGCCTCCGCTCATGGCACTAGCTCCAGGTCGTCGCGGAGCATCCATCCATGTTTGCCGTCGTGCGTCTCCACTCCGAGCCAGTAAGGCGTCGAAATCACGATGAGAACCTCAGTTCCGCTCTGCAGAGACTGCAATGTGGCCGCGCTGTGAAACGGTGCCGACTTGAGCGCAGCTCCCGGCGCCTTGACGAGTCTCTGGACTTGCCGGCGCAGATCCTTCACGCGTTCTTCGAGGGTCTGAGGAGGAGGACTGATGCTCGGCGAGGGCGCCGTACTTTCAGGAGCGGGCATCTCTATTGCGGATGCGGCAGTCTCGCCTCCGGGCGCGGCGTGCGCTACGGCGGCAACTGGCTCCTGCGCTTTCGCCGCTTCCGCCGCCTGAGTTTTCATCAACTCGATCTGGTCGAGATGGTCGTGGATGTCATTGTACTCCGCGCTCTCCACAGAACCGTTGGAAGCGTGCGCGATATGTCGAAAGTCCTCCACGAAGCGGGCATCAATACGCAGGACAGTATGAGTCGCGTCCTGCGCTTGAATCACGTAGCGCACGGCCAGGGTCCCGACATCACTGCTGTTCTTGAAATTCCATGGGGCAAGAGCCTTCATGCGGACCTTATAGAAAACTTTGCCGGCCTCAGTCCATTCAGGAAATACTTGGGTCGAACTCGGCACCGCAGCTCCGCTGAGATACTCGTCCTTGCTGTATTCCTTCGTGCCTCGAATGATGCCGTTTTGCACGATCTCCTGCACCACTTGCGAAACTTCATCCTCTGGAAAGGGAACATTGACGACGAAACCCACGCCATATTGGGGGGCGTCCTTTTCTCGTGCGGGAATCCCGAAGGCAGGAATTGTAACGATCAGCAGCAGAAGGATCTTCCAGCAGCAGTCAGCGATACGGAGAAAACGCGCGAACCCTAGCGGTTGGCGAGATGCGAAGGTAGTCGAAAGCATGTGATTCCACACAAAGCAGCCGGTTATACGTGGCTCAGTTTGAAGTTCCAAGTTTCAAGGGCGTCATCCCGACGGACCCGCGTTTTCACCAGCGGGCCGAGGGATCTCCCGTGGCACAGAGCCTCGTGACGGGAGATCCTTCGCTCCGCTTGAAAAACGGCTGCGCTCAGGATGACCCCGTAACGAGAACGACGGTAACGATCGGGATTCAAACTGATCCACTACCCGGTTTTATCGCAGTGCTAGTTTCGTGCGTTTGGCCGTTAACATTGTCACAAAGTTGTAATTTGATTCTCATGGCTTGACGTGCTTCGGCGCTGGATTCGCCCGCTCGGAGGATGAGCCAGCGAGCACTCCTTTTTCGGCTTACGTGGCATAATCATCGGCACAATCCACCTGCAGGTGCGAGCATGCGTCAAGCCCTGATTCTCGTTTTGTGTTTGTCCATTTCTTCAGCAGTTGGCTTCTGTTCTTCTCCGGTTCCGAAGCTGCAGATTTACTTCCTTGACGTTGAAGGCGGCCAAGCGACACTGGTTGTGGCTCCTAACGGCCAATCCGTGTTGATTGATACCGGATGGCCCGGCTATGAAGGGCGCGACGCCGACCGCATTATCTCGGCTGCTCGCCAAGCCGGTCTGTCGCAGATCGACTACGTTCTCATCACGCACTACCACCGTGACCACGTTGGAGGCGTGCCGCAACTTGCCGAGAGTTTCAAGATCGGAACCTTCGTGGACCACGGGCCCAATCTCGAAGACTCGGAAGTGACGCGCACCGACTACGCCGCTTATGAGAAAGCGACTGCAGGCCATCCTCGCGTTACGGTAAAGCCGGGATGGGGACTGCCGATCAAGGGCATTCAGGTCAAGGTCCTTTCCGCCGCTGGCGAACTGATTAAGACCCCGTTGCCAGGAGCGGGCGAGGCGAATCCGTATTGCAAGGGCGAGCCCTCCGCGCCCGACGATGCCACCGAGAATGCCCGTTCGGTCGGCGTGATGATCACCTACGGGAAGTTCCGCTTCCTCGACCTCGGTGATTTGACCAAGAAGAAGGAACTCGAACTCGCATGCCCCAACAACCTGCTGGGTACCGTCGATCTGTTTCTCGTCACACATCACGGGGCTGACCTTTCCAATCCCAAGGCTCTCGTCTGGGCACTGCATCCGCGAGTGGCTGTGATCGACAACGGTCCTCGGAAGGGCTCGAGTCCGGCGGCATGGCAAATCGTGCATGACTCTCCGGGGCTTGAGGACTTGTGGCAGTTGCACTATGCGGCGGAGTCCGACAAGGATCACAACGTCGATCCCGACCACATCGCCAATGTGAAAGAGAACTGCGAAGGGAAGTACATCAAGGTGGTTGCCGAGAGCGACGGATCCTTCACGCTGACGAACTCGCGGACGGGCGAGTCAAAGAGCTACGCAAAGAAGTAGGGAGCCAAGCTTCTACAACGGACTTCCGAGTTGCCCGTCATCCGTCGCGTCATAGTGGAGGCACTCAAGAAAATCTTTGCAACCACGCGTCTATCCGCGATGAGTTTTTGACTCTACTCCCGTATTACAAGTAAGAATCAACGCTGATCTCTGATCGATGATCCATCGGCCACGTTGAAATGGAGGCCCATAGTGAACGAGTTCGCTAGCAACGTCGAGCGTCATCGCCGCGAGCTGCTGGTCCATTGTTACCGCATGCTCGGCTCCTTTCCGGACGCCGAGGACGCGGTGCAGGAAACGTTGCTTCGCGCCTGGCGGTATCGCGACAGCCTGAAGGAAGGTGCGCCGGTGCGCCCGTGGCTCTACCGCGTGGCCACGAACGCGTGCCTCGATGCGATTGCCCGCGATGGACAGCGCGCGGCCCTCGCGGCGAAGGCCGCGGAGCAGGATGACTGGAACGGGCAGTCGGAGGATGTCGTCTGGCTGGGGCCGATTCCGAACTCCGTATTCGAACCAACCACCCCACCGGCACAGACGCCG
>Ga0335078_10018290_pt1 | contig 10419 bp, 6 predicted proteins | sample Lox_Sample_32_FD_206711 | JGI IMG/M metagenome (GOLD analysis project Ga0335078, IMG submission 206711) | Soil microbial communities from Loxahatchee National Wildlife Refuge, Florida, United States - Lox_Sample_3.2 | ecosystem: Environmental > Terrestrial > Soil > Wetlands | place: USA: Florida...
AGATCTGCCAGGTCGCCATCCGCAGCAGGCTCTAGCCCGCGATCCGCCGGGTCACCGGCCCCGGTCGGCAGCGAGAACTACACTATGTAATCGCACAGCTACTTAAGGTCCCGGCAACGGCTGCGGAGGCCAGATGCAGGAGTACCGGCAACCGGGGTTCGCCGAGCTGATCGAGGCCGCACCGGACGCGATCGTGTGCCTGGCAGGCGACGGCTGGATCGCCCTGGTGAACTCCCGTGCCGAGCGGCTCTTCGGCCACCCCAGGGCCGAGCTGATCGGGCGCGGCTTCGAGATCCTGGTTCCCGAGGCCGAGAGGCAGGACCGCGTCGAGCGAATGGCCGCGTACCTGGCCGACCCCGAGCCGCGGCTCGTGGGCGCCGACCTCAGCGTGTCCTGCCGGCGCAAGGACGGCAGCACGTTCCCGGCTGAGATCGCCCTGGCCGCCACCGGCAGCCCGGACGGGGTCCTGGTCACCTCGGCGATCAGGGACCTCAGCGAGCGCGAGCAGAGCCAGGCCAAGCTCGAGCGGTATCGCACCAGGGCCGAGCGGGAGCGGCTGGAGCGCCAGCTGCAGCAGACGCAGCGGCTGGAGAGCCTCGGCCAGCTGGCCGGCGGGGTGGCGCACGACTTCAACAACCTGCTCGGCGTGATCTCGAACTATGCCGCGTTCGTCGCCGAGGCGATCGAGGAGCAGCCGTCCGACGACGACCTGCGGACGGCCCGCGCCGACCTCGCCAGGATCCGGCAGGCCGCCGACCGGGCCGGCGGGCTGACCCGCCAGCTGCTGTCGTTCGCCAGGCGCGGGGTCGTGCAGCCGCGCGTCCTCGCGCTGGACGACGTCGTGCTTTGCCTGCAGCAGCTGCTGCAGCGCGCGGTCGGCGAGCACATCGAGCTGCGCACGGCGTGCTCGGCCGGCCTGGACCGCGTCCTGGCCGACCCCAGCCAGATCGAGCAGATGCTCGTCAACCTCGCCGTCAACGCGCGCGACGCGATGCCGGACGGCGGCGTGCTGACCATCGAGGCGGCGAACGTGGAGGTGGACGAGGCGTACACCGAGAGCCGGGCGGACGTGACGGCCGGGCGGTACGTCGCCATGAAGGTCAGCGACACGGGCTCGGGCATGTCCGCCGACGTGCTCGACCATGCCTTCGAGCCGTTCTTCACGACCAAGCCCAAGGGCACCGGTTCGGGCCTTGGCCTGTCCACCGTGTACGGGATCGCCGCCCAGGCCGGCGGCTGCGTGCGGATCTACTCCGAGCCTGGCCTGGGTACGACAGTCACTGTGCTCTTTCCAGCGACCAGCCAGCCGCTGCCTGACGGTGAGCGGGCGGGCGACCAGCCGCGCGACGGGAACGGCGAGCTCGTGCTCGTCGTGGAGGACGAGCCCGACCTGCGCGAGCTGACCAGGCGGATCCTGGACCGCGGCGGCTACCGGGTGCTGGTGGCGAGCAGCGGGGCCGAGGCGATCGAGGCCGCGCGGTCGGCCGGCCAGCGGCTCGACATGCTGCTCACCGACGTGGTGATGCCGGGCATGCAGGGCAGGGAAGTCGCCGAGCGGATCGGCGAGATGCAGCCGGGCATCCCGGTGCTCTTCATGTCCGGCTACACCGGCGGCATCCTGGACTACCAGGGCGCGCTCGAGTCCGGGGTCAGCCTGATCGAGAAGCCGTTCTCCTCGGCCGCCCTGCTCGCGAAGGTGCGCGAGCTAACCGGCGGCCGGTAGAGCCCGCACTCAGCCGCCTGACCTCAGCCCTCGGCCGGCGACCGCGCCGCCAGCGCCGCCCTGACCCGGCCGAGGATGGCGGCCTGGGTGAACGGCTTCTCCACGATGTCCATGTCCGCGCTGGCCGCGCCGTGGCTGTTCAGAATCGGCTCGGCGTAGCCGCTCATGTAGAGCACGGGCAGGCCGGGCCGCAGCTCACGCACCCGCGCGGCGACCTCGGTGCCCAGCATGCCGGGCATCACCACGTCGGTGAGCAGCAGGTCGACAGCGACGTCGGGCCGCGCGGCCAGGCCGACGGCGTCGCTGCCGGAGACGGCGACCTTCACCTGGTAGCCATCCCCGGCCAGGATGCGCCGGGTCAGTTCCCTGATCGCCTCCTCGTCCTCGACGAGCAGCACGCTGGTGCCGCGGCCGCCGTCGCCCGCGAAGTCGGGCGCCGGGCAGCTGCCGCCCGCCGGGGCCTGGCCGTCAGCGGCCGGGGTGTCCCTGGCGGGCAGCAGGACGCTGACGGCGGTGCCCATGCCCGGCTCGGAGTAGATCTGGATCACCCCTTCGGCCTGAGTCACGATGCCGTAGACCGTCGCGAGGCCGAGGCCGGTGCCCACGCCCTTGGGCTTGGTCGTGAAGAACGGCTCGAACACCCGGTCGATCGTCTCCCGGTCCATGCCGGCCCCGGTGTCTGAGACGCGCAGCCGCACGTACCTGCCGGGCCGCAGGCCAGGGTGGGTGTCCGCGTAGGCGGCGTCGACGTCGACGTTGCCGGTCTCGACCGACAGCCGGCCGCCGCGCGGCATGGCGTCACGCGAGTTGATCGCCAGGTTCACCAGGACCTGCTCGACCTGGCCGCGGTCGGCGAAGACCGGCCAGAGGTCCTCCCCTGGCCGCGCGACCAGCTCGATGTGCTCGCCGATGGTGCGGCGCAGCAGCTGCTCGGTGGTCATCGCGACATCGTTCAGGTCGAGCAGTTGCGGCCTGATCACGTCCCGCCTGGCGAAGGTCAGCAGCTGGCGGGTCAGCCTGGCTGCCTGGTCGGCGGCGCCGCGCACCTGGGCGACGTCCGCGTTGACCGCCGCGATCCTGGCGTCGCCGTCAAGGTCGGCGAGCTGGTCGGCGGCGAAGTCCGCGTAGCCGATGATCACCCCGAGCAGGTTGTTGAAGTCGTGCGCCACGCCGCCGACGAGGTGCCCGAGGCTCTCCAGCCGCTCGGACTGCTGCAGCCGCCGGGAGACCCGGTCCCGCTCGGCCTCGGCGCGCAGCCGCTCCTGCTCGGCCTGCATCTCGATCCGCTCCGACGCCGCCGAGATCAGCGCCGTCCGCATCCGCTCGGTCGACCGGCCTAGGTCCGCGAACTCGGTAGGGCCGCCGACCGGGATCGGCGTGTGGTAGGTGCCCGAGGCGACCGCGTCGGCGGCGCCGCGGAGCGCCGTGAGCGGCCGGATCAGCCAGCGCCTGACGGTGAGCATGCCGCCCACCGAGATCACGGCGACCAGCAGGCACATCACGAGCAGCGCGCCGATCAGCAGGCCCTGGGACGAGGTGAGCTGCGCGGTCACGGCCCGCTGCTCGGCGGTGATCTTCGCCTGCACCCTGGCCAGCCTGGAGCGGACCGCGAGCACATAGGGCCGCACCCTCGGGATGTCGGCCTGCAGGGCCTGGGCGTGCCGCAGGCTGCTCGTCAGCGCGGCGGTGAGCTGGGGCCTCGCCACGTGCTGCAGCCACGCCCGGTGCGCGGTCGTGGCCTGCCTGACCAGCGCGGGAAGGCCCGGGTACTCGCTCACCAGCCGGTCAAGCCGCGCGTCGACCGCGGCCGTCTGCCGCGCAGTGGACAGGAAGGCGCCGAGCGGCGCGCGGCGGCCGGTGCTCACGAAGTTGCGCAGGTCGTTCTGCTGGTCGGTGTACTGGGCAAGCAGCACGCCGGCCGTCCCCGCGGCAGGGACCAGTCGGCCGGAGAGCTGCCGGTCGGCGTCTCTGGTGCCGGCCGCGGCGATCAGCGCCGCGCACAGCGCGGCGACCGTCACGAGGAGCGCGGCCGTGGCCGCGACCCCCACCCGCATCCGCAGTCCAGCGCGCCACCGCATCTCACGGCCCCCCGAGGCGTCGACCTGTCTCTGTTACTCTCCGTAATCAATTGCCACTATAAGCAGCTTAAACTTGGCGGTCGAGTGGGGATTTGCCGGGGGTCTGCTGGCGCGCGCCAGCCGACCGGGGATCCGCCGGGGCCGCGGGCCGCACGCGCGCCCGCTCGGGTTCCGCATCGGCCGGGGCAACGCGGCCGCCGCGAAGCAGCGACGCCACCCCGGCCAGCGCGGCCAGCCCGGCGGCGACCGCGAACACCACGAGCAGGCCGTGGTGGAACGGCCCCGAGATCAGGTCCGGGAAGAAGGTCCGGCCGGTCAGCACCCGCCGGCTGGCGGCGGGCAGCGCGGCGAGCACGCCCCGGGAGGCCAGCAGGTGCTGCACCGGGTTGACCCCGAGCACGGCGGCGAACAGCGACGACACCGGCGGTAGCGAGCCGATCAGGTGCGCGGTCCCCGACGGCACGCCCTGGCGCAGCAGGCCGCCGGTGAGCGTCCGCGGCAGGGTTCCGGCCAGCCCGGCGATCATCAGCGAGAAGAACACGCCGATCGACAGCGCCGTGCCCGAGTTCACGTAGGTCGAGCGCATTCCCGAGGCGACCCCGCGGTACCTGGCGGGCACACTGCTCATGATCGAGGCCGAGTTCGGCGCGGCGAACATGCCCCCGCCGATCCCGTTCAGCGCCGCGAGCAGGGCGAACGCCCAGTAGGGGAAGCTGACCGGCAGCAGCATCAGGCCGATGAAGCTGGCACCGAACACGACCATCCCCGCGGTGGCGAAGCCGCGCGCGCCGAACCGGTCGGACAGCGCGCCGGACAGCGGCCCGGCCACCAGGATCCCGCCGGTCAGCGGCAGCAGGAAGATCCCGGCCCACAGCGGCGTGTCGGCGTAGCTGTAGCCGTGCAGCGGCAGCCAGATTCCCTGCAGCCAGATGATCAGCATGAACTGCAGCCCGCCCCGTGCGATGGACACGGCGAGGCCCGCGATGTTGCCCGCGGTGAACGCCCTGATCCGGAACAGGCTCGGGGCGAACATCGGGTCGCGCACCCGGTTCTCGATCGCGACGAACGCCGCGAGGAGCGCGATGCCCCCGGCCAGCAGGGCGAGCACGACCGGGTTCTCCCAGCCCATCGAGTGGTGCCGGTAGGGCTGCAGGCCCGCGGTGATCGCGACCAGGATGGCGCCGAGGCCGACCGCGAACGTGACGTTGCCCCACCAGTCGATCCGGCCGCGGTGCCGCTCGCCGTTGTCGCGGAGCACAAGGTAGGCGCGCGCCGTGCCGTAGACGCCGACCGGCACGTTCACCCAGAACACTGCCCGCCAGTCGATCGCCGCGAGCAGCCCGCCGGCCACCAGGCCGACGAACTGGCCGGCGATCGCCGCGACCTGGTTGATGCCGAGCGCGAAGCCGCGCTGGTCGGAAGGGAAGGCGTCGGTGAGGATCGCCGCCGAGTTGGCGGTGAGCATGGACCCGCCGATGGCCTGCAGCAGCCGCCAGCCGATCAGCCAGATCGCGCCGCGGGCGCCGTCGAACGGGTCGAACGACAGCAGCACCGAGGCGACGGTGAACACCGCGAAGCCCGCGTTGTAGATCCTGACCCGGCCGAACATGTCGCCGAGCCGGCCGACGGTGACCACGAGCACGGCCTGGACCAGCCGGTAGCCCATGATCATCCACAGCAGGAAGGCGACGTTGCCCGGGGCCAGCGGGTCGAGGTGGATGCCGCGGAAGATGGCGGGCAGCGCGATGATCACGATCGAGCCGTCAAGCGCCGACATGAAGACGGCGGCCGTGGTGTTCGACAGCGCGACCCACTTGTAACGGTCGGCCGCGGCCCGCCCGGTCGCCCTGACGTCTTCCTCGCTGCTCACGTCGTCCTTCGAGGTCGCTTGCGGTCGGTCAGATGCTCTGGGCCAGCCGCTCAAGCAGCGGCGCCGCCGTCATCAGCTGCCTGAGCTCGGTGCGGGTAAACCCGGCCGACAGCGCCTGGGCGAGCTGCTCGGTCCGCGCGTTCCGCTTGCTGCGCAGCATCTGCTGGCCGGCGTCGGTCACCGAGAGCATGACCCGGCGGCCGTCCAGCGGGTCGCGGTGCCGCCGCACCAGGCCGCGGGCCTCGAGCGCGGCGAGCGTGGCCCCCATCGACTGCGGGCTGATCTGCTCGGCCCTCGCCAGCGCGCTTGCCGTGGCCGGGCCGCCCCGGTCCAGCCTGGTGAGCGCCGAGCCCTCGGGCAGCGTCAGCTCGCCCTCGGCCGGCACCTGGCGCATCCGCCGGAGCAGCAGGCCGATGCTCGCTCGAAGCGCCGCGGCAACTTGCGTCACATCGGCATCAGCATTCATATGCTAAGGCTAAGCTGATAAGGCTAGCCTTAGCAAATTCTTTGTGACCCGGCCACCTTTCCCGCGGCCGGGCAGGTACCGTGACAGCGGCGGCCGGGCACAGGACGCCGGACAAGCCAGATTCACAACGCAAGGCCCGCGGACGGCTCAGTGCCAAAGGTCCCGGTCAGCCGGGGCTGATCGGCCCTCATCGAGCCCGTGCATGAAGGCCGATATTTGCGGTAGTGCCACAGAGGAACTGCCATGAAGAAGCACACGATGCCGCGGATGAGCCGCGCCGCCCGCTGGCTGCGGGGGTACTGGCCAGACCGTAACCCGCTCCGGCGGGCCACCGACCGAGCCGAGGCCGTGGTCGTCGGCCTGCTGATAGTCGGCTTCCTCGGGCTCGCGCCCGGCGCCGCCGCCCTGGCCAGCCACCTGGCCGCGCCGCATACCCCGGCCGGCCAGGCCAGGTACGAGGTGCGCGCGGTGCTGACCAGCGTCGCTCCCGATCCGATCACGCTGCGGTACTCCGACTGGGTGAGCGTGCCCGCCCGGGCACGGTGGAGCACGCCCGCCGGGCACGTGCGCACCGGCGACATCGCGGTGACCGCGGGGACGCGGGCCGGCGCGACCGTGATGATCTGGATCACCTCGGCTGGGCGGCTGGCCCGCTCGGCCGCCGAGGTCGGCAGGCAGCAGCTGCTCTACGCGCTCGCGGCGGTGCTCGGCACGGCGCTGGCGGCCTGCGCGGCGTGGTGGGCCGCCCGCGCGCTGATGAACCGGCGCCGGATGGCGGACTGGGACGCAGCCTGGCGGGCAACCGGCCCGCGCTGGTCCGGCCGCCGCTGAACCCGGCCGACCTGGCCACACCGGACTTCGCGCTACTGCTGCGCCAGGATCGCCTCAAGCTCGGCCAGCGGGTCGCGCACCACGGGCCCGCGAGTCTCGACCACGGCGCTGCGGATCACCCCGGGGAACGTGAACGGCGCCTCGTAGCCGGTGCCGACCGCGGGCCCCCATTCGTAGCCGCAGGTGAGCCCCGTGCCGGTGCCGTTGAACCCGGACGGGGTGAACCGCGGGATCGCCGCCCGTCCCACCTCCCGGCCGTCGCAGCGCAGCACGCCGGTGCCGCCGAGCCCCTCGTCCTTGGCGAACTCGTACTCGACCCGGTGCTCGCCCGGCGCGAGCGGCTCGGCCGAGTCCACGACGTGCCGTTCCTTGCCGTACAGGTTGTGCACGTAGCGGAGCCTGCCGTCGAGCACGTGCAGTGACCAGCCGCCGAGCGCCGAGCCGAGCGCGAGCAGCACGCCATCGCTCTCCCCGGGACCGTCGCAGCGCAGGTCGACGATGAGGGCGTGCGAGCGGTTGCGAATGTTGACGGCGGCCGTCTCCGGAACCTGCGCGCCACCCTGGAAGTAACGGTAGGCCTCGCGCGGCGCGCGGTGGTCCGGCTTGGGATGCACCAGGCACCACAGCACGCGGTTGTCAAGCGGCAGCACCTGGTTCTGGCGCGCCTGCGCCCACCACAGCTCGACCAGCGCGCTCAGCAGCCCGGGGTAGTCGGCGGCCAGGTCCTTGGTCTCCGACAGGTCCTCAGCGACGTGGTAGAGCTCCCACACGTCCTCGTCGAACGGCGCGTTCGGGTCCTGGTCGTCATAGAGCGGCCCGACCGGGTGGAAGGTGACCGCCTTCCACCCGTTGTGGTAGATCGCGCGCGAGCCGAACATCTCCGAGTACTGGGTGAGATGCCGCTCGGGCCGATCGGCGCCGTCCGGGCCGAGCAGGTAGCCGAAGCTCTCGCCGTCCAGCGGGGTCTGGGCGATGCCGGACAGCTCGGCGGGCAGGTCGAGGCCGAGCAGCTCGGCCAGCGTGGGCAGCACGTCGATGGCGTGGGTGAACTGGTGCCTGATCCCGCCGGCCTGCAGCGGGCCGCGGGGCCAGGTGACGATGCACGGGTCGGCGATGCCGCCCTCGTGCACCTCGCGCTTCCAGCGGCGGAACGGCGTGTTGCCGGCCATCGTCCAGCCCCACGGGTAGTTGTTGTGGGCGGTGGGGCCGCCGATCTCGTCGATCCGCTCGAACATCTCGTCGTCCGACGCCGGGTCCAGGTTGACCATCCGCACGTCGTTGATCGACCCGTTGGCGCCGCCCTCGGCGCTCGCGCCGTTGTCCGAGACCACCACGACGATGGTGTTGTCCCGCTCGCCGAGGTCGTCGAGGAAGGCGAGCAGCCTGCCGATCTGCTCGTCGGTGTGGGACAGGAAGCCGGCGAAGCACTCCATGAACCTGGCCGCCACCTTCTGGTCCCGCTCGTCCAGCGAGTCCCAGGCGGGCACCCAGGGCGGCCTGGCCGACAGCGCGGTCGGGGCGGGCAGCAGGCCGGTCTCCTTCTGGCGGGCGAAGATCTGCTCCCGCCAGGCGTCCCAGCCGAGGTCGAACCGGCCGCGGTAGTGCTCGAGCCACCGGGCCGGCGGCTGGTGCGGCGAGTGGCACGCCCCGGTCGCGTAGTACAGGAAGAACGGCTTGCCCGCGTCGGCCGCCCTCAGGTCGGACACGAACTCGATGGCCCGGTCGGTCAGGTCCTCGGTGAGGTGATAGCCGTCGGCCATGGACGCGGGCGGCCTGATGCTGTGGTTGTCGTGGTACAGCGCGGGGGCGAACTGGTGCGTCTCGCCGCCGTGGAAGCCGTACCAGCGGTCGAAGCCGCGGCCGAGCGGCCAGGTCGCCCGGGAGGCGGCCATGCTGGTCTCGTCCTCCGGCGACAGGTGCCACTTGCCGATCGCGTAGCTGGCGTAGCCGACGGCGCTCAGGATCTCGGACAGGTAGCCGTTCTCCCGGGGCGGCTTGCCCCAGTAGCCGGGGAAGCCGACCGCCAGGTCGGCCACCCGGCCCATGCCGCTGCGGTGGTGGTTGCGGCCGGTCAGCAGGCATGCCCTGGTGGGCGAGCACAGCGAGGTGGTGTGGAAGTTGGACAGCCTGATGCCGTCCGCGGCAAGGCCGTCCATCACCGGCGTCTCGATGTCCGAGCCGTAGCAGCCGAGCTGGGCGTACCCGACGTCGTCGAGCACGATCAGCAGCACGTTCGGGGATCCGGGCGGCGGGGCTGGCTCACGCGGCCACCACGGTTCGGAGTCCCGCCAGTCCCGGCCGATGCGGCCGCCGAAGTCCTGCGCCACGTGCACTCCAGGGTGGTGGATGTCCGCTTCGATCATAGGCCGGGCGCGATCGGTAGCTTTGGATCCGTGGCAGCGGACCTGGAGACCTCGGCGGAGCGGGCACGGCCCGGAACGAGGGCCGTGATCCGCTATCTCGTCGGGATCGCGATCGGCGTGGTCGTGCTCGTCCTGCTGGTCGGCAAGCGGGGGGAGCTAGTCGCCGCGCTGCATGAGTTCCGGCACGCGGATTATCCCTGGGTTGCCGCCGCGATCGGGGCCGAGGGGCTGTCCCTGCTCGGATACGCGTACCTGCAGCGCCGGGCGCTGCTGCTGAGCGGCGCGCGGATCGCCGTGCCGTCGCTGTTCCTGCTCACCGTGGCCAACGACGCGATCTCCTGCAGCGTGCCCGGCGAGCCCGCGGTCTCCAGCGCGTACCGCTACCGCTACTACCGCAGGCGCGGCGCGGCCGGAGCGAGCGCCGGCTGGACGGTGTTCACGGTCCTGATCGCCCAGGCGATGGGCATGTCGGTGGTGCTGCTGCTCGGGGTGCTGATCGCGCTGGCGTCGGCCACCACCGCCAGCGCGGCGGGCGCCGCCGTGCTCGGCTTCGTGATCGTGCTGGCCGCGGCGGCGGTCCTGGTCCGCCGGGACCTGGTGCTGCGGCTGATCGAGGCGCTCGTGCGCGGGGTGCGCCGGGTCACCGGGCACCCGAAGGGCACCGTCGGCGAGCGGATCGAGTCGACGCTGGCCAGGATGCGGGAGATCCCGCTGAGCACCCGCTCGACGGTCGCCATCGTCGCCCTCGCCGCGGCGGTGTGGCTCGCCGACTTCGGCTGCCTGCTGTGCAGCTTCGGCGCCGTCCGCGCGGCCGTGCCCTGGGGCGACGTCCTGCTGGCGTACGGTGCCGCCCAGGTGGCAGGCTCGCTGTCCTTCGTGCCCGGCGGGCTCGGCATCGTCGAGGGCAGCCTCGCGGTGATCCTGATCGCGTACGGCACCGACCGGGTCGCCGCGGTCTCGGCGGCGCTGGCGTTCCGGCTGGTCAGCTTCTGGCTGGCGATCGCGCTCGGCTGGGCCTGCGTCGCCGTGATCGCCCGCCAGCTGCGCCGGTCCGGCCCAGCGGGCCGGCCGGCCGGTACCTCCTCTCC
>Ga0335078_10018291_pt1 | contig 10418 bp, 10 predicted proteins | sample Lox_Sample_32_FD_206711 | JGI IMG/M metagenome (GOLD analysis project Ga0335078, IMG submission 206711) | Soil microbial communities from Loxahatchee National Wildlife Refuge, Florida, United States - Lox_Sample_3.2 | ecosystem: Environmental > Terrestrial > Soil > Wetlands | place: USA...
CGCCCAAATGAGCGATCCCTACAAAGACATCGGCTTCGACTCCAACCGGATCGGCTTCGGCCGGCGGGCCGGAATCGTGGTCGTCGATTTTCAAAAAGGCTTTACCGAGAGCCGCTTCAAACTCGGCGGCAGTCCGATGGTCGAGCGCGCCGTCAACAATACTGCAAAGCTTGTCGCCGCGGCGCGCAGCGCCGGACTGCCGGTCGCCTCCTGCTATACCGCGTATTCCAGCGCGCGCGATGCGCCGTTGTGGAAGATAGCGACGGTCGTCAACGAGTTCCACCACGGCCAGCCGTGCACGGAGCTCGACGAACGCATCTACGATCGCGCCTACGACATGGTGGTGTGCAAGACTGCGGCGTCGATTTTTTTCAATACGCCGGTCGCGTCCTATTTCATCAAGGAGGGCGTCGACACCGTGATCGTATCCGGGTGCAACACGTCCGGGTGCGTGCGCGCCAGCATCACCGACGCATTTTCCTACGGCTTTCGCGTCATTGTCCCGGAACCCTGTTGCGGCGACGTCGACGAAGGCCCGCATCGGGACAATTTGCGCGACGTAGGACGCCGCTATGCCGATGTCGTCTCGCTTGAGGAAGTCCTCGCCTACATCGAGACGTCGGGACGCCGAAACAGCTGACCGGCTAGCGCTTTCGTCAAAACTCTCCTTTGAGGAAGGCTGCGACGATGCGGCAATTTTCTTCAGTGCCGTCAAACAGCGTCGAGTGGCTCGACCCCTTGATCACATATTTCTTCGCATTCTTGATGTGTTGGGCGAGATATTCCTGGCCGGCGCCACTATCCGCCTGCTGCCACGGCGTCATCACGTCCTCATCACCGCCGATGACGAGGGTCGGCGCGGTGATTTTTGGCAACAGCGGGCGCAGGTCCATGTCGATCATGGCCTGGCAGGCCAGTTTGAAAATATCGACGCGATTGCACTTGCCCAGGATGTCCTGAATCATGTCGACGGCGTTATGCCCGTTCGGGCCATCCAGAAAGCGGCGGGAAAGCGCCTGAGTGGCGATCAACTCCGCCAGCGTCCGCGACCCGACACCGTACTGCTCGGCAATATCGATCCAGCCGCGAAATGTCAGAACGCCCGCGTAGTCGAGCTTGGCCGCGGAGCAGTTGATGATCAGGCGTTCGGTGCGCTCCGGATACTTGGCGGCGAATTGCTGCGCCACCATGCCGCCCATGGACGTTCCGTGAATATGTGCGGAGCGAAGACCGAGATAGTCCATCAGCCCCGCGATGTCGTCCGCCCAGACTTCCATGTCGTAATGCTGAAATGGCCGTTCCGACTGACCGTATCCGCGCATGTCGAAATCGACGCAGCGGAAGGTCTGAGACAGGATCGGCGTCGCGGTGGCGAAATTGAAGTGCCCGAAGCCGGCCCCGTGGATCTGAACGACGGGATCGCCTTCACCGGTTTCCTGGTACCAAATGCGGACGCCGTTCACCCGCGCGTCAGGCATGAAATTCTCCCCGGTGCTCTCACAACATCATGCGGCAGTCTAAACGACTAGCGCGGCGGAGCCGCTTCAGCGCTGCTCAATGCCGCAACCAAATCGGAGAAAAGTTCGTTGCTCAGGCTTACGTGGCTCACCAGAAGCCTGTGCGCTTCATCGCCGTCGCCGGCAATGATCGCCTCAACGATCGCTTCGTGTTCCTCGGAGGCGCGGCGCAAGGCATCGGGCCGCTTTAAATGATAGGCACGGTATGGAGCGAGCCGGCCGTAGAGCGCGGCCGCCTGCTCTCTCAGATAATCATTGTGCGACCCCGCATAGATCGCCTCGTGAAATGATTTATTCAATTCATGATAGCCCTCGCGATCTCTTGCATCGACGTAGGGACGGAACTTTTTCTGCAGTGAAACGAGAGCGGTGTGCTCGGCGGGCGTCATGCGGCGTGCCGCCAATCGGCCGCAGAACCCCTCGAGCTCGGCCATGACCTCGAACATCTCGACCATTTTTGAAGGGGTTATTTTTGCAACGACGGCGCTCTGATGCGGACGCCACTCTACAAGGCTTGCGGCGGCCAGTTGCCGCAGCGCCTCGCGAACCGGCGTGCGCGAGACGTTGAAGGCTTCGGCAAGTTTCTTCTCGTCCAGTTCCTCGCCAGGCCGCAGCACGCCGGAAATGATTTGATCGGCAATTTGCCGCCGCACCCGGTCAGAGCGGATGATCGGCGCGTCATTATTCTCGGCCTTGCCAGGCACGGCCCGGCTATCAGGCTTGGTTATGATCGACACCATTGCGGACTCACTGCTTCCCGGCGTGTCAATGTAGATTGGAATACTGTCTTTATTTCTCGCGTGATCGCAACTCTCTTGTATACCCGATTGGCTAAATTGTATATTATGCTATTGGCGTAGTAGCAGGCATTGCGAAATGGCGGTTCGTCTAGCTCTCCTACAGATGAATTGTTCGGGGGCGCGCGAACAGAATCTGGTCCGCGCCGAGCAGATGATCCGCGAAGCGGCCGGCAAGAACGCGCAGATCGCGCTCCTTCCCGAAGTCTTTCACGAGCTGTTCTTCATTACCGACCTCAACGCCCGCTACTTCGACATGGCCGAGCCGATACCCGGCCCGATCACCGAGGCGATGCAGAAGCTCGCGCGCGAGCTGGAAATCGTGATCGTGGCGCCGATCTACGAGCGCGTGGACCGGAGCGTATATTATAATTCAGCGGCGGTCATCGATGCGGACGGATCGTTGCTCGGTGTCTATCGCAAAAACCACATTCCGCTGAATACCATCTTTTATGAGAAGCTCTATTTCAAACCCGGCAACCTCGGCTATCCAGTTTTCAATACACGGTATGGCAAGGTCGGTCTGCTGATCTGCCACGACCGCCACTATCCGGAAGGCGCCCGCGCGCTCGCGCTCAATGGCGCCGAGATCGTGCTGATCCCCAGCGCCACGCCCGACAAGAGCCTCTCACGCAAGGTGTGGGAGAAGGAGCTCGCTGCGCACGCGATCTTCAACGAATATTTCGTTGCCGGATTGAACCGGACCGGCCAAGAAGGCAACTATTTCTACTACGGTCACAGCGTTGCCTTCGACCCTACCGGCGAAATGCTGGCGCAAGCCGGCACCGACGAGGAAGTACTCCTTGTCGATTGCGATCTCGATTTGATCACACAACGCCGGCGCGCCTGGCAGTTTTACCGGGATAGGCGTCCCGACACTTACGGCATCCTCACCGCGCTGGTGCCGTAGTCGAACCATCGGGGCCGACAGCGCGGCTGAAGCGGGAGATTGAGATGCGGAGAGCAGTGATCGCGACGGCCATACTGCTTGCGGCGGGATGGATGACACAATCGCAAGCGGCCGAGAAAGTTCGGCTCACCTACACCGTGCAAGTGCATCAGGCCAACATGATGGTCCTTGCCGACTATGCGAAGAAATACGGCGTCGAGATCGAGCCGGTGCCGATGCGGCGGTATGCGGATCAGCAATTGGCGCTGATGACCAACCAGGTCGACGTCGCGGTCATGGGTTACGTCAATGTCGGCCTCATGGAGGAAAAAGGCTTCCGCGACTACCGCGCCATTGCCGGCGTGTTCACCGGCGGACAGAGCCTGACGCTGGCGAAAGATATCAAGGCGACGACGTGGAAGGATCTGGAAGGCCGCAAGATCGGCACCGCGCCGAATAGTTATGTCGAACTCCTCTTCAAGGCGAGCGCCAGGCTCGGCGGCGCCGATCTGTCCAAAATACAGACGGTCAGTTTCACGGCCGGTGGGCCGCCGCTGCTCGACGCGCTGAAGAAGCATCAGATCGACGGCTTTGCATCCTGGGAGCCCAATAATGCCGGTGCGGTCGTCGCCGGCGACGGTTATTACAGCTCGCTTGATCTCAGCGACAACCCGACCCGCAACGTTAACGGACTGCTGACCGTCAACGCGGCATTTCTTCAGGCTCACCGGGCGGCCGTGCTGGGCGTCGTCCGCGCGCTGATCGATGCGACCAACGCTCTCAGCCAGGATCGCAACAAGTTCATTGCAGTCGCCATGAGCGGCACGGGCTCCTCGCTCGACGTCACCAAAGAAGCCGTCCCGCACGGCAAGCTCGATTACAAGCTCTACTCCAAGGAAGCCAAAGCACTGATGGGAATGCTTTACGAGGCCAAGCTGACCCAGCTCGATGCAACGCCGGCAGTCGACAAACATTTCGACTATTCGCTCCTCGAGGAGGCGACCGGCAAACCGAAAAATCAGCTCGGCGGAGAGTGAGCAAAGGGACGATGGTGTCCGTCGTTTCGATCCCGGCCCGCCGAAACTCCTGGGACAGCGCTCGCATCGTCGCGAGCGCCAATCTTGTCGGCAGACGGTTCATCGGACCGCTCGTCGTGCTCCTGCTGTGGCACCTGGCGTCGACCCTGCAATGGGTCGATCCGCGGTTCGTGCCATCACCGTTGACCGTGCTGCACTCGCTGTGGATCTGGATGTTCGGTCCCGCGGGAGCGGGACCCTACTCCGGCACCTGGTTCCTGCACGCCGGCAACAGTGCCTATCGGGTCCTCATCGGCTTTCTCGCCGCTGCAGCCGCAGGCGTTGTCATCGGCTGCCTGATCGGCTGGTTCAAGGTGATGTCCGATCTCCTGGATCCGGTCATTCAGATCGTGCGCCCGATTCCGATCACGGCCTGGGTGCCCTTCGCAGTGATTTTTTTCGGCATTCGCGATGGCTCGGCTTTCTTCCTGATCGCCCTCGGGGCGTTTTTCCCCATCGTCGTTAATACCGCCGCCGGTGTCGCCGCGACGCCAAAGCTTCTGGTTCGCGCCGCCCGCATGCTTGGTATTCGTTCCTACATGCTGTTGCCGCGAGTGGTCATTCCATCCGCCATGCCGTCGATTTTCACCGGGCTGCGGCTGGGCATCGGGCTTGCCTGGGTGCTGGTGATCGTCGCCGAGATGATGGCGGTGAAGTCGGGCCTCGGCTTTGCGATGTGGGACGCCTATTATTTTCTCCGCCTCGACATCATCATCGCGGCGATGCTGAGCGTCGGCGCGCTGGGCTTTTTCAGCGATTTGATTATCCGATTTATCGGCCGCTGGGTGCTGCGCTGGAGCCGCGGCTTATGAACCAGGTCGTGACGCCCGCCGCGCTTCGGCAGCAGCAATCCCGCATTGTCGTTCGCGGACTGCGAAAGCACTTCATCGATATTTCGCGGCGGGAGCAGATCGTTGCACTCGATGGCATCGATCTTGAAATCGGCGACGATGAGTTCCTCACCATCCTGGGCCCGAGCGGTTGCGGGAAGACGACGCTGCTCAATATTGTCGCCGGCTTCGACCAGGCGACCAGCGGCGATGTGCGGCTCGATGGCGAAGCCATCCTCAAACCGGGTCCCGATCGCGGCGTAGTATTCCAGGAATACGCGCTGTTTCCCTGGTTGACCGTTGAACAGAACATCGAATTCGGATTGCGCGAACGTCGTGTCGCCAAGGCCCAGCGCCGCACCCGCGTCCGCGACCAAATCGCCTCCGTCGGCCTGTCGGGATTTGAGCGTAGGTATCCGCAAGAGCTATCGGGCGGCATGCGCCAGCGCGTGGCCATTGCGCGGGCGCTGGTCAACGATCCAAAGATCTTGCTGCTGGACGAACCGTTCGCCGCCCTCGACGCGCAGACCCGCACCCTGATGCAGCAAGAATTGCTGCGGGTCTGGAGCGCCGCGCGGCGGACCGCGATATTCATTACCCACAATATCGAGGAAGCCATTCTGCTCGGCGACCGCATCGTCGTCATGACCGCCCGCCCCGGCCGGATCAAAGAGATTGTCACGGTCAATCTGCCCCGCCCACGCGATGTCACGTCCGCCGATTTCAACGAGACCAGACGCCGCATCGGTTTGATGCTTGAGAGCGAAGTGCAGGCAACATTCGTCGCCACGCAGGGCAATGCCGTGGACTGACCGCAAATGACCACTGAAACGCCGGGAAAATAAGTGGACAATGAGCTGATCATCGAGCGGCATGGGCCGGTCGCGCGCCTGACCGTCAACCGACCGCAGGTACGCAACGCACTCAGCATCGCCATCATCCAGCGGATTGCACAAACGCTGCGCGATCTGTCGCGTGATCGTTCGGTGCGCGCCTTCGTGCTGACCGGCGCCGGCGATCGGGTTTTCGTATCCGGGGCCGACGTGACGGAATTCCGTGAGCAACTCGCGACACCGGAACAGGCCTTGAAGTACGACGCAGCGGCCGAGCAGTTGCAATCGGCGCTGCGCGAGGTGCCGCAACCGGTGATCGCGAGAATCCAGGGACATGCGGTAGGAAGCGGCACCATCGTGGCCGCTTCCTGCGATTTTCGCATCGCGGTGCGAACGGCCAAGTTCGGCATTCCGGTTGCCAAATTTGGCTTCCTCGCCACCGTCCCCGACACTCTTCGGCTGGTGCAGCTCATTGGCACCGCCAAGGCCAAATGGTTGCTCATGACCGGCCAGCTCATCGAAGCCACCGAGGCAAAGGCGATCGGCCTTATCGATCAAGTCGTCGAAGCCGAACACCTCGATGCGACAGTCGATGCGCTGACAGCGACTTTGGCGGCCAACGCGCCGCTGACCATCAAGGCCACCAAGCAGATCATCGAGACCTTTAGCGCGCCCAGCAACAATGTCGCGTCAGGGGCGCCGTGGTACGCGGAAATTTTTCGCAGCGCCGATTTTCGCGAAGGGCTCGACGCCTTTTTTGCCAAGCGCAAACCGGAGTTCACAGGTGAATAAAGCCGACGTCGGCCCCGCCTCGGCCGAACCGGGACAAGCCCAGGCACTTCGCGCCGGACCTCTCGCCGGCCTTGCCGTGCTCGATCTGACACACATGCTCGCAGGTCCGTATTGCACCTGGGTCCTTGGCGCGCTTGGCGCCGCGGTCACGAAGGTGGAGATGCCTGGCGAGGGCGATTTTACCCGAAGCATCGCGCCCTTCGCCGGCGGCGCGAGCATTTATTTCTCGAGCGTCAACCGCAACAAGCGCAGCATCACGCTCAATCTCAAACAGCCGGCCGGACGAGCTGCAGTGCTGCGGCTCGCCGAGCGCGCAGACGTGTTTGTTGAGAACAATCGCCCCGGCGTCATGGAGCGGCTGGGACTCGATTACCAAACCATCGCGCGCATCAATCGACGCATCGTTTACGCATCGATTTCCGGGTTCGGGCAGACCGGTCCGTATCGGGAGCGGCCCGCGTTCGACGCAGTGATCCAGGCAATGGCTGGAATGATGAGCATCACCGGCGAGGAACACGGCCCGCCCGCACGCGTCGGCGCTTCGATCGGCGATATTGGCGCAAGCTTGTTCGGCGTCATCGGCATTCTGGCTGCGCTCACCGACCGCGCCACCACCGGGCACGGCGCTCAAGTCGACGTGGCGATGTTCGATTCACAAATCGCGCTCCTGGAGAACCCGCTCGCCCGTTATCTGAATGCCGGCGATCGCCCGCAGCGGCGCGGCTCGCGCCATCCGCTGATCACGCCGTTTCAGGCCTTCGCCACCAAAGACGATCCAATCGTCATCTGCGTCGACACCGAAGCACAGTGGCGCCGGCTTTGCGAAATCATCGGACGCACCGATCTGATTGCCAATCCGTTGTTTTCGGATAGCAACACGCGCACGCAACATCACGCCGCCCTCGAGCCCGAACTCCAGGCCGCTTTGTTGAAGGGCCGCCGCGCTGACTGGCTTGCGGCGTTCGAGGCCGCCAAGGTGCCCGCGGGACCTCTCAACGACATTGTCGCAGTCGCAGAAGATCCGCAGGTCGAGGCGCGCGGCATGCTACGGCGCGTGGGCGAGCGCACCTTCGTCAGGCAGCCGGTTCGCTTTTCGACATACGCGGACATGCCCGAACAGCCGCCACCTCGGCTTGGCGAACACACCGAAGCCGTGCTCGCGGAGTGCGGATATTCGCGCGAAGAGATTGCAAACATGAAGGCCGAAGGCGCGATCTAAGGAGCATAAAAGCGCATGCCGTATCTGACGACCAACGACCAGGTGAAGCTGTATTACGAGGACAGTGGCGCCGGCCGCCCGATCCTGTTCATCCACGAGTTTTCCGGCGACTATCGCGCCTGGGAACTGCAGGTCCGCTATTTCGCCCGGCGCTATCGCTGCATCACCTACAATGCGCGCGGCTACCCGCCGTCGGATGTGCCTGAGTCGGTCAATAAATATTCGCAGCGCCGTGCTGTCGATGATGCAGTCGGCGTGCTCGACCATCTCGAGATCGAGAAGGCCCACATCGTCGGTCTTTCGATGGGCGGTTTCGCCGCGCTTAATTTCGGCATCCACTATCCGGAGCGGGCCTTCTCGCTCGTGGTCGGTGCCGCCGGGATGGGCGCCGAGCCGGACAAAGCGGCGCAATTTCGCCAGGAAGTCGAGGTCGTGGCGCGGCGCTGGGAAACCGAGGGCGCGGCAAAGTTTGCGCCGGTCTACGGGTCGGGACCGGGCCGCGAGCAACTCGAAATGAAAGACCCGCGCGGCTTTAAGGAATTCATTGATCAGCTTTCCGAGCACTCGGCGACCGGCGCGGCGTTGACGCTTCGCGGCGTGCAGGCGCGGCGCCCCTCGCCGTTCGAACTCGTCGCGCAGCTCGAAAAGATGGTCGTGCCAACATTGATCATTCACGGCGACGAGGACCGCTCGTGCCTCGGCACCGGCGCGTTTCTCAAACGCACAATTCCCTCCGCCGGCCTGATGGTGTTTCCGAAAACCGGCCACACCATCAACCTCGAAGAGCCGGCGCTTTTCAACTTCGCTGTGCAGGACTTTATTACGCAAGTCGACAGCGGCCGCTGGATGCTCCGCGACAAGCGAACTGAATCGGCGGCGGTGCTGCTGGAAACCGAACCGCGCCGCTAGCGCGGTTCGTCAGTACAGCTCCGGCACTTCGTTCAAGCCGCGCGCAACCTCGATCGCGTCGGGCAATTGCCGGCAGAACGCATCGACCCAATCGGTCGGCACCGTCGTACTGACTTTTACGAAGCGCGAGCCGAAGCGCGGCGTGTGATATGCGCCCTGGCGGATCATGATGCCGCGCTGGGCAAACACCGCGGCCAACGCCTCCGGACGCAGTCCAAGCTCCGCGCACTCGATAATGACGAAGTTGCCCTGCGAGGGATAAATCGGCACGGACAGGCCGGCGATCTTGTCGACGGCTTCCTTGATGGCAGCTTGGTTGCGGCGCTGAGTGCGCTGGACTGCCGGCATCCATTCCGCTTTCACCGCAAGTCCGGCCTGCGCCGCGCGTTGCGCCAGCACGCTGGCGCCGAGTGTCGCCGTCGAATAGGCCGCCAGTTCTTCGATGATCTGCCGATTGGCGACGACCGCGCCGACGCGCAGGCCGGCAAGCCCGAGCCATTTGGAAAAACTGTAAATCGTCATCGCGCGTTCAGGATAGAAGCGGGCCGCAAGCGTATGGGTATCCGCGAAATCCCGATAGGTGCAGTCGTGCAGGAAATACGCATTCACCTTGCGCGCGATTGCGCAGAACGCCTCAATCTCCTGCCGCGTGTAACACACACCCAACGGGTTATTGGGATCGACCAAATAAACGATGCGGGTATTCTCATCGACGGCCTCGCTCAATTGCTCTGGCGTCAAGCGGTATCCGGCAGCCGGGCCGTAAATCGGGATTTCGCGAATTTCGGCGCCAGCCTGCCGGGCGAATTGCATCGGCCATTTCCAGCCCGGATCGGTCGTCACAAAATTGGTGCGCGGCTGGCAGTACGTACGACAAACCGTTGCCAGGGCCGCAACGGCGCCGTCGGTCACGAGCGCTGTTGTCGTGTCGCACGGCAGGCCAAGGTCAGTAACAATGCGATCGAGCAGCGCCGTAAATCCTCCGGGCGGTGCGTAGGCGTGAAACTCCTCGGCATCGATGGCGTCGATCAGCGCCTGGCGGACCGCCGGGTGCATCGGCAGGTGATTGGTGTTCTGGCCGAGCCAGAACAGGCCGGGGGTCGCAAAGAGCCGATCGAAATGGGCGTTGCGCTCGGCAAAGCTGCTCATTGCCGCTTTGGCCGCGGCTTGATGATCGAGCCGTAGGCGGCGATGCCGCCGTCGATGGTGACAATCGTGCCGGTGATATAGCCGGCGCGTGGCGAGGCGAGGAACGCGATCACGTCGGCCACTTCCTCCGCCGTGCCCATGCGCCCGGCCGGATAATCGCTCAGGTAAGTCTGCCAGAGCGTCTCGTCGCCAAAATTGTCGCGCGCGCGCCGCTTCATCATCCGCACCATGCGGTCGGTCGCAATCGGTCCCGGATTGACGCCGACGACGCGGACACCATAGTCGAGGCTGACGCCGCCGATCGCCCTGGTGAACGACATCAAAGCGGCATTTCCGGTGCTGCCGGCGACATAATTGTAATCCCAGTTCTCCCCGGAATTGCCGATGTCGTTGATGATGACGCCGGC
>Ga0335078_10018293_pt1 | contig 10417 bp, 8 predicted proteins | sample Lox_Sample_32_FD_206711 | JGI IMG/M metagenome (GOLD analysis project Ga0335078, IMG submission 206711) | Soil microbial communities from Loxahatchee National Wildlife Refuge, Florida, United States - Lox_Sample_3.2 | ecosystem: Environmental > Terrestrial > Soil > Wetlands | place: USA: Florida...
GATGGAAAACGTATTCGAACCGATGCTTGACGAACAATTGTTGTACGAGCGCCGCATCTGTGACCGAACCTTCAATGAATTTCACGCCTCTGGGAACCTGGTCCCGAAAACCGCCGCTCAAATCATCCAATCCCGTCACGCCATGTCCCTGGCGGAGCAATTGGGCGCACACATGGGAGCCGATGAACCCCGCCGCGCCAGTGACCAAAACCGGTGAACTCATGCGGGAAATCTAACGGGCCGCCCCACCGGTGACGAGGCTTTTCCAAAGCGACCCACCGCCTTGACACTTGGCTGAACACAATTGAGAATAAGCCCCGTTTTTTAATTATCCGTCATTTGTGAAGATTGAAAAGAAAGATGGCGTGTCGAGACCCCGCGGACTTTTCTTCGCGGCGCTGCTGGCGGTCATTTTAGCCGGCCTTTTCTGGAAAAGTTTTTTGCCCGGCTATGTCCACTTTTCCAACGACGGTCCGCTGGGACAACAAAACGCTGCCTGGCGGCAACTCCCGGCTGCCTTCACCGGAAGCTGGTACGACATCAACGACATCGGCAGCAGCGCCGGCGCGATGGCGCCGGCTCCAAGCACATTCTTGTTCTGGGTATTGGGCCCGGTCGGTTATGCGAAATTTCTCGCCCCGGTGGCATTATTCATTTTGGGGCTTGGTGCCTGGGCCTTTTTCCGGCAACTGAAACTCTCGCCGTTGGCGGCCACGCTGGGAGCACTGGCCGCGACTTTGAATTCCACTTTTTTTGCGACGGCTTGCTGGGGTGTGGCGCCACAGCAAATTGCCATCGGCATGGATTTTTTTGCGCTGGCCCTGGTGGTGTCCAACACTTCGGAGACTTCTGCGCTCATTCGCTGGGCGAGACTGGCCCTAGCCGGGCTGGCCGTCGGCGTCAACGTGATGGAGGCCGCAGACATCGGCGCGATTTTCAGTTTGTTTGTTGCGGCCTTCGTTCTGTTCAAGGCCATCGCGGACGAAGGTGGTGCGGCCTGGGCAAAAGTGGGGCGCGGCATCAGCCAAGTGGCGATCATCGCGCTCTTCGCCGGATTCATTGCCACGCAAACCATTGTGGCGCTGGTGGGCGCCGCCATCGTCGGCATCGCCGGTACGGCACAGGATGTGGAAACCAAGGCGCAGCACTGGGACGGGGCCACACAATGGAGTCTGCCAAAACTCGAGACGCTCGGTCTCTTCATGCCCGGCGTGTTTGGCTACAAGATGGACACACCGAACAATATGCCGGACTTTTTGCGGGATGCCTACCAGGGCGGCGAGTATTGGGGCGGCATGGGGCGTGACCCGGTACTGGACCGATTTTTCGACAGTGGCGGACAAGGCCAAGTGCCGCCGTATAGTTATATGCGCCAAACCGGCGGCCAGAATTACGCCGGCATTTTGGTGGCATTACTGGCGTTCTGGGCCATGGCGCAATCCTTGCGGCGGGAAAACTCCGGATTCCCTGAAGCCCATCGGCGATTTATCTGGTTCTGGTCGGTCGTGTTGATCAGCTCGTTGCTGCTGGCCTATGGCCGGTTCGCGCCATTCTACAAATTTTTTTACATGCTGCCGTATGTTTCCACGATTCGAAATCCGGCCAAATTCCTGTTCGTGTTCTCCTGGGCGATTGTGATTTTGTTTGCCTATGGCGTTCATGGCCTCGACCGACGTTACTTGGAGATTCCAGCGGCCAATTCCCCGCTGCTGGCAAAACTTAAAAATTGGTGGGCAAAAGCTCGCGGCTTTGACCGGAACTGGGCTTACGCCTGCGTCGTGGCACTTTCTGTGGCTGTGCTCGGTTGGCTGATTTACGCCGCGGAGAAGCCAGGCCTTGTGCGCTATTTGCAGACGGTTGGATTCGGTGAGGAAGACACCGCGAAACAAATTGCCGCATTCAGCATCGAACAGGTTCGCTGGTTTGTCCTGTTATTCGCGCTGGCCGCCGGACTCTGCGTGCTGGTCATCGCCGGGGTCTTTGCGGGGCGTCGCGCCCGGCTGGGTGGGATGTTGCTGGGTATTTTTCTGGTGGCGGATTTGGGGCGGGCGGATTTGCCCTATATTGTACACTGGGATTACAAACAAAAATATGCCAGCAACCCCATTATTGATTTCCTTCGCGACAAAGCCTACGAGCACCGTGTGGCTTACGTACCGCCTTTCCCGCTGTCAACGCCGTCACAATTTGATTTGTTTAAAGACCTCTACCGCATCGAATGGGCGCAACACCATTTCCCTTATTACAACGTCCAGTCGCTCGACAAAATTCAAATGCCGCGCATGCCGGCGGACCTGGAAGCGTTCGAAAGCGCGTTGCGCATCGGCATCAAGCAGGACAGCTCCGGACAATGGATGCTGGACCCGGGCACTTTCAGCCGGGTCATACGGCTTTGGGAATTGACGAATACACGATACCTGCTCGGTCCGGCCGGCCTCGTCAACTTGCTGAACGAACAATTCGATCCGGGGCAACATCGTTTCCGCATCGTTCAGCGGTTTGACGTGGTGGGCAAACCGGGAATTGAACAGCCGACCCGACTTGAGGAATTAACTGCCGTACCGACCGACAACGGGACATACGCGCTCATCGAATTCACCGGCGCTTTGCCCCGTGTTAAGCTTTATTCACACTGGCAGGTGAGCACAAACAGCCAAGCCACGCTCCAAATGCTGACAAACGCCGATTTCAACCCGCAACAAACGGTCCTGGTCCCAACACTGCTGCCTGCTGCCAGTTCAACCAACCAAAATTCCGGGACCGTGGAATTCACAGGCTACGCGCCTAACGACATTGTCCTCAGTGCCCAGGCCGCCGTGCCCTCTGTGCTGCTGCTCAACGACATGTTCGATCCGCATTGGCGCGTGTTCGTGGATGGCAAACCGGCGGAACTGCTGCGCTGCAACTTCATCATGCGCGGCGTTTTGCTGATGCCCGGTGCGCACACAGTGGAATTTAAGTTCACCCTGCCAAGCAAACCGCTTTACATCACCCTGGCAGCCATCGGTGTCGGAATCCTTTTGTGTGGATTCCTGATCGTTGCCACGCGCCGGCAGGCCGGGGCAGTGACTCAGCCGTAAATGTTTTTGGGGTGCCGCCGCCGACCCAAAATCCGGAAAAGATAAAAATCCCGCAACTCGACCAGGACCCGTCCTGCCAGCCAGAGCGGCCAGCCGGTGATGCCGCGCGTGGCTTGAGGGATTTCGCGTGAGTAGATGGCGTTTCCATTCTGGCGGACGCGCTTGGCCTTGTTACCGGCACATACCGCCAAGCAGGCCTTTCAATTTCATTTTACGATGCCAGCGCCAGCCTCTGCCGCGTAATCGAAACTGCCCCGTCTGATTGACTGCTCATTCGACGCTCAATTCAGCTCGATAGCCGCAGCTTACGCGGACTTTCGTCGCAACGCCAAACCCAGAATGCAAAGTCCGGCACCAAACATAGCGCCGCTTGCCGGTTCTGGAACTGGAACCATTGCATAAGCAACATCATCGAACTCGAATGACCAGAGGCCCTGGGTCCCGGTGGTGCTGACGACCACACTCGAAAATGGGGTCGTGGACATAATGTTGACATAAGCCGTTCCATTCTGGTCCGAACCACCATCGACTCCAGTAACGGCCGTCCCCAAAACCGTGCCAATAATGTTATGCGCACTGTCATAGAAGGTGAGGTAGTTGTTGTTTACATCAACTGACCCCCAAAGGAGTCCCAAATAGTTCTGCGGGGTTGAAAAGCTGAGTGTCGCCGAACCGCCAGTCTCAACGGCGACATATTGGCTGGCATCGTAGCCAACGGTCGGGGATTCACCAAAATAAGCTGCCGTCGAACCGGAGAAGTAAGGCGCAGTGTAATAATCGGGAAGCCCTCGCCCGCCCGTAACCAGATAGGCGTTACCGGAAAGTGTCAGAATGGACGGCGACGATTCGTCAAAAGTTTCCAACGTAGCGCCACTCACGGAGGGAACACCCCCGATTTCATCGGTAACATAAATCTGGGCTTTGGCTGTACCGACGCCGCTTAGGGCCAGAATACTTGCGATTGAGATTGATAGGTATTTTTTCAAGGAGTGCTCCTGGGTTTTGATTTGTTGAATTGATTTGTAAACCAACCGGCGAATCAGTTTTCTAAATACTAAAATGCTCTTTGTCAAGCCAAAATTCAAGCTTTTCAGCAACTTGTAAGGGAAAACCGGGAAAAGCCTCTCCCTCGAACAACAGGCAAGGGGCCATTTTAGACTCTGCCCAATTTCACAGCAGGATTAGATTGCCGTGGCGCTTTTGAGTTGCTCCACCATTGTGTGACAAGCGGAAAACCCGCCGTTGAGCCGCCGGCGGAATTGGTCCCGGCTTAACCAGGAACAATTCTGTGAAATCAAACCGCGTCGCGCGGTCGTCAGCGCGTATAACATCCTTCACGCCCCGTAAAGGATCTGGCCGTTTCCACAGCGGAGGGACAATTACTCACCGGTCGCACTCGGATTTTTTATATCTTCATGACCATATTCCCATCTCAGCCGTAAATGTTTTTGGGATGCCGCTGCCGACCCAAAATCCGGAAAAGATAAAAATCCCGCAACTCGACCAGGACCCGTCCTGCCAGCCAGAGCGGCCAGCCGGTGATGCCGCGCGTGGCTTGGGCGATTTGGCGCGAGTAGGCGGGGTTTCCATTCTGGTGGACGCGCTTGGCCTTGACACCGGAACGCACCGCCAGCAGGCCTTTCAACTTCATTTTACGATGCCAGCGCCAGCCTTTGCCGCGCAGGGCTTCATTCACTTCCATCGTTCGCCATTCGTCCAGCACGAGCGCCTGGATGCCGGGGCCAAGGAAAACCGTCTGGTTGTCGCCGTGCCAGCGGTATTTTGCCAGGAGCCGGTGAATATGAACCCGTTTCTCGCAACACGCACCGAAGGCCGCCCAAAAAATCATGTCGCCGATGATCGGATAATCCATGGGAAAACGGCAGGGCGAAGGTTGTCCGGCGGTTTTCATCAGCGTAGCGCAGAAGGCCTGATTGCCAATTTCCGCCTTCCACTTCAAAAAATTGTCGCGGGTCAGCGCTTCAATTTTTCCGTCCGGCTTGCCGGAGTTGCTGAGATGTTTGTTGTCCTCGTCAACGCGCTCGTCGAGCGACCAGGCCAAGCCCCGGCCGTCGCAATCCGACAACAAGCCGGTCATCACTTCGTAAAACTGCGGTTCAATCGTGTCGTCCGCGTGGAGGATTTGCAGGTATTCCGTCTGGTCCGCGAAATCGAGGGAACGATTAAAATTGCCGAACAGGCCGAGGTTGGTTGGATTACGGATAAACTCGCAGGCGATGCCTTTGCAGCTCCGGACAACTTCTTCCGTACGGTCGGTCGAACAATTGTCCAGCACCACGACGCGGTCGGGGCGCAGCGTCTGGCGCGCGATGGACTCAAGCGTTTGCCCGATAAATCGCTCGCCATTGAAGACGGGGATGGTCGTGATAATGTTGGACTTCACGGTTGGTGAGGTTAGGAAAAGGCGGTGTCCTTAGACAAGTTCAGGCTTTCATTGCCGCGTCAATCCCGCCACCATGGCTATATGAACACAGCGGACATTCCTGTTCTCATCCTTTGCGGTGGCTTGGGTACGCGTATCAAGGAGGAAACCGAGTTTCGCCCTAAACCGATGGTGCCCATTGGCGAGCATCCCATCCTTTGGCACGTCATGCAGATCTACGCGCGGCATGGCTTCCGCCATTTCGTGTTGTGCCTCGGTTTCAAGGCGGATGCGGTGAAGGATTACTTCAGCAATTTCCGCCTGCACAATGCCGACTGTACGATCTCGCTCATGACCAATGCGGTCACTGTCCACGAACACCGGCATAAACTCGATTGGGAAGTCACCCTGGCCTACACCGGTGAAAAAAACATGACCGGCAGCCGCGTCGCCCAGGCCGCGCGCAAATATCTCGGCGCGTCCGCATATTTCGCTGTGACCTACGGGGACGGCCTGACTGACGCCAATCTCGCGGACGAATTCCGTTATCACCTTGCCCGGAAAAAGCTCGGCACCGTCCTCGGCATCAACCCGCCGTCGCGCTTCGGCGAAATCAAGGTTGAAGGCGACCGCGTCATCGAATTCGCGGAGAAGCCGGACCTGGAAAGCCACTGGATCAACGGCGGTTATTTTTTCTTTCATCGTGATTTTTGCCAATACCTTTCCGAGGACGAAGGTTGCGTGCTCGAAGGCGATCCGCTCGTGCGGCTGGCGCGCGACAGCCAGTTGAACATCTACAAACATTGCGGTTTCTGGGCCTGCATGGACACGCAACGCGACCGAGAGCAACTGACCAGGCTCGTCGAATCCGGCGATCCACCCTGGCTGAAGTAGCATGACCAGCGACGTAACGATCGTGGGCGGTGGCATTGTCGGTCTGGCCACCGCTTACCGACTCCTCGAAGCGCGACCTCAACGCAAACTGCTGCTGTTGGAAAAAGAATCCAAACTCGCCGCCCACCAGTCTGGCAACAACAGCGGGGTGCTGCACGCCGGACTTTATTATAAACCCGGATCGGCCAAGGCCGAGCTTGCCGTTCAAGGGCTGCAACAAATGGTCTCATTTTGCCGCCAGCGCGGCATCGCGCATGAGCAATGCGGCAAAATTGTTGTCGCCACCTCCGCGGACGAGTTGCCGCGACTCGAAGAACTCTGGCAGCGCGGCCAGGCGAACGGCCTCCGGGATTTGCGCCGGCTCATCCCGGAACAGATCAAGCAAATCGAACCCCATGCTGCGGGCATCGCCGCGATTTATGTACCCCAGGAAGGCATCGTGGATTATCCGGCGGTTTGCGAGAAGCTCGGCGAAGGCATTCGCAAACACGGCGGTGAAATCAGGCTAAACACACGCGTGTTGAAGCTGGTTCCGTTTGCGGGCGAATGGATCATTGAAACCACCACCGGGGAATTCCACTCGCGTTTCGTCGTCACCTGCGGCGGCCTCCATGCGGACCGGCTCGTGCGTGCCGCGGGGCAAAACCCATCGGCCAAAATCATTCCGTTCCGCGGGGAATATTATCGAATCAAAAAGGACCGGCAGCACCTCGTGCGGAACCTGATTTATCCCGTGCCGGACCCCAAATTTCCATTTCTTGGAGTCCACTTCACTCGCCTCATTCACGGTGGCATCGAAGCCGGGCCCAACGCCGTGCTGGCTTTCGCCCGCGAGGGCTATCACTGGTCAAACATCAATTTGCGTGACCTCGCTGGATCGCTTTGTTTCCCGGGCTTGTGGAGGTTTTTCATCAAACATCCAAGCATGTGCGGCTACGAATTCCGCCGGTCACTTTCCCGGAACGTGTTCTGCAACTCGTTGCAGAAGCTCGTTCCGGAAATCCGCGAAGATGATCTGGAAACCGGCGGCTCCGGCGTGCGCGCCCAGGCCATGCTGCCGGACGGACGGCTTGTCGAGGATTTCCATTTTGAAGAAGCGCGTGGGATTCTCCATGTCATCAATGCCCCGTCGCCCGCCGCCACGGCTTCGCTCGCCATCGGCCAGCGCATTGCCGAAAAAGTTTTGACCCGGTTGAAATAGCGCGGCAAAAATGAGCGAATGAAAATTCTTGTCACCGGCCATCGCGGCTACATCGGTCCGCATCTGGTCCAGCTTTTGAAGAAGGCCGGGCATCACGTCACCGGTATAGATATCGGCTATTTTGATGATTGTCCCTGGGAACCTTTGCCCGCGGCGGATCGCGAAATCAACGCCGATTTCCGCATACTTTCGGAACGCGATTTGGAAGGCTTTGACTGCATCTGCCATCTCGCCGCCATCTCCAACGATCCGATGGGGGACCTTGACGAAAAACTCACCTACGACACAAATCGCGACGGGTCCATCGAACTCGCCCATAAGGCCAAACGTGCCGGAGTTCCGCGTTACCTGTTTTCCAGCAGTTGCTCCATCTATGGCAAAGGGGAAACGCTGGACCTGGATGAAAACGCCCTGTTCAATCCCGTTTCCGCTTACGCGATCTCCAAAGTGGAAACCGAACGTCAGGTCGGGCCGCTGGCAGACAAAAATTTTTCGCCCGCCTTTCTGCGCAATTCCACCGCCTATGGTCACTCGCCGAACCTTCGCATTGATCTGGTCGCTAATAACCTCCTGGCCTGTGCCGTGGCGCGTGGCGATATCCGGATCATGAGCGACGGGTCGCCTTGGCGGCCATTGATCCACTGCAAGGATATTGCCCGTGCTTTTGTTCTCTTCGCCGAAGCCTCGCGCGAACTCATCCACAACCAGGCCGTCAACGTCGGCGCTAACAATCAAAACTACCAGGTCCGCGACGTGGGTGACGCCGTGCAGCGCCTCGTGCCCAAGGCCAAGGTCGTTTACACTGGCGAAGTGGGCCCCGACCCGCGGAACTATCGAGTGAACTTCGACAGGCTTTACACGCTGTTCCCCGCGTTCCGCCTTGAGTATGATTTGCAAACCGGACTCGAGGAACTGTTCCACAAATATCAGGAACACCGGTTCGGCCTGAAAGATTTTGAAGGCGACCAGTTTGTCCGATTGCGGAAACTCAAAAAGAGACTGGCGGCAGGATGATCTTATGAAATTCACCGAAACCCCACTCAAAGGCGCCCATATCATCGAACTCGAAAAACGGGGTGATGGCCGCGGCTTTTTCGCTCGTTTCTATTGTGAGCGCGAATACCGGGCACAGGGCCTCAACCATCACATCGTCCAGATCAACAATTCCCTCAGCCGGATCAAGGGCACGTTGCGTGGGATGCATTATCAGCTCGCGCCCAGGGCCGAAGACAAGGTCATCCGCTGTCTGCGAGGCGCGTTGTTTGACGCCATCATTGACCTGCGGCCTGATTCGCCGACATTCTTAAAGCATTTCACCGTGGAACTGACCGCCGAAAACCGCACCATGCTTTATGTGCCCAAAGGCTTCGCCCACGGTTTCCTGACCCTGACTGAAGACACGGAATCATTTTATCTCGTCACTGAATTTTATTCGCCGGAACTCGAGCGCGGCGTCCGTTACAACGACCCGAAGATCGGCATCCGCTGGCCAATGGAGCCGGTGGTCATCTCGGACAAAGACCGCAACCTGCCGGATTTCAATCCGGCGATTCATCTGAAATAGTGCGATGAAAATCCTTTTTACCGGCGCCAGTTCGTTCACGGGATTTTGGTTCGTCAAGACCCTCGCCGCCGCCGGATACGAAATTATCTGCCCGGTCACGGGTGACGTGGTGGACTACGCCGATCTGCGGCGGTGGCGGGTGGAACAATTAAAATCGGTCTGCCGTCCCATTCCCAGGGCACCGTTCGGCTCGGACAATTTTCTGAAGATCATCCGCGAGAACCGGTTTGAGCTGCTTTGCCACCATGCGGCTGAGGTCAGGAACTACAAAAGTCCTGATTTTGACGTTCTCCGGGCGCTCCAGAACAACACGCTTAATTTGCAAACTGTGCTGGCGGCCTTGCAACAACATGGATTGAAGGCGGTCTGCCTTACAGGCAGTGTGTTCGAGCCTGATGAAGGTACCGGCGACGAACCGCTTCGCGCGTTTTCACCTTACGGCTTGTCCAAGGGGTTGACCTTCCAGTTTTTCCGGCATTACTGCCACGAAGCCGGCTTGGCGCTCGGGAAATTCGTCATTCCCAATCCGTTTGGTCCATTCGAAGAGCCACGCCTCACCGCTTATCTGATGCGCAGTTGGCGGGAGGGCAAACCAGCCGAAATCAAAACTCCTGAATACCTCCGCGACAACATCCATGTTGATTTGCTCGCGGCGGTTTACAGACAATTTGTTCAACGCGTCAGTGCTATGCAAATGGGTTGCGTCAAAATCAATCCCAGCGGTTACGTCGGAAAGCAGGGTGAATTTGCCCAGCATGTCGCGCAGGAGGTCAAAACCCGGCTTGGCTGGGCTTGCGAACTGAAACTGGCAAAACAGGAGGATTTCAGAGAACCGCTGAATCGCACGAATACAGAACCCGCCAGCCGGCTCGTGCCGGACTGGAACGAGCAAAAGGCATGGGATGCTTTTGTCGGGTTCTATGCGCCGAAGTAATCTGCATTTTTCGTTCGCAACCAGTGGCGATCAGACTGACGGGAGGAAGGCTTCGACTCCGCCCTCATATTTGGCCGAACGCCGCTTTCCCAACCAACCCAACAAGAACAGGCTAATGACGGTTAGGCAACGCCATCCGGTTACGGTCGCCGCCGTAAGTCTCCCATATCCCACCGCCACGTCCGAGGGGAAGTTTCCCCCAAGGTGGCCCCCAATGGCTCCTTGGCCCGTGAAACAACACGGATGACGATTTCTGTGCTCGAAAGTTGTAAATGACCAGCTACTCGCGCTATTTGAAGAGTTGCGGGAAGGCCAACATCAACCAAAACTTCAAGTTGCAAATAGCTTAGTAATTTTGGTT
>Ga0335078_10018294_pt1 | contig 10417 bp, 8 predicted proteins | sample Lox_Sample_32_FD_206711 | JGI IMG/M metagenome (GOLD analysis project Ga0335078, IMG submission 206711) | Soil microbial communities from Loxahatchee National Wildlife Refuge, Florida, United States - Lox_Sample_3.2 | ecosystem: Environmental > Terrestrial > Soil > Wetlands | place: USA: Florida...
GGACGACTCCGTAGATCGCCGTTACATTGCGGCGCTCAGCGACAAGTACTCGTCCACGCCAAGCGAGGCGCCTATCGAGTACAAGGCGCCGGCGAAAGGAGCGGTGCCGATCGCCACCCAGCATCGATCGATCTACTTCGAAACCGATTCGGCCAGGATGAGCCTGGATTCGCGCGCCGTGGTCGATGAAATCGCCGGCTTTATGCGCGCTTACGAGAACACGGTGGTGGACATCGAAGGAAATACCGACTCTACGGGCTCGCCCGAGCACAATCAGGCGCTCTCGCTGCAGCGGGCCCAGGCCGTGAAGACCTACTTAACGGAAAAGTACGGTTACCCGGCCAGCCGTATGCAGACGAAGGGCAATGGATCCGACAACCCGGTAGACACCAACGCGACACCGGAAGGGCGCGAAAAGAACCGGCGGACCGATATCAAGGTGTTTCCCAATCCGGGAGGGGGTAATTGACGGTTGAAGATTGAAAGCCTTCAGCAGTCAGCAGTCAGCTATCAGCTTTCAGCAAGAGAGCCCTCAGCAATCAGCAACACAGTGCCGCGTGCTATCGCTTTTGCTGATCGCTGAAGGCTGATAGCTGACTACTTTAATCGTCAATCGTCAATTCACCATGGGGAGTCTCTTTCAAATCCGCCGTGACATTTCGCCGCGCCTGCGCCTGATCCTGGGCTTCGTGAGCTGGGGCGTGATTGTCGCCGCCTGGTTTGCCTTGACCCAGTGGGACATTCTCCCGCCCTTCGCTTTGCCTCGTCCCATCGGCGTGATCCACGCCTTCGGGCGTTTGTGGGTTGACTACAATCTGCTCGGCAACGTGGTCCAGAGTTGGTGGCGCATCGCCCAAGCCTTCTTCTGGTGCGCTTGTATCGCCATCCCGCTCGGGATCTTCATGGCCAGCTTCCCCTGGGTACACCATGTGGTCAACCCGGTGGCGGCGCCCATGCGATCGATGCCCATCACGGCCTTCCTGCCGGCGTTCATCGCTCTGTTCGGCATGGAAGAGACCATGAAGGTCGCGTTCCTGTGGTTCGGCATGTTCTTTTACCTGCTGGCGGTCGTGGTAGAGGAAGCGACCCGCGTTGACGATAGCCTACTAGAGACAGCCTACACACTGGGCGCCAAGCGGCGTCAGGTTCTCTGGCTGATCTTCCGCTCCGCCTTTCCTGGCATCTTCGGGTCGTTCCGCATTCTGTACGACATCGGCTGGACGTACGTGATTCTGGCGGAGATGGTGAATGCTCGCCGGGGCGTCGGCTACATGGTGGAGGCGGCGCGCAAGGTGCTGGATTTCGAACGGGTTTACGCCGGGATCATCGCCATCGGATTTGCGGCCTTCATCTTCCGCGCCTTCCTGACTTTTCTGGAACGCCGCCTGTTCCCCTGGCGGCAGGTTGCGCGGACAACCACAGAACATTTGGCGGCCGTGGGAGCCGGCGTCAAACACAAAACAGCGACGACGAGTGAAGCGTGAATCAGCCTGTTAACTAGCCAAGAAAGTGTTGTCACGAAGAGGGGCAAAATTACGAAACGAAACCGTCAGGTTATTGAAAACAAAGGACCGAGCGTTAAGGCTGTGCGAAGGTCGGCCGGTCGAGCGCTCAACCGGGCTAGGCGAGGCTCCTCAAAATGCCCAAGACCAAAGTCAGCTTGCATAACGTTTGCCGGACATTCCCCACACCGGAAGGTGGGACGGTGGAGGCGTTACGCGACGTGAGCCTCGATGTGGAGGATGCCTTCTCGCCCGACGGAAAGGACATCGGCGAATTCCGCGTGCTCCTGGGACCGTCCGGCTGCGGCAAATCGACGATCCTGCGTCTGATTGCCGGCTTGGACTTCCCCGATCGCGGCCAGATCCTTGTCGATGGCCAGCCGGTGATCGGTCCGGGCAAGGATCGCGGCATGGTCTTTCAGAAGTACACCTCGTTCCCGTGGCTGACGGTCGCCGAGAACATTGCCTATGGCATGAAGTTGCATCGGGCCAAGCCCGTCGACATTCGCGAGAGGGTCTCTCACCTGGTGGAGGCGGTGGGTCTCGCCGGATTCGAGAAATCCTATCCCGACCGTCTCTCCGGCGGCATGCAGCAGCGGGTGGCAATCGCGCGCACGCTGGCGGTTCGGCCTGAAGTGATTCTGATGGATGAGCCCTTCGGCGCCCTGGACGCCCAGACGCGAAGCGACATGCAGCATCTGCTGCTGCAGATTTGGGAAGAGACGGCCTGCACGATCCTGTTTGTTACCCACGACGTGGAAGAGGCGGTTTACCTCGCCGACCGCATCTTTATTCTCAGCTCGCGACCGGGTACCATAGCGGAGGACGTGCCGGTTCCGTTCGGCCGCCCGCGCGATCCGGAGCTGAAACAGGAGCAGGAGTTTCACAAACTGCAGGACTACGTCCTCGCTTGCTTACGGCGTGCTCCCGGACGCGGCCAGGTGCGCGTGAGTGTCTGATGCCTGATGCGATCGGTGGCCCGCGTGGTGGTTCTCCACTGTCCGGCTCCGGGCAAGGCTCCGAGTCCGGCCCATCCGCTTTCCTCAAGGCGGCCTTCAAGTGGCAATACAACCTGATTGCGCTGGGCGGAGCGGCGGCGTTTGCCGTGCTTTCGGGCAGCGCGCTACCGCTGATTCTGGCTGCGGGTGTGGAGCTGATCTACCTCAGCGTGATCCCGCACAACAAACGCTTCCAGCGTCTCGTCCGCTCCTGGCAATTCGCGGAAGAGAAGAAGCAGCACAACCTCAAGATCAGCGAGATGTTCAAACAGTTGCCGCCCGAGACGAGGTTGCGCTACGTCGAGGTGGAGAAGGTATGCAAAGCGGTTCGCGCCAACTACGGCTGGCTCTCGGCCACCTCGCAGATGCTGGTCAGCCAGATGGAGGAGCGGCTGCGCGGGCTGCTGGACGCCTACCTGCGGCTGCTCTGCGCCGGCCAGCAGCACATCGATTACCTGCGCACCACCAATCCGGACGCCATCAAGCGCGAAATCGCCCTGTTGCAGCAGAGGCCGGCCGGACAATCCCCGAAGGTTCAGGAGATCAATGAGCAGCGCATCGAGATCCTGAACAAGCGCCTGGAAAAGTTCGGCAAGATACGCGAGAACCGGCAGGTGATCGAGGCCCAATGCGCCGCCATGGAAGACGTTCTGCAACTGATTCGCGACCAGTCCGTGACCATGAGAGATCCGCAACAGGTGAGCGGCCAACTGGAAAGCCTGATGCAGAATGTAGAACAGACCGAAGAGACCGTCAGACAGGTGGAGTCGATTTTCGACGCCGCTGCTCCGGAGGCAGGCGACATGCTGGCGCCTTTGCCCGAGGCGCTGCCCGAAGCCAACCCGGCCAGGAGCGCGGCACCGCGTGTGCGGAACTAATATGGGAACACCCGTGAGAAACAGCGCCGCCTATCTCGACGCACTGCCGGATTGGGCGCGCGAACTCTCCGAGAAGTACTACTCGCGCACCATCGCCATGTTTGTGCTTTGCGGCAACGTGCGCGACTGGGTTGCCGTGAAGCGTGGCGGCTCGACAGACTTCTCACCGCTGCTTCGCTTCCTCAACGAGAATCTCTTCGGTCACCGGGACCTGGTGCTCACCTACGACCGCGGAGGCGGGCTGAGCTTCGGCAACGCCGACATGCAGGCTGACTTCCGGCGGGCCCTGGAGGGCTACGACAGTTATCACGGCACCTCCTACGCGCAAGCCCTGCCGCGCAACCCCGACGGCATGCTGAACCTGCTCGACAACTACCTGCGTCTGCGCATTGCGGAGGGCAAAAAGATCGCCCTCGTCATTGACTTCGCCGAAACCATCGCTCCCTCCGGCGACATCTCGAGCATGTCCGCTGAAGACCGCAACGCGCTGGTGATCCTGAAGCGCTGGTCCATGAATCCGGCTTTCCTGCAGGCTGACGTCACCATCTGCCTGATTGCCGAGAATCTGACGGATCTGAACCCGGGAATCGTGCAGAGCGCAGGAGTAGCATCGGTGGCTGTGCCTCTGCCCGACGAGGCCGAGCGGCTGGAGTTCATCAGCTCACTGGAAGCGGCAACGCCCCTTCCATCCGGGTCGGACACGACCAGCGCCACGCTCGCCAAGCTGACCGCGGGTTTGAAGCGCGTCCAACTGCAGACCCTGATTTCGTCCGCCGTGCAGAATCGCCAGCCGCTGACCCTGAAGTTCATGACCCAACGGAAGAGGGATCTCATCGAGGCCGAGTCCGGCGGGATGCTCGACTTCGTTCAGAGCCGCTTCGACCTCTCACTGGTCGCAGGCAACGAGCAGGCCAAGAAGAAGCTGCAAAACGCCGCCACGGCAATCCGCCTGGGAAAGACGGACGTGCTCCCCATGGGGTACGTCATCTGCGGCCCGGTGGGCACCGGTAAGACGTTTCTGACCACTTGTTTTGCCGGCGAAGTGGGGATCCCGGCGGTGATGCTGAAGAATTTTCGCAGCATGTGGCAGGGAGTGACGGAAGGGAACCTCGAACGTGTGCTGAATCTGCTGAAAGCGATGAGTCCCATTGCGGTGATCGTGGACGAAGCCGACGCGCAGTTGGGCGACCGGTCGAGTTCCGGCGACAGCGGAGTCTCCAATCGTGTCTTTGCCCAGATCGCGCAGTTTATGGGAAACACCGAACTGCGCGGCAAGGTCATCTGGTTCCTTCTTACTTGCCGCCCTGACCTGCTGCCGGTCGACCTGAAGCGCCAGGGTCGCGCCGAAGAGCACATCGCACTCTTTTACCCGGACAGCGATGAAGAGCGCCTGGCCCTGCTGCGTGCGATGCAAAAGAAGACAGGAACCGACCTTCGATCGGCTGAGGTGGAGAAGTTCTTTCTGGAGCACGCGGGAACGCTCTCGGGCGCCGATATCGAAGCCGTTCTGATTCGGGCGCGAATGAAGAGCGCCTTGGAGAATGAACCTGCGGTCGACGTGGAAGATCTGAAGGCAGCCCTGGAGGACTTCGTTCCACCCTCCTACCCCACCGAGATCGAACTGCAGAATCTGGTGGCGGTGCTGGAGTGTACCAGCAGGAGCCTGCTCCCGGAGAAGTACCGGCGGATGGACCGGAGCGAAGTCGTGCGTCGAGCCAACGAGTTGACGTTGCTGACCCGGCAGTGACGGCATGGAGCGGCGAGTCGGGCGCTCAGCAGCCGACTAGGATGCACTCAAGCGCATCACCTCTCCGCCAGCAGCGCCGGTATTCCCGCCGCCATGGCGCGCCACTCAGCCAGATTCTCCACCACACCCAGCTCCTCAAACTCGGCCTCGCGATTCTCCGCTGCCGGCGTTTCCAGGCCCTGCTCGGCAGGCGGCTCCTCAATCTCATGAGCCAGGAGATCGGCGACATGAACGGCCGAGACAGCGTCCAGCTGTTGAGGAACCACTTTTTGCGCCGTGTGATGAAAGGCCACCGCTTCCACTACCGTGAAAGGAAGCCCCCAAAGCCCGAGCAGGTACGCTCCAATTTCAGCGTGGCTGAACCCGCGTTCTCGTTCTTCCACCTTGTACAGCGGAGAGCGCTCTTTTGTGGCCTCAGCCAGCGTTTTTTCGAAACCGTCGGAAAGCTTTGCCGCCAGGATGAGCTTCCCGACATCATGGAGCATCCCCGCCACGACGACTGCGTCCGTGAGGTGCTTCGGCACGGGCAGGCGGGCTGCGATGTGTGCGGTCAGCCGGGAATGGTACTGCACCCCTTCAAGGCTGAATCCCTTCAGGACGCGCTTGGGCTTGAATGCACGAAACACTTCCACGGACAGCACCAGGTTCTTCAAGGTAGTGATGCCCAGGTAGGTGACCGCACTTTGCACAGTTGTTATGGAGTGTGAAAGGCCGAAGAACGCCGAGTTCACTAATTGCAGGATTTTGGCCGAAATACCGACATCGCGTTCGACGATTCTGGCAACCTTCTGAATCGAAGCGTCCGGGTCGGTCAGCGCGTGCGTCAACTCGTGATAAGTGCGAGGGAGCGAGGGCAGTTCCCCCATGGCGCCCACGTTTCGTCGAATCGCATCGTCGTTGAGCAGCGACTGAAGATGGCATGCGCGCTCGATGGCTACGCGCAGCATTCCGGCGTCGCAGGGCTTGGCAAGGAATTGATGAGCCACCGGCACCACGCGCAGGGCTGTGCTCATTTCCGTTTGACCCGAGAGTACGATTCGCACGATCTGGGGATACTGATCGCGGACGCGGTGCAGCAAAGCAGCGCCATCCATCCCGGGCATCCGCATGTCGGAGACAATCACATCGAACGGATGCGCTTCCAGCAGAGCCAAGGCAGCGTCGCCGCCCGTTGCAAACGCCATCTCCCACTCTTCGCGCTGGGGGCGCAGCATTTGGCGGAGGCCGTCGAGGATTCTGGGTTCGTCGTCTACGAAAAGTACCCGCCTCATGCTGCACCCGGCTTCTCAAACACGTTACAGGAGCGAGAGGCAAGCAGATGTGGTAGGTCGGGAGCTCAGGCTGCTCTACGACGGGAACCACACCTTCCGCGGCCTTCGCCTCCGTTCCTGTCTATCGGCACTGAGTCGGTCAGCCCTTACCTCGATTTGGAGATGGTAGGTCCACCTCATCCCTGACCTGGAAGTACTGAGCCGATCGCCGAGCGTTTTGGCAACGTACTCGGCCGAGGTGGCGACGCGTTCCGCCATCCCGATGCCATACAGGCACGTCCATGCGTTGTCTGCAAGACGCCCGCGATGGCGACTGTGCCGCGGCAGCCGTAATGGCGGAGGGAGAGGGATTCGAACCCCCGAGCCCCTTTCGAGGCTAACGGTTTTCAAGACCGCCGGTTTCAACCGCTCACCCATCCCTCCGCGATCGTCTATTGTGTTGATTCTACACCCGAGGTGGCCGGGAGTGGAGCGGGCCCGACGCAGCGCACGAGAAGTCGTCTTGACGGCATACCGGCGGCAAACATCGTGCTCGGTGGCGCTGGGCATGGCTCCGCGAGTTCAGTTGGCCGGCCCTCCCGAGCGCTCCGCCAGTCTGGATGCGGCCCACGCCGCCTCCTTCGCCGCGGTTGCCGTCTCAGGTTCCAACTCAGGCAAGATACTCCTTCATGATGCTGATGTAACGGCGGCAGGCTTCCTTCATGTCGCCGTTGAACCCATCCTGCTCCAGGGAGAGGAACCCGCTGTAACCGGTCGCCTTGAGGGCGTCGGCGATGGCTTTGAAATCCATCACACCCTGGCCCACCTCCACGTAGTCCCGCATGCGGGCGTCGATGTCGCGCAGATGAAGGTTCATCAGATGCCCGCCCAGCTTATGGATGGCCATCGGCGGGTACTCGCGCTGGTTCATGGCCCAGCCGCAGTCCAGGTTGCTGCCGAGCGCAGGGTCGCGGATGCCGTCCCAGAGGCGCAGGAAGCTATCGCTGACCGGCAGCATGGTGTGAGTGTGGTTCTCGATCGAGAACCTGAGGCCGTGGGCTTTGGCGCGCTCGAGGCAAGCGCTCATGGTTTGCGTGAAGAGCGGCCAGAGCTCGGAGTAATCATAGCCGGAGCCGATGTCGATGTGGAACTTCTCGCCGGGTTTGGGATCATCCATGAAGTAGCGCGGCAAATAATCCACGCCTTGGACCGATAGTTCCCGTGCCCACGGCGCCACGATGTTCACCATCGGCGCATTCAGTTTCTTCGCGATCCGGCAGCCGGCCTCAAAGTAATCGAGGCTCGTCTTTCGCTGGTCCGCATCCCTGCTCGTCAGGCCTTCCACGACGGGTTGGAACATGGGATACTGCGGCACCTCCAAGCGGTAGCGATCGAGTTGCTTGCGGATGCGATCGATGGTGGCGTCGGTCCAGTAATCGTCGATGTCGCGGCGCGAGTTGGCGATCAACTCGACGCCGTCAAAACCCAGGCTGCCGATAATGTCGATGGCTTCTTCCGGATGCGCGCCGGGAGCAAGGCTATGAAAATTCCAGCTCACGGAGCTGATTTTGAACCGCTTCCCGCCCGCCACTGGAGAAGGCTCGGGAGAGCGGCTCATCTCAGAGAGCAAGGCAGGAGGGTTCGCCAGCAACAAAGGGCCGCCGAGGCTCACAACGGGAATGAACTCACGACGCCGCATCGATTACCTCCGGAGCACGCCGCGTATGCACGGGCCTCTTGCCCACAGGCTTCAGGATCATGGCCTGGAAGGCCCTGCGACGCCCAAGCATTCGATCTCAGCAGCCTATCATAACTTCACCAACCGGGCTGAAGGCGTTATCCGGTGTGGCGATTCGTGTCTCGAGCACAGAGCCACTCCGAGGCCGAGGCCCCGAAAAGCTCAAAGGAACCAGGGTCAATGGGGTTTACGTATCGCCCTGAGCGTGAGACACTCTCAACCGCCCACTGAGGGCGGCGCTCATGAGATACCAATTCCTGGTTGAGTCCTATGAGACAGAAAGGATCAAGGTGGTCAGCGTCTGGTCCATGTTCAGGGACGATGATCTGGCCGTGCGGCCGAGTTCGCATGAGGCGCGAGGGCGGAGCGTACACGAACAGATGGTTCACCAGTGCGTGAGCGAGGATCTCTGGTTCCGGAACATCCTGGGCATCGACGTACAGGCTCCGCCGCTTCCCACTGTGGAAACGCGCCTCGAGTTCATGACGCGTTACGCGGAGGACTCGGGGAAAAGGCGGCAAGCGCTTGGGGAGAAGCCGGAGGAATGGTGGGAGGAGATCGTCAGCTTCTTCGACGTTTCTCGTTCGCGAGCCTGGGTGATGACACGCCGAATCGCCCACACGGCTCAGCACCGCGGCCAATTACTGGCGATGCTGCGCGTGCTCGGCCGGGAGATCCACAGCACCTATGGCCCCACAGCCGACACCGGCGGATTGATGCAGAACCGGGCGCCTACGATTTACGCTTACCCGGACCTCGAGGCATTGCTCGAGGGCGAGCGCCACGGCGGCTCCAAACGGCCGCTGCCGCCGCCGAGCCAGAAGCCAGTGAGCGAGCGACCGGCGGCGCATTCTCGCACCCAGTGAGCTGTTTGCTGATCGTGCTCGCCTCGATCTGTGGCAATTCGGCAGTGCCTCCGTTTGACTTGGGGGCGAGCATCGGGGCCTCCCTGCGTCAAACTGACCGAAGCGGCTTACACTACAGGCTTGGGGCCTATCATGACGAACGATCTCACTCGGCGCCGCTTTCTCACGGCTGGAGCAGCAAGTCTGGCGGCGCTGCCGGCGCACGGCTTGACTTCTGAGGCGGCCGTTCCCGCCGGGACTTCGAAGCGCAAGTTCTATACGGTTTTGAGCGTCAGCCGACTCGGGTTCCCGGCCGGCTTTACCGAGTCCCTGGATCTCGCGGTGAAATGCGGTTTCGAAGGCGTGGATCCTGATCCCGATTACTTCGCGTCTCTAAGCAAGGATGGGCTCAAGCGGCTGCTCGATGACCTGCAGGCGAGGAGTCTCAAGTTTGGCGCCGCGGGTCTGCCGGTCGAGTTTCGCAAGGATGAAACCACATTCAATGATGGGCTGAAGAAGCTCCCGGGCACAGCCGATATTCTGCGGCGCGCTGGAATCCGTCGCGTAAGCACCTGGGTTCTGCCCTGCAGTAGCGAACTCACTTATCTGCAGAACTTCCGTGAGCACGCGGCGCGTCTGCATCAATGCGCCAGGGTCCTCGGCGACTACGGCCAGCAGCTGGGCCTGGAATACGTCGCCCCGCGCACGCTCTGGCGGAGCGAACGGCATCCCTTTGTGCACACGCTGAGCGAGATGAGGGAACTCGCGGTGGCGATCGGGACGAGCAACCTGGGAATCCAGCTTGACAGTTGGCACTGGTTCAACGCCGAGGAGACGGCGCAGGATCTGCTGACGCTGCGCGGCTCCGATGTGGTGACCGTGGATCTGAACGATGCGCCCCGAGGCCTCACGCTCGATCAGTACCAGGACGATCATCGTGAGTTGCCTGCCCGCACGGGCGTGATTCCCATCCGAGAGTTCCTGAGCGCGCTGGTTCAGATCGGATATGACGGGCCGGTCCAAGCGGAGCCCTTCAACGCCGCGCTGCGCGCCCTCCCACTCGACCAGGCTTGCGCGAGCGCCGCCTCGGCCATGAAGAAGGCCTTCGGCGTCGCCGGCGTGGAATCCTGATCTTCCTTCAGCCGGGGCCGCGGCCATAATTATAGCCTCTTTACCTAGCCTAGTTTTGCCGCCCGGGAAGGCCGGCGGCAGCGCCGTGCGTGCCGGGGCGCAATGGCTTCGTTTAAGCCGATTTAAGGGGATTTAAGGGCGTTTAAGGCGCTTATTTGGGTTCGTTTTCGACCTTTTTTCGGGCGGCTTTGTTGATTCTAAAGGACATTTTGGCTTCGTTTTGCAAAATTTAGGGGGGGAGGGGGTGCGAATCTCGTGCTGGACGGCGAGCGGGGCGCAACCGCGCTCGATCTGCTCGTCTCCTGGTTAGTGATGCGCAAGATCATCG
>Ga0335078_10018295_pt1 | contig 10416 bp, 5 predicted proteins | sample Lox_Sample_32_FD_206711 | JGI IMG/M metagenome (GOLD analysis project Ga0335078, IMG submission 206711) | Soil microbial communities from Loxahatchee National Wildlife Refuge, Florida, United States - Lox_Sample_3.2 | ecosystem: Environmental > Terrestrial > Soil > Wetlands | place: USA: Florida...
AGTGCTCGTCGTCCGGCTCGCGAAAATCCACCGTGCCGCTGATCTCGGAGTGCATCTTGGCGCCGCCCAACTCTTCCGCCGAATACTTCGCGCCAATCGCCGCCTGCACCAGCGCCGGTCCCGCGAGGAACAGCCCGCTGCCCTCGGTCATCAGGATGGTGTCGCACATCAGCGGCAGATACGCGCCGCCGGCAACGCACATGCCCATGATGGCCGCAATCTGCGGAATGCCCATCGCCGACATCACCGCGTTATTGCGGAAGACGCGGCCGAAATCGTCCGTGTCGGGGAAGACATCCTCCTGCAGCGGCAGAAACACGCCAGCGGAGTCGACGAGGTAGATCGTCGGGATGCGGTTCTCGATAGCGATGTTCTGCGCGCGAATGACCTTCTTCGACGTCATGGGGAAGAACGCGCCCGCCTTCACCGTCGCGTCGTTCACGATCAGCATCACCAGCCGGCCATGTACGCGCGCCAGTCCGGTGACCACGCCGCCCGAAGGCGCACCGCCCCACTCCTCGTACATCTTCCACGCGACGAAGGAGCCCAGTTCGAAGAACTCGCTGCCCGGATCAATCAGCAAACCAATGCGCTCGCGCGCCGTCAGCCGGCCCTTTTTGTGTTGCGATTCGATCGCCTTTGCGCCGCCGCCCTGGCGAATGATTTCTTCCTCATTCCGCACCTGCGCGACGAGGTCAGCCAGTATCTTCTGATTGTGCGCAAAGCGCGACGAGTCGGGCTTTACCCGGCTTTCAAATGACGTTGCGAGAGGAGTGCGATGGTCGGGCATACGGTTGGGAGCAAACCATCCACGATAAAGCAGGGGAGCGACGGCGGGCAACTTGTAGCGCCGATCTCCCGCTCTGTCTCGACTCGATGTTCCCTCTCATCCTGCCCAGCGTGGACCAGGAGGTCCACGCTACAGCCGAGCAGGAGCTCGGCGCTACAAACGCTGCACGATTCGCGTGCTCCACCCCAGATCGGTTTTCCGGTTCAGCAAAGGCAAGTGGCTCGCCCGGCCACTGCCAAACGCCGAACGAGCCATGTAAGGTAGGACTGTGTTGCGGTCAAATCTGCGAAGCGGTCGAACTCAAGTAACTCTTCACGTGCTGCTCATAGAAGTTGTAATCGTGCATTCCCATCATGGTTTCGCGCAGCACGCCGCGCGAATCGATGATGTAGGTCACCGGCAGCGCCACCGCGCAAGCCACCAGCGGCGACGAGTGTTGATCGCCTTCCGCATAGGCGTTGATATGGCGGGTGGGAGTGCTGCCGGCGAACTTCGCCAGCGCGTCGCGCGACTCGGGTGAGAGCGTGATCACCACTACGCCCTGCTTCTCATAGTTCTGCTGCAGCTTGTCGAGATCGGGCATTTCCTGCACGCAGTAATGGCACGAGGTCGCCCACACATTCAGCACCACCACCTTGCCCGAATAATCGTGCAGGCTGCGGCTCGCGCCGGTGTCCACCAGTTGGAAGGCCTGCTCCGGCGCCGCCTCGTTGGTTCTGGGATACACGGCCTGAAGCTGAGCGACCTTCATCAGGAACGTGACTGTCGGAATCGCCACCAGGATCGAGACCGCGACGACCACCCATCCCCGCCATCCGCGCGGCAGGAAGTAGCGATTGCCCTGGCACGCCAAGTAAATGGCAATCGAGACGACCAGGAGAATCAGCCACGCAGCGCCACTGCCGTAAACGAACAACCATTTCATCGAGTCCATAACTTCCTCCCGTGGTGGCCCACGTTGGAGAAATCGGGTAGCGAGCGAGGTTGAAACTTGCGCACTCTGCGACGAGCGCCAAGCGCCTCCCACCCCAGACGGAGCAGAACCCAAATGGTGGCCAGGCGCGCCATCCACAACCACGGCATGATCAGGTGGGTCATCATGGCGTCGTCCGCACTGATTATGTCGAGCCCTCCAAGGTGAACTGGTCGTGAAGGGGTTGCCAGCGACAGCCAAATTCCAATCGCGAGCGCGCAACACCTGAATACGGTTCTCATGGCATTTGCCTTTCGGGTAGAGCTGGCCTTCAGGCCGGCATCCACCACTCTTACTTGCTTAGCCGAGCCGGCTTCAGCCGGCGATACAACAATCAACTGGCCCTTTGTCAAAACCTCTTCCTGGCTGGCGAGGAGCAGCTTCACCGCGTAAGCTGCCCTCGCCCGGGAGCGCGGGCGTTCATCGGCCAGGACCCGCGCGCTCCCAAATCTCTCGCCACAACTCCTCAGCCGATGACGCCGAGTCGCAGCGGCACCGCCGGGTAACCGCTCGCGTCGCTCTTGCTGCGGTGCCTGTGCATCGACAGGATCAGCGTCATGAACGGTCCCAGGTTCGTCGGCCGTGCCGGCAGCCGGTACGCTTCCGACGTTCCTCCCGGCTGGCTAACCGGGCCGGAGATCGCCTGAAACTCCCGCCTCTCGTCGATCGGCGAAGAAGCGCCGGCCTCCTGGCCGGCTGCGCATGGCAAGGCGGGCGCAGATTGCGACGTCTTGCCGCTGGTGATCTGAAGAACTAGCGTCCAAAATGGATTTAGTCTCGCTGCACTGGTGTAAACCGTTTGCCTTTCCATGGCTTCCTCCTTTTCGGCCTGGCGGCTTGCCCTCTCGGTTCCGCCAGGCCCGAATCTTTCTCCACTGCCGGAGCGGCGGTATTTCGCTCTCTCTCCGGCAGCGTCCCCGTGGAAAGCAGTTGGTTGAGCTCGGCCCAACGCTGCTTTCGTGAGCACAATGCGCCGGTTCGCCTCCGCCTTCAAGGCCGCAAGCACTGATTTGTGGATGATCGCCGTATGATCACGCAACTTATTGCTAGATCGGTGGTTACATGAGCTTGTTGCAGCGCAACGATCTGCGAAAAGCAAGCGTTTATAATTCCCAGCACCGGTCCCGATATCCGGCAAGGTTTGTGATGGTGAGCGCCACTCAGCACCAAATCCTCAGCTTTGGCACCTTCGAGCTAAACGCCACGGCCGAAGAGTTGCACAACGCAGGAACCATCGTGAAGCTGCCACCGCAGCCACTGCGGCTGCTCATCCTGCTTGCCAGCCGGGCGGGCCAGGTCGTGACCAGGGAAGAGATCCAGGAGAAATTCTGGGGACAGGAAACCGAAATCGATTTTGAACGCCGGATGAATCAGTGCATCAAGCAGATCCGCAATGCGCTGGGCGACGATGCCAACCAGCCGACCTATATTGAGACAATCCGCACCCAGGGCTACCGCTTCGTGATGCCGGTGGACTCGAAGGCCGTGGCCGTTCCGCCGCCACAGGTTCGGGAAGCGAGTTCCTCTTTGCTCAACACTAAGGTAGTCCGCGACAGGATCGCCGCACTTGCCGGACGCTCGCAGCCGGTTCCTTCGACTCCTGCCGTCGCTGCGCAAACTCCTGCGCCGGAGACTGGCCGCAAGTTGCCGATACGCTACATCGCCATCGCCGTTGCCGTGATCGCCATGGTCGCCGGCGTTCTCTACTGGTACTTGCAGCAGTGATGCCGCTTCGCTGTTCGATAAACGCTCCAATCGCCGCCATGACTTGCCGCACAGGCCGCGCCGCAGCGGAAATCTGCATCTGACTCGCTGTAGCGGGTCGCAAGTTGCGGAGCGTAGCCGAACATGGGGTGGGGTCCGGGTTCCCGTACAAGGGTAAGGCGTAGCTGGCTCCGACTGGCGGGCGGGCTATTGGCGCTCGTTCCGTTTCTCCTGCCTTCGATTGCCCGCGCCCAGCAACTTCCCAGTCTCGGCCTCTCGGCGTATGTCGGGCAGAATGTTTCCTCGGTCGATATCGCCGGTCAGCCCGACGTGACCTTCGACAGCGTCGCGAACCTGATTTCCGTAAAGCAAGGCAAGCCGCTGACGGAAGCCGACGTGAACGCCACCATCGCCGCCCTGAAGCAGCGCGGCTTCCAGGGCGTCAAGCTCGATCTGCAGCCCTCAGCCGACGGCGTGCAAGTGCGATTCATCCTCACGCCGGCCATCTACATCGGCATGTACGACTTCCCCGGCGCGCTCAAGGAGTTCAACTACACCACGCTGTTGCAGGTGGCGAACTACAACTCGCAGATGCCGTACTCAGCTGCCGACATCAACCAGACAGAAGACGCGCTGGTGCAGTACTTCCGTCAGCACGGTTACTTCCAGGTTGAAGTTCATCCCGAGGTCGTGCCCCAGACGGACCATCGTCTCGTGAACGTCTTATTCCGCACCGATCTCGGCATTCGCGCGCGCATCGGCAAGATCAACATGACCGGCGCCACGCCGCAGGAGACGGTTTACCTGCAGGCGAAGCTGCGCTCCACCATGGCCAGGCTGCGCACCGACTCGCTGAAGCCCGGCATGCGCTACTCTTACTACCGCCTGCAAGGTGCGACCAAGTACCTGCAATCGCAACTCGCCAAGCAGAACTACATCGCCGGCCAGGTGAAGCTCGTAGGCGCCGAATACGATGCCACCACCAATCGCGCCGACATTACCTTCGAAATCACGACCGGCCAGACCATCAAGATCGCCACCACCGGCACGCACATGTGGGGACGCACCGTCCGCAACCTCGTTCCGATGTATCAGGTCAATGCGGTCAACGACGAGCTGATCAAGGAAGGCCAGAACAACATTCGCTCCTACTTCCAGTCCAAGGGATACTTCGACGCCAAGGTCGACGTGAAGGTCGATAACACATCATCCGGAACCACGATTACTTATGCGATCAACAAAGACGGCCGCTTCAAGGTGAAAGAGGTCGCCTTCAAGGGCAATCAGCACTACACCAGCAAACAGTTGCAGGACCATGTCAGCGTGGAACAGGCGCACTTCTTCAGCCACGGCAAGTACAGCGAGAAGCTGGTCCGCACCAGCGTCAAGAATCTGACCGACACTTACCAAGCTGCCGGATACAGCGAGGCCACGGTCGTTCCCAATGTTGTCCGCAACGCCGGCAACATCGAGATCACGTTTCAGGTGACCGAAGGGCCGCTGACCACGGTCCGCAATCTCAGCATCCAGGGCAACAACACGCTCGCACAGTCGCAATTCGCGCCGCACGGTCTCAACCTCGGTCCGGGCAAACCGTACTCGCAGGATTTGGTTCTGAAGGACCGCAGCCTGATCGTCGCCAATTACCTTACGCAGGGATATCTGAACGCCGCCTTCCATGCGACCTCCAAGCCTGTGCCCGGCGATCCTCACCAGCTCGACGTCGTCTATCAGATCTCCGAAGGCCCGCGCGTCGAGACCGCGACCATCATTACCGATGGCCGCCAGCACACGCAGCAGTCGTTCATCGATCGGCAATTGCGGGTCAGGACCGGCGAGCCGCTGAGCGAAAACAACATGCTCAGCTCCGAGAGTCACCTCTACAACCAGGGAATCTTCGATTGGGCCGAAGTCGATCCCCGCAGCACCATCACCGACCAGACGCACGAAGACGTTATCGTCAAGGTCCACGAAGCCAAGCGCAACATCATCACCTACGGCTTTGGCTTTCAGGTGCTGAAGCGGGGCGGCGCGATTCCTAGCGGCACGGTCGCTGTTCCGGGACTTCCTCCCGTCGGCCTCCCGGGCAACTTCGTCACCAGCGAGAAAACTTTTTGGGGCCCGGAAGGTACCTTCGAGTACACGCGCCTCAACATGCGCGGAAAAGCCGAAACGCTGACCTTCACTTCGTATGCCGGCCGGCTCGATCAGCGCGGCGCCGTTAACTATACACAGCCCTCACTCTTCGGCAGCAAATGGGCCGGCAGCAGCATCGTCTCCGGCGAGAACAACTCCCAGAATCCGATCTTCTCGGATGTGATTGCCAGCGCCGGGTATCAGGTGAAGCGGCCGCTCAACGAGAAGAAGACGACCAATCTTTTCTTCCGCTACAACCTGCAATATACCGACATTCACAATCTCCTGATCCCCGAACTGGTGCCAGCGAACCAGTTGCACGTACGGCTTTCGACTCTAACGGGAAGCTGGGTGCACGATACGCGCGACAACGTGCTGGACGCGCATCGCGGCTGGTATTTGAACTATGAACTCGATCTGAGTCCGTATTGGCTGGGATCGAATTTCAGCTTCGCGCAGCTCGTCAGCCAGACCGCGCACTACAAGGACATCGGCAAAGGAATCATCTGGGCCAACAGCCTGCGCATCGGACTGGAGCAGCCCTTCAACGGCAGCGAAGTTCCCGTCAGCTCCGCATTTTTCGCCGGCGGCGGCAGCACACTGCGCGGTTTCCCGCTGGACGGCGCTGGCCCGCAACGGGAGATTCAGGTCTGCGGCATTCCCGGCGATCTCGCGACCTGCTCGAAGATCACCGTTCCGGAAGGCGGCAATGAGCTGTTGATCATCAACAGCGAGCTGCGCTGGCCGCTCAACATGATCAAGCAAGGTCTGGGCATCGTGACCTTCTACGACGGCGGCAACGTTTTCCCGGCCATCGGCTTTCACGACTTCACCTCGCTCTATAGCAACAGCGTCGGTATCGGATTCCGCTACGCGACTCCGGTTGGCCCCATCAGAATCGATATCGGGCGCAACTTGAATCCGGTTCCTGGAATCAGTCCTACACAGTACTTCATAACTCTTGGGCAGGCATTCTAGTCATGGCAATTCGGGATCTTGGACTACCACCGGACGAGCCGCAGAAACCATATCTGGTTCCACAGCGCAGGCACAGCACAGCAACGAAAATCATCGTCTGGATCGCGGGCGTTCTGGCTCTGTTGCTGCTTGTGATCGCAATCGGTATTTACGCCGCGCTGCACTCAGCTGCATTCCACAATTACGTGCTGAAGACCGTAGACCAAAAAGCGAGCCAGTCGCTGAATACGCGCGTCGAGCTGCAGAACTACGCGCTGCACCTGTCGAACCTGGGACTGGATCTGTACGGGCTAACGGTTTATGGCGTGGGGCCGGGAGCGAATGCTCCGTTGCTGCAAGTGGACCATATTGGCCTGGGCGTGCGTGTCATCTCCGTGCTGCATCGCCAGTGGAACCTGGAAAACGTCGCCGTCGATCATCCTGTGATCAACTTGATCGTGGACTCCAAGGGCCAAAGCAATCTGCCGACATTTCAATCGAACAGCAACTCCAATACCAATATCTTTGATCTGGCGATCCGGCACATCCTGCTCGATCGCGGCGCGGTCTATTACAACGACCAGAAGGCAATCCTGAACGCGGACCTGCGTGATCTGACGTTCCAATCCAGCTATGACGCCACCAGCGGCGGCCGATACTATGGCACGCTGTCGTACAAGAACGGTCAGCTGCAGTATGGAAGTTACGAGCCGATGCCCCACGATCTCTCGGCCGACTTCGACGCGCGCCGCTCCGGCATGACCCTCAATAATGTCACCTTGAAGAGCGGCAATTCGCAGCTCATGCTCAACGCTGCGGTCGACAATTACTCCAATCCGCGGCTTCATGCCAAGTACGTCATCATGCTGGCGACCGGCGACTTCCGCCGCGTGCTCAAAAACCCCTCGTTGCCGGTCGGCATGGTGCTGGTCAATGGCATCGCCGACTACGCCAGCGTCCCGGGACGCGCGCCGCTCGATACCGCTTCGCTGGAAGGAACTGTGCGCAGCAGCGTCCTGCGCGTCAACACTCCGAGCGTTCGCACCGATGTCCGCGATCTCGCCGCGAACTACCATCTCGCCAACGGTAATGCCGAGCTGCGCGATATCAGCGCGCGGCTGCTCGGTGGCGACTTGAAGGGCGACGCGATGGTTCGCGATCTCTCCGGGAAACAGCAGGGCCAGGTGAATCTCGCGCTGCATAACATCTCGATGGCGGACGTGAAGACGATTGCCAACTCGGCAACGCTGAAGCCAGTCGCCGTCAGCGGCCACATCAACGCCAACGCAGAAGGCACATGGACCGGCACGATCAGCAACCTGATGCTGAAGACGGACGCCACCGCGAATGCCAACATCGCATCCGCCCAGCCGAACGGCACGCCCGGTAACATTCCGTTGAATGCAGTTGTTCACGCGCGCTATAACGGCGCAACCCAGGAGATCGCGCTCAACCAAAGCTACGTTCACACGCCGCAGACTTCCATCGATCTCAACGGCACCGTCAGCAATCGCTCCGCCCTTGCCGTCCGCGTGCACTCCAACGATTTGCACGAACTGGAGACGATCGCCGACGTCTTCGGCCAGAGACCGGCGCAGCCCCTCGATCTCCACGGTGCGGCATCGTTCGACGGTACCGTACGCGGCTCGACCAAGACGCCGCAGATCGCAGGACAACTGAACGCCAGCAACCTGAGCGTTCGTGGCACCGCCTTCCGAGTGGTGCGGACCAGTGTGCAAGCCAGTCCCTCGCAGGTGAGCCTGCAGAACGGCGATCTCGAACTCGCCAAGCAGGGCAAACTGACGTTCAACGTGCAGTCGGGTCTGCACGATTGGTCGCATCTTCCATCGAGTCCGTTCATCATCACCGCAAACGCCTCGCAATTGCCCGTTGCCGATCTGGCCCACGCGGCCAATGTGACTTCGCCCGTCACCGGAACACTGAGCGCCAACATCTCGGCGCACGGAACGCAGCTCAACCCCATCGGCCAGGGCGAGGTCAATCTGCGTAACGCCAGCGTCGAAGGCGAGCCCATCCAGGCGGCGAACGTCCGCTTTCAGGGAACCGGCGACGAGGTCCACACGAATCTGCTGATCAAGCTGCCAGCGGGAACAACGCAGGGGCAGGTTACTTACTATCCCAAGCAGGAAGGCTATGACGCACAGCTGCAGGCGATCAACATTCAGCTGCAGAAATTAGAATCGCTGCGGCAGCGCAATATTCAAGCCAGCGGTACGCTGAATCTCACCGCGAGCGGTCGTGGCACGCTGAAGGATCCGCAGGGCAAGGCATCGCTAACCATTCCCGAACTCAACATCCAGAAGCAGCAGATCCGCAACGTCAATCTACAGGCTGCGGTTCTGAATCATGAGGCGACGTTTGCCCTCGGATCGCAGGTGCTCAACACGCCCCTGAAGGCGCAAGGCAAAGTTGCTCTCACCGGCGACTACTATGCCGATGTGAGTCTCGATACTCCTGTTATCCAATTGCAACCGCTGCTGGCCGTATATTCTCCGGCAGAGGCGGCGCGGACTACCGGCCAGACTGAGATTCACGCCACCCTTCGCGGCCCGCTCAAGAACAAGCAACTCCTCGAGGCGCATCTCAACGTACCCACGCTGGCCGTGAGCTATCAGGCGCCGGGCGCCAATCCCGGGCAGACCGTCACGCTGCAAATCGCATCCGTCAGGCCCATTCGCGCCGACTACGCGAACCAAGTACTGTCGGTGCAACCGGGCGAGATCAAAGGCACCGACACGGACATACGCTTCCAGGGACAACTGCCCGTGGCCGGTGGCAACGGCGCCTCGACCCTGAGCGTGCAAGGTGGAATCGATCTGGCGCTCGCCGAAGCTTTCGATCCTACCCTTACCAGCCGGGGCCAGTTGCAATTCGACATCAACGCCGCAGGGCACAATCCGGCCGAGAACGTCGAAGGCGTCATTCGCATCGTCAACGCCAGCTTCGCCAGGTCCGACACGCCCGTCGGTCTTTCGAACGCCAACGGCGTGCTGACGCTGCGCCGCGACCGCCTCGACATCACCAGCTTCACCGGCAATGTCGGCGGCGGTACGGTGACTGCTTCCGGCGGTGTCGCCTATCGGCCTGCGGTCCAGTTCAACATCGGCATCAAGGGCAACGACATTCGCATGCTCTATCCGCAGAGCGTCCGCAGCGATGTCGGCCTCAATCTGGCGATGACCGGCACAACAGACTCAGCTGTGCTTCAGGGACAGGTAACGCTCAACAGCCTCACCTTCACTCCTGACTTCGATCTCAACAACTTCATCAACCAGTTCAACGGCGTGGCGACTCCGCCGCCTACCGAAGGCTTTGCCGATAATCTCAAGCTGGCCGTCGCAATCCGTTCCGCTTCGGAATTGAACGCCGTCAGTCCGACGGTCAGCATTCAAGGTGCGGCCAACTTGCGCGTTGTCGGGACGGCGGCCGATCCGGTCATCGTCGGCCGCGCCGCTCTGACCGGCGGCGATGTGATCTTTCTCGGCAATCGCTACATCGTTCAGGGCGGCACGATCGCGTTCGTGAACAGCAGCGTGACGGAACCGGTCGTGAATCTGGAGGTGCAGACCGAGATTCAACAGTACAAGATCTCCATGCGCTTCCGCGGCCCCATCGATCGTATTCAGACCAACTACACTTCCGATCCCGCGCTGGCGCAGGCCGACATCATCCACCTGATCGCCTTTGGCAGTACGGAGGAGGCCGCCAACGCTGCGCCGTCGCAGTCGACTACACAGAGCGCCGAGGCCTTGGTCGCATCGCAAGTCAGCAGCCAGGTCACCGGACGATTGGAGAAGGCGCTGGGCGTCTCGCAGATCTCGCTCGACCCGCAGCT
>Ga0335078_10018298_pt1 | contig 10415 bp, 9 predicted proteins | sample Lox_Sample_32_FD_206711 | JGI IMG/M metagenome (GOLD analysis project Ga0335078, IMG submission 206711) | Soil microbial communities from Loxahatchee National Wildlife Refuge, Florida, United States - Lox_Sample_3.2 | ecosystem: Environmental > Terrestrial > Soil > Wetlands | place: USA: Florida...
GAGCCTGGCCGGGCGAAACGCGCGCCGGAGGGCGGCCCAGCAAGAGCAGCGCTTCGTTTTCGTTGGGTGTCAGGATGTCCACGCGCGCCAGCAGCGCAGCGGGTAAGGGCTGCGCCGGCGCGGGATCGAGCATGGTGCGCAATCCTTCGTCGCGCGCTAGGGCGAGCGCGGCCGCTACGGTATCGAGCGGCGTCTCCAATTGGAACAGCGCAAGGCTTGCGCCGCGAAAGACCCTGCGCATGGCTTCCACGTCCGCCGCTGCCAGCTCATAATTGGCGCCCGAAGCCACCACGATGGAATTCTGGCCCTGCCTGTCCACCCAGATGAGGGCCACGCCCGTGGGTTGCGACTTGCTGGCGTGGACGGCGCTTACATCCACGCCGGCGGCGGCCAGGCTGGCCTTCAGGTGATCGGCGAAGACGTCGTATCCCACCCGCCCGATCAGGCGCACGGCAACCGCTCCGGCCCCCAGCTTACCCGCCGCGCAGGCCTGGTTGGCGCCCTTGCCGCCGGGGATCGTCTGGAAATCCCGTCCCAGCACCGTCTCACCGGGCACTGGCAGGCGGTCGACCGACACCACGAAGTCCATGTTGAGGCTGCCGACCACCACCACAGCGGGTATCATTTTGCCGTCATTCCGCCGCCATCCAGCGTCGTCTGGCCATCATCTGGCAAGGTCGATGCCCAGTTTCTTCAGCTCTTCGGAGTAGTATTTGCGGTGCAGCAGGTCCCACTCCTCGCTGCCTTCGGGGATCTCGCGCTTCTGCGACCGGATCTTCTGCCGGGACAGGCGGTCCACCTTCTCCTCGGCGGTCAGCACCTCGGTGATGTCGCGCACGATTTCGAGCCGCACTTCGTTGGGGTCCTTCTTCATGCGCAACTCGCGCGTCTTGCGCAGCGCCACGATGATCTTGTGCGACATGTCGGTGATCTTGTCCCGCGACAGCTTCATCTGGTCGTGCGTGTCGCGTCCGGAAGCGCGGATCACCTTGCGCTCCGCGATCATGGTGTTCTTCACCTTGCGGAACATCTCCTGGTAACTGACGCCTTCACGGCGCATGTACTCGCTATATTGCTGCAGAATCTCGCGCACTTCGTCGTTGAGGCGGTCCTCGACGGCGAGTTCCTCGGTGATGATGTTGGCGACGATCTCCGCGACGGCCTGCGGATTGTTGGTTTCAATGGAAGCAGGCGTGAGCTTCTTCACCAATTCACGGGAGAGATAGGCGATGAATTCCCTGGGAAGCAACATCCTGTACGTTTTCTGAACGGGCGAAACTTGTAGTTTAGCAAATCCCGCGCGCCGGATGCCCCTCGCGCTGTTGTTTTGGGGGTGTGCGACATAAATGTGGGGGGCGAGGAGAAGTCAAAGAAAACCGCGCGATCTTGCGTAGGCGGGCTTCACACGTTCGGCGCCGTAGCGGGGGGCCTCCGGCGGCGCAACTGGTTCACTGGCTATGATCTAAGATATGCCCGATGTCTTCACTCCCCTCACCATCCGCGGCGTCACCTTCCGCAACCGTATCGCAGTCTCGCCGATGTGCGAGTATTCGAGCCACGATGGCTTTGCTAACGATTGGCACCTGGTGCATCTCGGCAGCCGGGCGGTAGGGGGCGCGGGCCTGGTGATCACAGAAGCCACCGCGGTGGAGCCGTGCGGACGCATCTCGTCCGCCGATCTGGGGATCTATCGGGACGAGCACGTGGAAATGCTGGGGCGCATCGTCCGATTCGTTCGGGAGCACGGCGCCGTGCCGGGTATCCAACTGGCGCACGCCGGCCGCAAAGCCAGCACCCGCGTCCCGTGGGAAGGCGGCGGGGTGATTCCGGAGTCCGAGGGCGGATGGCCCACCGTCGCGCCCAGCGCCATCCCATTCCGGCCGGGAGAACCGGCGCCGGTGGAATTGACCGGGTCCGAAATCCGCCGGATCGTCGAGGCATTCGCGGCGGCTGCGCGGCGGGCCCTCGCCGCCGGATTCCAGCTTGTTGAAATTCACGCCGCGCACGGCTACCTGATCGACGAGTTTCTCTCTCCCCTGTCAAACCACCGCACCGATGAATATGGCGGCGGGTTCGACGGCCGCATCCGCTTCGCGCTGGAAGTGGCCCGTGCGGTCCGCGCCGTGTGGCCGGATTCTCTGCCGCTGTGCATGCGCATTTCAGCTATCGACTGGGTGGAAGACGGCTGGCAGATCGAGGATTCCGTAGAGTTGGCGCGCCGTCTCCGGCCGCTGGGAGTGGATCTGATCGATTGCTCGTCCGGCGGCGTCGTCCCACACGCCAAGGTCCAGGCCGGCCCGGCTTACCAGACGCCCTTCGCCGAGCGCATTCGGCGCGAATCCGGCATCCTCACGGGAGCCGTGGGGATGATCACCGAACCGCATCAGGCAGACGCCATCGTGCGAGCCGCACAGGCGGACATCGTGCTCATGGCGCGCGAGTTTCTGCGCGATCCATACTGGCCGCTGCATGCCGCCAAGGCCCTCGGCGTACCCGCCCAGTTCCCCAAACAATATGCGCGTGCGTTCATCTGACCGCGACGGCACAGGCCGGAGGCGTCCTGCGGCGTCGCCCGCGCTGGCATATTTTCGGATCTTCTAGTATCATAGTCGCGGGAGGAAGCCTATGCTGCAGATCCGCTCGACTGTCAAAATGGACGACATCGAAGCCGTCCTAAAAGCCGTCGCCCACCGCCACAACGCCAATGTGACGGTGGTCAGCCACCTGGGGCAGCCGCGTCACGTAGAGGCGGCCGGCGGCCCACGTGAGGCGCTGGTCTTTACCTTCTATCATCCCAAGCTGCATACGGCCCTGTTAGCCGCCGACATCCGGTTCGCCGGTTTTCTGCCCTGCCGCGTCGCCGCCTGGCCGGAGGAGGCCGGCGTCATGTTGCAGGCCCTGGCGCCGTCGGAGTTTTGCCGCATTCTGGAGCGTGCGGACCTGGAGCCGCTGGCCGCGCCGCTCGATAGCGTGCTGAGGGGTATTCTCGAAGACGCCGCCACGCCGCTCACGGTCTCGGCCAAGACGCGCCCCGGAGTCCAAACCTCCCGGTGGGGCGCCACCGAGGACCAGGTGAACATGAAGGCCACCGTGCCCCAACGGATCGACTACCGCGGCACTAAAATCGAGGACGAAGCCGGCACCGGCGCGCACGATTCAGCCGGCGGATAAGAGTTAATGCGGCCGAGCCGCGCCAAAGGTGAACCAGGCACGGATCACTCGCTGCCGGGCGTCTACGTCGGCCGTCGCCACAAAGGCGGGCTGCACCGGCGAGCCAAAGCGCATATCCATGGCTTCCACGCGCGTGCCTCCCTGCGGATCGGCCAAGGGCATGGTGCGTTCGAGGGGGAACTGCGAGAATTTGAAAAAGTCGCGGAACTCAGGTGAATTATTGGCCGATTTAACGGCAGAATTAGGTTCCGCTTTATATAAAATAACGGTGCTGGACGGATCGAATTCTTCCAATAAACTGAAATTCAAAACGCCATAAAAATCGGCCGTTTCCACCAATCCACGCCACGCCAGCGGATTCGCCGGTCCGGGCAGGGCCGCCACGCGCTGGGGCGTTGTGCCGGCGTAGGTACGGGAGTCCAAGGTGGCTACCGCGCGCGCATGCAGCGCTCCGCGCCCAGCGTTGTAAAGCGCCAGAAACAGCAGTGCGCCGATGGCAAATCCGCGGCCGGGGTTTTTGGTGCGGGCGCCTATTTCCGCATTCACCAGGCGCGCAATCAACGGCCCGGCAAGCCCCACGAGCAGTACGGCCCAGATCCAAAGGTCCACCACCGAGGTGATGTCCAGATGAAACCACCGCCCGGAGAACGGCAGCAGAAAGCGGACGCCATAGACATTGGTGTAGTCGAGCAGCAGGTGCGAGGCCACTGCCGCCAGCGAGATGGCGTACGCCCCCATCCACTGGAATGGTTTGCGCGTGAACAGCCGCACGGCCAACACCGGCAGCAGCGCCATCACGGGCAAGGCGGCGAGCGAATGCGTCAGGTGGCGATGGTAGTTGAGGTAGCAGAGTTGCCCCCCGGCGAGCGTCACGATATCGATATCGGGGGCGTTGGCCGCCAGCACCAGAATCCAGGGAGCGTGTTCCGAGTAGCGGTTTAATCCGGCGCGGCCGAGGAACAGGCCTGTGGCCGAGTGTGTAAAGGGATCCATGAACGCCGCAGGCTGGATTGTATCACTTTGTATTGTGCAGCGACATGGGGGAAGGAAAGCAGGCGGGCTCCCATATTCGAGCCCGCCCAAAGCAGACCGGAGACCGCCAGCCGGGCTAGGCGGCCGAAAGTCCCACGGGGGGACGCAGCACCCGGGCGGGCGCGCGTTTGGGCACGATCGCCACCGCAGGGGGACGGTCGTTGCGCATGGTGCCGCCAAAATATTCATCCAGCGGGAAAAGGCTGTGAGGCTCTAATTCGCGGTAAATACGCCCCAATTTCTGCTCCATTTTGTAGATTAAATGGAAGAAAGTACCTCGGTCGATTTCCAGCCGCCAACAGCACAGTTTCCAATCCGCCCCCAGCAGGTAATGGAAGCGGAAAATATCGTACTCCAAGGGGCTGAGCGCGTTGCGGCTGACCAGGCAGAAATCGGCGATGTATTCTTCCACCTTGCGGCTGTAGGTGATGCGGTTGTCCTTGCCGTTGCAGAACTCGAGCTGCACCCGGCTCAAGTGCCTGTCCTTGCCGACGCAGTCGCGAAAGCGCCCGTAGCAGGCGCGAAATATGGCTCGAAAGACACAATTACAGGGAACCTCCCGGTCGTTACGGCCCGGGCGCAATCCATAACCATGGCAGTGCGTACAGGTGGTCTTTGCGAGCGCAATCGTCTGTGATCGATCCCAATTCATTGCTAGAAACGTCCTCCCGGCGACCCTTCATCGTGTAGGGCAGCCACTACCGAAAACTTGAATCAAATTTATCGCCGGGCAAAAAATCGTCAAGCGAATTCCAAGCGTATTTCGCAATCTTTGTCAAGACTACCGAAAGGTATAGTACGTATGTTATTCTTATATATTGCGTTACCACACATGAGGAATATCCCATAAATAATCGTAGTACTAGGCAGGATATTTGAGAGAATTATGCTTTTTCGTTACATCTATTTCCAGGAGAAATAGGGTGAGGGCCATCTCCCAAGTGGACTTCCGGCTGCTCCAGACGCGGCTCGTCTCCCACATTCGCGCGCGCGTGCGCAACGGTGAGATCAGCGAACGCAGCCTGGCCCGGCTGACCGGGATCTCCCAACCGCATATCCATAATGTCTTGAAGGGGGCCCGGCTGCTCTCGATGGACATGGCCGACCAGATTTTGCGGCGCCTGCGCATCGACCTGGCGGATCTGCTGGCCGCCGGCGATGAAGGCGCCGGCTGCGGCATCCCGGCAAGTCAGGCCCCCCCCGACGCGGGCGCATTCCGTACTGTTCCACTGTTGGATGGCTGGATCGGGCGGGAGTACCCTTATCCCCAGGCAACCGGCCGGGACCGCTATCCATTCCCGGCGGCGGACGTGGAGCGGCTGGAGTCGCCCGTGGCGGCGCGGTTGGCGCCGGACCCTCTCCGCCAGCCAGTTTTCGGTGGGGGTGGCGTGGTTCTGCTGGACCGCTCGGAGCGGGTCCGTCTGGATCCCGATGAACAAGGCTACTTCGCGTTGGATCTCTCTACCGGCGGAGTGATAGGGATGGTGCGGCGCGACAGGCGGCATTTGCATCTGTGGGTCCGCCACGCGGAGGTGTGGCAGTCCATCCTGCTGCCGGACCGCAACCCGCTGGATGTGATCCAGGGACGCGTCAATCTGTTGGTGCGGCATTTGTAAGGTCCACGCATTCGGGATTGATATCCGCCTGCGGCCCGCATATCCTGGTAACTGTGAAAGCCAAGTGGGGTTTCAAGGCGGCCAGCGCCGGCCGCCGCTCCCAACCCGGCAACGACCGCCTCCGCAGACTGGCCAGAAGCCTGGACGCCCTGGCCCGCGCCGACGAGGTACGCATCCGCAGGGCGCGCGAGATTGGTTCACTGCGCCGCGAGGCAGCCGTGGAGTTGCACGGCATCTGCGGCGATTTCGTGCGCGACTTGAACCAACTGCTTTCGGAGATCGAGCTGGAATTCCAGCCGGAGGACTACGGGCCGGAGAGCTTCCAGGATGCAGGCATCAATCTTTTTCAGATCAACGCCCGGGGCCGCATCCTGCAAATCAAATTCGAAGCTACCCCGGAGCTGATCTCCACCGAGGATTTCCGCGTGCCATACATTCTGGCCGGAGCGGTCCGCTGCTTCAACCAGCAACTGCTGGAAAAGGATCTCATTGAAGAGCAGTTGCTGTTTTATACCATGGAAAAATCGCGCCATCTCTGGCGGTTCTTCGACGCCCGCACCTATCGCTCCGGCCCGTTCGATGCGCAGTATCTGACCGGCCTACTGGAGCAACTGATCTAGCCCTGGGGATCGTGGCGCACGCCGCTCGTGCGTGCGCGGGACCGCAGAATCGGTGAAGACAATTCAAGCTATGCACCCGGTGGTACAACTTCGAGCTCATCCGGGCGTAATTCCTTCCCGGTACGCGCGCGGACGGTGCGCATGAAATTCTCTAATCAACACATTATATAGATCTTAAGGTCCAGTCCCGTAACGTGGCATCAATCTTGCTATAGCCAATCGGACGGACCCACCCTGTCTTCTGCTCCCGGTCCCGACGGCGCGCTTGGAGGGAAGAAATGCACTTAAGCCGGCGGTTGATGCTCTCCTTGTTTGGCGGCGTGGCCGGGGTGTCCATGGTATTTGCTTTGTATCAAGGTGCCGCGGAGATGCACGCCATGCGCTCCGAAGTCCAGCGCCAATCGGTGGTTTTGGCCGAGAGCCAGCAGAGGGCAGCCGAACAGGTGCTTCAAGACGGCTCTCCCAGTGAGTTGCAGGCATTGGTGGGCCAGTTTCAGAACCACGAGCACATGGCGGGCGTAGCGATCTACGGAGCGGACGGCCACCTGCTTGCCATTACGCCGGGCCTGCCGTCGCATCTCGAATCCAACGCGGCCGGCACGCCGCCTGCGGTGGCCGACGCCCTACGCGAGGGTCGGCTCCGCGGAGAGTTCTTCCGCGCGCGGGGCCAGCCGATGCACATTCTCGCGCTGCCGCTGGCGACTGGGGGGCGTCTGCTGGGGGCGATCGCTATCTTCCACAACGCAGCGTTCATAGCCGTTCCGGTCTGGCGGCATGCGTTGATCAGCGTTGCCCAGGCGCTTCTGATCGTGGGCATAACGCTGCTGATGATCCATTGGAGTTTGGGAAAACCCCTTGGTCACATGGCGCAGTGGTTGCACGACTTGCGGACCGGAGATGCTTCGGCTTCGGAACAGCCACCCAAGGAAGAGATCTTCCGCCCTCTCACCCGCGAAATGACGAGCCTGGCAACGAGCCTGCACGTGGCGCGCGCCTCGGCCGAAGAGGAGGCCCGTTTGCGGGATGCCGCCTCGTCGCAGTGGACCGCCGAGAGGCTGCGCATTTCGATGCAAGGCAAACTGAATGGGAGCCGCCTGTTCGCGGTCTCCAACCGCGAACCCTACGAGCACTCGCGGCGGGGCAATTCCATCACCTGGTCGGTTCCGCCGAGCGGCCTGGTCACCGCGCTGGAGCCCGTGCTGCGGGCCGGCGACGGAACCTGGATCGCACAGGGCACCGGCAACGCTGACAAGGAGACCGCCGACGAACTCGGGCGGCTGCGCGTGCCGCCTGACCATCCCCAATACACCCTGCGCCGCGTCTGGGTCAGCAAAGAAGAAGAAAGCGGCTTCTACTACGGTTTCGCCAACGAGGGGATCTGGCCGCTTTGCCACATCGCGCACACGCGGCCTGTTTTTCGCAGCGACGATTGGGAGCAGTATCGCTCGGTGAATCGCAAATTCGCCGCCGTGCTGCTGGACGAGATGAGCGGGGAGAAAGAGCCCGTCGTGCTGGTTCAGGATTATCACTTCGCCTTGCTGCCGCGCATGATCAAGGAGCGGCGGCCGGATGCGCGCGTGGCCATTTTCTGGCACATTCCCTGGCCCAATCCGGAAGCTTTTGGCATTTGCCCCTGGCAGCGCGAACTGCTGGACGGCATGCTAGGAGCGGATCTGATCGGATTTCATATCCAGGCGCATTGCAATAACTTTCTGGAAACGGTGGACCGCGCGCTGGAGTCGCGCATCGACTGGGAGCACTTCGCGGCCAATCGCCGCGGTCACCTGACCATTGTGCGGCCGTTCCCCATCAGCGTGGCGTTCAACGGCAATGGCGCTTCGGCGAACGGGGATGCCCCCGCCGCCGAGCGTGCGGCGCTGTACCGCGAACTGGGCGGGAAGCCACAGTTCATCGGATTGGGTGTCGATCGCGTGGATTACACGAAAGGCATCCCGGAGCGCCTGCGCGGAGTGGAACGCCTGTTCGACTTGCGTCCCGCATACCGGGAGAAGTTCACATTCATCCAGATCGGGGCGCCCAGCCGCACCCACATCAAGCGCTATCAGGATCTGCTGACGGAGGTCGAGGAAGAAGCCGAGCGCATCAATCGCCGCTTCCGCACGGGCGCCTGGAAGCCGGTGGTTTTCCTGAACCGGCACCACAGCCATGCGGAGATCCAACCCTACTATCGCGAGGCGGACGTGTGCCTGGTGACCTCGCTGCACGATGGCATGAACCTGGTGGCCAAAGAGTACATCGTGGCGCGCGCCGACGGGCAGGGGACGCTGATCCTGAGCCGCTTCACGGGCGCCAGCCACGAGTTGGCGGATGCCCTGGTGGTGAATCCCTATGACACCGACGAACTAGCGCAAGCCATCCACATTGCGCTGACGATGCCGCCCGAGGAACGCAAGGCCCGGATGCAGCGGATGCGCGCGCTAGTCCAGGAAAACAACGTGTATCGCTGGGCGGGGAACCTCATCGGAGAGCTTGCCGCGATCCGCCTAACGCCCGCTGGCCGCGATGCCCCGCGTGAAACCCGCAGCCGGCGTCTGCCGGTGGCGCCGGGGTGATCGCGCACGGGCCGGCTAGTGAGTCTCGCCGAATATGGTGACAGCCTTGCGGGGATCTCAAACCGGTCAGCGTGTTCTGCTGGCCACCGGGGCGTTCAGGCGTAAGTTCCTTTCAGCGCCGGGTAGGTGTAGCCAAAAAGATCGGACATCACGTTGACATTGCTATCGCAAGCATGGTTCAGGCACGGCAAACCCAAACCCGACTCGATTGACTTCAGCAACGAGAAGTGCGTGTAGAACGTGTTGCTCGTCACGCCGTGACTTTCGTAACTCATATCCACGATCAGGAGGACCTTGTTCACAGTCGGCGAGACGCGGTAGTCGTCTTCGTCCCACAGAATGACAATGGCGTTCTGGCCATGGCTCCAGACCGGAGACTGTTTGATGGCGGTGACAATGCGCCGGACGGCGACATCGCCAAGCTGCAGGAGAGCGGGGTTGAGGCCCGCCTGAGTGCCGTTATCGTCCGGATCGTAGTTGCAAAAGGGGCCGGCATTACCGCGCCCATGGTGATCGTTGCATTGATTTGGGGCGATGAAAGAGTATGCCGGTACGGAGCCGGACTGCAGGTCGGCGTACAGGCCGTCCGAACCATCGAAGCCTACGACGTTGCTCAAGTCGCTACCCGGCTGGACGCCTTCCTGGATGCTGCTGAAGTAGACGAACGGATTGTGCTTGGACGCGTACAGGCTGACGATATCGCCCGACGTCAAGGCCGGCGTCAGCGCCGGCATGATCGCGCTGAAGTTGGTGTTGTTGGTGAACCAGCCGTCGCTGTAGTCTACGGTGTCGGCGCCCCCGGGCGGCAGGCTTTCCTGGTAGCTCTTCCAGGTGCGCCCTGGTTGCCGCCAGTTGATCGGCGATCGTCTTGCCTACCGTGTTGGCGGCGGCTGGAATAGATTGAACTCCGTCAATGTTGTTGACGCCTGATGGAACAGGACCTTCAGCGGCGAACGCCGCGCCGGCTGCCAAGAAGCTCAACAACGTGGTTCTCATTCTCACTTTCTGCACTCACCTTTCATTTGGAATAGAAGAAGATTCGGACGACGCTTCCCCCGGTGCTGTGAGCAGTCCTCAAGGGAATGTAGCAAGACGATGATGTCGGCTTCGTTACTGATGGGTAAATCTTCGGTGAATTTCGGACGGAGAAGAAGAGTCGAACTGTTCCAGCGCAAGCCAGGACGGCTCGGGGCTTAATGGACTTCAGTGTGAACTTCAGTGCACTTCCAGACAGTCGCCTTTGATTTCGTCGCCGTTCAGCGATCGCGGCCGTCACTTGAGTGCTGGCAGAGTCGGGGCCTTGGCCCGATCGGCGGGCTTCCCAATACAATCGGCTATCATGAAGGTAATGCATGGCCGGTTCGTGTCTAGGTTTTTGATTTCTGCAGGTGCCGATCTCCACT
>Ga0335078_10018299_pt1 | contig 10415 bp, 7 predicted proteins | sample Lox_Sample_32_FD_206711 | JGI IMG/M metagenome (GOLD analysis project Ga0335078, IMG submission 206711) | Soil microbial communities from Loxahatchee National Wildlife Refuge, Florida, United States - Lox_Sample_3.2 | ecosystem: Environmental > Terrestrial > Soil > Wetlands | place: USA: Florida...
GAAACCAATCTTCATAAGACCGCTATTGTATAACCTCAAGCCCACGGACACGAGGCAGGTCGATGGCTGCGAATTGTCGCGCGGCCTTGCCGGGATACTCGAGCGCTCGACGTCTGCGCCTTAGTGCTTCAGCATCCTGCTAGAACTGCTGCGGGGCCTCGCCCAGGTGAACCAGTACATTCTCCTTGCGGCCGTTGCGATAGACCGTGAGGTTGAGCGGATCGCCGCCGTGCTTGCGGTTCATCACCCGCACCAGGGTGTTGTTATCTTCCACCGGCTGACCTTCTACAGCGACGATCAAATCGCCGCCCACGCCGAGCTGGTAGTTCCCCACAACCACGATCTGCCGCGGGCCTCGCAAACCGGCCTCCTCGGCCGGCGAGCCTCGCTCCACGCTTTGAATCAGCAGCCCGCCCGAGGAAGGCAGTTCCAGTGCCTCGGCCAGATCGCCGGAAATCCACACCGTGGTGATGCCCAGCCTGGGCCGCGAAACGTGGCCGCGCGCCTGGAACTCGTCCAGCATTTCCTTGGCGCGGTTCACCGGCATGGCGAAACCGATGCCGATGTTCCCCTGTTGCCCGTAAATCGCGGTGTTGATGCCGATCACGCTGCCGTGCGAATCGAGCAGCGGTCCGCCGCTGTTGCCGGGGTTGATGGCGGCGTCGGTCTGGATCATGCCTTCCAGGCGCTCATCCTCGCTCTGCAGTTTGCGATTGAGCGAGCTGACCACGCCCGTAGTCAGCGTTCCTTCCAGGCCGAACGGGTTGCCGATAGCCAGAACTTTCTGCCCAACTACGAGATTGTCGGAATCGCCCAGCCGCAGCGTGGGCAACTTTCGGCCGGCATCGATCTTGATGATCGCGAGATCATTGCGCGGGTCCGTGCCGAGTATTTTTGCCCGGTAAGACTTCATGTCGGAGAGCTTGACAGTAAGCTGCGAGCTGCCGCGGACAACGTGGTTATTCGTGAGAATCGTGCCGTCGCCATTGACGATGAAACCGGACCCCGTGCCGTCCTCCGGATACAGTTGAAAGAACCAGTCCTGGCGGTAAATGCGCGATGTGATATTGACGGTGGCCTCGCGCGACGATTTGTAAATGTCGATGTTGTTCAGCTCATCGGGCGAGTAAGTCGAGGCGGCCGATGCCGGCGCTTCCCAAACGTGTCCGGCGGAGGAGATGTGCGGCAGGATCTGCGCCAGCTTCCAGTGTCCGGCGGAGGTGATGGCCAGGAAGCCGGCCACCAGCAAGGCGGCCCAGACAAGCGGTCGTATCAGTTTCATGAGTTGATTCTCCGTAACGCCTCGTAGACGGCCTCGGTTTGATCGAGCGTGCTCTCCTTGGTTCCCGAAGTATCTATGACGAAATGGGCGTACTTCCGTTTCTGTTCGACCGGCATCTGCCGGCTGAGCCGCGCGCGAACCACCGTCTCCACGGCACCCGGGCGGCGCATGGCACGCTCCACCTGCTGTTCCTCGGCGCAGATCACCAGGATCAGCCGGTCGAACCGCTTGTAGCTGCCGGTCTCGATGAGAATGGCGGCCTCTACTACGAATATACCGTCCGGTTTGCGCGCCCTGAAGGCGGCGGCCAGTTCCTCTTCGCGGCGAACCACCGGCGGATGGACCAGCGCGTTCAGCCGGGCCAGCTTGTCGGGCTGGTCGAAGACCAGCTTGGCGAGCCGGCGCCGGTCGATTTCGCCCGCGTCGTCCAGGATGTCGGCGCCAAATTCGCGGATCACCGCGTCGTGCGCTTCGCCGCCCGGGGCGAGCGCCGCGTGGCCCAGTTCGTCGGCTTGCACCACCAGGCAGCCGTGGCCAGCGAGCGCTTCCCCCACGAACGACTTTCCGCTCGCGAGGCCGCCCGTCAGCCCGACTTTCAGCATAGACCGGCCCGGCGTTCGGCCGCGGCGACCGTGTTCGCCATCAGCATGGCGATGGTCAGCGGCCCCACGCCTCCGGGAACCGGCGTGTAGGCGGAAGCCTTCTCGGCCACGTCGACCGGGTCCACGTCGCCCATCAACACAAAGCCGCCGCGCTTGTCGAAAGCGGCCAGCTTGTCCTCGGCATTGCGAAAGATGCGCGCGGCCAGCGCGCGGTCGGTCAGGCGCGTCGTGCCCACGTCGATTACCACCGCGCCCGGCTTGATGAAATCGCTCGTAATCATCGCCGGCCGGCCCAGCGCGGCCACCAGAATATCCGCTTCGCGGCACACGCCGGCGAGATCCGGCGTTTTCGAGTGGCAGATGGTCACCGTAGCGTGGCCGTGCATCAGCAGCAGGGCCACCGGCTTGCCCACGATGTCGCTGCGCCCGACCACCACCGCGCGCTTGCCCGCCACCGGGATGCCGTACCGCTTGAGCAGTTCCATGATGCCGGCCGGCGTGCAGGCGCGCGGCCCCGGCAACCCGGCCACCAGGCTCCCCACGTTAAATGGATGGATGCCATCAGCGTCCTTCGACGGATCGATCGCCAGCAGAAGGCGCTTCGCATCCACCTGCGGCGGCACCGGCAATTGCACCAGGATGCCATCGATATCATCGCGCGCGTTCAGGGCGTCGATGGTGGCGAGCAACTCGGCGGTGGTCACGCTCTCCGGCGGGCGCAGCGTTTCCGAGTGGATGCCCAAATCATCGCAGGTCTTAACCTTGTTGCGGACGTAGATTTCCGAAGCCGGATTGTTCCCCACCAGCACCACAACGAGGCCAGGGGGCCGGCCGTGAGCAGCCAGAGCCGCGATGCGAGGTTTCAGCTCGGCTTTGATTTCGTCGCGAACGCGATTTCCGTCGAGGATTTGGGGCATTCCCTAACAATCATAGCGTGCAAGCGCGGCGCGGGCTGACGAGCCGGGAGGCGATCAATGTCCGGATGAATCTGATCGAATCTCGACTCGGCAGGCTGGGGGCCTGCCCCACCGCCGTGGTCAGAACGTGACGCCCACCAGGAACTCGGCCTGGTTCTTGCTGCTGTTGAGGACGTTGGAGAGCGTGAAGTAGTTGTTCGCCCAGCGCGTGAAACGCAGCTCCGGCGCGACGTGGATCACGATCGCATGGATATCGATGCCGCCGCCAATCACGACGCCCATGGTCGATTTGCTCTGCGCCGCGGGAGCGCCGGTCACCAGACCGGTCACTGTATTGGTCAACCCCGACAGCGTATCCCACGCCACGCCCGCCTCCAGGTAGGGCCGGACGAGCTTGGTCGGGAACTTATATTTGGCAACCAGCGGAAACTCCCAGTTGCCCGCCGACCCGATGCTGGTGACCGCATTGGTGGCTGAGCCCAGCACGTTGGTGTAGCTGAAATGGCGGTAGAGCGCGTCGAACTCGATGCTCAGCCCGCGCGGCAGGCGGAGTTCCACTTCCGGCCCGAATAGATAATGATTCGTGTTCGTGGTGGAGGTGCCTTGCACTTCGTTCAGAAAATCCGTGAGCGGGAGCCCGGCTTTGAGCCCGGCCGAAAACGGCTGGGCGAGCGCCGTCCCGGCAATCAGCAGCAAGGATAAGAATAGCTTCATGTATTTAGATTACGAGGAAACACGGCGGCGCGTTTCCGTGGCTATGACGTACTGGCCCTCAGAAGGGAATCGGATTACGCAGCCAGGGCCGGGCATGCCCGGCCCCTACGGTTACCGCAGCGCGCGGTCGAAGAATTCCACCATCAATTGATTCAGATGGCCGGTCAGCGGCCCGCTGACGCCGTGCGTTTTCTGCGGGTACAGCATGTACTCGAACTGCTTGCCGGCCACTTCGAGCGCGTTCACGAGCTGAAGAGAATTCTCGAACAGCACGTTGTCATCCTCGAAGTTGTGCACCAGCATCAGCCTGCCCTTCAAGTTCTTCGCTTTCGCGGAAAGCGCCGTGTCACGGTAGCCGTCCGCATTGTCTTTGGGCAACCCCATGTAACGCTCGGTGTAAATCGAGTCATAGTTCAGCCAGTTAGTCACCGGGGCTCCGGCGAAGCCGGCCTTGAACACATCGCTCGCATTGAGCATGGCGTTGACGGTCATGAAGCCGCCGTAGCTCCAGCCGCGAATGCCGATGCGCTCCGGATCGGCCAGCCCCATCGCGATCAGGTGGCGCACGCCGGCCACCTGGTCGGCCAGTTCGGTTACGCCCAGCTTGTGGTAGATTGCGGTCTCGAAGTCGTGGCCGCGGCCCTGGCCGCCCCGGTTCTCGCATTGCCAGATCGCGTAGCCCTTGTGCGCCAGAACCTGTTCGACATTGATTCCCGGCCACGCGTCGCGGACGTCCTGGCCGGCGCCCGGCCCGCCATACACGGTAACGATCACCGGGTAGCGTTTGCCCTGTTCGTATCCGGCCGGCCTGATCAGCCTGCCGTAGAGCGTGACCCCGTCGGGCGTGGCGAATGGAACGATCTCGGTGGGCAGGATGTCATATTCGTCCGTGCTGTGATCCGGCTCGCGGTAGACGCCGAGCTGGGTGCCGTCGCCCTCATGAAGAACGGCGCTCGATGGCTCCTCCAGGTTCGACCACGTGTCGATGTAATAGAGGCAGGTCGGCCCCATCGAGATGTTGTGCGTACCGGGTTCCTGGGAAACGCGGCGCTTGTCCTTTCCGTCGAGGCCGATCACGTACAGGTTCTCGCTCAGGTGATTCGATTCGTTGGAGAGGTAGAAGACGTGGCCGCCGCCTTCGTCCACGCCGGCGATTTCGGACACTTCCCACGCGCCGCTGGTGAGCTGCGTGACCTGCTTGCCGTCGTTCGAACACAGGAAGAGATGGCGGTAGCCGCCCGGCGTCCGCTGGCTGGTCCAGAGGAACCGCTTGCCGTCGTTGAGAAACCGGATGTCGCCCTTCAGGTTGATCCAGTATGGATCGGATTCTTCAAAAATGGTGGCGCGCGCGCCGGTCGCGGCATCGATCGAGAGCAGCTCGTCGTGGTTCTGCACGCGGTTGAAACGCAGCACGTAAAGCGCGTGGCCGCCGGGCATCCAACCCGCCCGGGCAATCAGGTACGATTCGCGCGTGTTGCCCAGGTCGAACCAGCGGGTCGCTCCGCCCGAGGCGGGAACCACGCCCAGGCGGATCGCCGCGTTACTGGCGCCGGGCTGCGGGTAGCGTTCCGGTTCGTAAATGGCGGGCCGGTGCAACAGGTCCTCATGTGGGTAAATCGGCTCGTCCCGCGTATCGAATTGGAGATACGCGATGGATTTCGAATCGGGCGACCACCAGAAGGCCACGTTCAAATCAAGTTCTTCCGGGTACACCCAGTCGAGCTCACCGTTGCGCACGGTTTCCGATCCGTCGCTGGTGAGCCGCGTTTCGTGCCTGCCGGCCGTGTCCACCACGTAGAGGTCCGGGCCGCGGCGGAAAGCGATTGCCGTGCCGTCAGGCGAAAACCGCGCGTCCCTTTCGACGGCGGGAGTCTTCGTGATCTGTCTCCACTTGCCGGAACTCGGGTGAATCACGAAAATATCGCCGCGGGAGGTGTAGAGCAGCTCGCGGCCGTCGGCGGATAACTGCATGCTGCCCACGCCGGCGCGGCGGTTGATCCAGTCCATCGGGGCCGCTTCGGCCGGCGGCGCCACCGCCTCGGCGTCGATCTTGTCGAGCATCACGATCGTCTTGCTCTGCCGCGTGGCGCAATCGTACTGGGAGAGCCGGCCCTCCTGCCGTACCAGGAAGCTCTTGCCGTCGGGCATCCACAGTTCCGGAGCGCCGGCGCCGCGGCCGCCGCGTGGAGCATGGCTGAGCGTCTCGAGCGTGATCGGCTTCTTCTGCGCGAGAAGAGGGAACGCCAACAGGACAAAGACAGCGAGTTTTCGCATAACTGCGATTGTATCCGCTGCGGCGCGGAAGCGGGCCGCGGGCTGCGCCGGGAGCCGCCCCAAGACCGGTGACTCGCGATTTTCGTCGTGCTAGGCTTGAGCTTCACGGCGACGGCCTGTCATGGCCGCTGTCCGCGCCGGACGGCGCATAGGACCTGCCGGATTTCTGTGACATCGGGCGAGGAATCATGCAGATCATAATGTCCGGATTGTGCCGCAAAGCCGCGTTCCCGCTCCTGCTGGCCGCGCTGGCCGGCAGCAGCTTGTTTGCCGCTCCTCCGATCGTGACCGCGGACAATTTTTTCCTGCCGGTAACCGACCAGGAGTTGCAGCAGAAAACGCCGCTGGTGGATAAGAACGCCGGTATCGAGGCCTTATTCACGCGCGTTCATGTCGCCGACGATTACACCGGCGCGTTTTATAGAATCTCCGTCCATTATGTCCGCTTGAAGGTATTTACGCCGGAAGGAAAGGACAAGGCCGCGACCTTCGATATTCCTTTCGACGACAAGACCGCCATTGTGGACCTGAGCGGCCGGACCATCAAGCCGGACGGCACGATTCTCCCGCTGAGCAAGGACGCGATTCACGAGCGCGTGACGGTCAAGCTCGGCGGGTTGAAGCGGATGGCGAAGTCGATCGCGATGCCGGGCGTGGAAGTGGGTTCCATCATTGAATATCGGTGGAGAGAGATGCACGAGGGCGCCGACATCAAATACATGCGCCTGCAATTCCAAGACGAGTTTCCCGTCGAAAAAGCCACGATTTTCGTCAGACCGATATCGAGCCAGTATGTCCCGGGTCAGATGGGGGTCCGGTGGTTCAACTGCAAGCCGTCGCCCTTGAAACTGGAGCTGGACGGGTTCACCTCGATCAGCCTGGAAAATGTCCCGGCGTTTCGAGAAGAGCCGATGATGCGCAGCGGGCCGAGTGTGCGGCCGTGGATCCTGGTGTACTACGACGAGGGTGAAAAGCGCGGCAATCCGGACAAGTACTGGAACGATGTCGCCAGGAAAAAGTACAGCGACTTTAAGGAGGGCGCCCGCATCACCGCCGAATTAAAGCAAGCCGCGCAAGACGCGGCGGCCGCTGGGAAAGACGAGAACGAAAAGGCGATTCTGCTGATCGGCTGGATTCACGCGCACATTCGCGACCTGTTTGGCCGCCAGGTAAGCGATGAGGAGCGGGCGGATTTCTTTAAGAAGAGGCCGAAAGAGCGCGACCGCACCTGCCAGGAAGTTCTGAAGAGCGGCATCGGGGACGAGGACGAGATCAACCGGCTCTTTACCGCGCTGGCCACGGCGGCCGGCCTGGACGCGCGGCCGGCCATGATGTCCAGCCGGGATGACCTTACATTTGACAAGCGCCTGGCGGAGCAGCTCTTCATGCTGCACGTCGATACGGCAATTTCCGCCGGCGGCAAATGGAAGATTTACGACGCCAGCCTGCGCCTGCTGCAGCCGGGAATGCTCTCGTGGCCGGAAGAGGGAGTCGCCGCCCTCATCACCGACTCGAAGAAGCCGGAGTTCATCGTCTCCCCGATCTCCGCGCCCGCCGATTCCGAGTCCAACAGGACAGCCAAGCTCACCCTGAGTGAGGACGGCGCCATCGAGGGCGATGTGACCGAGAGTTGGACCGGCCACGCCGCCGAGCAGCGCCGCCGCAGCCTGGACGGGGAGTCCGCGGAGCGCCGGCAGGAGGACAGCAAGGACGAAATTCTGAAAGTGTACCCGCAGGCGGAGGTGACGGCGCTGCACCTGGAGAACACCGACAAGGCGGAATTGCCGTTGCAGTTGAGTTACCACATCCGGATTCCCAACTACGCGGGACGCACCGGGAAACGAATTCTGCTGCAGCCGCTGTTCTTCGAGCACGCCGAGGCCCCGCTCTTTTCCGCCGCCGACCGCCAGTACGACGTGGTTTTTCCGTACCCATGGCAAGAGACCTCCCGCGTGGAGATTCGGGCCCCCGCCGGTTTTGATCTGGAGCGGCCCGAAAACCCCGGCGACGTCAGTTTCGGGCCGCCGGGAGACTACAAACTCGGCATGCTGGTAGGCCAGGGCATGCTGGTGTTGACGCGCCAGCTCACGTTTGGAAAAGACGGCTACATAGTGTTCGCGCACGGCAACTACGCGCAGGTGAAGGCTGTCTTCGACGAGATTCACCGCCGCGACCAAGTTACTTTGTCGCTGCGCCAGGCAGCGGCCCAGGGGAACCAATCCCAATGAGGGCGATTGCGCTGGCGTTATTTGCGGCATCCCTGATGGCCGCCGACGAGGTTCCGGCCTGGGTGCGCGAAGCCGGCGCGCAGCAGGTGCCGGCCTATCCGGGCAAGGTCGCGACAGTAACGCTGCTGGACGACGAAACCCTCGCGATCGAGCCGGACGGACGGCAGGTGACGCACGAACGGGTCGCGGTGAAAATCCTCCAGCACACGCGCCAGGTTCCTCACGCCGAATGCTATTACAACCCGAAGGCGGGCCGCGTGCGCGAGTTTCACGCCTGGCTGGTGCCGCCCTCCGGCAAGCCGACCATCTTCGGCAAGAACGCGATCGTCGACAGCTCGTTGTCGACTAACTACGAATACGATGAAGAGCGCCTGCAATCGATCGAGCCGGCGGGCGACATCGAACCCGGTTCCATCTTTGCCTGGGAGATCGTCGACGAGGAGAAGGTTCCATTTCCGGCCGACGAGCACAGTTTTCAGGAAGAGGATCCGGTGCTTGTTTCGCGCTACTCACTTACGCTCCCACAGGGGTGGGTGGCCAAGGGCACGCTGTTCAACCACGCCGCGATCGAGCCGCAGGTGAGCGGAACCACGTACACCTGGGAATTGCGCAACCTGCCGTGGATCGAGCCCGAAATGGCGAGTCCGGCGACCTACACGCTGACGCCGCGGCTGGGCGTCAACTACTACCCCGAGGATCCCGCCTCGCCTGCAGGACGTCCGGTGAAGAGCTGGCACGATCTCTCGGCGTGGACCGCGGGTTTTTACGACCCGCCCGCCGAGGTCACCGCCGCCATTCGCGCCAAAGCGGCCGAACTGACCGCCGGTGCGAACACGGAACTGGACAAGATACGCGCCATAGCTGGGTTCGTCCAGAAGACCAACTACGTGGCCGTGGAGATCAACCTGGCCCATGGCGGCGGATACCAGCCGCACGCGGCCGATCAGGTTCTGGCCCGCCATTACGGCGATTGCAAGGACAAAGCCACGCTGATGCGCGCCCTGCTCAAGGCCGCCGGAATCGAATCGTACCCGGTTGTCATCTATGCCAGAGACCGGCAGTACGTGCATCCGGAATGGCCGTCGCCTTACCAGTTCAACCACGCGATCGTCGCGGTACGCGTCTCCGCGGAGACGAAGCTCCCCACCATCCTGGAGCATCCGAAACTGGGCCGGCTGCTGATTTTCGATTCCACGGATCCGGTGACGCCGGTGGGCAACCTCCGGCAGGAGGAGCAGGGCAGTTATGCGCTGGTGGTCGCCGGTCAGGATGGCGATCTGGTCGCAATGCCGGCACTGTCGCCGGAACTGAACCGGATCGAGGCATCGGCGGACGGCCAACTCAAGCCTGACGGAAGCCTCTCTGCCAAGTTGGAGCGACACTACTTCGGTCAGGCAGCCTCGCGCCTCCGGTACACGGCTGAGTTCGGCCAGCACGACGAAATGAAGCGCAGCTTCGAAGCGGCGCTGACGGACCGATTGGGCGGGTTGACGCTCGACCGGATCGAGCCCACCGACCGGATGGCCGGCGATGAATTCCAGGTGAGCCTGGACGCCACGGTGAAACAGTTCGCCCACGTTCTGCAGGGCCGCCTGCTGGTGGTGACGCCAGGCGATCTGGCGCGCGGCGAGCCGTACCGGTTTCCCGCCAAGCCGCGCACCGCGCCGATACGGCTCACGGCCGCGCTATTCCACGATTCGGTGACCGTCGCCGTGCCGCCGCAATTCAAGGTGGATGAACTGCCCGATCCGGTGCGCGCAACCAGCGGCTATGGCAGCTACTCAGCGAAGTGGAGCGAGGAAGGCGGCAAAATCGTCTTCCAGCAAACGCTCGAGGTGAAGGACATTACCGCGCCCGCGGCGGAATACGCGAAGATCCGCCAGTTCTTCGACCGGTCGGCGGAGTGGCGCAATTCCCAGGTGGTGCTGGTCAGGCAATAAACGCATCGGAGCCGCGACCGACAGGGAGCGAACGCGCAATTACCATCTCTCCAAGATGGCCTTCGAGTGAGGCGCGGCAGGCGGATCGGCTATCCACCGCAGGTTGCCCGGAGGCCAACCTGCCCCGCTCAGTATTCCACGCTGTTGAGCAACAGCCCCTTTGCCGGCGCCGTGGCGCCGGATTCCGCAGGGAATTCAGCGTCGCCGATGTTGCCGCGGCCGGCCTCGATCAGCGTCCCAACCAGGTTGCGCACCATGTGCTTCAGGAAGCCGCTGCCGCGCACGCGGTAGATCAACCGGTCCCCATCGCGGGTCACAACAGACGAGAACACCGTGCGCACTTTGCTCTGGCCCTCGGCGTCGCGGTCGTCCGAAGCGGCGAAGACGGTGAAATCGTGCTCGCCCTCGAAAACCTGCGCCAGCCGCGCCATCCGCTCTTCATCCAGCGGATACGGATA
>Ga0335078_10018300_pt1 | contig 10414 bp, 11 predicted proteins | sample Lox_Sample_32_FD_206711 | JGI IMG/M metagenome (GOLD analysis project Ga0335078, IMG submission 206711) | Soil microbial communities from Loxahatchee National Wildlife Refuge, Florida, United States - Lox_Sample_3.2 | ecosystem: Environmental > Terrestrial > Soil > Wetlands | place: USA...
TCCGCGCAGCTCATGAAATAGCCGCACTGGGCGCAGACGAGCTTACAACGGTGCCCGCTCAGGCGATGCGAGCACGCCGGGCAGATCTGGCTGGGATGACAGGCGGGAGCCGTGTCGCAACTTTCCCGACCCGGTGCGGAATTTGCCGCCATTCCCGAGTCGAACTCAGGATCGAGGGCCTTCGGTCGATGCGGCAGCATGCCGGACAGATTAGCATGGGAATGAGGGCGACTTGCTGCGCAACATCCTGGCAGGAGCCCGGAGCATCAACAGAGGGGCGGCGGCTTTCTTCCCCTGGCGCGGCTCCCAAGCGTCCTATTCGGAATTCAATCCCCAACAAGACCACCCCAAGGAGGGACGATGGCAAGCAAGGCAAGTGCGGTTTGGACCGGTTCACTCAAGGAAGGCAAAGGCACCATCTCCACGGCGACCGGCGTGCTGAATAACGCCAACTACTCATTCGCAACGCGATTTGAGGGCGCCACCAGCGGCACCACTCCCGAGGAACTCATCGCCGCAGCCCACGCAAGCTGCTTTTCCATGGCGCTGGGCGCGCAGTTGGGCGGCTCAGGCCTGACGCCGGAAAAGATCGAGACTCAGGCGGCGGTAACTCTGGCCAAAGTGGACGGCGGATTCGCCGTGACCAGGATCGCGCTGACCACGACCGCCAAGGTTCCCGGCGCCACCCAGGAGCAGTTCGACGCCGCCGCGGCGGGAGCCAAATCCGGCTGCCCGATCTCGAAGCTTTTTGCCAACAATACCGAGATCACCCTGGACGCGAAGCTGGTATAACTTCTGCGAGAGAATCCGCATTGCGAAGGCGGGGGACTGGCCGCGGCCAGTCCCCCGCCGGAGGTCGGGCCGTGCGCCGGGTTCTTGAGGAGCGCAGGCATGAAGCGATACACCTTCAAAGCCCGGATCGAGGCCGGAATCGGCGGTGGCGCTGGGGTTGTTTTCCCCTACGATGTGGCGCGGGAATTCGGCGTCAAGGGGCGGGTTGCTGTGAAATCGACGATTGATGGTGTGCACTACGCCGGCTCCTTGATGAAGTACGGACCTGAAAGCCACTGGCTTGGCGTGCTGAAAAGCATTCGCGAGAAAATCGGCAAGGGTCCGGGAGATATTGTCGACGTGGTGGTCTGGAAGGACGAGGAAGTTCGCAAAGCCGATGTTCCCCCCGAATTTGCGAAGCTGATGAAGCAGGAAGGCGTGTTGCCGTTCTTCGAGAAGCTTAGCTACACCCACCAGAAGGAATACTGCCGCTGGATCGGCGAAGCCAAGAAGGAAGAGACGCGGCAGGCGCGGATGGCCAAATCTGTCCAGATGCTCAAGGATAAAGTGAAGACGCCCGGCTAGCGGAATGTAGAGCATGCTTGACATCCTGCGGGCATCTTTGTAATCTGGAATGTCAAGCATACTTTCCATGACGCCGACGATCCGCAATCGCTTGAAAGAGCTGCGCAACCAGCGGGGGCTAACGCAGGAAGAGCTGGCGCAGGCCGTCGGAGTATCGCGGCAAAGCATCAACTCGATCGAGCGCGAACGCTATGTGCCCAGCCTGCCGCTGGCGCTGGAACTCGCGCGGGTTTTTCGCTGCACCACGGAGCAGATCTTCACGCTGGAGAAGAAGCCATGAGCCTTTCCATCCTCGGCCGCATGGTCGACGAGCGCTTTCTCAATCACCGGTTGCGGTCGACAAGCCTTGCGGGAATCGTGGGCGGCGTGCTGGCGTCGCTGCTGTTTGCCTATCGGGTCTGGTTCAGCCACGTGTGGAGCTGGGATTTGCTGGCGGTGGCCCTCACGATCGTCGGAGTCAAATTGTCGGCGATGGTCTGGTTCCGGTTGCGCGATTGACGAGCAAGCTCGTTTGACCGGATGAAGGTCGGAAAGAGAGACGCGAATGACCTTAAGGAGATCGATGAGCGGGAAAGCGCGGATTCTGCTGGCCTGTGGAACGTTCTGCCTGTCGCTGGGAAGCGCATCGGCAGCACTGGCCCTTCCGCCGAGTCCGACGGCGTCGATTTGGCTCAATGTGCTGGTCGGACTGCTCCTTGGCGTTGGGATGGGACTGAATCTCGCCGCAGTGCTGCTGGGAAAATCGGGCTGCCGGAACCGGCCGGATTCGCCCGCGAGCACCTGAGGCTCGATGCAGCGCGGCGGAACACTATAGTCTGATTAGGTCGAATCTTTTGCCGGGGACCCGTACTCCGCCGAAAACCACCGGAGAAATATGCCCGTCGTCGAACTCGCCGGAGTGACCAAGGCCTACGAGGCGAAGGTCGCCGTCAACCATCTCAGCCTATCCATTGAAGCCGGCCAGATGTTCGGCCTGCTGGGCCCGAACGGCGCCGGCAAGACCAGCTCCATCCGCATGATGATGGGCATCACCATCCCCGATTCGGGTTCCATCCGGCTCTTCGAGAAGCCTTTTTCCCGCGAGAGCCTGGACCGCGTGGGATACCTGCCCGAGGAGCGCGGCCTCTACAAAAAGATGAAGGTGATCGATCAGCTTGTCTTCTTCGGCCAATTGCACGGGCTGCAGGCAGGGGAAGCGCGCACGCGCGCCATCGAGTGGGCCAAGCGCGTCGAAATCGACGACTCGCTGGAGAAAAAGACCGAGGAGCTATCCAAGGGCATGCAGCAGAAGATCCAGTTCATCGCCTCGCTGCTGCACGATCCCGGGCTGATCGTGATGGACGAGCCTTTCAGCGGCCTCGATCCGGTGAACGCCAAGCTGCTCGAACAGACCCTCATCGAGCTGAAGGAGCAGGGCAAGGCGATTCTTTTCTCCACGCACCGCATGGACCAGGTGGAGAAGCTCTGCGACTCGATCTGCCTCATCAACAAAGGCGAAGCGGTGCTTTCCGGCAAGGTGCGCGAGATCAAGTCGCGCTACGAGCGCAATCATGTGATTGTCGAGTTTGAGGGCAGCCCGGAATTTCTGAAGAGCGAGCAGATCGCCGAAGCCAGAAACTTCGCCGATCATGCCGAAATCAGGCTGAAGCCGCACGCCGACGCGCAAAAGCTGCTGCAAGAGGCTTCGGCTGCCGCCAAAATTTTTCGATTCGAGCTGGTGGAGCCCTCGCTCGAAGAGATTTTCATCTGGACGGTAGGAGGCAAAGCCGATGCGTAACATGCTGCTGATCGCCAAGCGCGAGTACCTCGAGCAGGTGCGCGGCCGCGCCTTCCGCGTGACCACCATCCTTGTGCCGGCGGCGTTTGCGCTGGTGTTCGGTGTCTTCTACATCGCGAACATGGGCATCGGATCGCAGCGGCATGTCGTCATAGCTGCGCCCACCGCTGCGCTGGCAGCCGACATCCGCACGCGCATGATGGAGGAGAAGGGCACCAAGCCGGTTGTGGACGTGCTTGCGCCCGCCAACCCGCCGGAACGCGAGACGCTGGTGAGCAAGGTGGCGAATCGCGAGATCGATGCAGTGGTCTGGGTACAGGCGACCAAGGGCGCAGTGCCGACCACGACGTATCTGTCGCGTTCGTCGGGCGATTTCATGACCGTCGGCCATCTGACCGACGAAGTGGATTCGTCTCTGCTCAATCAGCACCTGGTGGGGTCGGGCATGGCGGCGGCCGATGCCGCGGCGCTGGTGAAGGGCGTCAACATTGAAACCTACCAGGTGAAGAAGGACGGCCAGGTGGTGAAGAGCAATGCCATGGCGTCATTCTGGAAGGGCTATGCCATGGCCATCCTGCTGTCGATGACCACGATGATCTACGGCATGAACGTGGCGCGCTCGATCATCCAGGAGAAGACGTCGCGCATCTTCGAGGTGATGCTGTCGACCGCGGTGCCGGGCGACCTGCTGTCGGGGAAGCTGATTGGGGTGGGCGCGGTGGGGCTGACGCAGATCGGAATCTGGCTCGTCTCGGGAGCCGCGATTCTTGCTTCGCCGATCGCGGCAGCCGCCATGAGCGGCGACTTTGAAATTCACTTTTCGTGGGCCGAGATCATCCTGTTTCCTGTCTACTACCTGCTCGGATACCTGCTCTACAGCTCGCTCTTTGCGGGGCTGGCCGCGACCTGCGAAACGGAGCAGGAGTTGCAGATGTATATGCCGCTGGCCGCGATGCCGACCTGGCTGAGCTTCGCCATGATCGTGCTGATCATGAACGACTCGAACTCGGTGTGGTCGGTCGCCGCGTCGTTATTCCCGCCCACCGCGCCCATCATCATGTTCCTGCGCATGGCGTCGCAGATTCCGCCGGCGTGGCAGTTCGCGGTTTCGATCGGCTTGATGATCGCGAGCATCTGGGGCGTGCTCTGGATTTCGTCGCGCCTCTACCGCGTGGGCATTCTGATGTACGGCAAGCGCGCCACGCTGCCGGAGCTGATGCGCTGGCTGCGCTACAGCTAAAATCGCACCAAGGTGAACGGAGCACCAACCTCAAACCGGGTGCCCCCGGTCCCTGTGTCGGGACCGGGGAGAGAAGGGGTGCCCCAGGTTCCTGTTTCGGGACCTGGGATCGAGCAATTTTCGCTGAAACAACGCATTCTTCTCGCCCTCGTTCCCCGCCTCGTCTGGGTTCTGCTCTCGATCGTCGGCCGCACCTGGCGCTTTGAAGTCATCGCCGAAGAAGGAGCCGAGCCCCGCATCTTCGGCCGCGGCGCCGGGCCGGAAATCTACTGCTTCTGGCATCAATGCGTCTTGCCCTGCGCCATCTACTACCGCTCGACCGGCGCGACGATCCTGATCAGCCGCAGCTTCGACGGGGAGCTGATCGCGCGCACGCTGGCGCTCTTCGGCTTTCGCGCCGTGCGCGGCTCGAGCTCGCGCGGTGCGCGCGAAGGCCTGCTGGGCTTGAAGAGCGTGCTCGAAAGCGGAGGCCCGGTCGTCTTCACCGCCGACGGCCCGCGCGGGCCGATCTACCAATCCAAGATGGGACCGATCAAGCTGGCGCAGATGACCGGCGCGCCGGTCGGCGCCTTTCATCTGCAACCGAAGAGCGCGTGGAGGGTGAATTCCTGGGACCGGTTCCTGATACCGAAGCCGTTTACGCGCATCGTCGTGAGCTGGTCGCGATGGACGCGCGTTATGGCCGATACACCGGAGGAGCAATTTGAAGCCAGGCGCGAGGAGCTGAACGAGGCGCTCGAAAGAGCGCGACTTCGCGCCGTAGAACACTTCAGGAGCCCGGCGTCATGAGTGGCAGCGCGGATGCACGACGCGAGCTTCGCGTGGCCGACTTCGATTTCGACCTGCCACAGGAGCTGATCGCGCAACAGCCGCCCGCAGAGCGGGGATCGAGCCGCATGTTGGTCATGGATCGCGCGAGCGGCGCCGTGCGCGATGCCGCATTCGCGGATTTGCCTTCGTTGCTCAAGCCCGGCGATCTGCTCGTGCTCAATGACAGCCGGGTGATTCCCGCGCGGCTGTTTGCGCGGCGGGTGAGTGGTCGACCGGCTTCGTTTCCCACTCTTTTCGCGCCCTCAAACGAGGGCGCGGAAAAGATGGGGCACCCGCTGTCGCTTCCCACCCTTTCCGCAAAGAACGCGGAAAGGATGGGGCACGGGAATGAACCCGCAGGCCGGATCGAGGTGCTGCTGACCGAGCCTGCCGGCGAAAGCCGATGGCGCGCGCTCGTCAAGCCGGGTCGGAAGGTGGGTATCGGCGATCGCCTGGCGTTTTCGGGCGCAGACGGCGAGATCGAGCTCGAAGCCGAAGTTCTCGAGCGAGGTGAATACGGCGAGCGCCTGCTCGAATTTGCGCCCGTCCACGATTTCTTCGCGATCCTCGAGCGCATCGGCCATGTGCCTCTTCCGCCCTACATTCGGCGCGGCGATTTGGTGGGCGATCGCGAGCGCTACCAGACGGTCTATTCGCGCGAGCGCGGCTCGGTAGCGGCTCCGACGGCCGGCCTGCACTTTACGCCGATCGTTCTGAATGCCCTCGCCTTGCGTGGAGTTGAGATTGCCCGCATCACGCTCCACGTCGGCCTCGGCACTTTCGCGCCGGTGCGGGTCGAACGCGTCGATCAAGTGCATCTGCACAGCGAGCGATACTCCATTTCAGCCGAAGCTGCCGAAGCAGTGAACCGCGCGCGGCGAGAACGCCGCCGCATTGTGGCCGTGGGCACCACGGCAGTCCGCACGCTCGAAGCCGCGGCTCTGCAAGCCGCAGAGGGAGATATCATCGCGCACTCCGGAACCACCGACATCTTCATCTCGCCCGGATTCGAGTTTCGCGTGACCGGCGCATTGTTGACCAATTTCCATCTGCCGCAATCGAGCCTGCTCATGCTGGTGAGCGCCTTTGCCGGGCGCAAGCGTGTGCTCGCCGCGTATCGCCATGCGGTCGATCAGAGATATCGGTTTTACAGTTATGGCGATTGCATGCTCATCGCGTGAGGCTAGATTCCTCCGAACTTTGAGTGCGGCAGCGGGATTGGTTTCCCTCAGGGGCTAAAGCCCCAACTCCTTTTTTGGGCGGTTCATCGTACGGGCTAAGCCCGTACCCTCCCGATCAATCCACTAACTCAACTGCGGGCTGACCCCTGATCTCTGATCCCTGCTCCCTGTTAAACTTCATCCGTGCCCGACGCTGCCAAGCCGCCCGTTTTTCTGCTCGACGCGATGTCGTTCATCTTTCGCGCCTATCATGCCATGCAGCGCAGCCGGCCCATGTCGACGCGCTCGGGCCTGCCCACGGCGGCGACTTATGTTTTTGTCAACATGATCAAAAAGCTGCGCCAGGATTTTCAGCCGATCTATTTTGCCGCGGTCTTTGACCCCAGCGGCACCGTCTTTCGCGACGAGCGCGCCAAGGATATCGGCACGCTGCGCAAGTGGAATTCAAAATCGCAGAGCTTTGAAGAGGTGAGCTACGACGGCTACAAGGCCAAGCGCGAATCCATGCCCGAGGACCTGCGCCGGCAGGTTCCCTACATCCGCCGCGCGCTCGAGGCGCTGCGCATTCCCATCCTGGAGGCGCAAGGCTTCGAGGCCGACGACGTGATCGGCACGCTGGCGCGCGAGGCCGCCGCGCGCGGGCACGAAGTTTTCATCGTCTCCGGCGACAAGGACATGATGCAGCTGGTGACGCCCCAGGTGAAGGTTCTCAATCCGCAAAAAGACAACCTGATCCTCGATCCAGCCGGCGTGACGGCCACCCTCGGCGTGCCGCCGGAGAAGGTGATCGACGTGATGGCGCTGCGCGGCGACGCCATTGACAACATTCCCGGCGCGCCCGGCATTGGCGACAAGGGCAGCGTCGACCTGATCGTCGAATTCGGCAGTCTCGATGCGGTGCTGGCGCGCACGGCCGAGGTCAAGCGCAAGACGTATCGCGAATCGCTCGAGCAGAATCGCGATGCGGTGCTGCTGTCGAAGGAGCTGGTCACCATCGATTGCCACGTTCCGCTGGAGCTCGATCTCGACGCGATGCAGACGCAGGCGCAGGACGTGGAAGCCTGCCGCGAGCTGTTCACCGAGCTCGAATTCACGTCGATGCTCAAGGAGCTTGCGCCCTCGGCAACGGCGCCGGCCGCCGAGTTGATCGAGCAGCCGAACGACGAGCAGATCGCCGCATTTTACGCGGCTGCGCGCGAGCACGGCTTTGCCTTCGCGCTCGACGCGGCCGAACCGTTGGCCGAAGAGACGGACGATGAGATAACGCCCGCGCCGTCGCTGCTCGACGCTGTCGAGGCCGCGGAGCAAAAGACGCGCTCGACGGTCGGCGTTTGCGCGCAGCCAGAAACAGCGCTCTGTTTGCCGCTTTCGCCCGAGCTTCGCGCGCTGCTCGAAGATGCGTCGGTTCCCAAGCGCGTCCACGATTTGAAGCTGGCGTTCCATGTGCTGGGCGGGCTTGGCATGGAGCTGCGCGGGCCCGTCGATGACAGCATGCTGCTCTCCTACGCGCTCAATCCCACGCACGCCACGCAGACGCTGGCCGATGTGGCGGCGCGCAACGGGCAGCCCGCGCCAAAATCGGTCGCAGCGGGCGCAGCCGCGATTCACGCGCTCGTTCCCGCCTTGCAGCAATACGCCGAGCAGGACGGTGTGGCGCGCGTGTATCGCGAGATCGACCTGCCACTCGCGCCCGTGCTATATCGGATGGAGCGGGCCGGCGTGCGCATCGACACCGCTGTGCTGGCAGGCTTGTCGACGCGCCTCGGAGCCGATATCGAACGCGTCGGCGAGCAGATCTTCGCGTTGGCCGGCCAGCGCTTCAACATCAACTCTCCCAAGCAGCTCGGCGTGGTGCTGTTCACGCATCTGGGTTTGCCCGCGCCGGTGGTGCGCGGCAAAGGCAAAGCCATCTCCACCGCGCAGGACGTGCTGGAGCAATTGGCCGAGAAGCACGAGGTGCCGCGGCTGGTGCTCGAATACCGGCATCTTGCCAAGCTCAAGGCAACCTATGTGGACGCTCTGCCACTGCAGGCCGACGCCGAATCGCGCGTGCACACCACGTTCCAGTCGGCGGCCACGGCGACCGGGCGACTGTCGTCGATCAATCCCAATCTGCAGAACATCCCCATTCGCACCGAGCTTGGGCGCGAGATTCGCGCTGCGTTTGTGGCCGCGCCGGGCACGCGACTGCTCTCGGCCGACTACTCGCAGATCGAGCTTCGCCTGCTGGCGCACTTCTCCGGCGATCCGCTGCTGACGCGCGCTTACCGGAACAACGAAGACATTCATACGCTCACCGCGAGCGAAGTGTTTGGCGTGCCCGTCGAAACGATGGACAAGGAGACGCGCAATCGCGCCAAGGCCGTGAACTTCGGCATTGTCTACGGCATCTCGCCGTTCGGTCTCGCCGCGCAACTGGGGATTCCGCAAGCCGAGGCGCGAGCCTACATTGAACGCTACTTTGCGCGCTATGCAGGCGTGAAGGCGTTCATCGACAAGACGCTCGAAGAGACGCGCCGGAGGGGGAGCGTGCGCACCATGTTCGGCCGACTGCGGCCGATTCCCGACATCGAGAGCCGCAACCCGAACCAGCGCGGATTCGCCGAGCGCACCGCCGTCAACACGCCGCTGCAGGGCACCGCGGCGGACCTGATCAAGCTGGCGATGATCGCCATCGATCGCAAGCTCGCCGAGCGCAGGCTGAAGACGCTGATGGTGCTTCAGGTGCATGACGAGCTGCTCTTCGAAGTGCCCGAGGAGGAATCCGCAGAAGTGGAGAAGCTGGTTCGCGCGGAGATGGAGGGCGTGGTCGAGCTCAGCGTGCCGATGGTTGCCGATCTCGGCTTCGGTCCCAACTGGCGGGATTTGTAGCGCGCCTGAACCGGCCCAGGTGTGTCGGTATTTTTGCAGCTCACATCCCAACGAACTTGCGCGATCATTCATCAAGGGCTGGTGCTTTGGGGGAACGAAGGATCTCCTTTTCGATCTGGAGGGAATTGAATGAACACCACAGGCGCGATCACCGCTTCGGCTGCCGGGACGTTTGCCATCGGGGGCGACCTCACTGTCAACCGCCTGGGATTCGGAGCCATGCGGGTCACCGGCAAAGGCATCTGGGGACCGCCGGCGGACAAGACCGCCGCATTGGCCACGCTGCGGCGCGCGATCGAGCTTGAGGTAAATCTGATCGACACGGCGGATTCGTACGGGCCGGGAACGTCAGAAGAGATGATTGCCGAAGCGCTCTATCCGTATCCCAACGGCCTTGTCATCGCGACCAAGGGCGGATGGGAGCGGCCCGGTCCAGGCCAGTGGACGCACAATGCCAGTCCGAAGCATTTAACCGAGGCGCTCGAAGGCAGCCTGAAGCGCCTGCGCCTCGATCGCATCGACGTTTACCAGCTCCATGTTCCCGATCCGGCGGTTTCGTTCGAGGCCTCGATGGAGACGCTGGCGCGGCTTCGCGAACATGGCAAGATCCGGCACGTCGCGCTCTCGAACGTCACACGCGAGCACATCGAGCGCGCGCGCAAGATCGTGCAGATTGTCACGGTGCAGAACCGCTATAGCTTTGCCGATCGCGAATACGATTATGTCGTGGATTACTGCGAGCAGCACGGCATCGGCTTCATGCCCTGGGCGCCGCTGGCGCAGCAGCGCTTTGCGCATGAGGCGCTCGAAAAGGCAGCTACGCAATTGCATGTGACTCCGCTACAGGTTGCGCTGGCGTGGCTGCTCAAGCGGGCCAAGAATATCCTGCCGATTCCGGGCACTTCGTCGGTGGCGCACCTGGAAGAGAATGTAGCGGCGGCGGGATTGGAGTTGCCGCAGGGCGTCTTTGACGAATTGTCAGCGGCGAGCCACGAGCCGAAAAGTCTGCGGGGTTAGATCAAAGTCTCGCGCGCCCAGCAAGCCTTCGAATAGGTGATTGGCGGAAGGTCTCCGAGGAAATGGCACCGACCTTATTGAAAGTCGTCCTCGACACCTCGGTAATGGTCGCAGGCTTGCGCAGCCGGCATGGTTTTAGCAATCGAGTTCTTCAATTAGCGT
>Ga0335078_10018301_pt1 | contig 10414 bp, 8 predicted proteins | sample Lox_Sample_32_FD_206711 | JGI IMG/M metagenome (GOLD analysis project Ga0335078, IMG submission 206711) | Soil microbial communities from Loxahatchee National Wildlife Refuge, Florida, United States - Lox_Sample_3.2 | ecosystem: Environmental > Terrestrial > Soil > Wetlands | place: USA: Florida...
GCTTCGGCGAAGATCCAGTTCTGGGTTCCTGCATCGTCTCCATCCTCCTGAAGGGTGATCAACTTACCCGTCAGGTGGCTGGGTATTTTTTCCAGGTTCTGGTGCACGAACTCAGACGCGGAAGGGGCGGGCCCGGACCGAAGGAGAACATCATGACCACCCCGACCATCGGGCTGATCCACGGAGGCTTCGTAGACGGCTCCGGCTGGCAGGCCGTCCACGACCTGCTGCGCAACGACGGCTACCCAGTCGCCGTCGTGCAGAACCCCACGCTGTCGCTGGCCGGCGACGTCGCCGCCACCCACCACGTGATCGACGAATACGACGGGCCGGTCATCCTCGTCGGCCACTCCTACGGCGGCGCCGTGATCACCGAAGCCGGCAACCACCCGCAGGTAGCCGCGCTGGTCTACATCACGGCATTCGCCCCCGACCAGGGCGAGTCCGTCCAGACCCTCATCGCCGACCCGCCGCCCGGGGCGCCCGTGCCGCCCATCCTGCCGCCCCGCGATGGCTTCCTGGCCCTAGACAAGCAGAAGTTCGCCGACTCATTCGCCGGCGACCTCAAGCCCGACCTGGCCGAGTTCATGGCCAACTCCCAGGTCCCCTGGGGCCTGGACGCCCTGGGCGGCACCATCAGCACCCCGGCATGGCGCACCAGGCCCACCTGGTACCTGATCGCGGCAGACGACAAGATGATCCCGCCGCCAGCCCAGCGCGCCATGGCCGAGCGAGCCGGCGCCACCATCACCGAATCACCCGGCAGCCACTCCGTCTACCTCTCCCAGCCGCAAGCCGTCGCCGGCCTCATCCGAACCGCCGCCCAATCACTCAGCTGAACTCGCACTCGCGGCCGGGGCCGGGGCTCGCACCCGGGCCCGGCCGCGAGTCGAGGACTGCCCGTGACGGTACCGGCGCGGTGTCAGGAGGGGCGGCATCCGGCAACGGCCCTCTGGCGGCGATGCAGGACCGCGCGGATCCGCCCGGCCAGCTCGTGCCAGGCGAACGGCTTGGTCGCGTAGTCATCGGCGCCGAGGCCCAGCCCGACTGCCTTGTCGATTTCCGCGTCCCGGGCGCTCATCATGATCACCGGCACATCGGAGCGCTCCCGCAGGCTCCGGCAGACCTCCGTGCCGGGCGGCCCGGGAAGCAGGACGTCCAGCAGCACCAGGTCCGCGCCGCCGTCGTCGAAGGCCACCAGCGCTTCCGGGCCGTTCGCGCACACGGCGACCTCGAAGCCCTCCTTGCGCAGCAGATAGCACAGGGCGTCGCTAAAGGACTCCTCGTCCTCCACCACCAGCACCCGCGCCATCCGCGCCTTCCAGTTCCCCGCTCACCTCGGCCGCTGCCGCCACCGGCCCTGCGGCCACGGCCAGGCCGACGATTGTGCTGGTGCACGGCGGGTACGCCGATTCGTCGTGCTGGAACCGCACCCTGTCGCGCCTGCAGGGCTGGGGTTACACCACGATCTGCGGGGCGAACCCGCTGCGGGGCATCCCGACCGACGCCCCCTACATCGCGAGCCTGCTGGACTTCGTCAAAGGGCCGGTCGTACTGGTCGCCCATTCCATGGGCGGCACCGTCATCACCAACGCCGCGGCCGGGAAGAGCAACGTCAAGGCGCTGGTCTACATCGCCGCGTTCGTCCCCGACGTGGGCGAGACGCAAGGGGAGCTGATCAACAAGTACCCCGGCAGCGAGGTCCTGCCCGTCAGCGTCCCGGTCCCCTACACCAAGGCCGACGGCACCACCGGAACCGACCTGTACCTGGGCAAGGACGGCCAGGCAGCGTTCTGCGCGGACATCCCCGAGCACGAATTCGACCTGCTGCAGGCCACCCAGCGCCGCTTCGACGCGGCCTCCTTCACCTACCCGACAACCGCCGCCGCGTGGCACACGATCCCGGTATGGGGGCTGGTCGCCGGCCAGGACAAGGCCATCCCGCCCGCGGCCGAGCGCTGGATGTACAGCCGCGCGAACGCCCGCAAGGTCATCGAGGTGCCAACCTCGTCCCACTGCGCGATGCTCAGTCACCCGCACACCGTCGCGGACCTGATCCACCAGGCCGCCAAGGCCGTCAGCTGAAGCCGCCCGGCCCAGCCGGCCGCACATGCCAGCCCCGGCCCAGGTAAAGGGCCGGGGCTGGCCGGTCCATACCCCTAACCTGGGCCCCTACCGCACGAACGTCGTCGTAGCGTTGAGGCTCCGATGGGCTGGCTCCCAAACCGCCTGCAGGCAGAGCGGCCTCAGCGGTTCTCAAGACCGCCACCACAACCGCCATCAACTGCGGCAACGGTTCACCGAAATGCGGCCTAGGCACGCATCCGGCATACCCGCCCAGGCTGGCTAGTGAAGGCCGCGGCTCTGTGCGCTGATGCCGCCTCGGCTGGACAGTGCTGCAGTTCGCCGACGGCTAACAGAATCGTTCTGCTCCGCGTTTCAGCGGTTACTTGCGGTGATGAACAACGGCTAGCATCTGAGCCCGTGAGCAGCGCTCAAGATGACTCTGGTGGCCACGCCGACCCGGCAAGCGATGGCGTCCCGCTAAATATCCGGGACGCCGCCTTCGCTGCGCCGATGGAAGTGACGGGCGTGCCCGACGGCAAGATCGGCGAACTGCGGTTCACGTCAATGGGATGGGAAGATTTCGAGAAGCTGACACTCGCACTGGCTGCAGATGTCCACGACCTTGATGATGCGATCCGATACGGGAGCCCGGGCCAGGCACAGCACGGGATCGATGTTGTTGGCTTCACCCGGCTTGGGCGCCATCCACACGGCTACCAATCCAAAAAGGTAAACGAGTTCACCGAATCGGACCTCGAAGAGGCGATCTCCAAGTACGTCGACGGAGCGCGGCCCTTCGAGCTGAAGGTCTTCGTGATTGCTGTGGCGGTCGCCGTGAACCGGACCCAGGCGGCGGAGGCGCTTGAGGCAGCCCGGGATCAGCACGGCCTCGACATTGACCTGTGGGATGCGCCTAAGCTCAACGAGCTGCTCCGCGAGCGCCCGGAGATCGTGGAGCGGTTCTTTGGTGAGGCGGTCGCCCGACGATTCTGCCTGTCGGCCCGGTTCGCCCCGGTGATTCCGGCGCTACCCGCGAGCGCTGCGGCCAGCATCTCGCTAGAGGTCATCATGCGCGGGCCGGTGCAGGCACTCGGCCTGGACACTAGTTTCAGCACGGCAGTTGCCGCGGAAGGGGCGGACCCCGCGACGGCCGCAGCTGGGTTCGCCGAAATTGCCCGAGAACTATTCATGGCGGGGTATACCGCGCACGCTGGTGCGCTTCGGCGTCGCGCGGTGCAAGCGTATTGTGCGGCTGAACGCCCTTTCGAGGCGATCCGCCTCCAGCTTGTGGTGATCGCTGATGCCCTCTTGTCTGGCCGGTGGTCGGAAGTTCCGGGTCTGGCGCTAGTCCTCCACCAGATAGCTGACGGCCACGAACCAGCCGGTGACGGCGATTACGCCGCGACGGCGGCCGTAGTGGGTCTACTCGACGTCGCAGATGCATTGGTCAGGGACCCCGTGCTGTTGCCCCAGACCGCCGACACCGCCGTGCGTTCGCTGGTGCCGCTGCTGGTCGCGCTGCAGGGCGCGCTCCCCGCGATGTCCGGGTTTCGTGACCAGTTGCTCCTGGCTGGCGGCTCTGCGGTCGTCTGTGTAGCCGAGTGTGCTAATGCCTCGCAGTCATTCAGCGGCCTGGCCGCGGCGGCTGACGAGGTGGAAGTGCTGGCCGGGTTGCTTGCGGCCAGTAGCGACAGCTCACTACGGCACTTGAGCGTCCGTCTTCGGCTCGCGGTGATCGAGGCGGGCAGCCCGAATGCGAGCGACGGTGCGTGGGACGCGATCCAGCAGGAAGCGACCGGGTGGAGGCTTGACGACAGGGACGCGGCGCTGGTCCTGGCACGCTACGCGCGGGCACGGGCCGTGTGCGGCGCCACGGCGGAGGCTAATGCCGCGTGGCAGCGCGCAGTCGAGTTCGGCAGCCGGGCACGGCTTTTCGCAGACATCGGCGGCTGGTTGTCAGCGCAAACAAGGCTCCGTTACCGGTACGGCCCGGTTGATTTCGCGGAGACGAGTGAACTGCGCCAGATGATCAACTTGCTTGGTGAGCAGCCGTCGCAGCGCATGACGCCTATCGGCGGGCTGCGTGAGCAGGCGCTGCAAGCTTTGCGGGGCGAAGTAGGTGGACTTCGGATGGCAGCTCTGGCAGCTCAGCACTTGCGGGTGCTCGCCGCTGCCGCTGGGCTGTGGGATGACGAGTTGCAGGCCCACGACCTGCTCGCGGACGTGTTCGCACGCAGCGGCGAACCGTTGCTGGCGGAATTCCACTACATCCGCTCGGGAAACCCCAGCTCAGCGAAGAAACTCGCATCTGAGGCAGAGAGCGGATTTCTCGACGTCACCCCCGAACTTGAGCGGCCCGCTCACGCCGAACGATCTGCCGCCTACGCCGCCATCGGCGCTCAGGCCGAATTGATACCGGACGCGCTGGCGTGCCTCATCGCGGAACACGCCGTGGCTGACATCGAGGCCGTGCACGCCGGAACTATCACGGAGACACCGTTCGCGGGGACCAGCATTCTGGTGTCGGCTGCTGAAGCAGCCGCCGCTGTCGCCGGGCGGGTCTCACCGGAGACCGCGCAGGCGCTGATGTCTACCCTGGACCCGCGCCTCGATCTAGCAAGAGGCAGGTATGCGCATACCGACGAATCCCACCTGCGTATGCTCACGGCGATCGCCGCCGGCGACGACGATGACAGCGCGGCCGGGGCCGCCGAGCGGCTGACACGGCTGCTCGGGTTGGAGTCGCCGGTAATACGGCACAGCGGCCTTGAACTCGGCCCCGTCGTCACCCGCCGACCCGAGACCGCCCGCGCAATTCTCACGAGCCTCGCGGAGCAAGGCAGCGCCCACGCCGCAGAATTGCTCACTGGGTGGAGCTTGGCAAATCCAGCTGGCCGCGGGACTGCCCGCGAGGCCGCCGAGGAATCAGCCTGGCAGGCGGCGCTCCCCTTCGCCGAAGCTGCGGCGCAACGGCTTGCCTCACCGCCAGCGGGGCAACCCGGATCTGCATCACTGATCGTCGGCTTCGGGACCGATGCGGCCCTCGTCACTAGCCTCGATTCCGAAGACGTCAATCAAGCCTGAGCGGATTGCTGCAGGTCGCAGCGGATGAGCTGCATCTGGCAGCCACCCGGCAGCAGGCACTCTCCGCCGCCGGCGTCCTGGTCACTGGCGAGACCGGAGACGCGCTCCCATGCGAGCGGCTGATCAGTGTGTTCGACCTCGCGTGTGAGTACGCACGCGGTGAACACGACGGCAGCGCCATGGACGATATGACTGGCTCGCCGCATCCGCTCAGCGCGATGCGCATTAGTTTCGGTGACGCGACCCTAGCTGCTGACGGCCTGCGTCTTGCCGCCCGGGCCAGCCGCACGCCAGACCAGCACGCCACGGTGGCGGACCTCGCGGCCGAAATCACCCGGAGCAGCCCAGCAGAGACAGTTCTGGCCGGCGTCGCTCATGCACTAACGGCCTTGCCGTCGCTGCCTGCCGCACCGCACCCGCTGTCAATCCCGGCGCTCGCGCTCTCAGAATCAAAGTCGCTACGGGCGGTAGGAGCAGTTCACTGGGCGCTAGCCAGCGCGGATGAGGGGCCGGAAAGCGACGGGATCGCATTCGCCAAGGACACCTCACCTCTAGTCAGGGGATGCCTCGCCCGCCAGCTGGCGATCGTCGCCGACCGAAGCGGACTTTCCTGCGCAGGCCAGAAAGCCGCCGCCATACTGGCAGGTGACCCGCGATGGGGCGTCCGCACGGCGGCATGCAAGGCGCTCGCCTCCGCCGCGACAACGGCCAGCAGCGCTGGGTGATCCTGGAATCGGCAGTGCAGACCGTGCCCAGCCAGCAATTTTCATGGTCACGGGCAGCGTCGGAAGGTGTTCGGCCGGCGCTCGCTCGGGAGATCCACGGACGTGCAATCCATCCACCCGCGAGCAGTTTGGCGAACTGGGGGACCACGAGGCCTTCGAGCTGCTCGGCATGGCTAGTCTCATGATGCGGAAGCTCAATTAGGTGACGCCCGGGCCAGGACCGCACCTCACTTGCTGAACAACTCGGCTATCAGCTGATGCGACGTCGCGATGGTCCTGGCAGCGATCGCCGGGGTGAAGCCCGGCAGCGTGGTGGCATGGATCTGCCTGTTCCGCAGCTCACGACCCGTATGCAAGAAGTCGTGGGTGTTGTCGTTGACAAGGCCCTCAGCCTTGGCCCGGTTGATCAGCCTGGCGAAGCTGACCTTGCTGCCAGCATCGAAGCGCACCCGAAGGGCTACTTCCACCGCCTGCAGGCTGCGGGTGACGGCATCGCAGAAGTTCTCGTAGGTGTAGTAGCCGTCGACGAACAGCTGGCGGGAGCGGGCGAGCTGGGTGGCTACATTCCCCGGCGTACTCGGCGAGACGGGCCACTTCTTGGTCCGGGCTCGCAAGACCTCCACAGTCATCGGCAGCGGACAGCCCTGCTCGTCGATGTCGCCGGCGAAGTTGAGGGTGCGCCTGTCGGGCTGGCGGCCAGTCACAGCCTGAACCCTAGAGGTAGCAGGGTCAGCCCGTACCCGGCTCAGCCCCATGACCGGTGACGGCGTCGTGTTCGTCGACCCGGTCATCCTGACCGGGTGGCCGGTCCAGCCCGAACAGGTCACTCAGCCGAGCGGCCGGGCAGTACAGCGCGCGGGCAGCAGCGGCGACCGCCCCTTGAAGCGTCAGCTCCCTGACGACAGGCCGGAGCGGGCTGCGGGTTTCGCTGTGCTCGAAGCCCTGCCAGAGAGCGAAGATCTCTCCGTGAGCGAAGCCGGAATGGATGTTGTAGGCGGCCTCCACCCCGACATCGCTGAACATAGCTGGCACCATCCGGCTGACACTCGCCATGCGCTGGCCGCCGCAGGCATAGGCGTAGCCATCCCGGCGAGGCGCATCCAGGCCTAGCCTGCGCGAGTAGTCATGAACTTGGGCCTGCGTCTCGGTGTACTCGTGCCAGCCCGCCTCGTCGATGCCGTCAGCCTTGGCTGCTCCCTCACCCTCGAGGGCACTGCGCAGTCGCAAGCACTGAAGCCGCTCGACACGGCCGCGGGCGCCAAGTCCCGATTCCAGCAGCCACCAGGCCTGGCCGCAGGCCTCAGCGATCGAGCGGGCCAAGACGACCGCCGGGATAGCCGTGCGCACGCCACCAGAAATGACGGCCGCCATACCCATGCCCTCGTCGAGCGCGGCCGTGTAGCTCATCAGAGCGGCCGCATAGCCAGTGCGTACCGGGCCCTCGCCCCAGATGCCATCACCAAGCGAAAGCGCCCGTGCCTCGGCCAGCTCCTGGTAGGCCGGTGAGCCGGGACGCGGCGCAACCTGAGGCTCTGTCAGGACACCGAAGATCTCGACGGTGCTCCGGAGATGAGCCGCATAGGGGATCAGCTCTGCGGGTCTCATGCTGGCAAATGATAAGTGCGCAGCGCGCGCGCTACGACACCGATGTGCGCAGGAGCGGATCAGCCGGTGACGCCTCCACGAGAACCCCCCCAACCTGCGGCCGACCGCCAATAACAGGATTTGACATAGTCGCCCTTAACGGCGCGTACCCAGTTGCAGACTGCATCGAGTGTGCTGGCACCGCCATGATCGCCGGATGACCTTGCGGCCGGAGCCTACGCCGGGCCGCCCCGGGACCGATGACGGCGTGCCAGCGCGATGCCGCGAGGAAGCGAAAATGACCTCCGCCCCGCTTCTTCCTTCCCCGGGTTTCCGGCTTTCCGTTGTTAACGTCTCTCCAGCTTTCCGTGTTGACGTCAATGGTGTAACCCCGGATCCTTTTCAGGCTCCTGTTCTGGTGGCCTTCTGTCATGCGCGGGCCCTATCCTCTAAATCGCATCAGACTCCGGCACTTTCAGTGATCATGGTCGCGCAAGCGAGCTTATTCAGAGGTCTTGAGTGTCGCGGGCAAAATGCCGCACGCTGGCTCTCTGGTCGTCGGCTTGCAGTGCGGGCACGGGCGGGGCGAGTCGCCGTAGAAGCCGAGTATCCGGGTCGCCTGGTCGCATTCGCCGCACCACGGCGGCCGGGGATGGCGCTGCGGGCGGGGCGGGGGCAGTTCGGCGGGTGACAGCCGCGCCGCCAGCACGGCGTAGGGGTTTCGTACGCCGCCGGTGTTGGTTCCGGTGAAAGCCGCCAGGGTCCGCGGAGCCCATCCCATGCCTATCGCCGTGGCGACGGCCTGGCTAAGCCTGGCCCGCTGGCCGGCGGTCAGCTGCCAGACCGGATCCAGCGCGGCGAAGTACTCACCGATCGGCCCGCCAGCCGTAGCCTCGGTCGCGGCAGGCACCTCGTGCGCAGGGGCGGCGGGTTTTCCGGATGGTTCCTTGTACGGTTCGGGTGCAGCCACCGCACCCCGTAGCGGCGCTCGTTGCACCCCGTCTGCATGCAGGTTGCACCCCGTTCCTCCGGCGGGGTGCAACCTGCGCACCCCGCAGGGCGGGTTGTCCACAGCCTTGCCGCTGGCGGCGGCGAGGTGCAGTGGTGGCACCCCGTCGGGCTGGCCGCTAGTTCCCGACTGCGAGCTCGCGGCGAGCCGGCCCGCCAGGCCTGGGAACTGATGCTCTAGTACGGCGACGGCCGCGGCGTCCAGGTCCTCGCGGACCAGGCTCAAGTTGATGTCCCAGCCTTGCGGGCGGCGGTCAGCTCGCTTGATCCGGGCCGCGACAATATCCGGGTCGCCTGCCGTGATGATGCCCGCGGCCTCCAGCCGGTCTAGGCAGGTGCGCACGGTGCGCTCCGACAGGCCGGTGTACCGGACCAGCGTGGCCACCGAAGGGAAAGCTCCGGTGCCGTCGGGCCCGGCGTGGTTGGCCAGGCCGACGAGCACGAACTTGCACGCGCTGGATGGCTGGCCACTGCGGTCGGGCGGGACGGGCGCGAGGTTAAGCGCCCACGAGATCGCCTCGACGCTCACTGTCCGCCCCACGGCCGCCGCCTGCGCGAGCAGGCTGCCCGCCGGGGCTGTGGCTCATTGGGCGGTGTCCGATTCTGGGAGCGGAATGGGAGCGGAAACCTTCCGTCAGGTGCGGTCAGACGCGGCTTGCCGAGCCGACCGTAGGTCACTGAACTGCGCAGACGTCTGTGAGCAGGCCGTTCAGACCTCTGCGCTCCCTGTTCGGGACGAAGCGCTCCAGAGGGTTGGGTGAAAGCGGCGCGACGGTGAGCGCCCAGGAGGCCATCTCCACGCATACCGGCACTCCCCCGCCCGGTGTCCCTGCTGACCTGCAGTTTCCGCGCTGTGCCCCATACGTGCCCCGACGGCCCACTCGAGGCGACGTTTGCGCTGGTGATGGGCATACACGGCAACCCCCTCCGGAGCCGTGTGCGCAGGTTCGAATCCTGCTGGGGGCACCACACAGATAACCCCCGTCTCTGGTTGCGATGGTGGCTGGGGCGGACTGGGCATGGTTTGCCGGCTGGTGCGCGGGACGCGTCGATGGTCTCGGCGGCGAGGGTGATCCGGCAGGCGGCGATGCGGGTGGTGAAGTCGTAGCGGATTTTCCAGCCGGACTGCCTCGAAGAGCTGGCGGGAGATTTCGTCGGGCATGCTGGCCAGGTCGACTGGCGTGACGGGTAGCTGGTCGAGCAGCGCGGGACTGGGTTCCTGGCGGGCCGGTCGGCGATCGCCTGGTAGCCCAGCCGGCTGCGGCCCGCCGCGACCCCGGGCGGCCTGACCAGCCCCGACCCGGTCACGCCAGCACCACCACGGCCAAGGCCACCCACAACCCGCCCCGCCCAGGAACCCGGACAAGCCGCAGGACCCGTCAGCGGCAGGATGAACGCGCCCGCACAACTGCATGGCCAGGAAACGCCCGGCGGCAATTCCCGTGTGGCACGGGTATGGCACAGGGTAAGGGTGTTGCGGGCGAAGGCGAACCAGCTCGATCGCGAGCCCTGACCCGCAAGCCACGTCGGGCCAACCGGTCTCCGGCATCCCTTGGGCCCATCGCCGAGACCTCCCGGCCAGCACCAGGCTTCGCCGAGACCTCCCGGCCAGCACCAGGCTCCGGCGGGACGGCTGTCCTCCTCAGCCCGGCCGGCGCCTTCCGGCGCGGGCCTGATTGTCAACGGCAGCTGAAAACTGACCATCTGGCGGCCGCACAGTGGTCAGTTTTCAGCTGCCGTCGACACTGATAACCCCGGCGCCGCTACCGCCGGTTGGCAGCCTCAATCGTGAGCGCTCGGCAGTGGTACGGCATCAGCCCCTGTTAACGTGTTGCGGCAGCCTCAACCGTGAGTTGGGGTGTGCCAGCGATTGTCTGCAGGACCACGCAGTAGCGCTCGGTAAGGCGCTGCAGCGTGGCCAGGTCTTCCTCGCTAGCGTCAGTGTC
>Ga0335078_10018302_pt1 | contig 10414 bp, 12 predicted proteins | sample Lox_Sample_32_FD_206711 | JGI IMG/M metagenome (GOLD analysis project Ga0335078, IMG submission 206711) | Soil microbial communities from Loxahatchee National Wildlife Refuge, Florida, United States - Lox_Sample_3.2 | ecosystem: Environmental > Terrestrial > Soil > Wetlands | place: USA...
AATATTTTCAAGAGCAATAACCTGCAGATCCGGGACGCCCTCACCTGGATGCATGGTCGCCACGAGATTAAAATGGGCGGCGAAGTGCTTTGGCTGCACTTCCTGCAACGCTTCATCGAGCAACAGGGGTATTCGTTTAACGGCACCGCTACCGGTTCTCCGTTTGCCGACTACCTTATGGGGACCTTCAGCTCGCTGCTGTTACCGTTTGGCTTGGCCGATAACGACGACATCACGACAGCGCCCAGCCTGTTCGTGCAGGACCGGTTCAAGGTGACGCCACGCTTCACGGCGACTTTCGGAGTACGCTGGGAGCCCAACCTGTTCTGGGCGGATAAACACAATCGCATTGACACGATCAAAGCCAACGAGCAGTCCGTGGTCCATCCTGACGCCCCGATCGGCATCGTGTTCCCGGGTGATCCGGGGATCACCAAGGCGATCGTACCTCCGGAGTGGCACAGTCTTGCGCCGCGCGTAGGTTTTGCCTGGGACGTTTTCGGCAATGGCAAGACGAGCGTCCGCGGCGGATATGGCGCTTTCTTCAACCAAATCAACGCCGACTCCGAATCCCAGCAGAACGCTCCCTACTCGGGATTCTTGAGTATGTACAACGGCGATTGGACGAACCCGTTTGCTACTACTCACACCACCACGATGCCGCCCGTGATCTTAAGCGGCAAATTCGGATGCACGGCCGTTTCGACGTTTCCCGGCTACAACTGTCCCTTGTTTCCCCTTCCCGTGTTTGGCCTGCTTATCGACGGGTCCCTGCGGACGCCCTATACCCAGGCGTGGAATCTGTGGATTCAGCGCCAGATCTCTCCCTCAACCATGCTGGAGTTTGGCTACGTGGGAAATATGGGGATCAAGCTGAATGGGTTGCTCAACTTTAACCCCTCCATCTTTACACCCGGAACGACCTATGATTCTGCCACGGGAATGGAAACCACGATTTCGAATCCCGGCAACGACAATAACCGGGTGCGGTTTGAGCCAGGAATTATTTCCTCCACAAGTTGGGACCTGGGGAACGACTACCGCAGTTGGTACCATAGCTTTCAAGTCCAGATCAACCATCGACTTGGCCACGGCTTGTCGGTGACATCGTCCTACACGCTCTCCAAAACCATCGACCTGTGCTCGGCAATTTGCGAAGGGTGCGGCTGCGTTTCGAACCCCTTTAATATACGAAGCGTAAGAGGGCGCGCCAACTTCGATCGCCGCAACGCCTTCGTAGCCAGTTGGCTCTGGTCGCCCCCGGTGAAGTTCAGCGAGCATTGGAAGAACGAGTTGCTGGGAGGGTGGAGCTTCAGCGGCATCACCACCATTCAAAGCGGCGCGCCCATGACCTTCACCAACAGCGGCCTGGATGTGGCCGTGGACGGCACCTACGCCCCACAACACGCATTTCGCAACGGCGCAGCTATCGCCGTCAGCCATCCGAACCGCAGCGCCATGATCAGCCAGTTCTTCAACACCAACGCTTTCGTTAATCCCTCCTGCACCTTCACACCCGAGCCCGGGAATGCCCGGGCGATTGAACAGCAGAACTGCACCCCCTTCGGAGTCAAGTACAGTCTGCTCGGGACCTTCGGGCAGTCTGGCCGCAACATCCTCTCCGGGCCGGCTCTGAACAGCACCGACTTTGCCGTCCTGAAGGATATCCCCGTTACCGAAAGGACCAGGTTCCAGTTTCGCGCCGAGTTCTTCGATATCTTCAACCAAACGAGTTTCAACAACCCTGATGTCGGAGTGCTCGACGGCGCCGCCTTTGGGACCATTCAAGGCGCCAACGTCACGGCCTCCCCGGAGCGAGTGATACAGTTCGGACTGAAGTTCTTCTGGTGACGACCTACCGCGAGCGAGCCGGAGCCACCGGGCCCCACTATGACTGCTGGCTTGTCGAAGCCCGGTGGCCTTCCGTTTGCTGATGACGCCCCAAGCCCGCCAGGAAACACCGCGGTGTTCCAGAAACGAAGGAGACGCCAGGGCACACCAAAAATATCAGACTGCTGTGTCTTTGAGTCGAACGAAAATCGGCTGGCGGAGAGGGTGGGATTCGAACCGGTTCCGACTTTTTAGAATGTGTAACTTACAGACTTTACAATGACATACGCTGACATATAAGGCACTGAGTGACAGTTCTCAGCACAAAATTAGCACAGAACCAAACTGTTTGACGCGGCGTGGGTGGAGATTCGACCCACTTTCGAAGCTAACTGCTTTTTGGCGCGCGGCGTTCGTGGGACTTCACTGTCTTTCCGTTTTTCTTTGTGTACTCTTTCACGTGTACGCTTTTCGGTGTTCCATCTGCGGGGCGCCTGGTCCTCTTTTCTGACGCCTGGACAGTCATCGAAAACAGGAGTATACATGTCAGCAACATCAGCAGCAGTTTCTTCATGGTATTCCTCGCTCTTGTGAGATTCGCGGTGTCGGTGGTATATCACCTATGCAGGCGACCGTCAATCCTTATTGTGCACGTTTGTGGCACGAATGTGACACAAATGTAGCGTAGTACCAAAGTGCAATTGACGCGGTTGCTGCTTCCTTTTAGGGTGAGTGTGAAAGGCGCGTCAGGTCGGCGCCAGTAACGCCGGCCCGACGCTAACCGGGCAAGCTGGATTAGAGCTTGCGGTGGCTGAAGGGATACTATCTCTTTCCTTCCTCTGACGCAATCCTACCAACTGCCGAATTTTTCAGGAGGCATCATGGCAAAGCGCGAGTCGTGTTTACCCATAGTGATTTTCCACAGGGATTCCTTGACAGTGATTATGCATACAAAGGCAATCAAGATTGACTGTAGGACTGAGAAGGTGAATGAGTTTAAGCGAGAGGTTTTGTCGTGGCAAGCTGATGCCGAAGTGAAGGCGAAGCGGCACGCGGCCTGAGTTTGCGCGGGCCGGAAATCGGTAATAGTACGCGAGTACGATTGACCAATTTCCGGCCCGCTGGTAGGTTGGGGCATAGGTTCGGCCTGAATCCCTCGCGAAGAAACGGGAACATGGACGGCAAAGGAAAAAGTCGATCACGGGACTTGTTGGACGCGGCATCCTGCCGGGTTCCGGTGTCCAAGATACGAGAGTTAGGGAATATCAAATCCACCAGGCTTGCATTGGAAATGTTTCTAGGTGCCGATCCTTTAGCGCGAAAGGATGGCCACGCGGGATTGTTCCGCATCTGTCGGCGGGCGTTGGGGTCGTATCCATACTTAAAGGGTGGCGTGTTCCTGCCAGTGGAAGGCTTTGCTGGAGATGACTCTTACGGTCCTCTTCTGAGTATTAGTGGAAGCCGTCGCGCTACGGACTTGTTTATTCTTGAAGAGATGGACAAGCTCTGCGAGGCTTACAAGGGAAGGACGCGGCGCTGTATCCTTCTCGCAGCACTACGTGGAGAATTTAGGTATTTTCCCCGGCGTGTGCGGCTCAAGTTGATTGACACGCTTCGCAAAACCAGCAGTTTTCTAAACCGCGAACGACGACGCGCGATGCAGCAGTTTCGGACGAAGAAGTCTAAAATCGAGCGATTTGAGGAGATTTGAGAAAAATATTTTCAACCATAACCCCTTTATTGTGAATAAGTTCTCATCCTCTATAAAATTGTAGGTACACCCGATACCTACTTAACCCGCCTTTTCTGCGAATAAGAGCATAGAGGGAAGAAGAAATAAGCCACTCGAACGGCGCGCCCGAAAAACTTTCCGCCTTGTACCGGTGATGTACCGGAAATCGACCCTAGTATATGGAGGGATCCACGGTCCCTTCCTGGCGGCCGAAAAAGCGGCCGCTGGGTTACCGGAGGGTTACCTTTTGGCGGTTCTTCTATAGGGAAGAAATAAACCACTCGAACGGCGCGCCCACTAGCGGGCGTTTTCTTTTTGGCTTGGTGTGAACGGATTTTTTCAGGAGGTTCGAAATGCGATTTCCGAATCTGAAGACAGGTATGAGTCACAAGCATGTTCCGAGTTGTGAACTGGCGCGTCTGCTGAAAATGTCAGACGCAAACTTCAGCCGTTCATTACACGGATACCGCGAGTTTGCGCCACATGAACGGAAGCGCATCGCTGAGTTTTTGCGGTTCAACGAATCCTGGCTTTTCGAGGAAACCTTTATTCCGGCCACGGCGCGATTCAGGGAAACTGCCATGGTTCGTCCCCTGGTGGAAACGAGAAACGATGGCTTCTCTTCCTTGGAAGACGCAATGGCGCGGGTCCGTTCGTTGGCTGCGGGTCCGATTTGTTTTAACCCTTGTGAATTGCTCGACACGGTTTTGGAACGCTTCGGGCGGTCAGCATATGACTCGGTGTGCGCGGAATTGTTCCGTGTGCTGCGGGCTCGGCTTGGTGTGGCGCCCTACCACAACGTTGACTTTGTGGTCCAGCCTGGGCTTTCCCTGGCGCCTTATCCGGCCAGCCGTGCCGGCCAGGACGCAATTCAAACATTGGGCAACGGCCGAAAACATCCGCTGCCCTGGACGGAGGAAAAGTGAGTAAGAATCGAGAAGTCAGGTTTTATCCTATATCGCTTTTGCGGGCAAGCGGCGACGGAAGGAAGATCACCGGATATGCTGCTGTCTTCAATCAACTCAGTGAAGACCTGGGCGGCTTCCGTGAGAAGGTTCTCCCTGGTGCGTTCGACCGTTGCCTTCGCGGGTCACCGGACGTTCGCTGTCTTTTCAATCACAACGCGGACGTGGTTTTGGGCAGAACGAAGTCTGGTACGCTTCAGCTTAAGGCTGATGGCGACGGGCTTCGCTTCGATTGCGACCTACCAGACACCCAGGCGGCGCGCGACGTTCGCGAGTCGATTCGACGCGGTGACGTTGACCAGTGTTCGTTTGCCTTCGTTGTGCAAGGCGAAAACTGGCGCGACGGAACGGACGCGGCCGGCAATCCGCATAGCATCCGTGAACTGACGGACGTTGACCTATTCGACGTTTCGCCTGTCACCTATCCGGCGTACCCACAGACAAACGTGTCGGCGCGCCTGCTTTGGCCAGAGGGCGAACCGGCTGAAGTGCGACAGCACAAAAAGGCGGCCGTGGTTTCGCGGTCCGTCACAGTCGCGCCGGCGCCCGCGAAACCCCGCGCGATTTCGGATTCGGAGTGCGACCAACTATTGAGCCACGTCAATGAAAAACTTGGCGTGCGAGTTTCAAAATCCCAAGTTTCGGAGGAAGAAAGAATGAGAGAAAAGCGTGTACTGGCTGCGACGGAAAAAAGTGAACTACGGCGCTTCCTGGTGACTGGCAAACATGACCAGCGTGATTTGACCACGGGCGGACCAGCGGCGGCCTTCATCCCCGAGCAGTTCAACTCCCTGGTTTATGGCGCCCTGAAAGCTTACGACGCATTGTTTGACCCCGAGGTCTGTACCGTTTTCGAGAGCAACACGGGCGGACCGCTGGACCTGTTTGCGGTAGATGACACCGCATCTGAGGCAAGCATTCTTGAAGAGACTTTCGCGGACAGCGAATTGGATCCCACGACTGGCAGGATACAGCTTCCCCAGGCGCCTGCCTGGGACACTGGCGTGGTGAAGGTAACTTGGGCGCTGTTGCAGGATTCCGGCGTGGACATTGAAGGTATGTTGGCTAAGGCGTTTGCCGTAAGATTTGCACGCGGCATCGGTCCCTCACTGATAGGCGCGCTGTTAGACGGCGCGAAGCTTGGCGCCACGGCCAACGGTTCAGCGACAAACACTGGCGGAAGTGAGGGCGGGTCAACATCTATTGGCACGGCTGATCTGGTGGCACTGCGCACCAGCATTAATCCGGCGTACCGTGCTGCCGGCGCCTGGTGGCTGATGAATGACGACACGCTGAGTTTCCTTGACAGCTTGCTGGACAAAGCGGGCCGGCCGGTGCTTCCGCAAATTTACGTCGGTGGCCAGCGTATGTTGATGGGTCACCCCGTGGGGATTTGCCCATCGCTGGAGAATATTGGACCTGGCGCAATTCCAATCATGTTTGGCGCCACTTCGTACTTTGTGCTGCGAACCGTGAAGGGCGAAGGCCGGCTGGTGCGAATGGCAGAGCGTTACGCGGAATATCTGCAAACCGGCTTCAAGTCCTTCATGCGCGCGAATGCTGCGCTGTTGTGCGCGGCTGGCGCTGACAGTCCTGTGAAGTATTTGCAGTGCGCTACTTCCTAAGTGTCTCGTAATTCCAACAATAGGGGATGGTCGCAGTGTTCACTGCGGTCGTCCCCATTTTTTTTAGGAGTGTCACATATGGAGCTAACTGGCAAGAGTCAAAAGAGCGGTCGATGGATGTCTCGGCATGATGTCTTTCGGGCGATTGGCTGTTTTACTGAGGACATGGCGGAACGGACGCGGCTTCGTGCTCTCTTGCGCGAGTGTCCGTGGGACCGCGCCTGGCAATGGGGTTACGTAGCATGGTTGCGCTGGGATGCGCGTGAGTTCTCGGACTTCATAGGGACGATTCAATGATGTCCTGGCGGCCGTCCTGCGCGGTGGGAGGGTGCCTGTCCTGCGCGCGTGATGACATGGGTAAGGGGATTGTGTTGTCTGGCGCAAGATCGTGCGTCCTAGGGCATTCTGATGAGTTTTGAAGTGTTGCGGTAGAAGGGTCAACATGACAATTCAAGTGGTAGATATTCCAATTGGCACATCCAAGGGCGATATCGGAAAGCATCAACGAATCTGGAAAAAATTACTCTCGCTTGGCGCGGGCAAGGCGCTGAAGCTTCCAGCGATTGAGAATCGCTACGACCGCGCTTTTCGTTCGTTATTGGCCAGTCTGCGACAGAGGACAATTTATCGGTGGAAGGACCGCAGTGTGACCCTACACTCATCGGCGCGGCCGGACGGTGTGTACGTATGGCTGACGCCGGCTCAAGGGGATAATCGGTCCGCGTAAACGATTTGTCCAATGGCCAAATCTGGCCACGTGATGGCCAAATCTGGCCATGAGTATATAGGTTTTATAGACAAGAACAGTGACAACACAGTTGTATGTAAATAAATCTTTGAATGAATTTCTAGTTAGTGCGGCTGGAACTTGAGGCCGGGGGATGGGGGGTCCAAATAGTTTTTACGGGTGGCTTGCGGACCGTGGCGCTAATCCGATTCTCGTGTCCGACGAATCAAAACACGGGGTGAGTAAAAAGTACTTTGTATTGCAAAGTAGCTCGCGGCTGGGAGTAGAATCGAAACGGAACCCCAGCATGGTTGCCGCTCGATTAAGAGAGCGGCTGCAGAAAACGGAGGATAACTATGAAGGCGAAAATCATGGAATGGTTTCGCGGTAAGGGAATGCGCGGAAAAATCGAGTCCAACCCGGAATTTCAGGAAGCGGAAAGGTTCGGTAAGGAATACAACCCCAAGGGGGAAGTGGACTATTCTTGGGTACAACGACACTCAGAAGAAGAATTTAGGCAGGCTGAATCTAGGGTGGGTGGGATCGAAGCGAAAGCCGACTCTTTAATCAAATACTTAGGAGCCGGGTCGGGATTCATCGCTCTTGCCTTTATGAAAGCGCCTCCCTGGCAGATAATACCGGCGCTGGCGCTTTTCCTCGCGGCTCTCGTTTCTGTCATTCGCGCCCTAAGTCCGCAAGAGCACCCCTTTCTTCCGCGAACAAGGACTGCCCTTGACTTCGCGGACGCGTACCGGAACCAGGAAGCCATAGCGTCTTTTGCCGCGAAACTCGCGGCGGCGTCTGTCGGCATGGAAATCGCAGCAGTCTCGAAGGCGCGTCGAGTTCGTGTAGGCTTCTGGCTTTTCCTCTTAGCGCTCGCGTGGTTAATGGGTTATGCAGCGGTACGCAGCCTCTAACGCTTCTCCGTTTGTGGCTTATGGTCTTTCTGGAACCACTGAGTTCCCACTTGTTTGGGGTCTGGCCGAGGTGGGGCGTTGGTTGGTGCGGGTTGGGCAGGCTGGGTTGCCGGTTGCGTCCCGCTTCCTGATCCTTTGTCGTTTGCCATGTTGCTGTCCTTTCTTTTTCGCGACTATCCCGTTTATGCCAACTTCTGTGCGATGCTCTCGTCTAGGATTTCGCGCACGGTTAGGGGAACGATGACCACATGCGCCCTGCGGAAAAAGGCACTGATTTCAGCTAAAGCATCATGCGAAAAGTCGAATGCGACGAAGAAACCCTTCTTGCGGTTTGCTCTGAGCATGGCGGCCTCGAACTTGTCGATATCTGGGCGGCCCACTTTATCTTGCTGCTTAACTTGTATGGGATACCATTCATCCATGAAATCGAGTTCGCCGGCTGGTTTGCCGCTTTTCTGTGGCAGTGCTGACAGAGGGTAAATGCGACCGTCAATTCCCAGGTCGCCCACTTGAGTCTTGTTCGGAATACCCCCTAAAGCGATGACTGCCCAATTTTCAAACTCGAACGGCGGAATTACGCGCAACTGCCTCTCAGTCCATGGCAGGTCCCGGACTATGAAACCCTTTCCGTGGAGCCAGTAGTTTTCATCTTCGCGGAGTTTACACACGTCGCGGAGACGCTTCGCCATTACGCGGCAAGCTGTGGGCGAGATGTCAATTCCAATCCACTGGCGGCCTAATTCCTGGGCGGCTACTAGCGCAGTACCACAGCCACAGAAGGCATCCAGAACAATGTCGTTTGGACGACTCGAAGCCTGGACAATCCGCTCAAGGAGGGCTAGCGGTTTTTGCGTCGGATATCCTAGCCGCTCGGCAGCTTGGGAGTTGATAGGTTCGATGTCATCCCATACGTTGCCGACCAGTGTGCCTGGCATTTCGTCCAAATATCTCTTGATGCGAATGCGGCCATCTTTGGACCTTGGAAAGTATAGCTTTCCTTCGGTGTCGAGTTTCTCCATGACTTCGCGAGAGACAGACCACCCGTTTGGATGTGGCTTATACCCTTTGTATTCGTAGATCAGGTTCGGCCGTGGCCCTGGGCTTCGCAAGTCGCGAGTCGTGTATCTCCGCCCGTCACTATCCACGTTCCCGTAATGGGACTTTATATATGACTCGGAGTATGCCTCGTATTGTCGTTGAAAGAAGTGGTCTCCGCCCCCGGTATAGAAGAAGATGGCGTCTGTTTGGTCGGCAAATCGGCGACGAGCATCACTATGACTGCTTGTTCTTTTCCACACTACCTCATTTTGAAAATTAGTTTCGCCAAGAATCTGATCAAGCATCACCTTTACGTAGTGGCTGGCGTGCCAATCGCAGTGGTAATAGAAACTGCCAGCGTTCTTCAGGACTCTTGCTAGCTCGACGCAGCGCGGCCGCATGAATTCGATGTAAGCTTGTGTTGACGTATGGCGGTCCTCAAAAGCCCGCTTCTCCCTAGTCTCACCCCAGAACACTTCGTAATTGCGATTGGAATTGAACGGCGGGTCAATATAGATCAAGTCAACGCAGGCACTGGGAAGCTTCCTTAATTGTTCAAGATTATCGCCGCAATAGATGACTCGCGTATCGACTAGCGCGGATGCTCGTTCGGGCATGACGTGCTGGGGTTTGGTGGCCATGACAACGCATAAGGTTACATCAATTCGTGCTGCGTTTCTACGGTGAAACGGGCAACTGTACCCAAAAAGAAAATATCCTTAACTCGCTATTAGAAGATGCCGTGGAATCACTCTTGACCGTGCTAAACGCGGCCGGTTCACTTCGAACCACACTGGCACATCGAGACGCCGGACGTGGACAGCTTCAAGCGTTCACAGTCTCAGGTGACGGCTGCCGCGTATCGCGCCTTCGCCCTGGCACATTCTAGAAATTCTTGACGTCACTTGCCGTTATCCTCTAATGCGCCAGGATGCCTCAGAATCGACGCTGAAGCATCCTGGCAATACAATCCCCACAACAGAGGTATCTATGCATTCGTGTGATGCGCGCGCGGAGGGATGCTCCGTTGTCGCGCGGAAAGAGTTTCTGACGATTCCTGAGTTAGCGGACCGCTGGCGCGTGTCGTGTCGGACGGCGCGAAGGCGCCTTATAGCGACCCGAATGAAGGTGCTTGACTTCAATGACCGTGGTGGACGCGGCCGGAAGTTGGTCCCGTTGGGCGCAGTCCTTGACATGGAAAGCCGGCAACTTCGGGTGCTCTAGGGCGGTCCTGCCCAAGTGTCCCCGTAGCCTATTCCTTCCAAGTGGCCACAACAAGCGAATCTAACCTGTCCTGGCGCGACTTGACCCACGGCGCATAGTGCTTTTCCGTGGTACGGATGCTGGAATGGCCGAGGAGTCTTGAGACTTCCTCAAGCGGAATCCCCGCGTTGAGCCATTCCACGGCGGCCGTGTCGCGTAGCTGGTGGGGATGGCCTGACGCCATGCCGGCTTCCTTGAAGAGTAAGCGCAAGTCTTTATGCCAACTCTTCACGGCGCTTTCCGGTTGGCCGTTCCCTGTCTGCCAGAACACGTACCGTGGGTTGCCGTTGGCGACGGTAAGCAACTCCTGGGTAACG
>Ga0335078_10018303_pt1 | contig 10414 bp, 7 predicted proteins | sample Lox_Sample_32_FD_206711 | JGI IMG/M metagenome (GOLD analysis project Ga0335078, IMG submission 206711) | Soil microbial communities from Loxahatchee National Wildlife Refuge, Florida, United States - Lox_Sample_3.2 | ecosystem: Environmental > Terrestrial > Soil > Wetlands | place: USA: Florida...
CGCGCCCGTACATCGAGGGCCTCATCGTGCGTGAGTTTTCCCGGGTCAGCTCCAATTGGCGGTCGCAGCAGGTCGCCGAAGAATATCTCGAGCAGTTTAAAATTCCGGTGCTTGCCGATGTCGATACTCGGGCCCTGGTCCGCCACCTGCGCGATCATGGGGTGATGCGCGGCGTGATTTCCTCGATTGAGAGCAATGACCAGAAGTTGGTGGCCAAAGCTCGCGCCATCCCCAAGATGGATGGCACCGACCTGGCGAAAGTGGTCACCACGAAACATCCCTACGTCTGGGAGGTGGGCGAGCGCTCGCATGAGCCTGTCGCCGTGGTCGGTGTGAAAGACGAGCCCGCACGTTTCCACGTGGTGGCCTACGACTACGGCATCAAGCAAAACATTCTCCGCAAGCTGCGCGGGGAAGGCTGCAAAGTGACGGTCGTACCCGCGCAGACCAGCGCAGAGGATGTCCTCGCCCTGAAGCCGGATGGTGTGTTCTTGTCCAATGGCCCCGGCGATCCCGAGCCGTGCACCTATGCCGTCGACAACATCCGCCGATTAATGGGCCGACAGCCCATCTTCGGCATCTGCCTGGGACATCAGCTTACGGGAATCGCGCTCGGCGGAAAAACCTACAAACTGAAATTCGGCCACCACGGCGGCAACCACCCGGTGAAGCAGCTGAAAAGCGGCAAGGTGGAGATTACCGCTCACAACCACAATTTTGCGGTGGACCCCGACTCGCTGCCCATGAGCGAAGTTGAACTCACCCACATGGATTTGAACGACAACACGCTCGAGGGCCTGCGGCACAAGAATCTGCCGCTGTTCAGCGTGCAGTACCACCCGGAGGCTTCGCCCGGCCCCCACGATTCCCATTACTTGTTCAAAGATTTCACCAAGATGATGGAGGAGTGGAAGGGGTGAGGATCTCAACTGTCGCTGACGGGTCGGTATTCGAGCAAATTGACACTAACCTTCTCGACACTTTGATGTGGCCGACGATGGAGGCCTTGATTTTAGCGACCTTCAAGGGCGAGCCTCGAGCGGCACTGGTTAAGAACAATTTCGCACGTACGCGAGGAACGACCAACGACGAACATTCATGCCCAAGCGCACTGACATTTCGAAGATCCTGATCCTCGGCTCCGGGCCCATCATCATCGGCCAGTCGGCGGAGTTTGACTACTCCGGCACGCAGGCGTGCAAGGCGCTCAAGTCGGAGGGGTTTGAAGTCGTCCTGGCCAACTCGAATCCGGCGACGATTATGACCGACCCCGAATCGGCCGATCGCACTTACATCGAGCCGCTGACCCGCGAGTATCTGGCCGAGATCATCCGTCTCGAGCGCCAGCTGTCGCCCAGCGCCGGGTTTGCCTTGCTGCCCACGGTCGGCGGACAGACCGCCCTGAACCTCGCCATCGAGCTCTCCGATGGCGGTGTTCTGGAGAAACACGATGTTCAGCTGATCGGGGCCAATGTGGCGGCCATCAAGAAAGCCGAAGATCGCCTGTTTTTCAAAGACGCGATGCAGAAAATCGGCCTCGACGTTCCCAAGTCAGCTTTGGTCAACAACCTGAAGGACGGCGCCGAATTCGCCGGGAAGATCGGCTTCCCGGTCATCATTCGTCCTTCCTTTACCCTGGGCGGCTCCGGCGGTGGGATCGCTTATAACCGCGAGGAGCTCATGGACGTATTGGCGCGGGGCCTGGATTTCTCCCCCGTGCACGAAGCCCTGATCGAAGAATCCGTGCTGGGCTGGAAAGAATACGAGCTGGAGGTGATGCGTGACCTGAAAGACAACGTCATCATCATCTGCTCCATCGAAAATTTCGATCCCATGGGCGTGCATACGGGAGACTCCATCACGGTCGCCCCGTCGCAAACTCTCACCGACCGCGAATATCAGGCCATGCGGGATGCGGCGATCGCCGTGATTCGCGAGATTGGCGTCGAGACTGGCGGTTCGAACATTCAGTTCGGAGTTCACCCCCAGACCGGGCGCCTGGTGGTGATTGAGATGAACCCGCGCGTATCGCGCTCTTCCGCCCTGGCTTCGAAAGCGACCGGGTTTCCGATCGCCAAAATTGCCGCCAAACTCGCCGTTGGCTACACGCTTGATGAGATACGCAACGACATTACGCGCAAGACTCCCGCCTGTTTCGAACCCACGCTCGACTACGTGGTGGTAAAGATTCCCAAGTGGCAGTTTGAAAAATTTCCCGGCGCCGACGAGAACCTTGGCCCACAGATGAAATCCGTCGGTGAAGTAATGGCGATTGGCCGCACTTTCAAAGAGGCCTTGATGAAGGGAGTTCGCGCTCTCGATACCGGCAAGCGGGTGGGCGGGCAAAAGATCGAGCCCAAGATTCTCACGCAGCGTCTGGTTACCCCTCATCCCGAGCGGCTTGCATATGTTCAGTACGCTCTGCGCCAGGGCCACACTGTCAAACAACTCGCCAAGATGACTTCCATCGACCCCTGGTTTCTTTTCCAGCTCAAGGAAATTAACGATATGCAGCTGGAACTGGAAAAGCACCCCATGGAATCCATTCCGGCCGACGTTCTCCGTGAGGTCAAGCGCTACGGTTTTTCCGACGGCAGGCTAGCCGGAGCGTGGCGTTTGCAGGGGCAGGAAAAAGTGCGCCACCTGCGCAAAAGACACGGTGTCCGCCCCGTCTACAAGCGAGTCGACACTTGCTCGGCTGAGTTCGAAAGCTTCACTCCTTACCTTTATTCCACGTACGAGGACGAGGACGAAGCCACGCCGACCGCGAAGAAGAAAGTCATCATCCTCGGCAGTGGCCCAAACCGTATTGGGCAGGGAATCGAATTCGATTACTGCTGCTGCCATGCCTCGTTTGCGCTGCGCGATGACGGATACGAGACGATCATGATCAACTGCAACCCTGAGACCGTCTCTACCGACTATGACACCAGCGACCGCCTTTACTTCGAGCCGCTGACCTTGGAAGACGTCCTCGCCATCTGCGAGCACGAGTCGGCCGGTGCTCCGGTTGGTGTGATTGTGCAGTTCGGCGGACAGACCCCCCTGAATTTGGCCCTGCCGCTGAAGGCCGCCGGCGTCAACATTATCGGAACCTCCCCGGAATCGATCGACTTGGCGGAAGACCGCAAACGCTTCAATAAACTTCTAGAGGAACTCGACATTCCCCAGGCGCCGGGTGCAATGGCTGCTTCGATCGAAGAAGCGGTAGAGAGCGCCAACCGCGTCGGCTATCCCGTGCTTGTGCGGCCTTCATATGTGCTCGGAGGCCGCGCCATGGTCATCGCCTACGACGAGGAGAGCGTGATTCGTTATATGAAGGAAGCGGTCGAGTACTCTCATGACCGCCCTATTTTGATAGATCACTTCCTTGAAGATGCCATCGAAGTCGATGTCGACGCACTTTCCGACGGCGAAGATGTGGTCATCGGCGGAATCATGCAGCATATCGAAGAGGCTGGTATTCACTCCGGCGACTCTTCCTGCGTTCTTCCCGCGGTTGACATTTCGGAACTCCTGCTCAACCGCATGCGCGATTACACCTTTAAGTTGGCCCGAGCGCTGCAGGTGATCGGACTCATGAACATTCAGTTCGCCATCCCGCGGACCAATGGAAATGGCAAGGGGCCGGAGAAAGTCTACGTACTGGAAGTCAACCCACGCGCCTCGCGCACCGTACCGTATGTATCGAAGGCAACCGGTGTGCCGATGGCCAAAATCGCCGCGCGCTTGATGACGGGACGCAAACTGCGCGAGTTCCTTCCGGAGTTTATCGAGCGCCGTGCCGATCTGGACACCGGACGCTGCTACTACGTGAAGTCCCCGGTATTCCCCTGGAACAAGTTTCCCGGCGTCGATACCGTGCTCGGTCCGGAGATGAAATCGACCGGCGAAGTAATGGGCGTGGCCGATAATTTCGGAGAGGCCTTCGCCAAAGCCCAAACCGCTGCGGGACAAAAGCTTCCCACTCAGGGAACCGTGTTCGTCAGCGTCACTGATCGTGACAAATTGCAAGTGGCGGATGTGGCCCGCAAATTCGCCGATATGGGTTTCAAGCTGGTTGCCACCGCGGGCACGGCCGATGTATTGGAACGAGCCGGTATGACTGTGGAACGGGTTTACAAGGTAAAAGAAGGCCGCCCCAACGTGGTCGACCTGATTAAAGGCGAACGCATGCAGCTCATCATCAACACGCCGGAGGGAGTCGATCCGTTCTTCGATGAGAAAGCCATTCGCCGCGCCGCGGTAAGCGCCCGCATTCCCACCATTACCACTCTCTCCGCCGCCCGCGCCGCTGCGGAGGGAATCGCCGCCCTCCAGCGAGGAGAAGTTCGGGTGCAGGCGCTGCAGAAGCTGCACGCCGAAAGATCGGCCAGCGTCCGCCGGTAAAGTACGCTAACCTTGAGAACCAGCGACTGAGAACGGAGAACTGCGTCTATGCTGCTTCACGGTATTTTCCCTCCCATCAGCACCCCTTTCTATCCCGAGGGCAACATCTATTTCAAGAAGCTTGAACACAATGTCGAGCGCTATTCGAAGACCCCGGTTGCGGGGCTGGTGGTTCTAGGCTCGACCGGCGAGGCCATCTTGCTCTCAGACTTGGAACGCCGCGATGTTCTGCAGGCTGCGCGCGAGGTGGCTGCACCGAGTAAAGTCTTGATTGCGGGCACCGGCGTGGAATCGGCCGACGGCACTCTTCAGCTCACCGAGTATGCGGCCAAGCTCGGCTATGACATCGCCATGATTCGCACGCCGCATTATTACAAGCGGCAAATGCTGCCGGCGAATCTGCTGGCTTTTTATCGTTTTATTGCCGATCGTTCGCCCATTCCGATAATCATCTACAACTTTCCTCAGGTCACCGGATACGACATGCCGGCCGAACTGATCCTCGAACTCGCCGGGCATTCCAATATCGTCGGTATCAAGGAGTCGAGTGCCAACGTGGAGAAAGTTCAACGCGTGGTCGCCGGGACTTGCCACGTGAAGCGCCACGCCACCGTGAGCGACACTTTTGCTGCGGTCACCCCGCGCATGATCGCGGCGGCGACGGAGGGGAGCAGGGAACTGGTGTCGATCGCCGCTCTGGCGGGTCCAGCTCCGAACCGCCGCCCCGCTCCGTCGTCTGCGGCCGTAAGCATGGTGGGCGGCCTGAAAACGCGCCAGAAAGAAATCGGGTTCCAGGTGCTGGTAGGCGCGGCGCACCAGCTGGAGCCGTCGCTACAAGCCGGCGCCGCGGGCGCAGTCCTGGCGTTTGCCGATGCGGCTCCAACCGCCTGCTACGAAATCTTTGCTGCCTGGAAGGAAGGCGACCACGAGCTGGCACGGCTGAAGCAGCTCCGCATTACCAGGGCGGCGCAGCGCATCGGAGGAGAGATGGGCATCCCCGGCCTGAAGTATGCCATGGACTTCAATGGCTATTATGGCGGACCGGTGCGTTTGCCGCTGCTCCCGGTCACCGCCGACCTCCGGCAGGAGATCGAACAATTGATGGGAGACATCCGCAATTGAGACGAGCGCGCACACGGGGCAGGCCCGCTGCCCCGTTGTCGTCACCCCAAGGTTTCTGAACTAATGAAGACGTGGAGCCGACTTGACACCTGGCCGCAGGCGAGCACACGTCGCATGGTCCGCTTCGCTTTGTTATTGCCATAGTATGGCGTATTATGACTTCCCTCGCGGTATCCGCTGACTCATGTGATGAGCGCCGCCCACGATCAATACGTTCTCGGCCGTACCCCCCGTGAATACGCCCGCCTGAGCATTCAGGGCGAAATCATGAGACCCATGACTCGGCGGCTATTTGTCGAAGCGGGGATCCGGCCGGGGATGACCGTCCTGGACCTGGGTTCAGGCGCCGGAGATGTCGCGATGCTGCTGGCGGAGATGGTAGGTCCGGAGGGTAAGGTCATTGGCCTCGATCTCGACCACGATGCCATGCAGCATGCCGGAGAACGAGCCGCGGCGGCGAAATTTCACAATATCAGCTTTGTTCACTCCGACTTCGCGCATTATCGCCCGGCTGCTCCGCTGGATGCGATCGTAGGACGCCTGGTGCTTATGTACCAAGCCGATCCCGCGAGCGCGCTGGCACAACTCACGAAATACCTTCGTCCTGGCGGCGTGGTCGCGTTCATTGAGCCCTGGTTCCAGATACCGGGCGGACCGGAGAGCACTGCCAAGAAAGCAGGCATCTGCATCGTCGAAACTTTGCGGCGGTCGGGAGCGCATGTTGACCTGGGACCGCGGATGCATCGTGTTTTTCAGCAGGCGGGCCTGCCCATGCCGGCCATGCGTTTCGAAGCGGTCCTCGACCCCCGGCCCGATTCACCGCTCTACTCCTACGTGGCCGACACACTGGCAAATCTTTTTCCAAAGGCCCTGGAGTACGGCATTCCCGGCGCCAGCGAACTGGACCCGGCCCTGGTTGGTGAGCGTATATCGGCGGAGATGAACGCCGTTGGTTACGCCATGGTGGTTGCCCCCATGGTCTGCGCTTGGTGCAAGACCGCGGCCTAGCGCGGGTGCGTGGCCTGATGCGTCACGCCCTCTTGCGATTCGTGCCCCAAGGCATGTATACTAAGTTCGAACGAACGTTCGAACTACATGGCATCGTCTTCCATTACGATTCCGGATCAGTCTCGCCGCCGCCCTGTGTCTTCGTCCAGCGAAACGCGCTTTGAGCGCCGCCTGGCCCGCATTCTCGCGCATGCCACCGAGGTTTTCTACGACAAGGGATACGAGGGTGCCTCCATGCGGGATCTATCCCGGGCCAGCGGCATGTCGCTGTCGGGGCTGTACTACTATTTCGAATCCAAGGAGAAGTTGCTCTACCTGATCCAGAAAGAGACTTTCACCACTATCATCGAGCGGCTGCGCGAGCGGCTCGATGCGGTATCCGATTGCGAGCAGCGCATCCGTGTGTTCATTCAGAACCATCTCGAATATTTTCTGGCCAATCGCAAAGCGATGAAAGTGCTCTCCCATGAAGACGAGGCGTTGAAGAACGGCTTTGGCGCGGAGATTTCCGCTATCAAACGCGAGTACTATCGCGTCTGTATCGGTATGCTGGACGATTTCAAGCGGGACAGGAAACTCGACTTTTCCAGCCGCCTGGCGGTGCTCAGCCTGTTTGGCATGATGAACTGGATTTACACCTGGTATAACCCCCGCGTGGATGCCGATGCGCAGGAGATTGCTGGCAAAATGGGTGACATTTTTCTGCGCGGCGTGGCGGGCCGCGGCCAGAGCAGAAGGATTCGCAGAAAGAAGTCGAAGAGATCGATGTTGAACTGAAACTCATGATTCTTTTTTGAAAAGGAGTTTTCGCGATGGTTACGACGGTGCAACCGGCTGCAGCTGAAACCACCAAGCAACTGATCCACTACCGGACCGATGCCGGTGTGGCCGTGATCGAGATGTTCGACCCTCCGGCCAACACTTACACCTATGAGATGAACCGCCAGCTTGACGAGGCGATCCTTCAGGCGCGCATGGATAATGACGTCTATGTGATCGTGCTCACCGGCTCGGGCGACAAGTTTTTTTCCGCTGGCGCTAACATCAAGATGTTGGCCAGCGTCGATCCAACCTTCAAGTATTACTTTTGTCTGCACGCCAACGAAACTCTGCTGCGCCTGGAGCACACACCCAAGCTGGTGATCGCCGCCATCAACGGCCACTGCGTCGGCGGGGGGTTAGAGATCGCGATGGCCGCCGATATTCGCATTGCGCGCCAGGACGCGGGCAAAATCGGGTTGCCGGAAATCAACCTCGGTGTTCTGCCGGGAACCGGCGGAACACAGCGTCTGTCTCGCCTGGTAGGGAAGAGCAAGGCCATCGAGCTGATGGTCACCGGCAACACCTTCTCCTTCGAAGAAGCCAAAGAGCTCGGCATCATTAATGACATTTTCGAGCGCGACGGCTTTATGGAGAACATCATGGAGTACGCCCGCCAGTTCTGCCCGCCAAACAAGGCGGCGAAGGCCGTAGGACGCATCAAACGGGCGGTGCAGACCGGCTGGGAGATTCCCATGGAGTCGGCGCTGGCCGTCGAACGCGAGAACCAGCAGCTGCTCTTCCAGAGCGAGGATGCAAAAGAAGGCCTGGCCGCTTACGTGGAGAAGCGCCCGGCAGTCTTCAAAGCCAAATGAGCGCGTTTGCGCGGCGTGAGCGAAGCGGGAGTCGCGCTCGCTCATCCCTCGCGGAGCGAGGGATCTCAGTTTGTAGGAGGGAACACCCCGTTTTGGAATTTGCACGCGTAGGGATAGCCGCCCTCGGCTGTCCGGCGGTGTGCGTGATTTGGGGTGAATGAGGATCTTATGCCAGGGAAAGTAGCAAAAATCGGAACCTTCAGTGACTGGATTGGTCTCTTCGACGATTGGCGCAAAGATATCGGCGTCAATCACAAAGAGATATCAGATTTCAAGTTCGACACCCTCTATGGCGCCATCGAGACCGACGAAATCCAGTTCGGCGCCTTCAAGGGCAACAAGAAGTGGGAGAACCTGCGCCAGGTGCCGACGCAGCAGATGCGCGACGCCCTCATCAACCTGATCGTCTATCAGGGCGACACCGAGTTTGCCAGCGTCGAACAGCAGCGCCATTTGTTCGAAATGTCGCCCACCGACTGGGACCGCAAGGCACTCACTCGCGTGATGATCGAAGAGATGCGCCACGGGTGGCAGATGTGCGCGCTCTTGATTGCGCACTTCGGCTACTCGGGCAAGGTGGAAGCGCAAAAGATGCTCGAACGCCGGGCCTTTGAGAACAAGCGTCTGCTGGGAGCCTTCAACGTCGACGTCGATAACTGGATGGATTTTTTCACCTACACCGATTTTGTCGACCGCGACGGAAAATTTCAGTTACAGATGCTGAAGTATTCTGCCTTTGCGCCGCTCGGCCGCTCCATGTCCTACATGCTGCGCGAAGAGGCATTCCACATGGGCACCGGAAATGACGGCTTGCGGCGCATCGTGGAGGCTGGGGTAATTCCGGCCTGGCTGATCCAAAAATATTTGAATAAGTGGATCTCCAGTTCATACGATTTGTTCGGCACGGACAATTCTTCTTCCGCGCATTGGGCCTACGTTTGGGGAATCAAAGGCCGTTACGACGAGCCCAAGAACGAGCAACAAGCTAAAGTCGACGAGTTGAACGACTACAATCGGCATCTTTATCGCGACGAGGTTGCAGGGTTAATTGAACGCTTTAACATTGTTTTAAAGTCAGGAGAGCGAAAGCTTTACGCGCCGAATATCAAGTTCAACCGCAATATTGGTCGCTGGGCGGGGCAGAAGTTTCACGCCCAGACGGGCGAACCGCTGGACGACGCGGCTTACGAGCAGCACCTGCAAGAGTACATGCCGAGCGCGGAGGATAAGAAACTGCTGCTCGACATCATCGCCAACGAAAAGAAATGGATTGCACCCAAAGAGGGTGCGCGCGATCCTCTGGCCTCGATCGGCGAAGTAAGAAAGTCTGCGATCAATTTGTAATGCCCACGTCTGGACAGGACTTATGACGACTACGATCCCGAATCCGGTGTCGCATGCCTACACCTTGGGAGAACTCATGGTGGCGGCAGCCGCCCGCGAGATCCGCGACCGCGAGGTAGTCTTCGTAGGCATGCGTTTGCCTTTGATCGCTTTTGTAGTGGCCAAACGCACGCATGCGCCGAATGCCATCGGCCTTTTCGAGAATGGCGTGATTCGCTCAACGCCCGCTCGGGAGCTGATTTATACGATGGCCGATCCGCCCAACATTCTCGGCGCCGCCCAGTGCCTCGACATGCTCGGCGTCATGAGCCTGCTGCAATCCGGACGGGTGCACCTGGGATTTCTCGGCGCGGCGGAAGTTGATCGTTTCGGCAACTTAAATTCAACCGAAGTAAAGGGCGCGAAGGGCCTGGTCCGCCTGCCGGGTTCAGGCGGAGCTTGCGACATCGCTTCACTTGCTCAGCGTTTCGTCGTCCTGCTCGAGCACAGCAAGGCCCGCCTGCCCGAACGCGTGTCCTTCATCACCAGCCCGGGAAACGGCGACGGTCAGGGCTGGCGCCGACGAGTCGGCTTGCCGCGCGGCGGGCCGTCGGCCGTGATTACTACCAAAGCGGTGCTGCGCTTTGATGAAGATGGTGAAGCGTATCTCGCGTCTATCCACCCCGGCGTCGAAGTCGACGACGTTCTCCGCAATACCGGATGGAAGTTGAGGGTCAGCGAAGCCTTGACGCCGACGCTGGAGCCAAGCGCGGAAGAGTTAGGCGTGATTCGCGACTACGACAAGGACGGTTTTTGGACGAAGTAGATAGCCGGCCGGTACAGCAAAGGTGAACGCGTGGGATCGCGGATCGGTCAGAATGAAAGGATAAAGAGTGGCGGACAGTTCCCCGACTTAGTCGGGATAACAGAAGCGATCA
>Ga0335078_10018304_pt1 | contig 10414 bp, 8 predicted proteins | sample Lox_Sample_32_FD_206711 | JGI IMG/M metagenome (GOLD analysis project Ga0335078, IMG submission 206711) | Soil microbial communities from Loxahatchee National Wildlife Refuge, Florida, United States - Lox_Sample_3.2 | ecosystem: Environmental > Terrestrial > Soil > Wetlands | place: USA: Florida...
CATGACCCCGCACCTCACCCACACCGGCGTGCACGACCACGGCTTCAACTGCGTCAGCACCTACGGCAACCTGCTGCGCCTCGTGAAAGAAGGGAAGCTTGCCGCGAGCCCTGACGAGCGCCGCTTTTACGAGCTGGCGCTGAAGGTAAGCGGCGCCGTGCAGGCGGCGCGCTGGTCCCGGATTCACGACGGCCGCGGCTTCATCTATTCCTTCAACGGTCCCCATTCGCTTTTCGCGGACACCATTCGCTCCTTGCGCTCGCTGGCCCTCGCGCATCGCTTGGGACATGTGCTGGCGGGCGAAAACGACAAGCGCATATCGCTATTGGAACGCCTGCTGCACCACGCCGCGGTGACGGCGGAGTTCTCCGTCTATTACGGAGAAGGCCGAGACCTCTACGACGTGCGCGGGCGTGTGGCGCACGAGGCGATTTTCAATACGAACGACGGCCGATACCGCTGCCCCTCGACGCAGCAGGGATATTCGCCGTTCACCACCTGGACGCGCGGCCTGGCCTGGATCATGTGCGGGTTCGCGGAGGAGATCGAGTTCCTCAAAACGCTTCCAGATGCGGAATTAGAACCGCTAGGCGGGCGCCTTAAGGTTGAAAGCACGATGCTCCGCGCCGCGCGAGCAACCTGCGACTTCTATCTCGAGCAGGCCGCGCGGGACGGCGTTCCCTACTGGGATACCGGCGCGCCGCAACTCGCCAAGCTGGGGGATTGGGGCAATAAGCCGAGCGATCCGTTCAACGAATTCGAGCCCGTGGACAGTTCGGCAGCGGCCATTGCCGCGCAGGGGCTCTGGCGCGTGGGCAACTATTTACAAGCACAGCCCGAAGGCGCGGAGCGCGGAACTCTGTATCGACAGGCGGCTCTCACCATTGCGAATACGCTCTTTGACCGGCCTTACCTTTCTACTCAACCACAGCACCAGGGTTTGATACTTCACTCCATCTACCACCGCCCGCGCGACTGGGACCACATTCCATCCGGCCGCCACACTCCCTGCGGAGAGTCCTCCATGTGGGGCGACTATCATGCCCGCGAATTGGCGCTGTTGCTCTGGCGCGAGGCAAAGGGGGATCCTTACCTCAGGTTCTTCAACATCCCAAATAAATAGCCCGCTCCTCTCCTTCGCCGTATGGCCCTCTCCCGGGGGAGAGGTGGCGAGAGTAGCGAGCCGCGTGCGGGGTCTTTTCCGCGCCAGTAGGGGCAACCCTTGTGGTTGCCCCCGGGCGGCCCCTAGGGCCGACCCTCCATGAGACCAGCGCTACCTGGCTGCCCAGAAGCAGACTGCGATTGTGGCAAGCGTGAGGGTGGCAAAGATGGGAATGATGACACGTCCGAGCGGGCGCCCGCCTGACATTACCGCGATTCCGCCCTTGGCCAGGGTGTTGCTCGCGCACGACGCGATGATGGCCGCGTTGGCCGTGCCAGGCGCGAGAGTTTTCACGGAGGCCAGTTGCGCCGCGGAGATGATGAAAGCATCAGGGTTCACTAGGCCCGCGAGAACACTGGTGACGTAAATCCCTGAAGTCCCGAAGTACTCGTAGCCGGCCTTCGACACAAACATCACCGCCGCGAAGATGGCGGCAAATTTGATGGCGCTCCACAAGTCCATGGGATTCTTCACGTGCAGCGCCGCCTCTCGTTCGCTGGTCCTCCGTTCCCAAAGATAGACGGCGATTCCTGTGCCCAACACAAACGGGACCGCCATGGGCAGAACTAATGCCCTTGCCAGGTCACGATCAACCACCACGGCGATGATATACATACGGATAAACATGATGGTGGAGGCGATGGTGATGCCCAGCGCGAAATACCTGGCGAGCGATTCCCCTTCCGTGCGCGCCTGATTGGAGAGGCCGAAAGTGGCGGCGGTGCTCGAGGCGATGCCGCCCAGGAGCCCCGTCACCGCAATTCCCTGCCGGGCCCCCAGGAAACGCATCAGAACGTAGCCTACCATGCTCAGAGCCGAGATGAGCACCACCCACCACCAGATGAGCCGGGGGTTCAACACCTTGAACGGCCCAAAAACCCGGTTGGGAAGGAGAGGCAAAACAATAACGCTGACCACCCCGAACTTCAGGATGGCGTAAATCTCATCCTCCTGAATGGCTTGTGCCAGACGGTGCAGGGGAGCTTTGATGGAAAGCAACAACGTCGCCACGACCGCGAAAATGGCCGCCGGGATGACGTGACCCAACGCCGATAGCGCCCCAAACACGTACGCCAGCAGGGCCATGAACTCTGTCGTGGCCCCCTTATTCGGCCCCTGCGACCTGACCAGGTAGGCCGCTACGGCGACCGCGCTGACTCCCGCCAGGCCGACGGGTAGCATCCAATTCTGCCCCGCCAAAGCCGCCAGGCCGCACAGGAAGCCGAACATGGTGATGAGAGGGAAAGTGCGAATCCCCGCGAACCAGGGAAGTTCCTTGTGGGCATGCTCGCGCTCGACGCCGATCAACAGCCCCATGAGCAGCGCCAGGGCGCCGTTGAAGGCTATCTGTGTATACGTCTGCATCGGGCCAAAACTACCTGGGGAAGAAGTACATCAACCAGCCCAGCACGACCGCGGTGCCCACAAATGCGCCGAACACCTTCGCACCGTAAACAAACCGCTCGCGGGGCGTATCCTTGGCCAGAACTCCGAACACTACAGAGACCAGGAAGGAGAATATAACGAGAGCCGGAAAGTGTGTCAAAGCCATTCTAATTATTGAGTCATTTTTCCATTGGGTCATTGTGCCAATGAATCCATGACCCGATGATTCGATGATCCAATTCCTTACACCTTTCTTCCCATCGCGATGTCGAAACAATCGAGGACCGCAAGCACGTTGAGCATACCCGCGGCGACCAGGAAAGCGGTGCCAAAGTCAGAACTCACAAAGAAGGGATCGCCGCCCCCGTAGCCGAAGAATCTCGCGGCGGGCAGCGCCAGACCCACGCACAACTCGCCGTAGTGACCCAGGACTTCAAGATAAGAGGCGGAACTGGCCGAGAAGTACTGCCCCTGCATCGCCAGGCCAAGCGCGAACATGATCATGATCGAGACGAAGAGGATCAGCGCCCGCCAACTCCGTTTCAGCAACAGGTGACCCAGCCCGGGAATCAGCCAAGCTGCAGCGCACAGCCGCACTAGTGTCAAGGTAGGGGGGTGGCCTGGGGAAACCCTGGTTTTTTCAGCGGCACTACCCTCTGCGATAGCTTTTCCGGCCATAGCTTAAGTCACGCGCGCAGCGTGGGATACTGACGGACTGCTAGACGAACAAGTTAACACACCCGAAGGGGCGCGTACAAGAAAAGCCCTCAGGACTGGGACTTCACGAACGCCTGTTCTATCGATTTTTTCCAGGAGAACCACCTATCACGGATTTCTTGGCCTCGTAGCCTTAGCCTAGAATGGGAACAATGGCAGCTTGCACGTCGCCGGTTACGCGCGCGTCGTTTTCTTCAACGAACACGTTCACCTCGCTGCGCACACCGAACTCCTCGAGATAGATGCCGGGCTCGATGGAGAAACAAATTCCAGGAATGATGGGGCGTGTGTCCCGCGTCTCGAAGTTATCAATATTGGCACCGTTGGCGTGAACGTCTTCGCCGATGGAGTGGCCCGTCCGATGCACGAAGTTGGGCCCGTATCCGCGGCGCGTGATAATCTCGCGCGCTACGTCATCCACTTCGTAGCCGTGAATGGTTCGCCCGCTGGTCATGGCAGCCTGCACGAAGTTCACGGCGGCGTCCCGCGCTTCTTTTACGATCTCGAAGACGTCAACATAGCGGCGCGGAACCTCCCCACCTACGAATCCGGTCCAGGTGATATCGAAATACGCCGCGCCCGGCCTGTTCATTTTCCCCCACACGTCCAGCAGCACGAAATCGTCAGCGCCGACCGGCGCCGAGTTCTGGCGCTCCGGCATGTAATGCGGGTTGGCGGAGTTCCGGTTGACCGCCGCCACGGGCCCTTCATCCGTGATCACGCCACTCGCGTCAAAGATGCGCCGCATTTCCTGCTGCACGTCGTACTCGCTGATTCCCTTCCCGGATCGCACGGCGTCGCGGATGGCGCCAAAACCCGCCCGCACCGCGGCGTGCACCACCTTGCCGGCCTCGAAGTGCGACGCCAGTGCTTCCGGCGACCAACGAGCCTCAAACAACTGTACCAGGTCAGCGGATGAAATCACTTCCACGCCGAGACTCCTCACCAGTTCAACTGTCCCCGCGTCCACGAGGCCCACGTACGGGATATTGTTAAGAGGCGAGTACTGCATCGCGATGCGCTTCTTGCCCGCCAGAATCTTCTTCAGACCTTCGTGCTGCTCCTTCCAGGTGGAGTACTCGAACTCGTGGCCGGGCAAGCCGTCCAGGTTGTGCCGCTCCACGCGATGAATCAGTTTGCTCGGATTGCCCTCGGCTAAAATCAGGTAGAACCACCGCCGGGTGCACATGGGCGGATTAATCTTAAGCACGCGGTAGGCAATGGGATCGCGACGATGGTGGTCGTAAAACAACCAGCCGTCCAGGCTGTTCTCACGAAGCGTCGATTGAATGAGCTGAAGATCCATGGCCGTCCCTCGTCCCAATAGTAGCGCCGACCTTCAGGTCGGCATGGTTACTCTTTTCGCACGCGGCCGGAATGCTGACCTGAAGGTCAGCGCTGCTTGGTCGCGTCACTGCTCCTTGAAAAACGGCTTCCATTGTCCCTCGGGCGGCGGGGCGGTAAGCAGGCTCACGCCGACGAGGCAAATCAGTGAAGCCGCCAGCGCCGGGAATATCATGGGGACATGCGCATCCAACCCGGACGCCCTCCAAGCCACCGCCACCACCGTGCCCGCGACAATCGAGCTCAAACCGCCGGCGGTGGTAGTGCGTTTCCAAAAGAAGGCCGCGACAATCGCCGGTGTTAATCCCGCCCCGTACACATCGTAAGCGTAGACTGCCGTGGCAAGAACCGAAGGCTGAAAACCCTGTGCCAGCGCGACAAGTCCGAGGACCACCACGGTTATACGCGAAAGCAACAGCAAGGTCCGGTCGCTCGCACCCTTCCAGGACAAGCGTTGGAACACGTCATGGACGACGTTGGTGGCCGGCGAAAACAAGTAATTGTTTCCGGTGGAAAGCACCTTGGCAAATATGGCGCCGAGGAAAATTGCACCCACCAGCGGCGCGACACCGTGGCGGGCTGCGTAGGGCACGATGCCCCAGGCCGGAATCGCTCCGGATTCTATATCGTTTCGGAAGAGAACTCCTCCCACCATGGCCAGGAGCACGATGACCGTTTCAAGAAACAGTGTGCCAACGACCCACCCGATCACCGAAAGGCGCGCGTCGCGTTCACTGCGCGCCGAAAAAAACTTCTGGTATGAACTTTGGTTTCCCACCATCAGCGTGAAGGTAGGAAGGAAATAACCGAATACTTCGCCCCATGTCATGCCGCCCCGAAGCGTGAAATGACTGGCCGGCAACGCAGTATGCAAGGAGCTCCAACCGCCCACGCGCAGGAGCATGGCCGGCAAGGCGATGATGCATCCTGCCGTGACGAGCAGCCCAATCGCCACGTCCGTATAAGCCACCGACGACATCCCCGCCAGCGCCGTGAACAAGATTACGAATCCTGCCAGAATGAAGGTGCCCGTCCTTTCACTGACTCCGAAAGCGAGATTCAAAATTCGCCCGCCGCCGCGAAACTGATAACTGACGATGGCGGTGTAGGAGACAATGATGCACAGCGTACCCAAGACACGCGCAATAGGACTGTACCTGACCTCCAAGAGATCCGGCACCGTGTACTGCGCGAAGGCCCGCGCGCGCCCGGCAATGAAATAGACCACCAGCAAACCAGCCCAGCCACCCGCCGGCAACCACAACGACGCCAAGCCCCTGCGATAGGCAAACTCCGCCCCCCCGAAAAGGCTTCCCGCTCCGATCCACGAGCAGAGGAGAGTGAAGACCAGCACCGCCGCCGAAAGTTTACGGTCCGCCACCATGAAATCCGCATGGCTCTTGAGCTTCAGCATGCGAGTTACGCTTACCGTGAGGAGCACAAGAACGACCAGGATGAGGACCGCAGCATAGAGCATGGTGAGTGTCAGTTGTCAGTGATGTGGTCCGTCGCCAGACCAGTAAGAGAGTGTATCATGGCCGCAAATCCGGCGGCTGGCGCAGACGTTGCATTTGAACGTCTGTCCCATGGGCCTGCGGCCCGCGAAACCGCATGAAAAACAGTCACGGGTGGCGGAGACGTGCCGTAGTCTGGCATGTCTGCGATGCGGCGAAGGAGCGGTTGGGTCAGTTTGTCCTCCCTGCCCTGACCTGTCCCTTCGGGACATCGCAGACCCACGCTGCGGCGCCACCCGGAAACCACAGTTGAGGTAGGCGAGAGTATCTGGTAGAGTTCATTCCACGCCGACTCTGCGGCAGCTTAAGATCACGCCGCCGTACGATCGGACCCACAACCTCATGATGTGGAAAAGGAGTGCGCATGCCCAGGATGAAGAGAGCTCATCATCCCAAAGACCTCTCGAGCCTTGCAAAATGCCCCACGGGAATTCAGGGCCTTGATGAGATTACCAATGGCGGTTTGCCCAGGGGCCGGCCCACCCTCGTCTGCGGCGCCGCCGGATGCGGCAAGACGGTGCTTGCGATGGAGTTCGTCCTCCGGGGCGCGCTCACCTACGGAGAGCCGGGGGTCATCATGACGTTCGAGGAGAACGCCCATGAACTCGCCACAAACTTCGCATCGCTTGGTTACAACCTGAACGCCCTCGCGGCAAGAAAGAAGATAGTCGTCGACAACGTCGCCATCGAGCGAAGTGAAATCGAAGAGACCGGCGAGTATGATCTCGAAGGGCTGTTCGTCCGTCTGGGGAACGCCATCGACACGATCGGCGCGAAGCGCGTGGTCCTCGACACCGTCGAAGCGCTCTTTGCGGGATTCTCCAACGTCTCGATTCTGCGGGCCGAATTGCGGCGCCTCTTCCGGTGGCTTAAAGACAAGGGGGTGACCGCCATCATCACCGGCGAACGCGGCGAGGGGACGCTCACCCGCCACGGTCTCGAGGAATACGTCGCCGACTGTGTCATCGTACTGGACCACCGGGTGGAAGATCAGACCTCGACCCGGCGGCTGCGCATTCTGAAGTACCGCGGCACGGCCCACGGCACCAACGAGTACCCGTTCCTCATCGACGATGAGGGGATCACGGTGCTCCCCGTTACCTCGGTGGGGCTTGCGCATGCGGTGTCCGAAAAGAGGGTACCGACAGGAATTCCGCGCCTCGACACCATGCTGGGCGGGAGAGGGTACTACCAGGGGAGCAGTGTGCTGGTTTCAGGTACGTCGGGGACGGGGAAGAGCAGCGTCGCGGCGGCGTTTGCCCACGCAGCGTGCGCGCGCGGCGAACGCTGCCTGATCCTGGCCTTTGAGGAGTCCCCCGACCAGATTATTCGCAACATGCGTTCGATCGGGTATGACCTTGGGCAGTGGGTGAAGAATGGGAGGCTGCAGATTCACGCCACGCGTCCGTCGTATTCGGGGCTCGAGGTGCACCTGGCGCGGATGCACAAGCAGGTCGCCGACTTTAAGCCCGCCGTGATAGTGATTGACCCGATCACCAACTTCATCTCAGCGGGGCAGGAAGATGAGGTGAAGGCGATGCTGATGCGCCTCATCGACATGCTGAAGACCCAAGGCATCACCACGCTCTTTACAAACCTCACACGCGGCGTTCAGCTCGAGCACACAGATACGGCGATCTCGTCGCTCATGGACACTTGGATACTGCTGCGCGATATCGAGACGGCGGGCGAGCGAAACCGCGGGATTTACGTACTGAAGTCGCGGGGGATGGCGCACTCAAACCAGATACGCGAGTTCGTGTTGACCAGCCGCGGGATCGAGTTGCGGGACGTCTCACTGGCGGGCGGCGGATTCCACATGGGGGCGTCGCGGGTTGAAAAGGAGTCCCAGGAGCGGGCGGCGGCGGCAGCGCGGAAGCTTGAACTCGCCCGCGCCGAGCAGGTGATTCGCCGTAAGAAGGTGCTGCTCGAAGGGCAGATCGCCGCGCTCAAGGTGGAATTGGAGTCTGAGGAACACGATTACCGGCGGCTGCTGTCTGAGCAGGCGAACCATGCGCGGCGGGACGCGCTGGACCTGGCAGACTTAGCTAAGGCGCGCAAGTCCGACTCCGCGCGGCGGAAAACGGTGGGATGAGTCAAGGCGCGCCCCTGAGAGTTCCTTGGGCTTCCCTCGAGAACCATGCCGTTCCCACGAATCGCGCTGGTAGGGGCGGTTCGCGAACCTCCCCTACTCGGGGCCTACGTCATTCTGGCGAAAGCGGGAATCCATTGCGTTCCGAACAGACGATGGGTCTCCGTTTTCGCGGGGCGTCGACGGAGATTTTCAATGCCTCGGGTGGGCCAAAGAGGTTGCGGAAAAACCGCCCCGACTGTCATCCTGAGCGCAGCGAAGGATCACTGCAGTTGCAGTTTTAACCCGAATCCCGAATATGCGAGGCTCTGTGGAAAGAAACCCCTCACCTGGCTCGCTACTCTCGCCACCCTCTCCCCAATGGAGAGGGCGGAATCCATCATGTAGACGGCCCTCTCACCGGGGAGAGTGTGGCAGCATCATGGAGTTTTTCGGCAGCCTGTTAAAGGCCCATGGAAACTACTCGGGACGCTTAGAGAAGTGGGAGGCACAATGAAGCGCAAGATAGTAGAGCAGGCGGAGCGGGAGCACTGGAATCTGCGCCTCTATGTCGCGGGGCAGACACCGCGATCGCTCACGGCGTTCGCAAACCTCAAGAAGATCTGCGAGCAGCATCTCAAGGGGCAGTACACTATCGAGGTGATCGACCTCTTGAGGAACCCAAAACTGGCTATGGGCGACCAGATACTGGCGATCCCCACGCTCGTGCGCAAACTCCCGCAGCCAGTGAGGAAGATCATTGGCGACCTGTCGAACACGGAGCGGGTGCTGGTGGGGCTCGACCTGCAGCCCCTGTGACCCCACGGCCGTCGAGAAAGCGAAGGAATCCATGACCACGCAGAAGTCGGCGCCGGCCACCGAAGCGTTCGAGGAGTCGTTGCACACCGGGGAGAAGCCCAGGTACATCCTGCGCCTGTACGTGGCCGGGGTAACGCCCCGATCGGCGAAAGCCATCAGGAACATCAAGAAGATCTGCGAAGAGCATTTGCGGGGAGGCTACGACCTGCAGGTGATTGACGTCTACCAGCATCCCACGCTCGCCGAAGGTGAGCAGATCATCGCCGCGCCCACCCTGATCAAAAAGCTGCCACTGCCCCTGCGCCGGTTCATCGGCGACATGTCGGATACCAAGAAGATCCTGGTTGGCCTCGACCTACGGCCGGCGGCCGCAAAATGAGGGAACAGCATATGTCTGAAGATTCGGGAAAGGCCCTCCCGGAATCGGTTGAGGAACTCAAGGCTCGGCTGGCGGAGGCTGAAGAGACGCTGAGGGCCATCCGCGAGGGTGAAGTCGATGCGGTGGTCGTTTCCGGCGCGCAGGGGGAGCAGGTCTACTCCCTGGTGGGGGCGGAGTCGGTCTACCGGCTGATCGTCGACACGATGCGGGAGGCCGCCTTCACGGTCGCTTTCGACGGCACGATTCTATACGCCAACGGCCGGTTCGGAGAGTTCGTCAAGCAGCCGGTGGAGCAGGTGGTTGGGCACGACTTGTGCCAGTTCGTGGCCGCAGGGGAGCGCGTCGCGTTGAAGACAATTCTGACCCAGGGCCGGGAGCGGCCGGTCCGGCAGCGGTTGCTGTTCAGCGCCTCCGACGGCACGGCCGTGCCAGCTCATATCTCGTCCAGCGTGCTTGATGTCCCCGGCGCCCCCAGCATCTGCATTGTGGCCACGGATCTGACTGACCTCGAGAACTCGACCGAACTGGTAGCCAGGCTGCGCCAGCAGCAGAGCGCGCTGCGTGACAGCGAGCAGCGCCTCCGGCAGGCCAACGCCGATCTCGCCCGCCGCGTCGCCGAAATTCAGGATGCCGACGCTGAGATCCGCTCTGCCAGGCGGGCTGCAGTCGACCTGATGGAAGCCGCCGTCGCGGCCCGCGCCAAGACGGAAGAGGCGAATCGCGAACTGCTTCGCGAAATCGCTGAACGCAAGCAGGCGGAAGAGGCCCTTCGCGAGAGCGAGCGCCGGGAGCGAGCCAGGGCTGCGGAATTTGAAGCCCTGATGGAAGCCGCGCCGGTGGGCATTTTCGTGTCGAAAGACCGCGAGTGCCGCTCGATGAGCGGCAATCAGGCGGCTTACGAACTGTTGCGGAGGCCGCGGGGCAGCAATCTGTCGAAGTCGGGGCCCGAGGAAGAGAAACCCATGAACTTCCGGGCTTTGAAGGAAGGTGCGCTGATTCCACTCGAAGAGTTGCCGATGCAG
>Ga0335078_10018305_pt1 | contig 10414 bp, 6 predicted proteins | sample Lox_Sample_32_FD_206711 | JGI IMG/M metagenome (GOLD analysis project Ga0335078, IMG submission 206711) | Soil microbial communities from Loxahatchee National Wildlife Refuge, Florida, United States - Lox_Sample_3.2 | ecosystem: Environmental > Terrestrial > Soil > Wetlands | place: USA: Florida...
CGATATTGATGGTTGACGTGTAGAGCGTCGTCAGCGGGGTGAGCGTGTTGGGCCGGTTCGGCTGCGGAACCCATTGGAGATCGTAGCGGACTCCCAGATTCAGGGTCAGTTTCGAGCTGGCGCGCCAGGTGTCCTCGAAGAAACCGGCGTAGTCATTGTTATAGAAGTCGTCCTTGCCCAAGCCGGTGATCGGGTCGACCACCTGGGTGAAGGTCGTAAAGTGACGGCCGGTCAGCCCGTCGCCGGTGTTGATGCCGTAAACGTCCAGGACCCAGTTCGAAAAGGCCGCGGCGGGGGTGCCGCTGTAGTTGTACTGGCCGGTGCCATTGTAGAGGTTGATCATCAACTCGTGGATGAAGTTGAGATCGGTCCCCGCTTTCAGGGTGTGGCGGCCGTGAGTGAACGAGAGCGTATCGGAGATCTGGTTGCGGTGTTCATCGGGCTCGGCTTCACGCGGCAAAGCGTAATTCTCGCCATAGGTCATCACGTTGGTGACGGCCACGTAAGGCGCGGTCGAATTGGCCCCGGCCACTTCCAGGTCACGGCCCCACTGGAACCGCAGGTTATTAATGGTGCTGCTGGAAATCGTCGAATCCCAGTTCGCGACGAAAATGCGCTCCTGCGTCCGGTAGGTTCCGTTAGTCGTCAGGGAGAGGTTGTTGTAGGTCGGGCTGCCCTGGTAGGTGTTGGGGGCGCGATAGTCCATGAAATCGAACAACGCGCTGACGTGGTTGCGGGAAGTGACCTGATAATCGAGCTTTCCGAAGGCCACATCCTGGTTGGTCGCGCGGGGATACTGGCCGAGCTGCGAGGAGAAGTAAGTATTCGCAGCGGTGCACTGCGCGGCGGTGGCCTGCGAAGGGCAGGCCATGGGGAATTTAGAGCTGCTGGTATAGGTGATCGGATTGACTTTGCGCGAGCCGTCATAGGTCACGAAGTAGAAGAGCTTGTTTTTGATCAGCGGCCCGCCGAGGCTGCCGCCGAACTGCTGCCATTGATGGATCGGCTGAGAATAGATTGCCTGCGACTTGCTGAAGGAATCGGTGGCGTTAAATGTGGGATACCGCAGGTAATAAAAGAGGTCGCCGTGAATTTCATTGGCACCGGATTTGGTTACGGCGTTGATGATGCCGCCGGCGGCCTGCCCGAGCTCGGCGCTATAGTTGCTGGTGCTGACCTGGTACTCCTTGATGGAATCCATGCTGTAAACGTACGAGCCCATCAAGGCGCGGCCGCGGGCTTCCGAGAAAAACGCCTGTGTGTTGTTGGCGCCATCCACCGAAGTCTGGTTGTAGATGCCCGAGATGCCGCGGTACGAAACCAGGCCGCTGCCGCCGTCGGTGGTGGCGTTCGGCGACAGTAAAGCGAACGTATCCCATCGACGTCCGGCGATCGGCAGGTTCACCACGGATTGCTCGCTGATCACCTGCGAGACTTCGGTCTTTTCGGTATCGACGACGCCTGGCTGGCCGCTCACGGTGATCGATTCGGTGGTCGCTCTGAGCGCAAGCTGCACATTGACGGTGAGGGTTTGCCCGACCTGCAGGGTCAACTCCGTCCGAACCACGGAGGCGAAGCCCGCTGCCTCGGCCCGCACCTCGTAATGTCCGGGCGGGAGGAAGGGAGCGACGTAGATTCCCGCTTCGTTGCTTTGGATGTCGCGCTTGATGCCGGTATCGGTATTCGCTATCGATATCGAGGCTCCCGGGACAAACCCGCCGGCGGGATCGGTGATGGTTCCCGTGATGCTTCCCGAACCCGACAACTGCGCGTTTGCCGGGATAGTGAGCGCTCCCACCAACGCCAAGAATATGGCGCTGATCGCGAACCAGTGAAGAAATCGGAATGGACTCATCGTATGCCTCCCGGTTGCCGTCTCGGAGCCGAGCCGGATTGCCGCCCGCGCCATCGCGCCGGCTACAGATGAGGTCGTGATCCACAGGAACACGACGACTTTCCTCTAACCTTGCCCCACCTTATCAGATTTCGGAGTTCCAGGATAGCTACTCCGGAATACCCGATGCGTCGAAAAAAGCAATTTGATACTCTGAACTCAGATTTCAGTGGGTCGGTCCTTTGGACGGAGTGTTGGCCTCTTCCAATGTGCCGCGTCTGCGCTGGCGGACAGGCGGCCAGAGACCAGATGGGGACGTGGAATCACGTCCGGAGGTTAGTTAAATATGATACAGACAATTCCGCCCAGCCGGGCGTTGAGGCTTGCGAATCGCATTCTGTGGCCGATGGTGCTGCTGGCGCTTGTAGTCACCGCTGCCTGGCCGCAATCCACGACGGACGGAGCGATCGGCGGCGTGATCACGGATCCGAGCAAGGCATCGGTTCCCAATGCCACCATCACCGTGCGCAACCTGGCCACGAATGCCGCGGCGTCGGCGCAGAGCGATGTCAACGGCCGGTATTTTCTGATTCACCTGCAGCCGGGCTCCTATGAGGTGCAGGTGGCCGCGGCCGGCCTTGCCACGGCCACGCAAACCGGCGTTGTGGTCGAGGTCGGGAGGACCACTCCGTACGATGTCGTGCTCAACGTGGTGGGCACCAGCGTATCGATCACGGTGACGAGCGAAGCTCCCGTCGTGAGCACGGAGCAGCAGGACTTTTCCACCAACCTAAATCAGACCGCGATCAACAATCTGCCGATCAACGGCCGGCGTTGGTTCAATTTCGCGCTTGCCACGCCCGGAACGTCCACCGATGGGGGCTTCGGGGACATCAGTTTTCGCGGCATTTCCGGCCTTCTGAACAACAACACGGTAGATGGCGGCGATAACAACCAGGCGTTTTTCTCGGAGGAGAAAGGCCGGACTCGCATCGCGTATTCGACCAGCCAGGAATCCATCCAGGAGTTTCAGGTCAACACCGCCGCCTACTCGGCGGAGTATGGCCGTGCCGCGGGCGGCGTCGTCAACGCCGTCACCAAAAGCGGCTCCAACGAGATTCACGGCGACCTCTTTTATTTGAATCGCGACCAGACTTTCGGTGCATACACGCCGTTCGCGACACAGCCGGCCTTGGTGAACGGCACTTATACGCAGGTGCCGATCAAGCCGCTCGACATCCGCCAGCAGTTTGGCGGCGACGTCGGCGGCTACCTGATCAAGGACAAGCTGTTCTACTATTTCAACTACGACCAGCAGATCCGGCATTTCCCGGCGGTCGCAACGCCGTCGACTCCCTCGGCCCTGTTCGGCGCGCTCAGCAGTTCGGAGCTGACGACGCTCACGACCCGGCTTGGCGCCGGCACACCCGCCGGCCTCAGCGCCGCGGAGATCACGCAGTACACGAACCAGGCGCTCGGCCTGTTCAGCAGCCTCTCCGGCACAGTTCCGCGGAACGGCAATCAGATGCTGTCGTTCCCCAAGCTCGACTGGCGCTTCAACCAGAACAACACCGTGACTCTGTCGTACAACCGGCTGCGCTGGACCTCTCCGTACGGCGTCCAAACCAATTCCGTGGTGGCGCGCGGCTTGGATGCCTATGGCGACGACTTCGTCAAATCCGATACCGGAGTGGCGCGCTGGGTTTCGATTGTCAGCCCGACGGTGACCAACGAGGTGCGTTTCCAGTATGGCCGCGACTTCGAGTATGAGTTCGCCAACCCGCCGCTGCCCGGCGAGCCGCTGGACGCCAATGGCTACTCTCCGGAAACCGCGATCAGCGGCGCGGCCAGCTTCGATTGGGGCCAGCCGTATTACACGCAGCGCTACGCGTATCCGGACGAGCGGCGCATCCAGGTTGCCGATACGGCGAGCTGGGCGTTTGGAAAACATCTGCTGAAATTCGGCATCGACTTCAATCATGTCAACGACCTGATTAATTTTCTGAACACCGGCGGAGGCGAATACTACTACAACAACCGCGTCGACTTCATGAGCGACTACATCGCCAGCCTGGTGCCGGCCGTGTTCGCCGCCACCGCGGGAAAGGTCTGCGGGGCCACGGCCAGTCCGCTTCCTTGCTACAACGAATTCCAGCAGGGCTTCGGGCCGCAAGGCTTCCAGTTTTCCACCATGGAGTACGCCGGGTTTGCGCAGGACCAATGGCGGCCGACTTCGCGTCTGACTGTGAACCTCGGCTTGCGCTACGAATTAGAAGGCCTGCCCGCAGCGCAGATCGCCAATCCGATTGCGATGCAAACCTCCTCGTTCAACTCGGACAAGCGTGACTTCGGCCCGCGCGTCGGCCTGGCGTGGGATGTCAATGGAAACGGCAAAACCGCCGTTCGCGCCGGTTACGGCATCTACTACGGCCGCATCATCAACGGCACCATCTTCCAGGCCATTGCCAACACCGGCGTATCGAACGCCCAGGTGCAGGCTTACCTCTATCCGTCAACGCCCGGCACCACGGGATTTCCGATTTATCCCAACGTGCTGACCTCGTTCGCGGGCGCCGTCTCCAAGCCCAACATCATTTTCTTCTCCGGCAATTTGCGGAACCCGATGATTCAGCAGTACGACGCCGTGATGGAGCGCGAGATCGCTCGCAACACCGTGATTTCGCTTTCCTGGATCGGCAGCATCGGCCATTTCCTCCCGGTGCCGCTCGATACCAACCTGCCCGCGCCGACCAGCGTGACGTACACCATCAGCGGCGGCCCGTTGAACGGTCAGAGCGAGACCGGTCCGTTCTTCAAAGGCTCGCGGCCGAATTCGAACTTCGCGCAGATGACCATGATCACCTCGCGCGTTACCTCGAACTACAACGCCGGCGTCCTGCAGTTCAACCGGCGGATGAGCAAGGGCCTGCAGTTCCAGGCAAGCTACACGCTGGCCACATCGAAAGACGACGGGCAAGGCACCACGCCGACGCTATCCGGAAGCTATCCGATCAATCCCTACGATCTGATGGCCGATTACGGTCCCTCCAACTTCGACGTCCGCCACCGGTTCGTCACGAACCTGGTGTGGAAGCCGGAGTACTTCGAGAAGAGTCAGGGTCTGGCCCACTGGCTGTTCTCGGATTGGACGTTCGCGCCGATCTTCACGGCGGCTTCGGGTCTGCCGTTCACGCCGACGGTTTCGGGCAATCCGCCGTCGGGGTCCGGCAATACCGGGTCGGGCGTGGCGGGTTCTCAACCGTCCACAAACCGAGTCCCGTTCCTCGGCCGCAACTCGTTCCGCTATCCGGGCACGTATAACCTGGATATGCGCATTTCCCGCGGATTCCGGCTGTATGAGCGCACGCGGTTGGAGCTGATCGGGGAAGCATTCAACCTGTTCAATCACGTGAATTACACGGGAATCAACGCGCAGAACTATACGCTCGGCGGCACCGCGGCCGCGCCGGTTCTGACTTACTTCCCGAACTTCCAGCAACTGACCGCGGCCAACAACAACACAGTGATGGGCCCGCGCCAGATCCAGATCGGCGCGCGCATCACGTTCTGAAAATCGAGGTCGGAGAGCCTGCCGGATCTGTCTCCGACGGGCTCTCCGGCTGACCGGATTTCGAGGCGCGGCCGCCCTTGTGGTAAGGTGGCTGCGATGAAGAACCGATTGTCCTGGATCGAGCCGCACCTCCGGTCGCTGCTGCGCATTGTCGCGGCGTTCACGTTTTCCCTGCACGGCTGGCAGAAATTCTTCGGAATCCTGGGAGGCATCGGCGGCGGACGCCCTCCCCTGACCAGCATGCTCGGGGTTGCGGGAATTCTGGAAACGTTCGGCGGCGCTCTGATCCTGCTCGGCCTCTTCACGCGTCCCGCGGCGTTTCTGCTCTCCGGCGAAATGGCCGTTGGCTACTTCCGCGCCCACGCGCCGCGCAGCTTCTTCCCGCTGATCAATGGCGGAGAAATCACGGTGCTGTATTGCTTCATCTTCTTGTGGCTGTCTTCGGCCGGCCCTGGTCCGTGGAGTCTTGATAAGCTTTTCCGCAAGAAAAACTGAAACGTTGTACCATAGCGCGGAAGGAGTCCTCATGAGTCCAGCAGAAGCCAAATCGATTTCAAACATGTTAATGGACGGGATCGAGCGCGAGTACGAGACCACCAAGAAAGTGATCGCCGCCATCCCGCAAAACCAGTTGGATTTCAAGCTCGGCGAAAAAGGCCGTACTATGCGCGAACTGGCCTGGCATCTGATCGCGTCAGAAGCCTGGTTTGGCAATGGCATCGCCAATGGCGACCTTTCGCAGCCGGAGGCGACGATGCCGGCCAACGCGAGCGTGGCCGACATGACCGTTTTTTATAACAAGGAAGTTCCGGCCGCCATCGCCAAGGTGAAGCAGCTCTCCGGCGATCAGCTCGCGCAGATCATCAACTTCTTCGGCGTGATGCAGGTGCCGAACTTCAGCCTGATCGGCTTCTGGAACAATCACAGCATTCATCACCGCGGGCAGCTTGCCGCGTATCTGCGGGCCGTCAACGCGCATGTGCCGAGCATCTACGGCGGCAGCGCGGATGAACCGTTCCAAATGCCGGCAACTGCGTAAAGCAGGGCGGGCTGGCAGCCTGCCCTACTTCTGATCGTAGACCTTTTGAAAGAATTCCACCTGGGCCGGATTGAGCACGGAACCCGGCTCGGGTCTGTCTCCGAACACCATCACGGTGCCGCTCTTCCGCTCGTCGAACACCGGCCACCTGGGCAATCCCTTCCCGTTCGGATCACCGTTCGTCGCAAAGTTCACCCAATAGGAAGACATGAGGTCCGCTACCTGATGATCGACCTCGGTCCACGGACGGTTTCCTTGGTTGTTGAACACATAAGGAACTTCCGCGACGTGCGTGGCCCCGCGCCGGCGTCCGCCTTTGGCTCCTTCGGGCTCCGGAGGCTGATGGGTGAAATAATAGACGTAGGCCTTCGTCTTGCCGGTCTTCTCTTCGAGCCGTGCCCAGTTCCGCATCACAAACGCCATTTGATCGCGGAAATCCATTAGGGCGGACGCGTTGGCCTGCTCATCGGAACCCGCCGGATAGAGCTTGAGAAACTCGTCCGCCAACGCGCCGTAGCGGCTGTGCGATTGCGCCAGAAATTTGTCGGCGGTGGTCGGCTGCAGGAAGAACGTGCCTTCATCCTGGTTGGAGCCGAGCAGCACCGGCACTGCGTTCTCTTTTCCTTCCGCGAAGACTTTCGCCGGATCCTCCGGCAGCACCCAGCCATCCACTACGGGACCGGTGCCGCGGCCGGACTTGAGAATCGCCTCGGCCGGCTGCGCGCGCAGATCGGCGAGAGACCTCGCTCCCAGCGCCTCCGCCAGTTTCACTCCTGCCTGTTCCGCATCCGCGAGCGTTTTCGCCCGAGTATCCGGGCTGATTCCCCAGGCGCTGCTTTCGCCGATGGCGCGCTCGAACAGGCCCTTCGCTTGCGGTGAGGCCATCAAGTGCGCCACCATGCCCGAGCCCGCGGATTCGCCGAAGATCGTCACGCGCTTGGGATCGCCGCCGAATGCCACGATGTTTTTCTGGACCCAGTGCAGCACCGCAATCGAATCGAGCACGCCGAAATTGGCGGCGCCGCGCCGGTCCGTTTCCCTGGTCAATTCCGGATGACCGAAGAACCCGAACGCACCTAGCCGGTAGTTGAACGTCACCACGACGGCGCCCTTCACCGCGAGATGCTCGCCATCGTAATTCGGAACCGACCCCGAGCCGGTATTGTAGCCGCCGCCGTAGATCCACACCATCACCGGCCGCTTTTCGGAGGCCGATTTGGCCGCCGTCCACACGTTCAGGTACAGGCAATCCTCGCTCGGTTTTGCCGCGGCGTTATTGAAGCTGTTCTGCATGCACACCGGGCTGAAGGCATCGGCCTGGCGGACGCCATCCCAATGCGGCGCCGGCTGCGGCGCGCGCCACCGCAGATTTCCGACGGGCGGCGCCGCGAAGGGGATTCCTTTGAAGATCCGCATATCGGATTCCTGGCCCGCCTTGCCGCTGACGAGTCCGCTGTCCAACCGGGTCGGCTCGTCGATCGCCGCAAAGAGCGTTCCTCCCAGAGCCAAAAAGATCGCCGCTGTGATGGGTGTTTGCCGCATGCCTGCTCCTGACCGGAAGATTGAGTACCGGGCGTCCAACAGTATACGCGAGTCCGCATTGACACCGGCATCGGCGCTTGATAATGTTCCGGGGCATTGAGAGTGCCTCGTGAATAGAAAAGACCTGATTGGCAAAATTGCCTCGGACGCGCGGCTCACCCGCGCGCAGGCGGCGCGCGCTCTGGATGCCTTTGTGGAGGGGATTCGCACAGGCTTGAGCCGCGGCGACCGCGTCACGATTTCCGGGTTCGGCAGCTTCGACGTATTGCACCGGAAGGCCCGCCGCGTACGCAATCCCAGTAACGGGAAAGCCATGGAGGTGGCGGCGCGCCGGGTGCCGCGCTTCGCTCCCGGCAATGAACTGAAGTCGGTGATCCGGCAGCCGGACCTCGACGGCCACCACCCTGTATCAGTCAAAATGGAATAGGTGCCGACCGACGATAACCAGAGGCCGATTCCCGGCAGCGTCGTAACCTTCAAGGTGTTCGGCGTTCCGGTCCGGCTGCACTTCACCTTCCTGCTGCTGCTGGTGTTCCTGCTCTTCATTGGAGTGGGAGGGCGGCAATCGGGACTGATGACCGCGATCTACGTGGTGGCGCTGTTCGCGTCGGTGCTGCTCCACGAGTTAGGCCACACGCTGGTGGCGCGGCGGTACGGCATTCGCACGATCGAGATCGTCATGTTTCCGATCGGCGGCGTGTCGCGGCCGGAGCGGCCGCCGAAAGCGCGGGAAGAACTCTGGGTCGCGTTGTCAGGGCCGCTGGTCAATCTATTGATCGCAGCCGGCCTGTTGATCTGGGTCGGCATGCAGCAGGGATTCGTGTCGTTGACGCAGTTGCGCGAGCCGACCGACGCCAACCTGGCTGAGCGAATCGCGTTCGGGAACCTGCTTCTGTTTGTCTTCAACCTGCTGCCGGCTTACCCGATGGATGGCGGCCGCATTCTTCGCTCGTTTCTCGCACTGCGCCTGCCGGAAGAAGAGGCCACGCGCATCGCCGCGGGCGCCGGCCAAGGCCTGGCCATCATGATGGGGCTGGCGGCGCTGCTGTGGGGCAACTTTCTGCTGATGTTCGTGGCGCTGTTTGTGTATTTGGGTGCGGCGCACGAAGGGACGGCGGCGCGGGGCCGCATCCTCGCGACGGGTTTTCCCGTGCGCGCGGCGATGATCACGGAGTTCCGCACTCTGCAGCATGGCGACACGATTCGTGATGCCGGAAACCTGCTGCTCGCCACCTCGCAGCACGATTTCCCGGTGATGCACGGCGACGCGGTAGTCGGCCTTCTGACACGCTCGGCTCTGGTGCGCGCGATGCTGAGCGCGGGGCCGGAGAGTTACGTCGCGGGAGCGATGGACCGGGAGTTCCCCCGCGTGTCGCCCGATCAGCCACTCCAGGAAGCGTTGCCGATGGTCTCGGCGCCGGGCGCATGCGTGCTGGTGATGGACTCGGACGACCATCTGCTCGGATTGTTGAATTCGGAGAACGTGTCCGAATTCTTACTGCTTCGGCAGGTCAGCCTCGCGCAGGCCAAGGAACGTCCGGCACGTTGAGGCGGCGCGAAAAGCCCGCTCGGCACGGGACGTGCTATGGATAAGGCATGAAGCCTTGTGTTGCCGCTCTTTCGGTTGTTCTGCTGCTGGCTTCGTGCCAGTCGAGACCTACTTCGGCCAGCGCCGGTTCGGAACCACGCCAGATGCCCACCGGCAGCGTACAGACGACGGGGGCGATCCTGTCGTACGCCGACGTGGTCGACCATGTGGCGCCGGCGGTGGTCACCATCCGCTCGTCGCGCCGCGTGCGCGCGCCCCAACAATTCCCGTTTTTTGACGAGCCGTTCTTACAGCGGTTCTTCGGCGGCGGCGCTCCGTCGCGGCAGCAGGTGGAGCAGGCGCTCGGCTCGGGTGTGATCGTTCGCACAGATGGACACATTCTTACCAATCACCACGTGATCGACGGCGCCGAAGAGATCAAGGTCGATCTCAGCACGCACAAGACGTATTCGGCGAAGCTGGTCGGGTCGGATTCGCCGAGCGACCTGGCGGTTTTGAAGATTGACGCGGGCGGCCTCCCGATTCTCCAGCTCGCCAACTCCGACCAGGTGCGGGTGGGCGACGTGTGCCTGGCTGTCGGCAATCCGCTGGGCATCGGCGAAACCGTGACGGCGGGCATCATCAGCGCGAAGGGACGCGTGACCGGCACCGGCAACGGAAGCTTTCAGAATTTTCTGCAGACCGACGCTCCGATCAATCAAGGCAATTCGGGCGGAGCGCTGGTGAACACGGCCGGCCAGTTGATCGGCATCAACTCGCAGATCCTGTCTCCGAACGGCGGCAACATCGGCATCGGCTTCGCGATTCCCTCCAACATGGCGAAGAGCGTAATGGACCAGTTGATCCAAAAAGGCTCGGTGAAGCGCGGCATGCTGGGCG
>Ga0335078_10018307_pt1 | contig 10413 bp, 9 predicted proteins | sample Lox_Sample_32_FD_206711 | JGI IMG/M metagenome (GOLD analysis project Ga0335078, IMG submission 206711) | Soil microbial communities from Loxahatchee National Wildlife Refuge, Florida, United States - Lox_Sample_3.2 | ecosystem: Environmental > Terrestrial > Soil > Wetlands | place: USA: Florida...
CGCCGCCGCCGGTTCGAGTTGCCCCGGAACGATCTCGCCCGACTTCACCCGCGGCGATGACCGGTTGAACCAGTCCGCCACTGGCGTCTGCGACAGGAAGGCAAGTAGCTCCTCCCGGGTCCATGAGTGGCCGATGAGATCGCGGGCTTCCACCTCGTGACCCGCTCGGAGGAGCACGGCCTTCTGGCGAGCGTTTCCCGCACAGCCGGGCTTCTCGAAAAATGTGACCTTAACCATGGCGCGACGAGCAAGCGAGGACCGTGCCACCGGTTCTCAGAGCGTATCCGGCCGGTTGTCTCGACCGGGTCGGCTCGGCGCCGGCGGCTCGCCTGTGATCCGCGCATTCGGGTGCCAAAAACGGGGCGCCGGGCTGGACAACCCCCTCGACGATCGCCTGGCGATCGCCGCGCGCCCGCTCCCGCGGAACGCGGGGCTTTTCGGGCGGGGTGAGCGCGCTGACGGGTCGTCTGCGAAACTCGTCGCCGTCGCAAGCTTCACAGGCGATTCAACCCGGAGAGCGCGGCCACCTTGTAGGCCTCGGCGAGGGTCGGGTAGTTGAACACGGTGTCCCGGAAGTACTCGATCGTGGCACCGAGGGTGAGGACCGCTTGCCCGATGTGTATGATCTCGGCTGCGCGATCCCCGATGCAATGGACGGCGAGCAGCTTCAAGGACTTGGGATCGAAGAGGAGCTTCAGCAGGCCGTCCTCGTCGCCGAGCATCTGGCCTTTCGCCAACTCGGCATAGCGAGCGACGCCGACCTCATAGGGGATCCGGGCCTCCGTGAGCCTTTCCTCGCTCGGGCCGACCATGGAGATCTCCGGAATCGTGTAGATGCCGTACGGGATCGCTTCCGGACATTGGCGGCAAGGAACGCCGAACATGTGGCTCGTGGCCAGGCGCCCCTGCTCCATGGACGTGCTCGCCAGCGCGGGGAAGCCGATCACATCGCCGGCGGCGTAGATGTGGGGGACGGCCGTCTGCCAGACGGCGTTCACGAGGAGCTTGCCTCTCCCGTCCGTCTGGAGCCCCACCGCCTCCAGGTTGAGCAGGTCGGTGTTGGGCTGCCTTCCGACGGCATAGAGGAGGATCTCCCCATGGACCGCCTTGCCGCTCTCGAGCTCTGCACAGACTCGATCCCGATCGGGCTGCAGGCAGACGGCGACCACTTTCTCGCCGAGCCGGAAGGTCAATCCGCGGGAGCGCAGGTGATAGGAGAGGGAATCGATGATCTGCCTGTCGACGAAGTCGAGGAAGGCGGCGCGCTGGTCAATCAGCGTGACCCGGACATTCAGGGCGGAGAGGATGGACGCATACTCGATCCCGATCACGCCAGCTCCCACGACGATCGCCTCCCGCGGCAGGCTTCTCAGCTTGGGCAACTGGTCCGTGTCGAGAACGCGCTGGCCATCGAAGGGGATCCCGTCCGCGTGGGCCGGACGCGTCCCGCAGGCCACGAGGAAAAAGTCGGCCTGGACGAGCTCCTTCTCGCCGCCGCGATCCACCTCGACGGTGTGGGCGTCGACGAAGCGCGCCACGCCCTCGAGCGTCGTGACCCCGTTCCGCTTCAGCTGGGCTCGGATGACGTCGACCTCCTTCGCTACCACGGTGTTGACGCGCGAGGAGAGGTCCTCCAGGGATATGGTTTCCTTGAGGGAGTAATTCCTTCCATAGAAGGCGCGCTCTCGAAAGCCGGTGAGGTAAAGCACGGCCTCCCGGAGGGTCTTGCTCGGGATCGTGCCCGTGTTCGCGCAGACGCCGCCCATCACCCCGCGTCGCTCCACCACGGCCACGCTCTTCTTGAGCTTAGCGGCGTTGATCGCGCCTTTCTGGCCCGCGGGTCCGCTGCCGATGACGACGAGGTCGAAACTCCGGCCCTTCATCCTCTCCTCCTAACGGGGAGCGCTTCCGGAGGCGACGCAAAGCGGGCGAGGCGGCGCCGCGCAGGCGGGGACGAGAGGGCCCGTCCCTCGGATGCGCCGGCGCCGCGCCTGTTCACGGATCCGTCACAGCGCCCGCAATCGGCGGAGAGCGCGGGTCCGGTCCCCTGGGCGCGGCCTGGGCGGTGCGTCGAGGCCGCGGTCCACCGGGAGGCCACCCTTCCGGGGTCATCCCCCCTTCGCCCAAGAAAACCGCGGGTGGCGAGTCGTTCCGGGGTCTAGCGGCGACGCCTTCGCCGTCGGCGCGGTGCGGTCGCCGGGGCCCGACTCGATGCGGCCCGCCGTACGCGGGAACCCGAGGCGCAGAGCCTCACCTGCCGTTGATCAGGCGGTACCGTCGGACTGGCCGTGGAAACGAACCGGCCGGAGCCTCAGCTCCGAGTTGCAGAAGGCCATGATGGCGAGCAGGCGCCCCTTGCGCAGCGTCGAGAAGGTGGACCCGGCGACGAGCAGGTGGTCCTCCGGGTCGCCCTCCACGGTGATCCAGGCCTGGCCGGAGAGGCAGGTCACGTCCAGCCCGCCTGCGCTCACCTTGCAGCTCCAAGTCTCTTGCTCGCTCAATACGATCCGGGACGGCGCGGAGGTCGCCGGCTGCGTCCTCAACGCTTGCTTCGTGCCTTCAAGACCGTGTCCTGCATTCCCTGTCATCATGACATTCGCTCCATCGACCATGCCGCAACACTGAGGAAGCTACCTAGCCGCTTTGGGGATGCCGCAGCGGCCCTCATATCCCTCGAGAGACGGAGTGGCGTGCAACGTTTCGACACCAATCGTGTGTGCTCCTTGGTCAAAATCGATTTTAGGCCCACTCGCATTGCTCGCAAGGGCGCGGATGAAGGGGCGAGGCGCACCTCCCACCACGTCGGCATCGGCCCGGGGCGACTCGGGATCGCTGTGACGGGAGGTGTGATGCTGGCGCGACCTGCCGGGGTGATGGGCCGTGTCCGGGATGCTCGTGTGCCGGTGTGACTGACGGTAACGGGGAGCCCCCGCGCCTCGGCCCCTCGGCCGGGGGAGGGGGAAACGACCGCTTTTTTGCGGGCGTCAGGGCGCCGGCGATCTGGAGACGTGGCGCGTCACGGCTCGGAGGAGCGCGTCGATGTCGAACGGCTTGGGGACGCGGTCGTCGACCGAGACTTCCGCGGCGACTTCTTCGGGCGACGCGGACATGAGCACCACCGGGATCTGCGCCAGGGTGGGATCCCTGAGCTGCTCGGCCCGGAACTGCCAGCCGTCCATCACCGGCATCATCAGGTCCAGGAGGATGAGCTCGGGCCTCACGGGACCCTCGCGAAGGCGCCGGAGGGCCTCCTCCCCGTTCCCGGCCCCCACGACCTTCCATCCCTCGCCGCCGAGCAGCTCGAGCACCAAGTCCCGGATGCAAGCATCGTCCTCGACCACCAGCACCGTCGCCGCCATGATCACGCCTCCACCCCGACCCGCCGGCAAAGCTACGCCTCCAGTGCGCGCTGTCGAGATTCCAACCTGGCGGCGGGGTCAAATTTCTTTTTCGATGCGGTGCGCGGACCATCCGCATCAGGCCCGCACGCGCCTGCGCGGCGTTTCCTCATCCGCCGATGAGCGGCGTCAGGTGAAGGTACTCGTCGCCCGTCAGCTGGGCGACCATGAACGCGGCGACGTCGGCGCGCGAGATGCTCGCGGGCACCGGGCTCAGATCGGTGGTTACCTGGAAGGCCGATCTCGCCGGCCCGTTCGTCAGGTAGGTCGGCCGCACGATGATCCAGCCAGTCCCCGAGACCCGGATGGCCGCTTCCTGTCGCTCTTTCGCCTGGAAGACCTTCCTGAGAAGGAGGGGCCGGACGACGTTCGCGAAGAGCCAGTGAGACGCGCTCCGCACGTTCTTGCTGTCCCCCACACCCATCGAGCTCAGACACACGAGCCGCCTCACGCCGTGCTTCTTCATCCCCTGGAGGATGTGCTGGGTGGCCACGAAGTCGATGTCCCTCGGAGGCCAGCCCTTCCCCGAGCGGTTGCGAGCCCCCAGGCAGACGAGCACCCCTTCCTGGCCCGCGAGAGCGGATTCGACCGAGTTGCCGTCGAGGGCATCGCCCGTAACCACCCTGAGCCGCTCGTGCTTCGCCTGGAGCTTGGCAGGGTCGCGCACGAAGGCGGTGACCTCGTGCCCCTTCGCGAGAGCCTGGTCCACCGCGTGCCGGCCCGTCGGGCCCGTCGCCCCGAAGACGATGACCTTCATGGTGCGACCCTAATCCCACCAGGCCCGCAGCCGCCACTCCCCCCGGGGAAGAGAAGCCGGCGCCCGCGCGCCGCGGTCCATGACGGTCTTTCGAAGACGGGGAAGGAGACCGCGTCCGTGGCGCTTCCGCCAGGAGGCGGCGTGAAAAACCGCGCCTGTCGCCCCGGAGCGGCTGCCGGCCCCGGTCAAGGGGGATCTTCCTTGGACGTCGGCCCCCGGGAGGAGGTCCCTTCGCGATCTCGGTCGCCTCGCCGGCTCCCTCGGTGCCGGTCCGCGAAAAAGTCACGTGTTTTGGCCTGGCAAGCGGTTCGCCACGAACTCGCCACCGACAGTGCCTAATCTCGGCGATGGGATGACCGTGATCGAACTGCAGCCCGAGTTCCGGCGATGGGTAAAGGCTCTCCGGGAGGCGACCCGCGTCGCCATCCTGGACGAGTCGGAGAAGGAGCTAGCCGATGCCCTTTCCTCGAGGATGGCGCTCCTCGACTCCATCTTGATGGCACCGGACGCGGAAGCGGCCTTCGAGTCGCTCCGGGGTCACTTCGGCGAGCTACAGGAGCCCGTGGCGCAGGCCGTCGCGGAGCGCATTTTCGACCAGCTTCCGCGGCGGTAGGACGCTCGGACCGGAGGGTACCCCGTCCCCTTGGCCTCGGGCGCGGGACATGCTCCCATCGGCGCCATGGCAGTCGTGCGAGCGGCCGGCGGGGTCCTCTGGCGGAGGGACGCAGGGCGTCCGCGGATCGCGCTCGTCCACCGGCCGCGTCACGGCGACTGGAGCCTGCCCAAGGGCAAGCTCCGGAACGACGAGGGTTGGGAGGAGGCGGCCCTCCGCGAGGTCGAGGAGGAGACCGGCTGCCAGGGGCGCATCTCCGGGTTCGCAGGGGCCACCTGCTACGTCCCGCGCCGTGCGCCGAAGGTCGTCCTCTACTGGCACATGACCCTGGAGCGGGAGGGCCCCCTCGAGGCCGGCGACGAGATCGACGAGGTGGTGTGGCTCGGGCTGGAGGAGGCCCTCGCGAGACTCGACTACGAGCCCGAGAAGCGCCTCGTCGAGCGCGCTCCAGAGCGAGGGGGGGCGGGCGCGCCGCCGCCGCGGGGGCCGCTCGCCGCGGAGATCGCCACGGTGCGGGCGGAACTGGTGCGCGGCATCCTCGCGCTCGGCAGCGACGGGGACGCCTCCGGCGTCGGGCCGGCGCTCGATCTCCTCGACCAGGCGGAGGACGCGGCCGGACGCGGAGACCCGGAAACCGGGCGTCGGCTGGCGGCGGCGGCGCGGAGGATGGCACTCCTGGGACTCCGCGGAGCTGGGCTGCTGGCCGCGGCGCAAGCACTCCGGGAGGAAGCCAGGGCCCTTCCTCCCGCGCGGCGTCGCGCCGTCCGCCGCCTGTTGCCGAACGGCGAGCGGCCTACCCCCGAGGCGCTGTACCTCGCGGCGACGATTCGCGACCAAAGGATCGAGTCCGCCTCGGCCTCTCGCGCCCTGACCTGGGCCATTCTCGGCGTGGCCGGCGTCGCTCTGGCGCTCGTCATCTACGGCGCGCGCCCGCTCGGGGGATGGCCTGTACTGGCCTCGGCCGTCGCCGCCGGCCTCGTCGGCGGTGCCGCGGCGAGCGCCACCCTCGCCTGCCGCCGCCGATAGCTCGCTCCCGTCGGATGGAGAGAGAGCCGCGTGTCTCCTCCGGCGATGACGCGCGCGCGGGTGCGCCTCCGCGGTGGGATCGGGCGGCCTCGCCGCCCTTGGGCGAGGTCGATTCGCCCTGGGTGGAGGCCGATCCGTCGACGGGCGCCGCCGTATCACGCACCAGTCGGCGAACGGGGAGGCAACCGTCTGGGTCAACCCGGCCGAGGAGGTCCCGACGAACGCTCGGGACGGCGCGCGTCTGCTAGGGTCGATGTGCCCGCTCGACGGAGCGCGGCGCGGAGGGTGCCATGTCCGGTCTGCAGGAGATCCGCCGTGAACCTACGCGGTCGACGGTGGTCGGAGAGCCGCTCGACTCGGTGAGCCTCCGCGCGTTGGACGCCTACTGGCGCGCTTGCAATTACCTGGCGCTCGGCATGATCTACCTTTGCGACAACCCACTGCTGCGGGAGCCCCTGCGGCCGGAGCACCTGAAGGTGCGGCCCCTCGGTCACTGGGGGGCGAGCCCCGCCCTGTCCTTCGTCTACACGCACCTCAATCGGGTGATACGGGAGAGAAGTCTGGAGGTGCTGTTCATGGCCGGGCCGGGTCACGGCGCCCCGGGGGTTCTCGGCCCGATCTACCTCGAGGGCACCTACTCGGAGGTCTACCCGGACAAGAGCCTGGACGAGGAAGGGCTCCGTCGCTTCTTCCGACAGTTCTCCTTTCCTGGCGGAGTCGGCAGCCACTGCACCCCGGAGACCCCGGGATCGATCCATGAAGGAGGTGAGCTCGGCTACGTCCTCTCGCACGCCTGTGGAGCGGCGTTCGACGACCCGGAGCTGATCGTCGCGGCGGTGGTGGGCGACGGCGAGGCCGAGACCGGGCCGCTCGCGGCATCCTGGCACGTGAGCAAGTTTCTGAACCCGGTCCGCGATGGGGCGGTCCTGCCCGTCCTCTCGCTGAACGGGTACAAAATCAACAACCCGACCCTGTGGGCGCGCGCCTCTCCCGAGGAGCTCCCGGACTTCCTCCGCGGCTGCGGGTGGACTCCGCTTCTGGTGGAGGGGTCGGACCCGGACGGCATGCATCAGGCCATGGCTGCGACCCTGGACCGGGCGATCGACATGATCCGGAGCTGGCAAGGGGAGGCGCGCCGTTCCGGGAAGGCGTCCCGCCCCCGGTGGCCCGCCATCGTGCTCCGGGCGCCCAAGGGGTGGACCGCGCCAGCGGAGTTCGAGGGGCACAAGCTGGAGGGCTCCTGGCGTGCCCACCAGGTCCCCATCCCGGGGGTCCGCGAGGATCCGTCCCGGCTCGCTGCGCTCGAACGCTGGATGCGGGCCTACCGCCCCGAGGAGCTCTTCGACGGGAAGGGCAGGCCGGTGGACGCCGTCCGCCGGACCGCGCCCCGCGGAATCCACCGCATGAGCTCGAACCCTCGCGCCAACGGAGGCCTGCTCAAAAAGAACCTCCGGCTGCCGAAGTTCCGGGACTACGCGGTGGCGGTACCCGAGCCGGGCCGGGTCCAGGCGGAGAACACCCGGCCGCTCGGCAGGTTTCTCCGAGACGTGCTCCGGGCCAACGCGGAAACCTTCCGCATCTTCGGCCCGGACGAGACGACCTCGAACCGACTCGACGCCGTGTACGAGGTCTCCCCCAAGCTCTGGCTCGAGGACTTGCTCCCGGAGGACGCCGACGACGGGCACCTGGACCCGAGCGGGCGCGTGATCGAGATGCTCTCCGAGACCACCATCGAGGGGATGCTGGAGGGGTACGTCCTCACGGGGCGGCACGGATTTCTCTCCTCCTACGAGGCATTCGTCCACATCATCGATTCGATGTTCAACCAGCACGCGAAGTGGCTCGCCATCAGCGGCGGCGTCCCCTGGCGTCGCAAGGTCGCCTCGCTGAACCTGCTCGTCACCTCGACGGTCTGGCGCCAGGACCACAACGGCTTTACCCACCAGGACCCGGGGTTCCTGGACGTCGTCGTGAACAAGAGCTCGGAGGTGACGCGCATCTACCTCCCGCCCGACGCGAATTGCCTCCTCTCGGTCGCTCACCATTGCCTGGAGAGCGAGAGCTACGTGAACGTGATCGTGGCGGACAAGCAGTCGCACCTGCAGTACTTGGCGGTGGAGGACGCCATCGCGCACTGCTCGAAGGGCGTGGGGATATGGGAATGGGCCGGTACGGACGACGGCACCAGGCCGGACGTGGTCTTGGCCTGTGCCGGGGACGTAGCCACGCAGGAGGCCCTGGCTGCCGCGGCGATCCTCCGCGAGGCCTTTCCCGACCTGAAGCTCCGCTTCGTGAACGTGGTGGACCTCTTCAGGCTCCAGCCGGAGACGGAGCATCCCCATGGCCTCTCCGACGCCGCTTTCGACGCCATCTTCACGCTGGACGCGCCCATCATCTTCAACTTCCACGGTTACCCGTGGCTCGTCCACCGGCTCGCCTACCGCCGCCAGAGCCACCCCAACCTGCACGTGCGGGGCTACACGGAGAAGGGAGGCATCGACACCCCGCTCGAGCTCGCCATCGCAAACCGAGTCGACCGCTTCAGCCTGGCGATGGACGTGATCGACCGGGTGGAGCGGCTGCGAAAAAGAGGCGCCAGCGAGAAGGAGCGGCTCCGGGACCTGCAGCGCGCCTGTTGCAGTTACGCGCACGAGCACGGCGCCGATCCCCCGGCGATGGCGGATTGGCGTTGGCCCATCGGCACCGTCTCCGAGCTGCAGACCGGCCCGAGGGAGAGCGAGCAGGGCAGCTGAGGCGGGACCGGGCCTGGCCGATCCCGGGCGCCAGCAGCGGGACTCGGAAGCCCGGGCCCACCGGAGCTAGAGGTTCGTCCCGAAGAGGCTGTAGCAGAGGACGGCCATCACGGCGAGGGTGATGGCAACGTAGAGGAAGTCCCGCTGCGCCGCGAAGCCCAGGATCGAGAACGCGACCCGCGCCACGGGCGTCGCGACGAGCGCGAGCAGGCCGAGCTGGATGAGGCCCGAGCTGTCGAGGTGAGCGGCGGACCGGAGGGTGCCCCTCACGGTCCGCAGGGCGAGCGGCTCTGCCAGGAAGACGCCGTAGTGGGGTTTCTCCGCCAGGTGTCCGGACAGGTAGAAGACGGAGCCCGCGACGACGATGGCGGTCGCCGAGAGGACCCCCAGGCGGAGAATTCCCCCCACGAGTTGGTCCATCCTCTCGTCCGTGAGCGGCTTCATCACAGGCTCCCCGTCAATCCCTTCAGGAGCATCTCCACGGCGAGGATGACGATGACGCCGGTGAAGACGAGCCTCAAGACTCGGCTGTGCATGCGGGGGAGGAGGCGCGCCCCGGCAAGTGCCCCGGGCAGGACGCCGAGGACGACCGGGGCGGCGAGGCCAGGGACGACGTATCCGCGAGACAGGTACACCCCGGCACTCGCCGCCGCGGTCACCCCGATCATGAAGTTGCTCGTGGTGGTGGAGACCTTGAAGGGGAGGCGCATCACGTTGTCCATGGCGATGACCTTCAAGGCCCCCGAGCCGATCCCGAGGAGGCCCGAGAGCATCCCGGCCACGAACATGAGGCCGAAGCCGCCCGGGGTCCGCTGCGCGTTGTAGGCGACGGCGACTCCGTCCTGCACCAGGGTGCCGTGCAGGCGGAAGGTGCGAGCCATGCCGGTCAGCGGCCCGGGCGTCGTTGCGTCCCCGGGTCGACGGAGAGAGACGGCGGCGGCCCCGAGCAGCACGACTCCGAAGACGGTGGCCACGAATCCGGTCGCGACGTGGACCGCAACGGCGGCCCCTGCGAGGGCTCCCAGAGTCGTCGCGACCTCGAGGAACATCCCGATGCGAATGTTGGTCAACCCCTCCCGTACGTAGGCGGCCGCTGCGCCTGACGAGGTGGCGATGACCGAGAGCAGGGAGGCGCCAATGGCGTAGCGGAGGTCGACGTGGAGCCCGAGGGCGAGGAGGGGGACGATCACCACGCCGCCACCGAGTCCCGTTATCGCCCCGAGAAATCCGGCCAGAGCCGAGCCCAGCCAAACGAGCAGGAACATGCCGAGGACGGTCACCCGGTCCCAATAGAGCGGCGGCGGGCCTTCTCGCGCGACTTAGACGGGTGTGCGAATCGGAGATGGCGATAGGGGCAGAGCGGACATCCCTGGCGAAAGAACGTAGCCACGCGGCCCCGACCCGTCGCGGAGGGTAGCGAGAGAGCGACGGGGGCCAGGCGCCGAGCTTTGGGAAAGCGGGTCTCGACCCACTCCGCGCCGCGTTCCGGAAGAGGCGCCGCCCCAGGACGCACCGTACCCCGAGGGGGCGCGGCCTCAAACGGCGTGCTCGGCGCGCGAGAGAATCTCGCGCTGGATTTCCCGGCTGAGGAGGGTGAAGTAGTCCGAGTAGCCCGCCACGCGAACGAGCAGGTCCCGGTGGCGCTCCGGGTGGTTCATGGCGTCGAGGAGGATCGCTCGGTCGACGATGTTGAACTGCATCTGGTGTCCACCCTGGCCGAAGTAGCCGCGGATGAGCGCCGCCAGCTTGTAGAGGTCCCGGTCCGTCTTCACCGTCTCCGGGTTGATCTTGATGTTGAGCAGGGTCCCGTTGGTGCGGGCGTGATCCAGCTTGGCGACGGACCGTGTCGACGCGGTGGGGCCCTTC
>Ga0335078_10018308_pt1 | contig 10413 bp, 9 predicted proteins | sample Lox_Sample_32_FD_206711 | JGI IMG/M metagenome (GOLD analysis project Ga0335078, IMG submission 206711) | Soil microbial communities from Loxahatchee National Wildlife Refuge, Florida, United States - Lox_Sample_3.2 | ecosystem: Environmental > Terrestrial > Soil > Wetlands | place: USA: Florida...
CTATAGTGCCTACCCCTAGACCGCCCTTTTCTAAGCCGGTCTTGGCGGTCTCTATGCCCTCGGGCCCATGCCAGCGCGCCTTTACCCAAGAGATTGAGCTCCCACTGTGGTCCTCCGCGACCGATTGATATTTTTTCGGTAGGAAGTCTGCGAACTTTAAAGCGATTAAACTCGCCATCCCCATAAGCTATCTCCTTTGCGGTCAAAGCCGTGGCGACGGCGTCGGCTGCGGGACGCCGTCGGATTATCTGCCGGAATGCGCGTATTCACTTCCACGCAGTCCTTTAGAATTTTCATTTCGGACACGCAAATCCGGTTTAGTATACACCCAGCCGCCCCTGAGTGGTCCCACAATCTTGTCTCGTGCAAGACGAGCCCGGGGCATGCGAGATTCCCTTAGGGACGCCGCAGGAGTAACGGCGCAGAAGCAGCCGTGGCGCACGCATTCCTGCGTGCAGCGCCGGCAATCTTGCCGGCGTGGGCGCCAGCGGCGGGAGCTTCCCAATCAGGGCGAAGCGGCACGGCGTTCGGAACGCCGACAGAAGTGCCGGCGCTGGCACGAGTGCGTGGCACGAGAGCCCAATACCGCACAGAGGAGTTTTCCGGCCGCAGCCAGGCGGTTCTGCAAGACCACCGCGGGCTGCCAGCCGGCTGCAGGCCTGCCCCACGAGTAACGCAGAATTCCTCATGTAGCCAAAACTATGTGGCGTTGGGCGCGTTGAGGCGATCCTCTGGCTCGCGAGGAACACTTCAGAATGTCAAGGTGCCAGTTCGCCGGTTAGTCTTTGCAGACCGTTCCAACTGCCTCAAGTTCCCGAACGTCCCAGTTGTGGAGCACCTCTTGTGTCAAGCGTTCGGCGACGGATGATTTCTGCTCGCGCACATACCATTCCATGAGGCGGCGGAGTCCCTCGGATAAGCTTACGGCGGGCTTGTATCCGAGAAGCTGGTAGGCTTTCGCCCCATCGGCGACCATCCGCGCGATGTCCGCAGGTCGCGGTGCGTCGTGGATGACGGACACGGGCACTCCGCCAACGGTCGCCAGCACTTTATTGGCGAGGGTAGCGATGCTCGTTTCCACGCCGCTCCCTATGTTGATGGCCTGCCCGATGGCCTCATCCCTCAGGCCAGCCGAAAGAATCGCCCGGGCAGAATCTTCGACGAAGTTGAAATCGCGCGTTTGCGTGCCGTCCCCAAAAATAACCAGGGGCTTTCCCGCAAGAGCGCGCAACAGGAATTTGGGGATGACTTCCCCGCTATCGCCTTCGTGGTGACACCGCGGCCCGTAAACATTGAACAGACGGAGTACAACGCCCGGGACGCCGTAACACAAGCTATACACAAGGGTGTAGCTTTCCGCCGCCAGTTTCGCTCCACCATAAGCGTTGGTCGGCTTCATTGGGTTGTCTTCCGTCACCTGGCCGAAACAAGCGGATCCATACACTTCGGCGCTGGAGGTGTAGACGAACCGTTTGAGGCCGATCTGGCGCGCGACTTCCAGCAGACCCAGCGTCCCGGTGGCGTTCACGTCGTGGTTTTCCACCGGTGAGTGCAGCGAATGGCGTACGCAGAGGCACGCCAGATGGTAGACGATATCCACATCGGCGACCAACGATTTCATCCGGTCCGTGTCACGAATGTCCGTCACTACCAGCCGGACTCGATCCTCCGGCAGATCGGATAGGTTCTCGGGAGAGCCATGGACCAAGCTATCGGCAACCGTGACGTGCATGCCGGCATGGACGGCCTGCCGCGCCAGCTCCGAACCGATGAAACCAGCGCCTCCGGTGATCAGTATTCTCTTTGGAGCCAATTCTATGTCCTTTCCTTTGCTCGGCTCCCGGTGATCACGGGAGCACCTCCTCGCACCTGGAGCGATGGCAGGCGGAGTGGAGCGCCTCGATAACTCGGTCTTGATCCGCTTCCGACATCTGCGGATATAGCGGCAACGCGAGACAGTGGTCCTGCGCGCTCTCGCTTTGCTGGAGTCTCTTGCAGTGTCCCGGCTGGCAGCTACATTCTTCTGGCCCGATACCGCATGACCACGGTTCCGCCAGATAAGCCGGCTCTCGATGCGAACACATGATGCCCCGCCGGGTGGCCACGGAGTCATCGAGCATTTGCTGCATTACGCGCTCCTGGTCGAACATCTCGGGAAGGCGAACGCAGTAACTCTGCCAATTCGTCCGCGCCCAGGAGGGCTCCGTCGGGGGATCGATTTCGGAACCGGCCAACAACCGGGCATAGCGGGCCGCCAATTCACGGCGGCGCAGGACGATTCCCGGCAAGCGGCGGAGCTGCTCGCGGCCAATCGCCGCCTGAATATCGGTCATCCGATAATTGAAGCCGAACTCCAGGTAGGATTCGAATGCAACCTTTTTCGCGGTATGACGATCGGCTGTCGACGCACTCATGCCGTGCAGCCGCCACCGGTGAAATTGCTCATTCCAATCGCCGCGGGAGGTCGTAATCATTCCGCCATCGCCCGTCGTGATTACTTTTCGCGGATGAAAAGAAAAACAGGCAACATCGCCCTGGGGCTTCCCTATCTTCTGCCACTCGCCGTTCCAAAGGATTTCGCTGCCGATGGCGCAGGCGCAATCTTCAACCACCGGCAAACCATGCCGGCGGGCAATTTCGAGCACCCGGGCGAGATCGCACGGCATGCCCATTTGATGAACACACAAAATCGCCCGGGTGCGGGCGTTAATGACCCGCTCAATCTGATTCGGATCGATATTAAACGTCTGCGGCTCGATATCCACAAATACCGGTCTGGCGCCGCAATACCGGATACTATTCGCGGTTGCAATGAAGGAGTGGCTGACAGTGATAACGTCATCCCCCGGCTGGACTCCGACCGCCCGAAGGCCGAGATGCAGCCCGGTTGTGCAACTGGAAACGGCGCACGCGTGGGGCGCCCCTACATACGCGGCAAACTCTTCCTCGAAGGCGGCCACCTCGGGACCCTGCATCACCCAGCCGCGCATGATCGGCCGCTTGGCTGCTTCCGCCTCGATTTCGTCCATCAGCGGTTTCGCAAGTGGAATGAATGGATATGTCAAAATTTCTCGTCAACCTCCAAATGAATGAAAATGCAACTGGACGGCCAATCGATAGTTTAATACCTTATACCCTTGTTTACCTTCCAGAATTACGGAAGATTTGAGAATAATGCAAAAACATGTCACTAATGTCCCGCCCTCGCTCAATCGCACCGCGCTTCCTATTTGCTTTTAGTCCCCGTGAGCATCTGGATATCGACGTGCTCCATTCTCAGATCACCGTATACGCATGAGGCTTAAGCACATACTCCTCGCCGGGGGCGGACTGGGCATGGGATTCGCAGCAGCAATTCTCCTGATGAACCCGACCCGCTCGACGCAGCTATTGACCCTAGCCGAGCCGCGAATGCACTTCCGCATGCTCCTCGGGAAAATCCTCTGGCGTTTGGGGCAGGAAGACCGTGCGCGAAAGATCTTCGAGGTGGTGGGAAACGACGCTCGCAATCCCGAATTAGCGGACCGGGCCCGATCCAATATCGACGTTTTGGCGCATCTTACTCCCGGTTACAAAGCGCCGCATTTCAAGGCGTCGACGCTCGACGGGCGTTCGATTTCGTCGGCCGATTTCAATGGCAGCGTCGTGGTGATTCATTTCTGGTCATCCTGGTGACCGCTATGCATAGAGGAGGTTCCTCTATTGAAAGGTATCTGGGATGAGTTCCACACTCGTGGGTTGGTGGTTCTGGGCGTCTCCGGCGACGAGGACCCAGCCGCGCTCGCGCGGACGATCGACCGCCGGGGAATCGCGTGGCCCCAACTACGGGATCCGAAGAGTCAGCCGATAGCACTATTTCAACAATTCAATGCGACGCTGCCGACGCTGTACATTCTGGATCCGCAAGGCAACATCGTCGGCAAGTTCCGTGGACGCGCGAACCCGGTCAAAGTGCGCCAACTCATCGAGGCTCTGGTTGCTCAATTACCCGGCCGGAATTCTTCCGGCGCGCCGCTGGAAAAGCAGGTACCGGGCGATCGGCGATCAACGCCGGTTGGGCGATGACACTGAAGGCCGGCCAGCCGAATCGCGATCGCCGTCGCCTGATCGTCGCCCGGTCCTCCGAGGAACGTCGAGAACAGCGTGTTGCCCTCGGGGTCGAGTTTCATCACGAATGCGTTGGAGCAGGGATGCGTCACCGGTCACAGGAACGGGTTGTAGATTGGATATTGACAGGTCCCTCCGCCAAAGCCTGGTTGCAGCGCATTGGCCGTTACCGGGAACTGCGCATTCTGGGTAAATCCCGCGACAAATATGTTCCCGGAAGCATCCGCGGGCATCGCAGTTATGGAACCGGATTCTATGTCTCCATTCAGTAAGACCGGATAACGATTGGAGAGACTCAGGGGTGGATCGGAGGCCGCGACGGAGAGGTTGAACAGGAACAATAGGGATAGCTTCTTTATCACGAATCTTGTAAGGCACCCGACAAGCCATTCCGAACTCTGTGGCAGAACTCCCCGGCCGCCGCTCCTACCGTGTCGCGGACCTGGCCGACAACCGCGGGCAGCCGCCGAAAGTAGTCTGGCTGCGACGCTGTACACACCCGACCGTGCGGCCTCGATTCGCCAGGCAATCCACCCTCGGACAGCCTCCTGATAGACTGTGCGACTTGCGAGTCCTTCTGAGCGTGGCGGCGGCCTGCCTGGCGGCGTGGGCGCAGATTCCGGCGCAGGACGCCCGCAACGTCAATCTGCCGAATACCGACACGCATTTCACGGCGCGAACCTATCGCTCCCTGGCCGAATGGCAGGCGCGGCGGGAAGTGCTGCGGCGGCAGATCCTGTCGGCGGCCGCGCTCGGCGCGCGCTCCGGCGAAACAGTCCGAGCAAGCGAGTGAGGAAGGCGCGCATCAGTTCTCCTTGGGCGCCAGAAAGCGCGTCATGATCTCCGTAGCCTGCTCCCACTGGTGGGATTCCCTGGCCAGTTGTTTGTAGCCGGCGCGGGTCAGTTTGTTAGCGTGGCCGGGACCGGGAGGGAAGGGCTGGAGTATTCGGGAGTAACGCGCGGCATTGGCGCGGGAGTACGTACGGAACGTGCCGGCCCGCGGGCGGAGGTTGTGATTCAGGCGGAAGGCGATTTCCTGGTGATGAATCGTGTCCTGGATGCCGAATCGTGGGAAAGGGGATTTCGCAACAGCTATTTCCGCGTAAACTTGTGGCCGAGCCAACCCCCGAAAAAGCGATTGGACATCACAGCACGTAGAAAGCCGCCTGTGCCCGTGATCGTTTGTCTGAATCAGTTGATGCCATACTGTGTTCGAGGAGCCTCTTCCTTAACGGTCCGGGCAGCCGGGCGAGATCCTGGCCCCGTTTGGTTCCGAATTGCCAGCCGCCAAACAGCCGTGCGGCTCCTTCGAGATGCGCATGGGTGAGCTCCGGGAGCTCGAGTGCGCGCAGCAGATCGTCCATCGGAAATGTCATCAACAGGTTCTCGGGAACCGATTCGTATGATGGGAAACCGCTCCATGGACCTTCGCCGCTTCCAAACCAGGCGAGTAGCGCGCGAATGCGAGCGTTCCCGTCGGGATAAGCTGCTTCGAGGGCAAGCAGGAGGGGCGGCAGATCGTCACCAGAGAATGGGGCGGGTTTCGTAGTTTCGAAGCCCTTGAGGCAAGGGGGTGTCGCAGCAGACCATCTTTCCCACGCAACCCGGCTCGCATCTCTCCGGACCACGTCGGCCGCTGTTCGGTGCATTTGCTTCCACAACCATGCGTTCTGGGAGACCGAATACTGTTTGTTGTACTCGAAGGTCAGGCGAACATACACAACCCTCGTCGACTGCAACGCTACTAAGAACCGGTCTGCCCGGTGCGGCTCGATTGTGTGCGACACATCGAGGCTTGTGGCCTCCCCAACCGCTAGCGAGCCGATCGGAATCTCGTATTTGGCGGAAGGTTGGAGCACCGGCAGCACCATGCCCTCGTCCTTCAAAATGCGCAAAACGATCCGCGTAATGTAGATCGTATCGCTGCTCAGATTGCGCATTTTTACATCGAATTCAGCTTCGTGTGTGGCGACCACCGACACAATCTCGAGACTTCCATCAGACGGCGCCTCCTGCCGGATCGCCGCGTGAATCGCCGACGCTCTCCTGTCGTGCTCTGCGACGACTCGACTCATTAGCCCTTGGAGCTCTTCGGGCAGCCGGCCCATCAGCTTCAAAATGGGGAGATCCGGATCCAGCAACTCTCTGTTACTTTCAAGGAACCGTTGCAAGCTGGATCCCAGATCCAAATGCAAAGCCCCGCCGCTGAAAATGTCTCCGAGCGTGGTCTCCGTGTTGCCAGGCGATGTTTCAGCACTCCGATCGACGCGTTTGCCGCCCGAAAGAACCCGTTCCAGCTGATCCGCAATATTTGAGATGCCACTCGACCATTCCAGGCAGGCCTTCTCTCGAATGAGAGGATACTGGTCCAGAACACGGGTGAGGGCGGCGATGATCAGCGGGAGTACGAACGTCTGTCCACCGCTGTTTTCTTTGCTCATCGCTGCGCCAAGTTCGGATTCTGGCCACTTCTTTCCTAGAAAGTTGCTGCTGAGAAAGACGATTACATATCGGGACCCCCGCAGGCCGTCGTTGATTGACTGTGTGATCTTGTCGCCCCATTTGACTTCGGCTTCATCCAGCCAATAGCTGATCCCTCGTCGCGCGAGCTCGGCGGCGAATGGCCGGACAAAAAGATCTTTGTCCTCGGATGCGTGACAAAGGAACACGTCTTTGAAAGAGGGCATTCACCACCGTCCTGAGGCTAGGCCCGGCAGCGGAACTCTGATCGCGACGTTGCGACCCCGTCTGTTGGCCGCCGCGCAACAGTCGCCCCCCACACCGGGCTTGCTGGAAATTCGGCACTGGACGATTGAGCGCTTTGATCGCATGGCGTTCAATTTCTGGTATCGTAACACCGTCGTGCTGCTCCAATGCATTTAGGCGAGGACACGCGCAGCGTTCTGGTCGATTGCTCCCCCCAAGTCATTCTTGGGATCGGCTGCGGCATGAACGACCAGCACTGCGAGTTCTGAATCATCCGCGACCGGGATTCGGATAGCCTCGCGGCGGAGGGCCCGCTCTGCATCAGCAGTCGGGTGTGTCCAGCGTCGCACCCAGACTACTTTCGGCGGCGGTCCCGCCGTTGTTGTAAGGTCGTGGAAATCGGGGTCTATGCTCACGATAACGAATCCGCTCGCTTTGGCAAACTCCCCAAAATCTTGCGATCCGGGCTGTACATCAGGCCGACGTCGACGCGTGAACAGAACCTCGATATGGTCCGCGAGCCCTTGAACCAGTTTTCGGATAACTTCTCGTCAAAGACCAACTTCACAGAGCGACACGCCTGCAAAGTCTGGCAGCGAATTCATTCCGGCGGCCAGTTCAACACGTCAGGCCAGCCTGCGGCCTCGATTACCCAGACAATTCCTCGATGACAGCCTCCTGATAGACTGTGCGACATGCGAGTCCTTCTGAGCGTGGCCGCGGCCTGCCTGGCGGCGTGGGCGCAGATTCCGGCGCAGGACGCCCGCAACGTCAACCTGCCGAATACCGACACGCATTTCACGGCGCGAACCTATCGCTCCCTGACCGAATGGCAGGCGCGGCGGGATGTGCTGCGGCGACAGATCCTGTCGGCGGCCGGCCTGTTTCCCATGTTCCCCAAGACCGATCTTCATCCGCAGATTTTCGGACGCGTCCAGCACCCCGGGTATTCGATCGAGAAGGTCCTGCTGGAAACTATGCCCGGCTATTACCTCGGCGGCAACCTGTATCGGCCCACCAAGCCCGCGCCTGCCGGGGGCTACCCGGCGGTTCTCTCGCCTCACGGCCACTGGGATTACGGACGCCTCGAAAACACGGCCATCTGCTCCGTCCCGGCGCGGGCGATCACGCTCGCGCAGCAGGGCTACATGGTGCTGACCATCGATATGGCGGGCTACAACGACACCATTCAGACGCCGCACGATTTCGGCACCAGGCCGGAAGAACAGCTCTGGTCGTTCGGGTCGCTGGGGCTGCAGTTATGGAATTCCATCCGGGCGGTGGATTTCCTGGAGTCGCTGGAGGGCGTGAATCCGCACAAAATCGGCGCGACGGGAGCTTCCGGCGGCGCCACGCAGACTTTTCTGCTCGGAGCGGTGGACGACCGCATCCAGTTCTCGGCTCCGGCCAACATGGTGTCGTTCCTCATGCAAGGCGGCGGCATCTGCGAAAATGCGCCGAATTTGCGCCTGGACACCAATAACGTGGAATTCGCATCCATGATGGCGCCGCGCCCGATGCTGCTGGCGGGGGCAACCGGCGATTGGACGCGCAACCTGAAGACCGAGGAATATCCGGCGGTTCACGCGATTTACGATCTGTACGGCAAGGGCGACCAGGTGGAATGGTTCTTTCAGGACGCTCCGCACAACTACAACCAGGCGAATCGCAATGCCATGTACGCGTTTTTCGGCAAGCACGTGCTGGGGATCGAGGACGCGGCGCAGCTCACAGAGAAATCGGTCCGTCCCGATAAACTGCAGGACATGCTGGCGCTGTTCAATCGCAGGCAGCCGGAGAATGCGATCTCCTACCAGCAACTGTTCGAGGAATGGGTGCGGATGGCGAAACAGCAAGCCGGCCAGGAACGCGAGCGGCTGGCCGCGTCATTAGCGGCGGAATGGCCCGGGCAGGTGGCGATGGAAGCGGACGGCGATCGTATTCTGCTGGGCCGTCCCGGCAAGGGCGACCGCATCCCGGCAATTTGGGTGAAGGGCGGGAATCCGCCGCTGCTGCTGGTGGGTCCCGATGGCGCCGATGCCGCCCGCAAAACGCCGGAAGCCATAAGCGCCATACGTGAAGGCCGCGCCGTGCTGATGATCGACGCGTTTCAGACCGGACGCGCGGCCGCGCCACGGGATCGCTCGGTGCGCATGTTCCTGACCTTTAATAAATCGGACGACGCCAACCGCGTGCAGGACATTCTCACGGCGCTGGCCTGGCTGAAGACGCCCGGCACGACGTTGACGGGTCTCGGAAAAGCCGCGGTCTGGTGCGTCTACGCCGCCGCGGCGGCGCCGGAGCGGGTCGAGTTGCGGCAAAGCGCGGTGACCGATCCGGGAGATTTCTTTGTTCCGGGAATCGAGCGCGCGGGCGGGTTGGACGCCGCCCGGCGCGTTCTCGGACACTAATCCATCGCATTGGCGGCCGATGGCCCGCGCCGGCGCAGTATTGTACCCTGATGTTTTCGTAGCGGTGGAGTTCGCTTAAAGCCGTCCGCAAACGGCCAATGACTCCTACAGTGGATCTGGCTGTGGGAGTATTGGTTCCCGCCCTCGCGGTAGACCACTTAGATCGAACGAAGGAGATTGACCAATGGAACAGGTGTGGTTTATCGCGGCGCTTTGGCTATTCCTGGCGCTGGTGGCCGTTCTGGCGGCCAACTGGTTCAAAATTTCCACGGCGTTATCCGAGATCGTCGTGGGCACCGTGGCGCAACTGTTGATCGGGGCGGTGGCAGGCACCGAAGCCTTGGGGGCAAAAGCTCCCTGGATCACATTTCTCGCCGGGACCGGCGCCATCGTGCTGACCTTCCTGGCCGGCGCCGAACTCGATCCCGCCATCTTCCGCGCCAAATGGAAGGAATCGCTGGGAGTCGGCCTGGTAGGCTTTTTCGCCCCGTTTCTGGGAGCGGCGATGGTGGCGCACTACGCCATCGGATGGGCCTGGCGGCCGAGTTGGCTTGCCGGCGTAGCTCTCTCAACGACTTCGGTAGCGGTGGTCTACGCCGTGATGCTCGACCTGGGATTCAATCAGACCACGTACGGCAAAGCCATCCTCGCCGCCTGCTTTGTCAATGATCTCGGCACGGTCCTGGCGCTCGGCCTGATCTTTTCGCCCTTCACGCTGAAGACCCTGATCTTTCTGGGCGCCAGCCTGGTGGTGTTTCTCATCCTTCCTTTCCTGACACGCTGGTTTTTCGAGCGGTACGGCGGACGCGTTTCCGAACTGGAGACAAAATACCTGCTGTTTCTGCTGTTCGGGCTGGGCGGCATCGCCGTCTGGTCGGGCAGTGAGGCTGTTCTCCCGGCATACATCATCGGCATGGTGCTGGCGGGCACCGTCGGCAAAGACCACTTTCTGGTCCTCAGGCTGCGCACTTTGACGTTCGGCCTGCTCACTCCCTTCTATTTCATCCGGGCGGGCAGCTTCGTCTCGGTGCCCACATTGGCTGCGGCCCCTCTGGTCTTCGTGGCGCTGTTCTTCACCAAGATGGGATCGAAACTGGCGGGCCTGCTGCCGACTGTCCGCGCCTTCGGATATGACGGCCACGCCGGCATCTATTACTCGCTCATGATGTCCACCGGCCTGACATTCGGC
>Ga0335078_10018310_pt1 | contig 10413 bp, 12 predicted proteins | sample Lox_Sample_32_FD_206711 | JGI IMG/M metagenome (GOLD analysis project Ga0335078, IMG submission 206711) | Soil microbial communities from Loxahatchee National Wildlife Refuge, Florida, United States - Lox_Sample_3.2 | ecosystem: Environmental > Terrestrial > Soil > Wetlands | place: USA...
GCTCGACGACATCACGCAGCTGGTAGCGGAGATCGGACACAAGCTGGAGGTGATCATGGTCCCGAAGGTGGAGGGCCCGTGGGACATCCACTACGTGGACCGGCTGCTGGCGCAGCTGGAGGCGAAGGCGGGGCTCGACCGGCCGATCCTGATCCACTGCGTGCTGGAGACGGCGCAGGGCGTCGCCAACCTCGAGGAGATCGCCACAGCGAGCCCGCGCATCCAGGGCATGAGCTTCGGCCCCGCCGACCTGGCCGCGTCGCGGCGCATGAAGACCACGCGCGTCGGCGGTGGGCACCCCGGCTACCGCACGATCGCGGACCCCGACCCCGAGAGCCCCGACGCGCCGCGGCCGAGCTACCAGCAGGACCCGTGGCACTACTCGATCGCGCGCATGGTCGACGCCTGCACGTCGGTGGGAGCGCTGCCGTTCTACGGCCCCTACGGCGACATCGCCGACGAGCTGGGCTGCGAGACGCAGTTTCGCGCCTCCTTCCTGCTCGGCTGCGTGGGCGCGTGGTCGCTGCACCCCGCACAGATCGCCATCGCCAAGAAGGTCTACTCGCCCGACCCCGAGGAGGTGGCGTTCGCCAAGAAGGTCATCGAGGCGATCCCCGACGGCCGCGGCGTGCACATGATCGACGGCAAGATGCAGGACGACGCCACCTGGAAGCAGTGCAAGGTGATGGTGGGTCTCGCGGAAATGCTCGCCAGGAAGGATCCTGAGCTGGCCGAGGCGTACGGCTTCGAGCGGACCGTGGAGCCCGCCGGAGCGAGCGTGTAAGTGATCGTCTCGCATCACATTTCGCTATGCTTATTGCATGGCGCAGGTGGTCACGCGGCTCGACGACAAGCTCGTGGCCGATCTCGACGGACTGATAGCCGACGGCATCGTGGCCAATCGCTCCGAGGGAGTGCGCGTCGCGCTCGAGAAGCTCGTGGACGAGCAGCGAAGGCACCGGATAGGCGCTGAAATCGTTGCGGGGTACGAGCGTCAGCCTCAGACCGACGAAGAGCTCGCGGGCCTTGATCAGGCCACACGCGCGCTGATCGAGGAGGAACCCTGGTGAGCGTCCCCCGCCAGGGGGAGATCTGGTGGGCGGAAACAGAAGACAAGCGTCGTCCCGTCCTGGTTGTGACGCGCTCTGAGGCCGTGCCGGTGCTGACCGCCGTCGTGGTTGCGCCGATTACGCGCACCGTGCGCCATATCTCGACCGAGATCGCGCTCGGGCCCGACGAGGGTCTCGGGGTTGAGTGTGCGGCGTCCTTCGACAACCTGCAGCGCCTCCGGCGCTCGACTCTGACAGAGCGCGCCGGAGAGCTTGGCATCCGCGCAGCCGAGCTGTGCAGCGCGCTGAGAGCCCTCGCTGACTGCTGACCCGCTGGCCCGCCGCCGTGTAGGCTTCCGCGCCGCATGAGGTTCTTCGAGTACGAGGCGCGCGAGATCGTCAAGCGCGCAGGGATCCCCGTCACCGACTACGGCTTCACGACCGACGCCGCGGAGGCGAAGGCGATCGCGCAGCGCATCGGCGGCCCGACGGTGATCAAGTCGCAGGTGCTGACGGGCGGGCGCATGAAGGCCGGCGGCGTGAAGTTCGCGGACACGCCCGAGCAGGCTGAGAGCCACGCCCACGACATCCTCGCGCTCGAGATAGGCGGCCACATGCCGCGCGGGGTGCTGGTGGACCCGAAGGCGGAGGTGGAGCAGGAGTACTACGCGGGCGTGGTCTGGGACGGGACCAGGAAGCAGCCGGTGATGATCTTCTCGCCGGTGGGCGGCATCGACATCGAGCAGGTGGCGGAGGAGCAGCCCGACAAGGTGGGGCGCAGGCACTTCTCGAACATCCTGCCGTTCAGCGAGTTCGAGGCCAAGGAGGCGATCGCGTCCACGGGCGTGACAGGCTCGGCGCTCAACCGGCTGGTGCCGATCGTGACGCGCCTGGCGAGGCTGTTCGTGGAGAACGACATGGTCCTGGCGGAGATCAACCCGCTGGGGCGCCTGGCGGACGGCTCGTTCGTGGCACTCGACGCGCACATGGACATGGAGAACGAGGCGCGCGGGCGCCACCGGGCGCTGCTGGCGGAGCTGGGCGTGGGCGAGGAGGAGACGCGCCAGGCGCGCGAGGCGACGCCCTTCGAGCTGGCGGGCGAGGAGGTGGACGCGCAGGACCACCGCGGCGTGGCGGGCAACGTGACGGAGTTCGACGGCAATCTCGGGCTGGTGATCGGCGCCGGCGGCGGCTCGCTGACGCTGTTCGACGCGGTGCGTGCGCACGGCGGCAAACCGGCCAACTACTGCGAGATCGGCGGCAACCCGTCGGTGGCGAAGGCGTGCGGGCTGGCGAAGCTGGTGCTGGGCAAGCCGGGCGTGGACAAGATCGCGGTGATGATGTCGATCGTGTCGAACACGCGCGTGGACATCGTGGCGCGCGGCGTCATCAAAGCGTGCCTGGAGCTCGGCCACGACCCGGCGCAGAAGATCGCCATCTTCCGCATCCCAGGCGCGTGGGAGGAGGAGGGCTTCAAGATCCTCGAGCGCTATGGCGTTGACTACGCCGACCGCAGCGTGTCGCTCAACGAGGCCGCGCGGCGCGCTGTCGAGAAGATAGAAGGGGCCGCGGCCTGATGTCGATCCTGATCGACGCCGACACGACGTTCATCGTGCAGGGCATCACCGGCCGCGAGGCCGTCAACCTGACCCGCGAGTGCCTGGACTACGGCGCGGGCGCGAAGGTCGTCGGCGGGGTCACGCCCGGGCGCTTCGGCCGCGAGGTGCACGGCGTGCCGGTGTTCGACACCGTCGCCCAGGCCGTCGCCCACCACGGCGCGCCGATCTATGGCTCGGTCGTGACGGTCCCCCCCGCGTTCACCAAGGACGCGGTGTTCGAGGCGATCGAGAACGGCGTGGAGCTGGTGGTGATCGTGACCGAGCGCATCCCCCGCCGCGACGTCGCGCAGATGGTCGAGCTGGCGAGCCTTCGCGGCGCGCGCATCATCGGCCCCAACTGCCTGGGCATCATCGTGCCGGACGTGATCAAGATGGGCGGCATCGGCGGCCCCGCGAAGAACGCCGCGCAGGCTTACAAACCCGGTCCGATCGGCGTGATCTCGCGCTCGGGCGGCATGACCACGGAGATGAGCTCGACGCTCAGCGCCGCCGGCCTCGGCCAGTCGACCGCCGTGTCGATCGGCGGCGACGCGATCATCGGCTCGAGCTACGCGGAGCTGATGCCGCTGTTCGAGGCCGACGAGCAGACGCAGGGGATCGTCATCTACACCGAGCCGGGCGGCCGCATGGAGGCCGAGCTCGCGCGCTGGGTCACCGACAACGACTCTCGCCTGCCGATCGTGGCGTTCATGGCGGGGCGCTTCATGGACGAGATGCCCGGCATGAGCTTCGGCCACGCCGGCACGATCGTGGAAGGCAAGGAGGACACCGCCTCGGAGAAGATCGCGCGCCTGGCGCAGGCGGGCATCGCGGTGGCGGAGCGCATCGAGGATATCCCAGGGATGATCCGCGCGAAGATCGCCGAGCGGAGCGCCGCCTGATGCGGGCGGACGGGATCTTCATAGCGGTCGAGGTCGAGGACGCCGCGGCCTCCGACGCGGCGATCGCGGCGAAGCTGGCCGAGGTCTGCCCGGTGGACATCTTCGCGGACGCCGGCGGGCGCGTGGAGATCGTCGAGAAGAACCTCGACGAGTGCGTGCTGTGCCGCCTGTGCCTCGACGCCACCGAATCGGATCCCACCCATCCGGCTCCCGTGCGCGTGCTGAGGCTGTACGAGGACGGCGCCGCGCTGTAGGCCGCGCGGTGCACTAGTCTTGAGGGGGAGCCGGTGAACGAAAACTTCTCCCTGATCGTGATGTGCATCTGCCTGCTGGCCTCGCTGGCGTTCCTGGCCGAGCAGCTCACGTCCTACCATTAGGCCCTCGCCGCCGGCACCGCTGGACCCTCGCCCGCCGGCGCGTCGGCCGATCGGCGCGGCGCGCGAGCGCCCGGCTAGGCGTGGCGGCGCGCCTTCGGCGTGCGGTCCCGCTCCTGCTGGCGCTCGACGACGTTGACGAGCAGCTTGACGATCTGCTCGGGGCCGGAGGCCTTGGCCTGCCCGTAGGTGAACGCCTCGACCCAGTCGGCGATCTTGGCTTCGCGCGCCATCACGTTGAAGAACTCGCGGCGCATGTCAACGCGCACGCGTGCGTCCGCGGCGGGCCCGCGCGTGACTTTCACGCCGGGCATCTCCAGGCGAAACTGCTGCGTGTCGCCGCGCCCGCGCAGTTCGATGCCGACGACGAGCTTGATCGGCTCGAGCGCCGGGACTTCGCCTATGAACCTGCGGATCGCAAGCTCGATCAGGGACTTGGCGTCATCGGCCACGTGGCTCTCCCCTCTCCTCTCGGGCCGCGGTCGGACCCGTCGCTGGCTCAGATCTTATGGCGCTGCAACAGCTTGCGCCCGATCACCATGCGCTGTATCTCGGAGGTGCCCTCGCCGATCAGCAGCAGCGGCGCGTCCCGATACAGGCGCTCGATCTCGTACTCCTTGGAGTAGCCGTAGCCGCCGTGGATGCGGAAGGATTCCTCGACGCAGAAGCGGCCGGCCTCGGAGGCGAACAGCTTGGCCATCCCCGCCTCCAGGTCCGAGCGCTCGCCCGCGTCCTTCAGGCGCGCTGCGCGCAGCGTGAGCAGGCGCGCAGCCTCGACCTGCGTGGCCATGTCGGCGAGCTTGAACTGGATCGCCTGGTGCTCTGCGATGGGCCTGCCGAAGGTCTTTCGCTCCTGCGAGTAGCGCAGCGCGAGCTCGAGCGCGCGCTGGGCGATGCCCACGCCGCGCGCCGCCACGTTCACGCGACCGACCTCCAGCGCGTCCATCATTTGCGCGAAGCCCCTGTTCAGCCCCTCCGCCTCGCCGCCGAGCACGTTCTCGGCCGGGCAGCGGTAGCCGTCGAACACCAGCTCGGTGGACTCGACGCCCTTGTAGCCGAGCTTCTTGATCTTGTCCGGCACTTTCAGCCCGGCGTGCTCTCCGGTGTTCTCTTTGGCGCCCGGCTCCTTCTCGGCGATGAAGCAGGTGAAGCCCTTGTGGCGCGGCTCGGCGTCGGGGTCGGTCTTGACCAGCACGAACACCAGCGAGGACAGCAGGCCGTTGGTGACCCACATCTTCTGGCCGTTGATCTCGTACGTCCCGTCGTCGAGCTTCTTGGCGGACGTTTTGATCGCCTGCACGTCGGAGCCGAGCTCGGGCTCGGACAGCGAGAAGGCCGCGCGTATCTCGCCCGTGGCCATGCGCGGCAGGTACTTCTGCCTCTGCTCCTCGGTGCCGAACTTCATCAGCAGGTAGGAGCCGATGAAGTGGGTGTTGATGACGCCCGAGATCGAGATCCAGCCGCGCGAGAGCTCCTCCACGATCATCGCGTAGGTCGTCAGGTCGAGCCCCATGCCGCCGTACTCCTCGGGAATCGTCACGCCGAACAGCCCCAGCTCCTTCATCTGCTCGACGATCGGCTCCGGGAAGACGTCCTCGTGGTCGAAGTGCTCGGCGTTGGGCAGGATCTGCTCGTCGGCGAACTGGTGGACCATCTCGGTGATCGCCCTCTGCTCGTCGGTCTTGTCGGTGTGCTGGGAGGCGGCTACGGCCATGTCTGTTCTGCGCTCCGGATCGGATTTGTGCGAACGGTAACTAGCTTTCCTGATGTGTTTTCGCTCAAACGGGGAGGATACCGACCGTCAATGGGCCCGTAGCGGCAGCGGACGGCTGTTCGCCTCGCGTGAGCGAGAATGACCGCCTGTGAACTTCGCGCGCGAGATCGTGGACGCCACGCCCGCAGAGCGGCTTGCGATGGTCGAGCTGGCGCGCGAGGGCTCGCGCCGCGAGTGGAGCTTCGGCGAGGTGAGCGAGCGCTCGGCGCGCCTGGCGGGCGCGCTGCGCAGGCGCGGGGTGCGCCGCGGCGACGTGGTGATGACGCTGATCGGCAACCGCCCCGAGTGGGTGCTGGGCATGGTGGCGTGCTTTCGCATCGGCGCGGTGGCGCTGCCCTGCACCGAGCAGTTGCGCGCCAAAGACCTGCGCCTGCGCATCGAGGTGGCCCGGCCGGCGCTGATCCTCGCCGACGAGCGCAACCGCGAGCAGCTGGCCGCGGCGGCGCCAGCGTGCCCGGTCGCGTACGTGCCCGACGAGGCCCTGTTCGCCGGCGAGCCCGCTCCGGCGCTCGAGCTGGAGGAGCGCGACCCGTGCCTGATCACGTTCACCAGCGGCACCGCGGGGGAGCCGAAGGCGGTGGTGCACGCGCAGCGCTACCTGCTCGGCCAGCGCGTGCAGGCGCAGCACTGGCTGGGCGCGCGGGCGGGCGAGCTGGTGTGGTGCACCGCCGCCAGCGGCTGGTCGAAGTCCGCGCGCAACGTGTTCATCGCGCCGTGGCTGTCGGGGGCGGCGGCGCTGCTCCACGACGCGCGCTTCGACCCGCACGAGCGGCTGGAGCTGCTGGAGCGCGAGCGCGTGAACGTGCTGTGCATGGCCCCCACCGAGTACCGCGTGATCGCAAAGCGCGCCACGCTCGGGCGGCTGCCGCGCCTGCGCGGCATGGTCGCCGCCGGGGAGGCGCTGAACCCGGAGGTGCTGCGCGCGTGGCGGGAGGCGACCGGGCTCGAGATCCGCGACGGCTACGGACAGACGGAGACGGGACAGACGACGGGGACGCCGCTCGACGCTCCGGCGCGCCCCGGCTCGATGGGCAGGGCGCTGCCGGGCGTGCTGCTGAGCGTGCAGGACGGCGAGCTGACGATCGCGCCGGCGAGCGTTCCCACGTTCTTCCTGGGCTACCTCGGCGAGCACGTGCGCCGCGGCGCATCGTCCCCGGAGGGGGACGGCGGCGCCTGGCTGATCGAGGACCGCGCGCGCGGCGAGCCGTGGCGCACCGGCGATCGCGTGGTCCAGGATGAGGACGGCTGGCTGTACTTCGAGGGCCGCGCCGACGACGTGATCGTCTCGGCGGGCTACCGCATCGGCCCGTTCGAGGTCGAGTCGGCGCTCGTCTCCCACCCCGCCGTCGCCGAGGCCGCCGCGGTGGCGGCGCCCGACGACGAGCGCGGCGAGGTGGTGCGCGCGGTGGTGGTGCTGCGCGGAGACGGCTACGCCCCCTCCCCGGAGCTCGCGCGCGAGCTGCAGGAGCACGTCAAGCGCGAGACCGCGCCCTACAAGTACCCGCGCATCGTGGAGTTCGCGCAGGAGCTGCCGAAGACCGCCAGCGGCAAGGTCAAGCGGGCGCAGCTGCGGGGCGACTGACGCCCGGCTCGACCTCCTGCGGCTCGCCCGATCCGGGGGTGCGCAGGAGCAGCAGCGCTGCCATGATCCCCGCCGCCACCAGCACGGCCCCCACCACGTAGGCGAGGTGGTAGCCGCCCGTGAGCGCGCTCACCAGCGAGTGCCCGCTGCGGCTGAGCGCCTTGGTGTGGTCGGTGGCGATCGTGCCGAGCGTCGCCAGCCCGATCGCGCCGAACAGCTGCACGGACACGTTGATGATCCCCGACGCCAGGCCGGCGTCGCGCTCGGGCGCCTCGGACATGCCCATCGTCAACAGCGGCAGGAACGAGGCTCCCGCGCCGAGCCCGAGCACGAGGAACGCCAGGAACAGGCCCGGGAAGTAGCTCGCGTGCACGCCGGCGCCCGCCAGCAGCACGAGGCCGGCGATGATCCCGGTGAGGCCCGCGGCCAGCGTGGCGACCTCGCCGAAGCGCTCGACCAGCCGCGCGGACACGCCCATCGACATCGTTGCAATGGCGATCGTCAGCGGCATGAACGCCAGGCCGGTGTCGATCGCGTCGTAGCCGAGCACCCGCTCGAGGTACAGCGCGCCGAGGAAGAACGCCGAGAACATGCCGGTGACGAGCAGGCCGCGCACGAGGCTCGAGCCCATCAGCGTGCGCAGGCGCAGGACGCGCAGCGGCATGATCGGGTTCGCCAGGCGCGCCTCCAGCGCGAGGAAGCCGGCGAGCAGCGCCAGCGAGGCGCCGCCGACGCCGAGCGTGCGCGCCGACAGCAGCCCGTATTCGCTGGACTTGACGATCGCGAACGCGCCCAGCATGGTGGCCAGCGTGATCAGGATCGAGCCGAGCACGTCCACGCCGCCGTCGAGGCCGATGCCGCGGTTCTCGACGATCAGGATCGAGCCCAGCACGAACGCCAGCGCGCCGATCGGCACGTTGACGAAGAAGATCCAGTGCCAGTCCAGCGACTGCGTGAGCGCTCCGCCCGCGAGCAGCCCGATCGAGCCGCCGCCGGCGGACACGAACGCGTACATGCCCATCGCCTTCGCCTGCTCGGCGCGCTCGGGGAACTCCGTGACGATGATCGCCAGGATCACGCTCGAGGCGACGGCGCCGCCGACGCCCTGCACCAGGCGCGCGCCGATCAGCATCGCCTGGCTGCCGGCGAGGCCGCACACGATCGAGGCGGCCGTGAACAGCACGAGCCCCGCCAGGAACACGCGCTTGCGCCCCACCAGGTCGCCCATCCTGCCGGCGAGCAGCAGCAGGCCGCCGAACGTGATCAGGTAGCCGTTCATGACCCACGTCAGGTTGCCCTGGGTGAAGTGCAGGTCGCGCTGGATCGAGGGCAGCGCGACGTTCACGATCGTCGCGTCCAGCACCATCATCAGCTGCCCGAGGCACAGCACCGCGAGCGCGATCCAGCGCCGGCGCTCCGAGGCCTTGGTCTGCTCGGCGGGCCGGTCGTGGTTGCGGGTTCTTTCGAGGAGAGCGGTCATAACGGGGTTCCTCCATGTCGCGGAGGGAACACCATAACAGGTATCATCCATGTATCAAGGACGATCTATATAAAATTAACGATCGATGATAATGTGATGATTGATGCATCGATGAGGTATAGGCTCATGGACATGGGCGAGGACGCAGACCGCAGCCCCGGCTCGGCGGTGTTGCTGAGCCGCCTTGCCAAGCAGGTGTACAGGCGCACTGACGAGACGCTGCTGGGCATGCACCTGCGCCACCTGGTGGCGCTCAGCTACGTCAACGACCACGACGGCTGCCCCCAGCAGGACCTCGCGGACGCCTTCTGCATGGACGCCAACAACGTGGTGCTGCTGCTGAACGAGCTCGAGCAGCTCGGCTTCGCCACGCGCGAGCGCGATCCCAGCGACCGCAGGCGCCATCTAGTGCGGATCACGCCCCCGGGCCGCGGGGCCCTGAGCGGGGCCGAGCGGGCGCAGGTGGCGATCGAGGACGAGGTGCTCGCGGCGCTCGACGCGGACGAGCGCAGGACGCTGCGCGACCTGCTGAGGCGCGCGCTGCGCAGCGTCGAGCCCGACGACGGCGACGCCGCCTACAGCGCCACGACCGCGTCGATCTCCACCTGAGCGCCCCTGGGCAGCGCGGCGACGCCGACGGTGACGCGCGCGGGCGGCTCCTCGCCGGCGAAGAACGACGCGTACACATCGTTGACGGCGGCGAGCTCGGCCAGGTCGGTCATGTACACGGTCAGGCGAACGGCGCGGCGCAGCTCGGCGCCGCCCGCCTGGCAGACCGCCTGCAGGCTCTCCAGGCAGCGACGCGCCTGCTCGGCGGCCGTCGCTCCTACGATCTCGCCGGTGTGCGGATCGAGCGGGATCTGCCCCGAGCAGAACAGCAGCCCGCCGACGCGCACCGCGTGGCTGTATGGGCCGACGGCGGGCGGCGCCCCGGGTGCGTGAACGGTCGCGCGCTCGCCCGCCATCGCACAGACACTATCCGCAAGGGCGCGCCGCCGGGAGCGGGCTGGCGCCAGCGCTGGCATGACGCCGCCCAAGCCAATAGATTCCGATGGATGCGATCCCGCACACGCGCGCTGGCGGCGGCGCTACTGGCGGCGTGCGCGTGGGCGTGCGCGCCCTCGGGCCTGCGCGCGCCCGTGGCCGCGGACGCGCAGATTGCGTTCGCGCCCTGCGCCGACAGCAACCAGTTCGCGTGCGGCCACCTGACCGTGCCGCTGGACCCCTCCGGCGCCACGCCCGGCACCGTCACGCTGGCGATCCGCCGCCATCGCGCGCCGGTGGGCGAAGCGCGCAGCGCGATCATCGCGCTCGCGGGCGGCCCCGGCCAACCGGCGCTGCCGTTCGCGGAAGACTTCACGGAACTGCTCGGGCCGATCGCCGCCACGCGCGACCTGATCGTGTTCGACCAGCGCGGGATCGGCCTGTCGGACCCGCTCTCCTGCCACGCCTTCGAACACCCCGGCCTGTACAGCTCGTTCGGCAAGCTGATCGAAGCGTGCGGCAGCCAGATGGGGGCGGCCCGCAGCTTCTACACGACCGCGAACACCGTCGCCGACATCGAGGCCATCCGCCGGGCCGGAGGCTACGAAAAGCTCGTCCTGTACGGCACCAGCTACGGCACCAAGGTGGCGGAGGAGTACGCCCAGACCTA
>Ga0335078_10018311_pt1 | contig 10412 bp, 8 predicted proteins | sample Lox_Sample_32_FD_206711 | JGI IMG/M metagenome (GOLD analysis project Ga0335078, IMG submission 206711) | Soil microbial communities from Loxahatchee National Wildlife Refuge, Florida, United States - Lox_Sample_3.2 | ecosystem: Environmental > Terrestrial > Soil > Wetlands | place: USA: Florida...
GACGGCACGCCGGCGGTCGAGGCCATCCGCCAGCAACTGGCCAGCGAGGGATTGCCGGCCACCGTCATCAACCTCCACGACGCCGCCCGGCCCGTGATCACCCGGGCGTTCCTGGCCCGCGCCCTGCCGGACGGGGCCAAGGGCGGCAACTTCGACGGCGTCGTGCTGCCGAGCGCCGCCCCGCCCGGCCTGTCCGGGGCCGAGCAGGCCAGCCTGGCCTGGTACGAGCGCCGGTTCAACGTGCGCCAGGTGGACGCCTACTCGCCGCCGGGCCCGGACACGGGCATGGTCTCGCCGCCCGTCTACAGCGGGCTCCTGTCCGGCTCGACGTTCGTGACCCGGGCCGGCGCCGGCGCCGGGTTCGGCTATCTCAACCAGTCCTTCCCGTTCAGCGGGGGCCCGGCCGGGCCCGCGCTGTTCGGCTACCTGGCCCAGCCGCAGCCGGGCGGCGGCGCCACGCCGCTGCTGACGGCGGCGATCCCGCACTCGCCCGCCCGGGCCACGCTGATCTGGCAGTACGACCACAACGGGCGCCAGCAACTCGCCATCGGCTTCGGCTACGCCTACTTCCAGGCGCAGTTCCGCTACCTCGGCCACGGCATCATCACCTGGCTGACCCGCGGCGTGAACCTGGGTGACTGGCGCAACTACCTCGACATCGCGTTCGACGACATGTTCCTCGCCGACGCGCAGTGGAGCATACCCGGGCACTGCACGCCGACGATCAACTGCCCGAAGAGCGTCACGGTCACGCCGGCCATCCGGATGCAGCCCGCCGACGTGACCTACGCGGTGCAGTGGGAGCAACAGCACCACTTCACGATCGAGTTCCTGTTCAACGGCGGGGCGTCGGCCCGGTTCGCGGCGCACGGGACCGACAAGCTGCTGGTGGCCACCCGGCCCGTGGCCAAGGACTTCTACTGGGTCAACCACACCTGGACCCACGCCTACCTCGGCTGCGTGCAGGACTACAGCGCCAACGGGACGTGGAAGTGCGCCACCTCCGGCGGGCAGCTGGAATGGGCCGGCACCTCCAGCCTCATCAACAGCCAGATCGAGAAGAACTTCGCCTGGGCCAGGAAGAACGGGATCCCGGCCGAGGCGGGGGTCGTGGCGACCGGCGAGTACTCGGGCCTGAAGCTGCTGCCCGAGCAGCCGGTGGACAATCCAAACCTGGTCCAGGCGATGAGCCAGGATCACCTCCACTGGATCGCCCTGGACGCCTCGCGCGAGCCCGGCATGCGCCCGGTCGGGGTCGCGCTCGGCGTGCCCAGGCACCCGATCGACATCGGCGAGGACGCCCAGACCGTGGCCGAGGAGGTCAGCGAGTTCAACTGGTTCAACGACCCCAAGTCCGACGGCGGCAGCGGCATCTGCCAGGGCAGCAAGGTCACGCGCTGCCTGAAGCCGCTGAACCCGGCGACCGGCTTCACCTCCTTCATCGTCCCGGGCCAGGTCCAGATCGTGTTCAACGCGCTGATCAACAACGATCCGCGGCCGTTCTTCATGCACCAGTCCAACCTGACCGGCGACCGCATCGCCTACCCGATCATGGACGACGTGCTGTCCGCCTACCGGGCCGTGTACGGGCCCAGCGCCCCGATCGACAACCTCCCGATGGACGAGGACGGCGTGGCCCTGCGCAACCAGCAGCTCTGGGCGCAGGCGCTCCAGGCGGGCACGGTCACCGCGTGGGTGGACGGCGACACGGTCACGATCTCCGGGCCGCCGGGCACCCCGGTGCCGGTCACGGTCCCGGCCGGCACCAAGGTCGGGTCGGCGGCCGGGCCGTCCTACGGCTTCTCGTACGCGGGCGAGCAGTCCGGCTTCACCAAGCTGGGCTCGCAGCCGCTCGAGCTCCTGCTCGCCTCCGCGCCCTACTGACCGGCCATCCGTCCCGGACATCCGTCACGCTCCGTCTCGCCCGGGCTGGTCGCCAGCCGGCCGGCGGTCCTCTGCTGTCGGCAGATTGCCTTGGCCGCCGCTCCGGCGGCCGGCGATCGTGGACACCGGAGCCGGGCACCCGCCCGGCCGGGAAGGCGGGGACATCATGCTGACGGCCGTGGCCGAAACCGCGCCGGCCTCCGGGACGCTCGACGAGCAGCTGGCCACCCGGCTCCTCTATCAGCGCATCATCGTGCTCGGCGCCGAGGTCGACGACAAGATCGCTAACCGGCTCTGCGCCCAGCTGCTGCTGCTGTCGGCCGAGGACCCGCGCGGCGACATCAGCCTCTACATCAACTCGCCGGGCGGCTCGGTCACCGCCGGGCTGGCGATCTACGACACGATGCAGCTGATCCCCAACGACGTCCGGACGCTGGCCATGGGCCTGGCCGGGAGCATGGGCCAGTTCCTGCTGTGCGCCGGCACCGCGGGCAAGCGGTTCAGCCTGCCGCACGCCCAGGTGCTGATGCACCAGGGCTCGGCCGGGTTCGGCGGCACCGCGGCCGACGTCGAGATCTACGCCGAGCAGCTCGAGCGGACCGGGGCCATCATGACCAGGCTGATCGCCAGGCACACCGGGCAGCCGGAGGAGAAGGTCGCCGGGGACAGCGAGCGGGACCGCTGGTTCAGCGCCGAGGAGGCCCGCGACTACGGGATCATCGATCACATCGTGGAGCGGCTCGACGACGTGCGTCCCGTCGCGGCCCGGATGGCCGGGCTGTGATCATGAGCCAGTACACGATCCCCACCGTGGTGGAGAAGACGGCGGGCGGCGAGCGGGCCTACGACATCTACTCCCGGCTGCTGTCGGAACGGATAATCTTCCTCGGCACCGAGATCGACGACGGGGTCGCCAACGTGGTGATGGCCCAGCTCCTGCACCTCGAGTCGGCCAGCCCCGACCTGGAGATCATGCTGTACATCAACTCGCCGGGCGGCACCTACAGCGCGCTGACCGCGATCTACGACACGATGCAGTTCGTCCAGCCCGACGTGGCCACGTTCTGCGTCGGGCAGGCCTCGTCGGCGGCGGCCGTGCTGCTCGCGGCCGGGGCGCCCGGCCGGCGGTCGGTCCTGCGGCACGCGAAGGTGCTGCTGCACCAGCCCTCGAGCCAGGCCCGGGGGACCCTTCCCGACCTGGCCATCCAGGCCAAGGAGGTGGCCCGGGTCCGGGCCGAGATGGACGAGATCCTCAGCAGGCACACCGGCCACCCCGCCGCCAAGATCAGGAAAGACACTGACCGGAACCTGACCCTGAATGCCCGCGAGGCCGTGGCCTACGGCCTCGCGGACCAGGTCATCACCAGCCGCCGGGAACCGGCCCCGGCCGAGCTGGCCAGCGCAAGCTGATCACGCGGCCAGCAGGCACCGGCCGTCGGCCGGACCCGGCCGGGACGGCGCGGCCGCGGGCCCGCCGGCGGAGCCCAGGCGGATCACGCGGGCGGCCCCGGCGGGGCCGCCGTCACCGGCGAGCGCGCGGGCCCGGCGGTCGCGCAGGACGGCCAGGTCCCGCCACGCCTGCGCCAGCAGGTCGGACAGGTCAATCCGCAGCGCCTCGCAGATGGCGGCCAGGACCTCGGACGAGGCCTCCTTGCGGCCGCGCTCCACCTCGGACAGGTACGGCATCGAGACCCGGGCGGCGCGGGCCACGTCGGCCAGGGTCCGGCCCTGCTCGCGCCGGGTGCGGCGGAGCACGTGGCCGAGCGTGGCCCGCAACAGCGGCCGGGCGTGCCGGTCCCGCCCGCCCGGGCCGATCACGGTCGGATCCACCGTCGCCATCCTCCCTTACGGCCCGGGGTCTTCGGCTCATCTCACCGTATGCGCGGCGCCCCGGCCCGGACGAGCGCGTTCGCCGCGAGCGCAAGCCGCGGACGTTCGGGGCGGACCGCGGGACCTTCGGCCGTGGCGCACGGCGCCGGACCGGGGTCAACTGGAACCCATGTTCACCGCATCGACGTCGGCCGCGGGCCCGGATCTTCTCCGGCAGCCGCTGCTCAACAAGGACTCGGCCTTCACCGGGCCGGAGCGTGACGCCCTCGGCCTGCGCGGCCTGCTGCCCTGGCGGACCGCCACGATCGAGCAGCAGGTCGCGCTGGAACTCGAGCATTTGCGGTCCAAAGCCACCGACCTGGAGAAGCACATCGGGCTGGCCGCGCTGCATGACCGCAACGAGACGCTGTTCTACCGGCTGCTCGTGGACCACATCGAGGAACTGGCCCCGATCGTGTACACGCCCACGGTGGGCGAGGCGTGCCGCCGGTTCAGCCACATCCTGCGCCGTCCCCGGGGCCTGTGGATCACGCCCGACGATGCGGGGCGCATCCCCGAACTGCTGCGCAACACCGGCCTGGCCGACATCAGGCTGATCGTCGCCACCGACAACGAGCGGATCCTCGGCCTGGGCGACCAGGGGGCGGGCGGCATGGGCATCCCGGTCGGCAAGCTCGCCCTGTATTCCGCCGGGGCCGGCGTCAACCCGGGCCTGACCCTTCCGGTGTCGCTGGACTGCGGCACCGACAACCCGGACCTGCTCGGTGACCCGCTGTACCTCGGCTATCCCGGGCCACGGCTGCGCGGGCCGGCCTACGACGACTTCATCGAGGCGTTCGTCACGGCGGTCCTCGGCGTCTACCCGGACGTCGTGCTGCAGTGGGAGGACTTCAAGCAGCACAACGCGATCCGGCTGCTGGACCGCTACCGGCACCGCATCGCGTGTTTCAACGACGACATCCAGGGCACGGCCGCGGTCGTCGTGGCCGGGATCCTCGCCGCCCTGCGCCACCGCGGCGAGCCGATGGCCCGGCAGCGGGCGGTGTTCGTCGGGGCGGGTGCCGCCGGCATCGGCATCGCCCGGCTGATCGAGACCATCATGCGGGCCGAGGGCGCGGCCGAGGAGGAGATCCGCCGGGCCGTGGTGCTGCTCGATTCCCGCGGCCTGGTCTTCGAGGGGCGCGACCACCTGGACGACGACAAGCGCCCGTTCGCGCTGCCCGCCGGGGAGCTCGCGCGGCTCGGCTTCGCGCCCGCTGCCCGGTACGAGCTGGAGACCGTGGTCCGGCAGGTGGCCCCGACCATCCTGATCGGCACCAGCGGGATCGCGGGCGCCTTCACCGAGGCCGCCATCCGGGAGATGGCCGCGCGGACTCCGGTGCCCGTCGTGCTGCCGCTGTCCAACCCGACGGTCAAATCGGACGCGACCCCGGCCGACGTGCTGCGGTGGACCGGGGGACGGGCGCTCGTCGCCACCGGCAGCCCGTTCGGCCCGGTCCGGGCCGGCGGCGCCGAGCACGTGATCGGGCAGGCCAACAACGTCTTCATCTTCCCCGGCGTCGGGCTGGCCGCGATCGTGTCCCGGGCCCGGGAGATCACCGACCGGATGTTCCTGGTCGCGGCCACCACCCTGGCGGGCCTGGTCACTCCGGAGCGGCTCGCCCAGGGAGCCCTCTACCCGCCGATCGCCGACCTGCGGGGGATATGCCAGGCCATCGCGGTCGCCGTGACCCGCGAGGCGTGCGCCAGCGGGGCGGGGCGGCTGCCGGACGGGCAGGACCCCGAGGCGGCCGTGGCCGCGGCGATGTGGGCGCCCCGCTACCCGGACGTCCTCGCCAGCGGCTGAATCCGGGCGTCCTTCGAGCCGCTGGCGCCCGTCATGACGCCGCCATCCGGTTACCGGCGCCGCGATACCCGGCGCGCGGTACGCCGCCCGGTCCGGCGCGCTACCCTGCGGGATCCGAACATCTCCTGCCTCCCTTCGTAGTTGTGCCCTGGCTCGGGGTCAGCCCGCCGCCTGGCTCGTCTCCAGCTCGTGGAGTTCCCTGGCCTCCTCGGCGGTCATCAGCCCGATCCCGACCAGGTCCAGCGGGCTGATGAACCCGTCGCTGATCCGGAATCCGCCGGCCCGGGCGATGGCGTCCCGCAGCGGCACCGCCCAGTGGTGCTCGAGCAGGATGAGCGCGGCCGCGGAGTCGTTCGGGATGTCCTCGAGCACATCCCACTCCTCGGCCCCGCCGAACACCTCGACGCCTTCCTCCTCGGCCATCTGCGCCCCGGCCGCCGCGCCGACGGCCATCCCTTCCTCGCCGTCGATGCCCAGCCCGATCAGCGCCCCGATCTTGGTGCCGAGTTCTACGGCCTCCGCCTCGGTCAGGTTGCTCAGGTGCTCGACCTCCAGCTCGCCGTCCGCGTCCTTGTAGACGGCCAGGGAGTCGATCACGCGCACCGTCTCGCTCGCGTGCAGCCGCTCCAGCTCGGCGATCACCTCGCCGTGGAAGTCCGGGTGACTGAACCCCAGGACAAGAAGTTGCACCGGCCCGATTGCCATCTCGTTTTCCTCCATCCGCTCACGCTCGTTCCGGCTCGCCGTGTCCTGCCCGGGGCCGGCCCGGTTCGGTGTTATCCGCGCCCAGCATCGGGCCAGCCCGGCCCGGGCGCATCACCCGTGCCGGGTGCCCCCGGGCCGCCGCGCAGCCGGCGGATCTCGACCACCTCCGCGCCCAGCAACTCGAGCCGGCCGAGGAGGTCGCTCAGCGCTGCCTGGTCCGACAGCGGGCCGTGCAGCACGGTCTCCACCGGCTCCACCGAGGCCATCAGGAATTCGAAGTCGGCCAGGGCCTCGGCCGGCGGGATGCCCGTTACCCGGATCTCGTAGTTCATCGATGTCATGACCATCACCCCGGACGCTGAAAGGGGATACCTGGCCTTCCACCATGCCGCCGCTCGCGCGCCAGCGGTCCACTCGCGCCGGGTGATATGCCGGCTACCCGGGGCCGGCCGTTTACCCGGGGCGGCGAGCGGTCCCGGATCTCACCCGGGTGAGATAGCGGCTCGCACCTGGACAAGATCTCCCGGACAAGGCAGAAAAGGAAGGTAAGCCACCTGAGTCGTAGCGATGCCGGCGTTCCCCATGGTCGCGTTCGGGTGGCTGCGACGTGACGGCTGGCCGGGACCTGCTCGGCAGGTCCCGGCCACGGGTTAAGGGGAACGCGCATATGCTCGCCACGGTCGAAGCCGATGAGTCTGTCCTGACCTCCAAGATCACGGTGCCGGCGCTGCCGGCCTGGATGGTCTCGCGTCAGCGGATCGGGACGCTGATCGCGCACGCGGCGCGCGGCCCGCTCACGGCGGTGACCGGGCCGCCGGGCGCGGGAAAAACGATGGCGCTCGCGTCGTGGGCGGACGCGCCGCAGCCGGGGCCGGTCGCCTGGGTCACCCTCGACCGTTTCGACAACCGGCCCGGGGCCTTCTGGCCCTACGTGGCCGAGGCCCTGCGGCGTGCGGGTGTCGCCCTGCCCGCCGGGCTGCCGGCCGCGGCCGCGGGTGCTCCCGAGGAGTTCCTGCGCCAGTTCGCGCTGGCGCTGGCCGGCCTGGACCCGCCGGCGGCGCTGGTCCTGGACGACTTCCACCTGATCTCAGACGCGCGCCTGCTGGAGGGGCTCGACTACCTGCTCAGGAACGCGCGCAGCGGCCTGCACCTGCTGGTCGCCTCGCGCATGGATCCCATGCTGCCCCTGCACCGCTACCGGCTGGCCGGGGAGGTGACCGAGATCCGGGCCCGGGACCTGGCCTTCAGCGTGCCCGAAGCCGGGCTGCTCCTGGCCCAGCACGGCGTCACCCTGCCCGCCGAGTCGCTCACGACGCTGACCCGCCGCAACGAGGGCTGGGCCGCGGGCCTGCGCATGGCGGCCATGTCCATGGCCGGGCATCCCGATCCCGGGCAGTTCGTCAAGGAACTCGACGCCGAGGACGGCCCCATCGCCGGCTACCTCGTGGACGAGGTGCTGAACAGCCAGCCCGCCGATGTCCGCGACCTGCTGCTGCGAACCAGCATCCTCGACCGGGTCAGCGTCGAACTGGCCGGCGAACTGACCGGCGAGGCAGAGAGCGGCGGGGTCATCCCCGCGCTGGCCCAGGCGAACGCGTTCGTCCAGCCGGTCGGAAACGGCTGGTACCGCTACCACTCGCTGTTCGCCGACATCCTGCGGCTGAAACTGCGGCATGAATCACCCCGGCTGGTCGGGCAGCTTCGCGGCCGCGCCGCGCGGTGGCTGTGGCGCAACGGCACGCTGCGCGAGGCGGTCACCCAGGCCGCCGCGGCCGGAGACTGGCCGCTGGCCACCCGGATGGCCGTCGAGGACCTGGCCGTCGGCGTCCTGCTCAGCCCGCTGACCGGTCAGGAACTCGCCGAGGCCTTCCGGCCGATGCCCGCCGACCCGGCCGCCCCTGAACCGCCGGACCTGATCGTCGCCGCCGCGCTGGCGCTGCGCCAGGACCGGGAGGACACCGGCGCCGCCCGCCTGGCCCGCGCCGAGCGCCTGCTCGGGCGGCTGCCCGCCGACGCCGAGCTCCCGTCCCGCCTGGCCGCGGCGATGCTGCGGCTGACCCTGGCCCGGCGCGGCGGGGATCTCGCCGCCGCCACCGCCGCGGCGGAGCAGGCGGGCAGCGTGCTCGGCCGGATGCCGGAGGACATGCTGCGCCGGCATCCCGAGGTGCGCCTGCTGGACCTGGCCAACCGCGGCTCGGTCGAGATGTGGGCCGGGCGGCTCGATGACGCGGCGGCCACGCTGAGCGTATGCGCCGCCGACGCCTGCGGTTCCTGTGACGGCATCGGGCGGCGGGCCCTGGTGGAGGCGGTCCGGGGCCGGCTCGCCTCGGCCGGCCGCCTCGGGGCCGCGGCGTGCGTGCCGCCGGACGCCGGCCGCGCCTGGCACCCCAGCGCGGCGGCCGAGGTGGCGCTGGCCTGGGTGAGCGTGGAACACAACCGGCTCGCCGACGCGGCCAGCCGGCTGTCGCGGGCCGAGGATGCCCTGCGCCTGCAGCCGGACCGGCTGGTCGGCGCGATCGCCTGCCTGGTGGCGGCCCGGCTCAGACTGGCCCGGGGCGGGGCCGGGGCGGCCATGGAGATGATCGCCCGGGCCCGCCGCGGCTGGTCGCCACCGCCCTGGCTGGACCAGCGGCTGGCGCTGGCCGCCTCGCATGCGCGCGCCGGCCGCGGGGCGGCCCGTCAGCACGGCCCGGAGCGGGACGAGCCGCTGATCGTGGAGACGCTCAGCGGCCGCGAGCTCGAGGTGCTCGGCTACGTCGCGCGGATGCTGAGCACGGCCGAGATCGCCGAGCAGATGTACCTGTCGGTGAACACCGTCAAGTCGCACCTCAAGAGCATCTTCCGCAAGCTGGGGGTGAGTCACCGCCGCGACGCCGTCCGCCGCGCCCGGCAGCTGGCGCTGATCTGAACTACCCGTCCGGCGGCCGGTCCAGCAGCGGCCGCACCAGCCGCCCGGCCTGGCCCAGCAGCCAGGGCCCGCGAGGAACCCGGGCCACGTCCGGCGTGCAGTGCACGAACGCGTAGCCGAGCCGGCCCGCCAGCAGCCCGTCGGTGAGCGGCTGGTCCCCGATCACCACGCCCGGGGCGGGAAAGCCCTGGTAGGGCGCGAGGCGGAAGGGCTTGCCCGCCGAGGTGAGGTATTCCACCCGGACGCCGGGGCAGGCCAGGCTCGCCGACGGATGCCGCGCGGAGTTGGTCGCGAAGCACACCACGGCCACCCCGGGGACGGCGCCGGCCTGGGCCAGCGCCTGCCGCACGCCCTGGTCGAGCGCCTGCTGACCGCTGTCCCAGTAGGCCACCACCGGCTCCACGTCCAGGACGAGCGTCTTCGCCCCGCGCTGCGCCGCGCGGCGCAACGCCTCGGCCAGCGTCGTGACGCGCACGTACCCGTTCCTCACACCGTCACTTCAGCACACGCTGCGTGCCCGCCGTCGGCGGGGTGACGACGCCACGCCGGCTCACCCGCCCCGGGTGTGGTTTTCCGGACCAAGAGCCCGCGACGGCGGGACCTTGGTCCCTAGGAGGTCCTCCCGGCCCCGGAGATGCTAAGGAATACCTGCGAGACGAGCGAGGGAGCCAGAGCCGGGGGGGAACGCAGCCGGGCGTGAAAACCCGGATGAGTCCCGGTGCACGGCGACCGCAAGGCTCCGGCCGGGTGGTAAGGACGGCCGGGGGCGCTCGCCTCGCAGGTTACTCATGCCGCCAGGCCGGCGGCTTACCTGATCGCGGCCAGCGCCTGGCCGACGGAGCCCGCGCCGTGGTCGATCTGGTAGTTGAGGTTGACCGCGGCGCTGATCAGCGACAGGTGGCTGAACGCCTGCGGGAAGTTGCCCAGCTGCTCGCCGGTGGAGCTGATCTCCTCGGAGTACAGGCCGAGGTGGTTGGCGTAGGTGTGCATCTTCTCGAACGTCAGCCGGGCGTCGTCGAGCCGCCCGGCCCGGGCCAGCGCGTCGACGTACCAGAACGTGCACAAGGAGAACGTGCCCTCGTCGCCGGCCAGGCCGTCGGGGGAGGCGCTGGGGTTGTAGCGGTAGACCAGGCTGTCGGAGACCAGCTCGCGGTCCATCGCCTTCAGGGTGGACAGCCACATCGGGTCGCGGGGCGCGATGAATCCCATCAGCGGCATCAGCAGCAGCGAGGAGTCCAG
>Ga0335078_10018312_pt1 | contig 10412 bp, 8 predicted proteins | sample Lox_Sample_32_FD_206711 | JGI IMG/M metagenome (GOLD analysis project Ga0335078, IMG submission 206711) | Soil microbial communities from Loxahatchee National Wildlife Refuge, Florida, United States - Lox_Sample_3.2 | ecosystem: Environmental > Terrestrial > Soil > Wetlands | place: USA: Florida...
CCGTCCGTGTTGAGGCTGGCGAACGAAAATGTGTACTGCTTCCACTCGGGAGCGGCGACGAAGCTGCGGAACATCGGGTTCTGGCCGTTGGTTTCGGTGAAAACCAGGAAGCGGCAGGTTTTGCCATCGCCTTTGGCCCAGAAACTGATGTTCTTTTTGTCGGAGAGATCGGCGCCCTGAAACATGCCGGAGCCGGGAGAATAGACTGCGCCGGCGAACATGAAGCCGGCGCCCTTGACGTTCTCGCCGGCCACGCGCAGAGCCCCCTTGGTGCCGCTGGCGCCGCCGGCCACGGCATCCATGGTGGCGGTCGATTTGCCGCCCATCACCGAATCGGTCAGCAGCGTCCACGACCCGAAGTTGGCGGCGACTTTGAGATCGTCGAAGGTGCTGACCACGCCGGACTCCGACCCCTTCGGCTTCAGCGTGGCCGGGGTGCCCGCCTGGCCGTTCAGGTCCACCACCTTGAGTGCGACCCTTTTCACGTCGGCCGAGCTGGGGCCGACCATCACGTCGAAGATGCCCGGCTCAACCACGCGGTGCATGTCGGTGTTCAGGATGGAGAGCGTGCCGGCATCGATGGTGAACTCGACCGTCCGCTTTTCACCCGGCTTCAGGGTGATGCGCTCGAAGCCCTGCAGCTTCATGACCGGCTGCGTCACCGACGCCACCCGCTGGTGGATGTAGAACTGCGGCACCTCGTCGCCCTCGCGTGTGCCGGTGTTGGTGACGTCGACGCGCACGTGCGCTACACCACCGATTTCGATCTGCGCCGGCTCCACGCGCAGATTCTCGAACTTGAAGGTTGTGTAGCTGAGCCCGTAGCCGAACGGGAAGAGCGGCTGCCGGGTGCTGAATTCGTAACCGCGGTTGTCGGAGGGCTTATGGTCGTAGAAATCGGGCAGGGCGCCAACCGTATGCGGGAACGTGATGGGCAGCTTACCGCCCGGGTTGACGTCGCCGAACAGGACGCGGGCCGCGGCGGTGCCGCCCTCCTGCCCGAGATACCAGCCCTCGATGATGGCCGGCACGTGTTCGGCGATGTAGTTGACCGACAGCGGTCGGCCGTTGATCAGGATGACGACGGTGGGCGTGCCGGTTTCGACGACGCCCTTCACGAGATCGTTCTGGGCGCCGAGCAGGTCGAGCGAATCGCGATCGCCCAGGTGGTTCTCCGCCCAGGCTTCGCGGTTGGTGCTCTCGTTTTCGCCGACCACCACAATGGCGACATTGGCCTTGCGCGCCAGTTCGACCGCGGCGGCGACCTTGGCCGCCTGCTCCTTTGGATCGGCCAGCTTGACGTTGTACGCGTACCATCCGCGCCAGCCCTGCGGAGCGTTGGTGATCTGGCAGCCCTCGGCGTATTCGACCTTGGCGGCGGAGCCGACGCGCTCGCGGATGCCGTCCAGGATGCTGACGCCGTGACCCGGCTGGCGGGCGTATCCGCCCACGTGGACGTCGGCGGCATTGGGGCCGATCACGGCGATGGTCTTGAGCTTGCTCAGGTCGAGCGGCAGCAGGTTTTTCTCGTTCTTCAGCAGCACCATGACCTTCTCGGCCGCTTCCTCCGCCAGTTTGCGGTGCTCGGCGCCGCTGGTGATCTTCTCCGTGTAATCCGGGTCGACGTATGGATCCTCGAAGAGGCCGAGGCGGAACTTGGCGGCGAGGAGGCGCCCGGCGGCGCGGTCCACTTCACTTTCAGGGACGGCGCCCTCCTTGACCTGGTCGATCAGAGTGCGATAGACGGAGCCGTCGGAGAGGTCGAAATCCACTCCCGCGGCCAGCGCCAGGCGCGCTGCTTCGGACATGTTGGCCGCCACGTGGTGGGTCTGGACCAGCATCTGGAGCCCGTCGCCATCGGAGGTGACGTAGCCGCGGAAGCCCCACTCCTGGCGCAGCACGCGGTCGAGCAGCCAGTGGTTGATATGCGAGGGGATGCCGTCGATTTCGTTATAGGACGCCATCACGCTGCCGGCGTGCCCTTCCTGAATGGCGGCCTGGAACGGCACCAGGAAGTTCTCGCGAATCTCGCGCTCGGAAATATTGCCGGGCGCGGTGTTGGTGCCGCCCTCGGGCTGGCTGTGCACCGCAAAGTGTTTCGGCGTTGCCATCACGTGGTGCTTGTCGATCTCGAACGCGTCTCCCTGCAGGCCGGTCACGGCCGCGACCGCCATGCGCGACACCAGGTACGGGTCCTCGCCGTAAGTCTCTTCCGTCCGTCCCCAGCGCGGATCGCGGGCAATGCCGAGCACGGGAGTGAACACCTGTGCGACGCCGGCGGAACGCGCTTCATCGCCGGCGGCATCGAACACGCGGCGAACCAGCGCCGGATCGAACGTGCCGGCGAGGCCCAGCGCCTGCGGGAAACTGGTGCTGCCGTTGCTCATGAAGCCGTGCAGGGCCTCGCTCATGAACAGCCACGGAATGCCGAGCCGCGACTTCTCGCGGAAGTAACGTTGGACGGCATTGCGCAGGATCGCGCTCTGGCGCGGCGTGTAGGTCGCATTCTCGTCATAGAGACCGCGGAAAGCGAGACTGGCCTGGTCGGGTTTGTAGGTGCCGGTGGTATCGATGAGGGAGGCGTTGGCCGGGTCTCCGCCGCAGATTTCGGCTACTTTTTCTTCCAGCGTCATGCGGCTCAGCAGGTCCGCCACGCGCTCGTCGATGGTCAGCTTCGGGTCGCGGTATTTCGGCGTTGCGGGCGCCGGCTGGCTCCGCGCGATGAGCACGAAGAGAAAGGCGAGACTCGAAAAAGCGAGGATCAGAACGTTTCGATAGCGGCGTGGCATTTCGTTTCTCCTTGTCGAGGATGGGGCTTGGGCAGAATTGTTGCGTGGCTGTCGGGCACCGAGGCGATCGAGTGGTGCAATTTGGGAGCCAGGTTCAAACCAATAGTATCAACGGTCATTCCGCCGGAAGTGTTCCGTACATGCGCCAGGCCTGTCCGATTCCGGGACGGCCGGTGCGCTACATCAGCCCGCTCCGCCGCGCCTGCTTGAGCGCCTCGATGGCTACGCCGCGGGCGCCGGCGGTATCGCCGTTGGGCATCACGTAGATCGGGATGTCGGCCTGCTCTTCGCGCTGCGGCGGCATGCCGGCGCGAACCTCCCGGATGAACCAGCGCTGGAATTCTTCCCCGGTCTCGAGCGCGCCGCCGCCGATGAGGAAGGCATCCGGATCGAACGTGTTCACCATCTCATCGAGGAAGAGCCCGATGGCGTGCGCCTGGATGCGGAAAATTTCCTTGCACATGGGGTCGCCCTTCTCCGCCATGCCGCGCACCAGTTTGGCCGCGTCGTGCAGCCCCATGGCGGCCAGCGGATGGCCCGCGTAGCGCGGCAGGAAGAACGGCAGAAAGGACCGCTCGATGGCCCCCAGCGAGCACACCGATTCCAGGCAGCCGATGCGTCCGCAATTGCACCCGGGCTTCAACCCCTCGATGCCGGCGATGCTCTGGTAGGGCAGCAGCACGTGGCCCAGTTCGCCGCCGAATCCCACGCGGCCTTTCAGCACGTTGTCCGCAATGATGACGCCGCCGCCCAGGCCGGTTCCGATCACGATCGTCAGCGTGGTTTCCTTGCTCCTGGCGCCGAACAGGGTGAAGTGGCCCCAGAGCGCTCCGGCGTTGCCGTCGTTCAGATAAGTGACCGGTATGCCGAGCTTCTTTTCCAGGCCGGCACGGATGTCGAAGCCGGCCCAGTCCGGATGCACGAAGTTGGTCGAACCGCGCGCGCTCAGGACGCCCTCGGCGTTGGCCGGGCCGGGCGTATCGAGGCCAGCGGCCACCACGTCGCCCACCGCCACGCCCGCCTCCTGGACGGCGATCTTGAGGCCGTCCTCGATCTGCCGCAGGCAAATCTCCGGCCCCTGCTTCGCCAGCGCGGGATGCTCGCACAGCCCCTCGATGAGAAACTGCTCCTTCCCGTTCACCAGCGTGTAATTGATGGCGGTTCCGCCAAGGTCGATTCCGGCAACGATGCGCACGCCGTCTCCTCCGTTCGCGAGTGGGGACCCAAAGGTTCCACATTAGCAGGATTCCCGCGGGCGCGGATTGGAAGGATAGGGCAGCGCAGGCCGAGCGCTCCCGGCGTCCGCAGGTGCCGGCGGACGACGCGACCTGGAGCGTGAGATTGGCCTGGCACCCCGGAGCAGAGGGCGACCCTGTGACACGATGTATTGCCGAGAAACTAAGGCTATTGCGACAGCCGGAGTATGGTGCTCATGATGGTGGAAAACGCGTCATTCAGCTCAGTCGTGTTGCTCGCTGGTATGAACATCCCGGCGTTTTCTTTCACCCCGTTCTGTCCGTAGGTAACCGTGCACGAATAGGTATTGAAACTGCAGCCGTTGACATTCGCTACTTTCGACAGCAGCCCGGCGTCGGTACCTCCGTCACCCGTGTAGCCCACCGTCATGATGGTGATGTTCATCGGGATTTTGTCGCCTCGTGCCACGTAGTTGGCATCGCTGCGAATCGCCGAGGCAATGTTGTCCACCACATTCCAGCTCGCCATGGTCCACTGATAGGAGGCGCCTTGGTTGTTGGTGGGTTGATAGTTGATCGGCTGCGGCGCCGTGCTCGGTTGCCCCCACTCATGAGTTCCGTCCCATACGATCGGAGTGTTGGCGGCCACTCGGTTCAGAAAATACGAGTACTTGTAGCCGGCGGTCCCGGTTTCCATGTTCGGCCCGAGGTAATAACCGTACGCATCCAAAGAAGGGATAACTTGCAGGCTCGTCAGATCCGACAGGCCATAGGCCGTGTAGTTGCCATGGCGGTCTACGGCGCTGCTTTTGTTACACCCATAGGTGCCCGGATTGGGATTGCTCACGTAGGTATTGTCATAGGTCCCTGAGGCACTGGCTTGCGTGTATTGGGCCGAGCTGTGGTTTTTGTCCCAACTCGCAAGCTGATAAAACGAGGAAGTCTGAGTGGCTTCCACGGCGGCAACCAGCGGGTATTTCCCGATTGCCGGCGCCAGACCGACAGCTCCGCCGGCAATCGGCCCGGCGGTATCTGTCAGGCTCGCGGCGCTGCACCCCGTTAGGGTCGTCTGGAGCACTGGCGTGCGGTTGTTAAAGATGATGCCGTTTGAGGGCGGCCTGGTATCGTAGTTGATGTTGTTCACGTAGACAGAGACTGTGTTCGGAACACCATCGGTAAAGAGCACAACGTAATTATCCCGGCTATCGACTCCGGCGTTCTGCGCCAGGTCACGTTCGTGAGCCTTCTGCAATTCAATGTATGCCAAGGCCAGGCCGTCACCCATGTTGGTGTCGTTCTGCCCGGCGATGTTCGCGATCTGATGCACCATGTCGCTGCTCGACCCGCTCTGAAAACTGCTGTCCGGACCGCAATTCGTCGGACAGGGGGATCCGGTCAGGGCTTGCGTATACGTCCCTGCAGCGTAGGAAGGATAGGCAACCACTCCGCTGTTACTGTAAACCACCAGCCCCAGTTCATCGGCGTTTTCGGTGAAGCCTTGCGTAAACGTGGTCGCGTAGGTTTTCAGAGACGGAAGGACTGCTGGGTTGCCGCTGTAGGACGTGTTCATCGACCCGGAGCGGTCGATGACAAGGATGATCCGCGCATCGCGGCGGGTTGCGGTACCGGTGGCCGAAACCTGGGCGTAGTTCTGCTTGAACATCTGCATGAACATAAGCGGGATGCTGGCGTAGGCAGTTACCTGCACCGTTTTGGTGATATCGGTAGTATCCGCGACAATGTTCGGTTTCCCGATGAACTGGGCTCCCCAGAACCCGCTCTGGCCGATGCGGAAATTCGCCGTGATAAAGTCATACGCAATATTCTGCGCCAGGGTGTCGTTCTGGTTAATATTGCTGAGCATGCGGCCGGTGCCCAAAGCCGCCCCATCCACGGCCGCGGAGAGTTCCACCTGAACGATGTAACATATCGTGCCGTCGATGGCGAGTCCGACCAAACCAATGATGACCGGGATTGCAAGCGTGATCATCACGAAAATGCTGCCGCGCCGCCCTCGCCTACCACATATCGTATTGAGCATCGAAATGAGCCTCCCGAGATCGGTCAAAAATATAGTTGCGCGTAAGTCAAGGTGCCGCGACTGAAGGGCGGCATCTGAAACCCCGACGCCACAGCCTCGGATACATAAATCGGCTGCGTCTGGAGCACCGCAAGGTCAGCCGCCGGTATGTTGGGGTTAATCCACGGGTTCGAGCTATTCACCTGATCGGCCTTAGTCAGGCACTGATTGTTGATGGAAATTGTCCCATCGCTGGCGATGATCGTGGACGGCGGCGTCCCCAGTGAGCTGTAGGCGAGCGTGCTGTTGCCGACCACGATGCGCTTGGCAAAGACCCACGACCCCAGATTGGGGCAGTGGGTTGTGTCGGCGGCTAAAGCTGGAGTAGCCTGCCCGCATACAGACGCGCTCACATACTCCATTGTCGAGAGAATTACAACCGAGTTGCCCGAACCGGCGGTTCCGCCGGTGCCGGAGCCGGCGGTGAGGCTGAGCGACCCGGCGATCTGGCTCAGAATCTGCTGATTGCCACTCGCGGTAAAGTCGATCTTGCGCGCCGACATGCTTCCTGCGTCCCGAGCCAGCTGGACCGTCAACATCTGCCTCAGCAGGCTTAACCCGAGACCAACCACACCGAGCAGCAGCGGTATCAGAACAATCAGGGATAGAGCGAACTCGACGGCTGCGCCGCCCCGTTTCAGTTTTCGTCGCATGCAGTTCTCCAATCCTATGGCGCCGGCCCCATCGGCGGCGGGTCGTTCGAAGGCTCAACTTCATCCGCTGCCGCCACGCTGATTGTGGTCGGGGCCGTATCGGCGACAGCAAAGTTATAAATGCGAGGGATCAGCGCAGGGAGTTGGTACTTGTCTACCGAAACCTGCATGAGATTCGGGGAATAGTTGCCGGTCCCGCTAGAGTCGACATTCACCAGCGCGCCGGTAGAATCAAGCCCGTAGAAGTTCACGTGAATGCAGGCGGCGGCACTGGAGCTCGAGAGAAGACCCAACGATTCCGACTGCACGAAGCTCTTCACCATCGTGGTGAGGTCGCTGTTCGCTTTAGCGGCCTGGGTGCCGGTGACTGTGATCCCGTAGCGAAGTCCCTGATGAGCCGCCCATTGCAGCGTCGCTTTGGCAAAGATCCCCCATCCTACGTCCACCAGTACGGTCACCAGCGCTAGTAACGGGATCACCGTGAACGTAAATTCCAGGATCTCCGCCCCGCGCTGTCCTACCCGCCGCAAACCAGACTGACCGCTTCGGACACCCCGCACCAATCGGTACCGCCCGGCGGTGCCCGCGCGATTCTCGGCGGGCCGCGCTCCATCCTCCGCCGGCAACCAGCAATTTTCCCGCATGCCATGAGGACGATTGGCGCGGGGATATTATTTACGAACCGGCCCATTTTCAGGGCACACTTAGTTAACTAAGGTTGGTAGGCGGAATGCTGCTCAATGGCCATCTATAAGCGGCAGGCGCCCCGGAGTAAGATCGGGTGCGATGGAGCCGTGCCCCAGCCAGCACGCGGCGGGAATCGAGCAGGAGATTGCCGACCTTTATCAGCAGGAATCCGGCAGCCTGCTGCGATATGCCGCCGCGCTGGCAGCCAATCGCGAGATGGCTCACGATGCGCTGCAGGAAGCGTTCTTCCGTTTCTTCCTCTGCCGCTCCGGCGGGCAGCACATCCGGTCGCCGCGCGGCTGGCTCTTCCGGGTGGCGCGCAATTACGTGCTGGACCAGAAGAAGGCCGGCTCGCGGAACGAGGTCGATATCGAGTCGCTGCGCAACGTGGCTGATCGGGCGGAGGGCTCCGCAGCCGGCGGCAGCGCGAGCGAGGTGCTGGAAGGGCTCTCCGAAATCGGCCTTTCGCCGCGCGAGATGGAGTGCGTCCGGCTGCGCATGGAGGATATGCGGTACGACGAGATTGCGGCCGTACTGGGACTGCAGGCGGGCACCGTGGGAGCCCTGCTCGCCAGGGCCCATGGTAAAATTCGCAAAGCGTTGAGCGGCGGCCCGCGCAAGGACCGCCAGGTCGCACCCGCGGCGGCCGGAGAAGAAGGGTATGCATCCTAGCGGCGCCAGTTTGATTGCCTTCTGCGATGCGGAAGCGGGTGCCACGGGCAGCCGGCGGATCGCCGGCCATCTGGCGAAGTGCGCGAGATGCCGCGAGCAGTTGGAACGTATCAAGCGCGAAAAGAACGAACTGGCGGCGGGTGCCGCAGTGCCGGCGGCCGAAAGCCGGCAGGATCTGGACGCTGTACTCGCGGCAGTCGCCGCCTGGCGGGAAGGTCGCCACAGCGCGGCGGCAGCCGAATTGAGGGCGCGGCTGCGGGGGCAGTTGGAAACGTATTTCGGCGCCCGCACCGCCGCGATCGCGGAGCGTCCGGAGATAAAGGAAGAGGAATTGTTCGGAAAGGCGAGTGCGATGATCGAGACCTTTCTGGGGCCAGGCGCGACGGAGGCGGTGTGGGACGATGTCTTTCACGGAGTGGGTTGGGCCAAGGCGGCCGAGGAGACGCGCCAATGACGCGGAAGCGGGGTTTTGACACGCTGGATTCCGCGCCCCAGTGGATTCTTGCCTTCGGGGGCGCATATCTGTTGACCCACCTGCTGGTGATCTACGTTTGGAACAACGCGGGCCCTGGGTTCTCTGTGCGGGGGTCTTCCGGCGGCACGTCCGCCTTCCCGGTCACGTGCATGGCCGCGGTGGGTTGCTGGCTCTGCCTGCTCGTCAGGCGCAGCCTTCCGGCAGGGGCGCCCCTGCGGCGCGCGTGGTCGCTGTTTGCTCTCTCCGCGGCAGCGCAGGCCGTGTCGGGCGCCGCGGCGCAACTGCTTGGATCGAACTGGATGCTGAACCCTTTGGAGTGGGGCGGCCAGGCGAGACCGGGCACCATCGAACAGATCCACCGCTGCGCGCTGATCGTCGGCGGCCCCGTGCGGCTGGTCCTCCTCGCGGGAGGCCTGCTGGTGGCGCTGCGCGTGCTGCGCAAGTTCGACTTCTGGGCGCGGCCCACGACCGGCGACTGGGCGATTTCCGCCATCGTCTACCTGTTCGCTCTTGCCCGCTTCAGCGAGGCCGGCGCGGCATCGCTCGCCGGCAAGCCAACCGGCTTTGAGGATTGGGTGTCGCTGGCCGGGCTGCCCATCCTGTGCGTGCTGGTCCTGCAAGCCACGCTGCTCCGGCAGTCAGTGGCGCGCATGGGTAACGGGCTGATCGCCAAATGCTGGCTGGCGTTCATGGGCGGCATCTTCCTGACGGCCGCCGGCGAACTGGCGCTCTGGGTGATCCCTCATTTCACGCACGCCTGGGGGGTCGAGATGGTCGAGCCGCTCATCGGCCTCCCCTCCGCGGCGCTCCTCGCGCTGGCCCCTGCCTGGTTGGTGGTGGCGCAACGACGGGCCGTGAAGCCTTCGAGCGTCTCCGCCGAGGACGAGGCAACCCGCGTCCCCGTGCTGGCGCGCTAGCGCCGCGCGCGGGCCCTCCGTGACGTCCGATGGCGGTTAGTCATCGAAGGGCGTCGGCGGCGGTGGCACGGCAGCAGGCGATTTCAATTCGTTAAGAAAAACTTGTAAACGTTTAGGGCCCGGCCTCAGTGTTTCCGGGCGCCTTATGGGCGCCTGCGCAAGCGCCAACTCCGCCGTCAGGCACGAGCCGCGTTGCGACTTCTGGTTTTCCTCGTCCGTCGCGCGCTAACTGGCGAAAACCGCCGTCATAGCAATTCGTACTGGCTGAAAGATATGACAGTACTGTGCACATAAAATTAGCACTTGCCAACATTCCCCGAGGCATGAGAGTATGTGGGCATTCAGAGGAGAATAACAAACGATGAATATCTGTTATTCGGATGGTCTACGTCAACAGGGGCTGATTCTGGCACTCGACCGAACCGCGTTGAGGATCGCGGTCCCCGGCGCTGACGATCCGGTGCAGTTCAACCTGGTGAGCGACGCCTGGGTGGCGGAAGACGGCCGCAGAGCCACCTTCGAATTTCCGCTCGGTATGGCGGATAGCCAGTTATTCCTGACAGCGATTCAGGAGGTGAGTGACGAAGGTCTCAGCGCTCCCAGAGCCTGTGTTTCCGGCGGTGAGTGTCTCCTCAAACGCATGTCCGCGGGCGTTGACGACCCGAACTGACGGGCGTCTGGCCTGCGGGAGCCGGGCATTTCAGTCCGCTCCGGCGCCCGACTTAGGCACATCCAACACTCGCGGACTGCCTTTGCGCCGCGGTTGAGTTATACCCTCAGCCGGCGGGCCGCGCAGGGATCCGGAAAAGGTGATAAGACCCGGATAGCTCGACAGCACGAGTACCAAAGTGGTGCATACTCCTGTTTCGATGTACAATGGGCCTGACGATAGGCCGTCACTCGAGTTATCATGCCGACAAAACTTACACTTGAAATTCTCAGT
>Ga0335078_10018313_pt1 | contig 10412 bp, 8 predicted proteins | sample Lox_Sample_32_FD_206711 | JGI IMG/M metagenome (GOLD analysis project Ga0335078, IMG submission 206711) | Soil microbial communities from Loxahatchee National Wildlife Refuge, Florida, United States - Lox_Sample_3.2 | ecosystem: Environmental > Terrestrial > Soil > Wetlands | place: USA: Florida...
GTGTTCGGGCTGCTCGTGGTCGCCGCGGTCATCCCGGTCGCGAGCGAGCTCGTCATGCTGTACGCGGGCGCGGTTGCAGGCGGGGCGTTCGCGGGTGTCACCGTCCACGTGTTCGGCAGCCCGGTCCACTCGCACGCGTGGGGCTACGTGGCCGTCGCCTTCACGGGAACGCTCGGGAACGTCGTCGGCGCCGGCATCGGGTGGTGGATCGGAGATCTCGGGGGACGAGCCCTCATCCTCCGGTACGGGCGATACATCCACGTGTCGGAGGCGAGGCTCGACCGTGCCGAACGCTGGTTCGACCGCTACGACGATTGGGCCGTCCCGCTCGGGCTCGCGACCCCACTCGTCCGCTCCTTCGTCGCCATCCCTGCTGGGATCATTCGGGTCCCGTTCGCCCGGTTCCTTGCGCTGGCGCTGGCGGGCAGCGCCGTCTTCTGCTTCGGGCTCGGGGCGGCGGGATGGGCGCTCGGTACGGCCTACACGCATGCGCACCGGGCGCTCGGGTATGTCGACTACGTCGTCGGGGCAGGCATCGTGGCCTTCGTGGCGTACGTGGTTTACCGAGGGGTCCATGCCGCTAAAGTGAGTCGAGGCCGTGTCGAAGATTCCGCTGATTGACGTCAAGTCGCAGTTCGCCGAACTCGTCCCGGAGATCGAGCGGCGCTTCCGGGAGGTGGTCGAGAGCGGTCAGTACATCCGCGGCGAGAACTACTGGGCGTTCCAGGAGGAGGCGGCCGCATATCTCGGCGTGAAGCGCAGCGTCGGCGTCGCGAACGGCACCGACGCGATCGTCATCGCGCTCGACGCGATGCAGATCGGCCCTGGCGACGAGGTCGTCTGCCCGGCCTTCACGTTCTATGCCACCGCCGAGTCGATCGCCCGCCGCGGCGCGACACCGGTCTTCGCCGACGTCGACGCGGTGACGTTCAACGTCGATCCGGAGGACGTCGCGGCGAAGATCACACCGCGCACTCGCGCGATCATGCCGGTGCACCTGTTCGGACGTCCGGCGCCGATGGAGGAGCTTGCGTCCCTCGGCGTCCCGGTGATCGAGGACGCGGCGCAGGCGTTCGGCGCTCCCGGGGTCGCGACGCGCGGCCACGTCGCCACGTACAGCTTCTTCCCGACGAAGAACCTCTTCTGTCTCGGCGACGGCGGCCTCGTCGCCACGAACGACGCCGAGCTCGCCGACCGCGCCCAGATGCTCTCGTTCCACGGCTCGCGCGACAAGACGGAGTTCGACTTCGTCGGCTACAACTCGCGCCTCGACGAGCTGCAGGCGGCGTTCCTGCGCTTGTTCCTCACGAGGCTCGACGGTTGGAACCGCGGTCGCCGTGAAGCTGCTGCGCGCTACGCCGAGCTCGGCCTCGGAGATCTCGTCGAGGTCCCGCACGACGAGCCGGGCCACATCTACCACTTGTTCGTGTGCCGCTCGCCCGAGCGCGAACGCATTCGAGCCGCTCTCACCGAGGCGGGGATCGCATCCGCGGTCTACTACACGACGCCCTTGCACCTGCAGCCGGCACTGCGCTTCCTCGGCTACGAGCCGGGCTCGCTGCCGGAGACGGAGCGTGTCGCGGAGGACAACTTCTCGGTGCCGCTCTGGCCGGGGATCCCGGTCGAGACGCAGGAGCAGGTGGTCGACGTCGTCCGCTCGGCGGTCGGCGCAGTCGCCCGCGCATGAGCGGGCTCGGCAAGAGCCGTTTCCTCCAGATGGTGGCCGACGCGGCGATCGTCGCCGTGTCGTGGTTCCTCGCGTTCGAGCTCCGCTTCGACCACGGATTGCCCGTCTACTACGACACGCTGCTCCGCCGGACGATCGTGCTCGTCGTCGTCATCAAGCTCGCGGTGTTCCTGCTGTTCGGCTTCCATCGCCGCTGGTGGCGTTATGTCTCCGTTCGGGACATGTGGAGCGCCGCGCGCGGAGTCGTGGTCGCGTCGCTCGTCGCCGACGTCACCGTCTACTTCGTCTCCCCGGTGCACAACGTGCGCCTGCCGCGCTCGATCGCGGCGATGGACCTCCTCATTACGCTCGCGCTCATCGCGGGCGCGCGCCTGCTCGCGCGCACAGTGATGGAGCGGCCGCGTTCCGGGGTGATCGCACGCGGCAAGGAGGTGGTCGTCGTCGGCGCCGGAGACGCGGGGCGGCTCATCGTCCAGGAGATGCAGCGGTCTCGAATGCTCGCCTACACGCCGATCGCGTTCATCGACGACGACGAGCGCAAGCGGAACACCCGCATTCTCGGCGTTCGCGTCGTCGGGACGATGGCGGAGCTGCCGCGCGTCGTCCGTGAGTACAAGCCGGACGAGGTGCTCATTGCGATTCCCTCCGCGTCCGGTGAGATGCGCCGGCGCGTTGTCGAGGCCGCGCAAGCGGGGAACGTCCCCGTGAAGACGCTGCCGGGGTTGTACGAGCTCATCTCCGGCGATCTCGACCTCGCCGGCCAGATCCGTGCCGTCCAGGTCGAGGACGTGCTCGGGCGCGAGCCGGTCGAGGTCGACTTCGAGAGCGTCGCGGCCTATCTCAAAGGCCAGACCGTGCTCGTGACGGGCGCCGGCGGCTCCATCGGCTCCGAACTCTGCCGCCAGATCGCGCGCGTCGGACCGACGCGGCTGATCCTCGTCGACAATGCGGAGACTGCCCTGTTCGACATCGAGCGCGAGCTCGTCGACGAGCGCGAGTTCACCGCCGCGGTGCCGAAGCTCGTGGACGTGCGGAATGCGAAGGCATTGCGCCGCGAGGTGTTCGAGAGGTACCGGCCGACCGTCGTCTTCCACGCGGCCGCGTACAAGCACGTTCCGCTGATGGAGACGCATCCGCTCGAGTCCGTGCGCAACAACGTCGCCGGCACTCGCATCGCAGCGGAGCTCTCGGTCGAGCACGGTGTCGAGCGCTTCGTGCTCATCTCCACCGACAAGGCGGTGAACCCGAAGACGGTCATGGGCCAGTCGAAGGCGCTGTGCGAGTGGGTCGTCGAGTCGCTCGGACACCGGCGCGACATCGAGACGCGCTTCGTGGCGGTGCGCTTCGGCAACGTCCTCAACTCCTCCGGCAGCGTCATCCCGACGTTCCGCCGTCAGATCGAGCGCGGCGGGCCGGTGACGGTGACGCACCCGGAGATGACGCGGTTCTTCATGACCATCCCGGAGGCCGTCTCGCTCGTCGTGCAGGCGGGCGCGATCGGCGGTCGCGGGCAGATCTTCGTCCTCGACATGGGCGAGCCGGTGAAGATCGTCGATCTCGCGATGAACATGATCAGGCTCTCCGGTCGCCTGCCGCGCCTGCCCGGCGAGACGCAGTCGGGGGCGCGTGACGTCCGCATCGCCTTCGTCGGGTCGCGTCCCGGCGAGAAGATCCACGAGGAGCTGTGGAGCTCCGAGGAGTCGGTCGGCGAGACCGAGCATCCGAAGATCAAGCGGCTGTCGCGTCCGCCGATCGACGGTGCGTGGCTCGCCGAGCAGTTGCGCGAGCTCGAGTCGCTCGCCGACGAGGGAGACACGCTCGAGGTGGTTGCGAAGCTCGGCGCGATCGTCCGCACGCCGATGCGCGAGCGGCCTGCTACGGCGTCGCCGGCGGCCCCCCGACACACCGAAGCGTCACTGCGAACGGCAGACGAACCGTCTGCGTCCGCGTGAAGAGCGACAGGTAGCGATACCGCAGACGCAGCGAGTCGGCGTAGACATCCGGTGAGGCCGACGTCGTGCCCGAGCACAGCTCCCCGAACCGCACCACGACGATCGCGCTGTCCCCCGGCTCGAGGCGGAGCTCGGAGAGCCGCGTGAGCTCGCGCGGATCGGCGCTCGCTGTCGCCGACGTGGTGGCGAGGAGGTTCGTCGCGCCGATCCACGGCGCCCTTCCGGGCGGCGGCTCCCACAGACCGAGCACGGTCACGGTGAAGCGCCCACTGTTGTGGAGGGTGACGGCGGTGTCGAACGTGCGGCTCCGCTGCAGCGTCGGGAAGAAGACCTCCCGGCCGAGCGAGCCCGTCACGGGTTGCACGTCCGCGCCGAGCCCCGGGCCCGGAGCGAACCCCGTGTCCGGGACGCGGAGCGGTGCGTACGCTCCGAGCCACACGAACAGGCCGACGGCCGCGACCGCGGCGACGATGAGCACGCCGGCCGCTATGGCAGCAGCCGTCCGGAAGGGATGACGTGCTCTCCGGGCGCCGTCGACGGCGAGACCGTCCACGTTCGGGATTCTAGGAACGCGCCGAGACGAGGAGCTCGAGCATGACTGTGGGGTCGCGCCTGACCCGGTCGAGCGCCCGTCCGTTCCGCTTGCGCAGATCGAGCGCCCGCGGGTCGGTGAGCGGCTTCAGGCGCCCCTCGCGGATGAGCGACTCGTCGACGCCTCCGAGGCGTCCGCCGTATGTCGTGTACACGGGCACGCCGAGCGCTGCCGCCTCGCGGTTCATCGTCCCGCCCGCCGAGACGACGACGTCCGCGAGCGCGATGAGGCTCTGCGCGTCCACCGCGCTCTCGGGGAGGATCACCGACGGGAGGTCGAGCCGGCCGACGAACTCGCGTTGCTCCTCCGTGCGCGGGATGACGAACGCGTGCACGTCCACGAGGCGGCCGAGATGCTCGAGCGTCATCGGGAACAGCGGGTTGGACTGCCGGTGGTACAAGGAGACGTCGGGCGGTGGCCGAAGCACGACGAGGACGCGCGCCGGGTCGATGCCGAACCGGCCGAGGAGCGACCGGTCGGGCTCGAAGTCCGAGAGGTAGTACTCCTCCTTGAGGCCCGGGTACTGCGCGAGCTTCGGCGGTCGCACGCCGTACTGCACGAGGCGCTCCGGCGGGATCGCGTCTGGCACGACTACCTTCGTCGCCGCGCGGCAGCCGAGCTGGTGCTGCAGGGTTGCGAACTCGTAATCGAACGTCGTCGAGCTCGGTATCCCGAGCCGGCGTGCCGTGAGCGTGAGCTCGTGCGAGCCGTGTGCGAACGCGACGTCGAAGTCGCGATCCTCCGCCCAGTGCTTCAGCGCCGACAGCCGGCCGGCCATGCGCCTCGCCTTCTGGAGGCGCGATCGCCCCCCATGCTTTCCGATCACCTCGGCGGTGAGGCCGTGCAGCTCGAGCAGTTGGAGCGTCTGCGCGTAGTCGCGTGCGGTGATCTCGACCTCGTCCCCCCGGCCGCGCATGATCTCGATCAGCGGACGGAACACGAGCACGTGCGCGCTCGCGGTCATGTCGATCCAGACCCTCACGCCGCCACGCACTCCAGACCGGTACCAGGTACGCGTACAGAATCGTGACGACTTCCTCGCGTCGTCGCCGAAAAGGCTGCACCTGCGATCACGAAGTCGTGACGAATGCGTACGCGTACGTGGTACCGGCCGTCGGTGGTCATGCGAGCAGCGCTTCCATCCGGGCCGAGCGGAGGTGTGGGGGATCCTGCTCGACGTGGTGCTCGTACCAGAGCGTGAAGGCGAGGAGGCCCCACAGCTGCCGGCTCCAGTCCTGGCGGCGCGCCACGTGGTCGTCGAGCAGCCGTGTCACGGCCTCCGGCCGGAAGAAGCCCTGCCGCGCGAGGGTCGAGGCCGACAGCGTCTCGCGCGCGAACGACTCGAGCTCCCCGCGCAGCCACGCTGCCGCCGGGATCGAGAAACCGCGCTTGCGCCCGTGCACGACCTCGCGCGGCAGCAGCGGCTCGGCGGCCTTCCGCAGGAGCACCTTCTTCGACAATCCGCGGACGCGCTGGCGCGGCGGCAGCGAGAACGCGAAGCGGGTGACGATCGGGTCGAGGAACGGGACGCGCACCTCGAGCGAGTGCGCCATCGACGCGCGGTCGGTCTTCACGAGCAGGTCGTCGACGAGGTAGAGCGCGAAGTCGACGTCCTGGAGGCGCGCAAGCGGCTCCGCGCCCTCGGTGGAGGCGTAGCGCTCGCGGTAGACGTCCAACGGGTCGAACAGGCTCGTGCGACCCGTGAGCTCTGTACGCGCATCGGGCGAGAAGATCTCCTTCCAGCCGTGGTGGCGCTCGAGCGGGGGCAAGTGTGCCGCCCGCACGAATCGCTTCGCGCGATATTCGAGCGAGGCTCTTCCGCCCGTGCTCGGCAGGCGCTCGACGAGCGGGGAGGCGAGCCGCGCGAGGGGGCCGACGCGGTCGGCGAGCAGATCGGCGGCATACGTGTAGTAGCCGCCGAACAGCTCGTCGCCGCCCTCGCCCGAGAGCGCCACCTTCACGTGCTCGGCGGCGAGCTGCGATACGAGGTACGTCGGCAGGGCGGACGAGTCGGCGAACGGCTCGTCGAACGCGTCCGCGAGGGTCGGCAGCAAGAGCGCCGGATCGGGGCGGAGGAGCAGCTCGTGGTGATCCGTCGCGTACCGCTCGGCCACGAGCCGTGCGTCAGCGCGCTCGTCGAAGCTCCGCTCGGCGAAGCCGACCGTGAACGTGTGCACCGCCTCGCTCGTCTCCTGCGCTGCGAGCGCGGCGAGGAGCGACGAGTCGACCCCGCCGGAGAGGAGCACGCCGACGGGCACGTCCGCGAGCAGGTGTGCGCGGACGGAATCGCGCATGCGCGCGCGGAGCTCCTCGAGGAGCTCCGCCTCCTCGGCGCCGCGGAGCTCGCTCTCTGCAGCCGGCCCAGGGCGCGCGAAGCGCTCGACGCGCACCTCGCCACTCTCCTCCCACACGAGGAGATGCCCTGCCGGAAGCTTGCAGACGTCGCGAAAGATCGAGTACGGCGAGGGGATCGAGTTGAACGCGAGGAACGCCTCGAGCGCGTCGAGGTCGATCTCGCCGCGCGGCAGCGCGCGCAGCTCGGACGCGAACTCGAGCGTTCCGCCGGCGGCGCGGTAGTACAGCGGCTTGATCCCGTACGGGTCGCGCGCGAGAACGAGCCTTCGTCGCCGATCGTCCCAGATGGCGATTGCGAACATCCCGCGCAGCCGCCGGGCGAAGTCGAGGCCATGCTCCTCGTAGAGGTGGACGATCGTCTCGGTGTCGGAATGGCTGCGGTACGCGTGCCCCGCGCGCGCGAGCTCGTGCATGAGCTCGGGGTGGTTGTAGATCTCGCCGTTCTGGACGACGACGCAGCTCCCGTCCTCGTTCGCGATCGGCTGGTCGCCGCCGGCGAGGTCGATGATCGAGAGGCGCCGCGAGGCGAGCGCGACCGGCCCTTCGACGAACTCTCCGGTGCTGTCGGGGCCGCGGTGCTCGAGCGACGCGCTCATGCGCTCGAGCAGGGCGCGGTCGGGCGCGCCCGCCAATCCACAGATCCCGCACACGGGGCCGAACTCTAGGCGTGGCAGCGGCGCGGAGCGCGCTCGAAGGCAGCTGCTGCGGGCTTCCGCCTGCCTCCGCGCGCGATCAGGCCAGACTGCCAGCCCGAGAGCAGCCTCTCGTCGACGAGCTCGAAGTTGAAGAATGCGCGGACGTCCGGCTGGCAGGCGGCCATCCCGATCGCGGTACGTACGTCGCGAGCCTGCTGCGCGGGACTGATCGCATCGGTCTGGAAGCCGTCCTCGAGGTACCAGATTTCGGGGTGGCGGGTGAGCTGCTTCAACGTCGCGACGAGTCGCGGGTAGTCGGCCTCGCCGAGGACGTCGCCGCGGTGGATGACTGTCGGCGCCTCGGTGGAGGTGAGCGGATACGGATTGTGGCCGAACGCGTCGACGAGCGGCCGCCTCCTCCCGCTCGCGCGGTACGCATCTGCGAGCGCGTCGAGGAACCGGATGGGCGCGTGCGCGGACGCCGTCGAATCGAGCACGTCGACCTGCTTCGAGTGGAGGCGGTCGTAGCAGCGGGCGAGCAACGACTCGTACTGCGCCGGGCTGCCGCGCCAGTACGTCGGCGAGTTCGCTTCGTTCCAGACGACGACCGCGCGCGCGTTCGGGACGAGTTCGAGCGTGTCGTGCGCGTACCTGCAGAAGCGGCGCTGCTGCCAGGTCGCGGTCGGCGTCTGTGCGCCGAAGCCGAACACGGCGAGAACGACGGTCGTCTTCTGCGCGGCGGTCTCCGCGCGCGAGAGCTCGACGCGCCGCACGGCTGTGGGCCGGATCTCGTTGTGCCAGGGCACCCAGATGCGAACGGCGTCGGCACCGAGCGCCCGTTGCCGGCGCACGACCGTGAGCGGGAACGGCGTCCATTTGAGCGTGTCGTCGTCGACGCCGACGAGCAGCGTCCGCGACGGTGCCGTGGGGTGGGTGAGCAGCCAGACGCCGAGGGCGATGAACCCGAGTGCGACGACGACCGGTATCAGCCGCCGCTTGATGCGAGACCCCTCAGCGATTGCTTGAGCACGCGCCAGCCGGTTGCGAACACGGTGCGGAGGTAGAGCCGCACCGAGCGGTCGGCGATCCACTCGAGGTCGTGCGCGAGCTTCTCGGCCATCGACGTCTCGTAACCGCGCCGCACCTGCGCGAGCCCCGTGAGGCCCGGCCGCACGACGAGTCGCTGCCAGTACGCGGGAAGGTCGTGCGCGAGCTCCTCGAAGAAGCGCGGCCGGATCGGCCGCGGCCCGACGAGGCTCATATCCCCGCGGAGGACGTTGAGGAACTGCGGGATCTCGTCGAGCTGCGTCGCCTTGAGCCGGCGGCCGAGCGGCGCGAACTCCTCCTCGGTGCGCCGCACGAGCTCCTCGCCGAGATACGGGCCGAGGCGCTCCTCGGCGCCGGGTCTCAGCGTGCGGAACTTGTACATCGTGAACACGCGCCCGCCTCGCCCAACGCGCTCGCCGCGGTAGAAGATCGGGAAGCCGCTTGTCGCTGCGAGCGCTGCCGTGATCGCACCCGCGATCGGGATGGTCACGACGAGGAAGAGCGTGGAGAGGACGAGGTCGAGCGTGCGGAGGAGGATGTCGCGTGGGCGGGCCGGCGTCTCGCGTGCGAGGTCCCGGTAGCCGCGGACGAGGGTGTCCTCCGTCACGGCTCGATGCTAGACCCCGGGCGAGCCGGATCGGGGATAAGCTCGGCTAATGGACACGCGCCAGCTCGCGGCGTTCTGCGCGGTGGTCGAGCGGCGGAGCTTCTCCCGCGCGGCCGAGCAACTCGGCGTGACGCAGCCGGCGGTGAGCCTCCAGATCCGATCGCTCGAGAAGCGCCTCGGGCGGCAGCTTCTCGACCGCTCCGGCCGCCGCGTCGAGCCCACCGAGGCGGGCCAGCGGCTCTACCGAAGCGCGCAGCGGCTGCTCGCACAGGAGGAGCAGCTGCTCGCCGAGCTCGGGGAGGAGGCGGAGGGCGACCTCATCGGACGGCTCGAGATCGGTGCCTCGACCGGACCGGGCGGGACCGTGCTCCCGCTCGTGCTGGGGGAGTTCCAGCGCGCGCACTCCGGCGTGACCGTCGCCCTGTCGGTGTCGGACACGCAGCACGTCATCGAGCAGGTGGCGCGCCGCGAGCTCGAGCTCGGCGTCGTGGGCGCGCAGCGCCGCCACCGCGGGGTCGTGTTCGAGCCGTTCTTCCGCGACGAGGTCGTGCTCGCCGTTTCGCCCGGCCACCGACTGGCCGGCAAGACGGTGTCGCTCGACGAGTTGCGGGAAGAGCCCATCGTGCTCATGCAGGAAGGCGCCGGAGTGAGACAAGTGGTCGAGGACGAGCTGCGCGCCGCAGGCATCCGGCTGCGCGACCTCGACGTACACCTCGAGCTGGGGTTGCAGGAGTCCGCGCGCAGCGCCGCGCTCGCGGGGTTCGGGGCGACGTTCATTTCCCGAACCGCGATCGACGCCGATGTCGCCGCCGGTGCCTTGGCGGTGGCGCGCGTCGAGGGGATGGACGCGTCGCGCGAGATCTCCCTCGTCCGGGCGGTCGGTCGCGCGGAGACCCGCGTCGCCCAGGGATTCGTCGACTTTGCCCGGAAGCGACTCGCGTGATCGTCCGCTGGGGCAGCGTCCACCTCCTCTCGGAGGTGTGCGACGAGCTCGGCGCTCGCGCGCCGCTCGTCGTGGCGAGTGCGCGCTGGGACGATCTCGACCTGCCGGTCGCCGCATCTGCGCGCTGGAAGGAGGTGCCGTCGACCCGTATCGACGACGCGGCCGCACTCGCCGACGACGGGGTCGTCGCCGTCGGCGGCGGCAGCGCCATCGATCTGGGAAAGGCGATCTCGTCGGCGAGCGGCCTGCCGCTCGTATCGGTGCCGACGACGTACTCGGGTGCGGAGTGGACGACCAGCTTCGGGATCCGCCGCGCTGATCGCACGATCGCCGGCAGTGGGAATGGCGCGCAGCTGGCCGGCATCGTCTACGAGGTCGGGCTGACGCTCGACCTGCCCCTCGCCGAGACCGTGGGGACGGCGCTGAACGCGCTGGCGCACTGCGCTGAAGCGCTCTACGGCGCCCGGAGCGCCGAGGGCGACGAGCTCGCCGTCGAGGGAGCGGCGCTGATCGCCGATCGACTTCCGCGTGTCGTCGAGGCTCCGCACGATCTCGAGGCACGCGACGGCCTTCTCCACGGCGCCGCGGCGGCGG
>Ga0335078_10018314_pt1 | contig 10411 bp, 22 predicted proteins | sample Lox_Sample_32_FD_206711 | JGI IMG/M metagenome (GOLD analysis project Ga0335078, IMG submission 206711) | Soil microbial communities from Loxahatchee National Wildlife Refuge, Florida, United States - Lox_Sample_3.2 | ecosystem: Environmental > Terrestrial > Soil > Wetlands | place: USA...
GGAGCCAGGGCCTGAAATACTTCTGGGCGATGTAGTAAGCGTAACCGCTCATGTTATAAAGGATCTCGGAACCGTCGACGTTCACCAGGTCTATCTGGGGAAAGACTGCCCAGGGCGAGTCAATGTTGGTGCCGCCCGTGCCCGTTCCGACAACGGTCGTCCGAAACTGGAGACGCAATCCTCTGAGGTACTGGCCCGCGTTGATAGAACCACCCGAGGATAGGGCCGTAGCTCCCAGGAGCGTTCCCGCGTTCGCGCCCTGAAGGTTCTTTTCTGCGTAAAGGTTGGTTGCGATCTGAAACGGGTTAGAGCCACCCGCTCCGGTGCCAGCGGGCGATGAACTGGCACCCGCTCCTGCTGCTGCATTAGCCACTAGATTGCCTCTCTTAATATTGAGTAGACATCGCTTTGCCAAGCTCCACCAATGAAGTGTTGCTTGACGCCATCAGATGAAAGGAAACCACACGCCAAAGCGTCCCCATGATGAGGACCGAAACCCAGATGTGGACTCCCAGCTTAACGTAATCCAATTGCCTGGCCTCTCTGGTTCGATGGTCCGGGCGGGCCAGACTGGCCCGTCCCGGCCTATGGACATTGTATCACATAACGGTCAGACCAAGGTCTGCCGGTAGCCATTCGGCAAGTATCCGTATCGTTTCGTGTTGTGTACCCAGTACATTTTGTGCCGTTCACAGCAGAAGACATGCGTCACTGTGTAGAGCGGATACCCTGGCTTTTCGTGATGGACGATGGCCTTATACAATTCGTAACCATCGTTCTCACAAGTGTCCCACGCGCACATGACATACTTCGTGGGACCATTGTTGACACCATGGTCAAGGTTGATCACTTTCTTTTGGATGATCGCATGCTCTCTTCGCCTGCTCATGATCCCACCGACTCACTAGGGAACGGAACAGGCGTACCTCCAATTCCTGAGCGCCGGACAGTTTGTCGGCTGCCTCGTGAGGAATCTCCGTTACCGTCTTGTGGACTCTTGCCATAAGTGCTTGACGCTTCCAGCTTGGAAGTTCCATCCACCAGTACAGGATCAGAGTCAGGATGAACGTCACCCCGAACACGCCTAGCTGAATCACTGCGGCCCGTGCCGCGCTTTCCCTTTGCCGCATATGCATCGCCCTTCGCTAGTGCTTCCATTTTCTCCAGATCCGCGTGCGCGGAAGTCGCTGCCTCGATGATGTCTCGTTTGATCTTAAAGTCCACCACGAGCACAGCGATAGCTGTTCCCAGAATCACCATGGCAATCGCCGTGGCTCCCTTGTGATCAATCTTCGGCGTTTCCATTACCAGCCCCTATCCCTCACTCTGTCCTGATGACATTGCATGATGTGCCGCACTGTGTCGTCTCGCAATCGCTTGCGCTTGCGCCACATAATCCACATGGCGTGGAACGTCCCGATTGGCTTATCGGCAAGCGGGGTAATCGACTGGAGATCGACGGAGCATCGCAGATGAGTTGGACCCTCGATCTCCGTATGCGTCGTGGTAGGCCACGCGTTAGCGACCTTCCTGGCCTTCCGCAAGACCTGATTGAACTCCTTCATCCGAATCGCCTGCATACTTCGCGGGTGAGGAAGTAAGTTCCCGTGAGCGTTGCAGCCCACATTGCCAGGAGAGCCCAGTCAGGTAGATGTGTCTGCATTGTGTCCTCTCATGATCGCTAGCATCTTAACGGGATTCATCTTGCCGTTCGCGGCCTGCTCAGCGAGCTTGAGAATGAAACCCGGCACGTCAAGATGCTGTGTCTCTTCCTCTCCGTCTTTGAGGTACGAGATATGCAGGCCGCCATCAGGCATGCGGTAGAACGCGAACCGGCCTCGCGCGATAGGCTCTACTGGTTGCGGCGTTTCGATCATGGCAGATACTCCTCTATGGTGATGGTGAATCCCATTTGCTGTGAAGATGAGAAATTGTTATTCAGCACTACGTAACAGACTGACCGTGGCAGTGCTACGGTGACGAATCCTGGCGTGTTAGCGGCCGCACTGTTACCCTGATAAAGCACGTTCCCGAGCATTCCAGGATCTTCGGTGATGACCTGGAAATACCCTGTAGCGGTCCATTGGGTGTTAAACGTCACTCTCCCAGCAAAGAGCGGTATCGGCCTGGCCGTGAAGTTTGATGCGCCGACGTTAGGTGCTGTCTGCATCAGGATGTTGGAGAACGTGTTGGAGTTGGGTGACGTGAATCCGGGCACAGAAGCTAGTCCATTGGTCCGCCAGTCATCTCGGTTGTAGGCGTTCCCGTTCTGCGTGACAACAAAATTGATGGTCTGTCCGATGGAGTTGTCATTGTTGCTGAACGTGATCGTGAGGACGTTGCCTTTGGTTGGTCCGGTGCCGTAGTATTTCGCGCCACCCCCGGCCTGTGATTCCCAAACGGTCCAGGATTCATGTGAGATGATCTGCCCGCTGATAGAGTCGGTCCATACCATGTCAATGGTGCAAGTGGGCGTGGTCCCGCCCGAGCCAGTTTTCCCTAGCACACTGAATCCGACTTCATATCCTGGGGTGGAGATGGCGAATGGCCCGATTGTGATACTGGGAGTAGCACCGACAGAGCTTGTCAGTTGGATGGCATTGTTCCCAGTCATGTTGCTGACAACCGCAGTGTTGGACTGCGGTTGCGTTGCGTTGAATGACCAGCCCATTACGCTGCCCCAGGTGGTTTAGCTACCCGCATCCAGATTGTGACCACGGGAGGAACGTTGTCTGTCGTGGGGTCCAGGAAGTAAAAGAAGACTGTTTCCGCCGCGCGTACCGGCATGCCGTTGTCTCCGTTCGGTTCCCACACATTCAACTGTCCGTAGTTGCAGACATCCCAGAGGCGAGTTTCAATCATGATCTGGAATGACGAGCCTACCGCCGCGTGAACCACGATCTTGTAAATCTCAAAGTCGGTCAGTGAGCTAGCGAGAATGTCGGGAGTAAACGCTACGGTCCAGTTCCCGGTGTTGTTCCCGGTCGTGTCTGCCGACCCTGTGACGGTGCGTGATCCTAGCTGCGTGTAGTTGGTCATCCGGCCGCCAGTTTGGCTTGCATCTCCCACGGCACTTCAATGGCGATACCATTGAGAGTGTAAACTGCACCGACTGTAGCGCCAGTGATGACGGCGTAGATCTGTTCCCCGCCGAAGAGCCATGCGGCTTTGTTGGCCGGATAGTATGCCTTGTTAAGAGTGACCCCTAGATCATCCAGGAGAGCATTCGGACCAGCCGATGCATCGGAACCTGCGTACAAGGCAACCAATGCTGTGTCTGTGTGGCCCAGTGAGGAATGGACGAGGACACGACGCACTTGCCAGATGAAACCCTGTTCCGGCCCGCATGGCACGCCAGGATCGTAGAGCGTAAGTGAGGTAGCTGTGGCTGCCGTGCTTATGACAGGCAGCTTAGTGATCTTTACACCGCGATACCATTCGCGGATACGTCGGCCCATGGCATCGTCGCCCATGTGCTGATGCAGGGCTTTGCCTAGCTCGCCAGCGGTCAGCAGGTCAAGACTTCCGCCGCTAAGGTTCTGCTTCATTTAGGCTCCTATTGATACTTGTGGTGTGTTGACTGCCTTCCGCAAGGCATAGATCCCGAGCAAAAGGAGGATGATCCCGAGAATGAATGATCCTATCCGGGCCCAGCTAGATGGCGCAAAGACCCATGAGAGCCAGTGCGTGACGGTGCCGACTGTCACAGCGAGACCTTTAATGGCTACGGCCACGTCAGCTAGGTCGCTCGCTGTGCCTGTGATGTCCTTGATGATGTTGCCCGCTTGGCTAATTGGATTCAGCGTAGAAGTCGTATCATCGGTAGGCCCCCACCATGCCACTGTAGTGGTGGGCGGCCCGCTAGAGCTTCCGCCCGACTCTGTAACACCCGTTCCTGTCTGGCTTCCAGTTCCCTTGATATTGTTCGCCAGATGAACGCCCGCGACAAACTTGTCTCCCGCAATGGGATTCAGAGAGATGCCCTCTTGGGTGTCATAGGCAGAGATGTATTCGGTGGGACTTGTGGCCATGCCGATGTGGCCCATGTTGCCCCACTTGGAAGTCAGGCTACCGCCGACACCAGGACCAGGGTCGGCTCCCACGAATCCGAGGATGTCTCCGGCCTGAATTTCATTAGGGTTAGTGAAGGCTTTGGCACCCTTTTGCTGACTAAACCAGACAACCTCTGACGGAGCGAGGGCGATGCCCTGTGAGAAGTTGATCCCGGCGTGCTTTGCGGCAGCCCAGATCAGACCTGAGCAGTCAAACTGTCCAGGTCCGAATCGAGCTGGGTTGGTGTCGTTGTATGGCTTACCCTTTTGGGCAAGCATGTAGTTCAGCATTGACTGAATCTGCTGAGTGATGTCAGCCATTGATCGGCACCATGGCAGACTTGGTAAGGTAGATCAGCCCCATGAGCAGGAGAGACGCGCCGATGACGAATGCTACGATGCGTACCCAGTTGGACGGGGCGAAGACCCAGGAGAGCCAGTGCGAGAGCGTGCCAACGGAAACCGCGATTCCCTTGATAGCTACCGCTACGTCGCCAACACTGCTAGCTGTGCCCGTGATGTCCTTGAGGATGTTACCGGCCTGGCTGATTGGATACAGCGGAGAATCAGGCCCGGTAGCTGCGCCCCACCAGCTAGTCTCAGTTGTCGCAGGACCACTGCTGACTGTTCCCGTGCTAGTGCTGCTAGATGAGCTCGTGCTGCCCGCTGACGCTGCGCCACCAGGAAGCCTGATACCAACTGCGAACGGGCTGTCAAAGGGTCTCACGTCAACTGGAGGGCCGAATGCGGAGACATACGTGGACTTTGTGAGCACGATGCCGACGTGACCGATCTGGCCTGACCATCCGCCGTCGACTGATGCGGGCACGCTGGCCTCACCAGACCCCGCACCAGTGTTGCCAAAGAAAATGATGTCTCCGGGGCGTAGCTGGCTCTCATTCTTGACCAGGGATACGCCAGGGTATTTGCCAAAGAAATCGAGCGTAGAACCGGGGTACACAGTGTCGCTTGCCGGCATGTCGATACCAGCATGCTTTGCCGCAGCCCAGACGAGTCCGGCGCAGTCGTAGGAGTTGGGGCCGGTAGTGTCGGACAGAGAGTAGGGCTTACCTCGCTGTGACATGGCAAAGGCAAGCATCTTTGCCGCAAGGTCACTCCCGCTCATGCGGCCGCCACTACGGCAGCCGCACCGGCCGTGTCTTCTATGCCTCTCTTGACATTCTGCCCGATGCTCGGGTTAGCGGCATTGATCAGAATGATGAGGCCAGAGATCAGCAGGATAGCTCCCGCTACGAATGCGCCGACGCGTACCCAGTTGGCAGGAGCGAAGACCCAGGAGAGCCAGTGCGTGATCGTGCCGATAGACACGGCAAGACCTTTGATGGCAACTGCCACATCACCGATCCCGCTAGCGGTTCCCGAGATGTCTTTGAGGATGCTACCGGCACTGCTGATAGGGTTAAGCGGGGAAAATTCCCCCGCCTGACCCCACCAATCCGCTGTAGTTGTCGCGTTCGCATTTGCTGACGTACTCGTACTAGTGCTAGTGCTGGCGGGACCGCTCCCGGTTCCCTTAACTGTGATGTTGCCTTCCCCGGCAAGTGACAGGATCGTGGACGCGTAGGACTGCCCTGCGCCGCTACTGGCAGTGCCAGCGTTGTAGGCGGCAAGTGCGTTGCGAACGCTCCCGTTGTATTGCTTGAGAAGTGCTTTCATCAGGTTGACGTAGGCGACCTTTTCAATCGTGGGATCGTATTCCGTTCCTGGCTTACCGCCGTACGCACCGTAGGTGCTAGGTTCAAACTGGAATAGTCCTTCGGCTCCTGCGGGAGATGTCGCATGAGGATCAAACGTCGATTCTGTCTGAACCTGCGCCGCGACAACATTGTACGGAAGTCCCGTTTCCTGTGCCGCCGACTTGAGCAGGCTAACATATTGAGACGGAACCTGGATGGCCATTTAGCTAGCGTTCCTCTGGCGGAAGTGACGAAGCGCGCCCTGGTCCTGGTCAGCAGGATCGGGGTCCTTTTTGGTTTGCGTCTTGGGCTCCTTTTTCGGCTCGGTCGGCGCGTCACCAATGTCAAACCCGAATGTGTCTTTCAGCCAGGACTTGCCACGAGAATAGGGCACGCGTGCGCCCTTCGTCCCGTCGTAAATCTCGATCTCAAAGTCCTCATCATCGTCAGGAGCGTTGGCAAGGTTGGTCAGTTCCTCAAGTGCCTTTTGCTGTTCCGGCGTAAGCTTTCCCATTGTTATCCCTTGGTAAGAGTGTGACCCCCACGAGGGCCTTTCTTTCGTACAATCGCGACGCGGAGTGTACGCTTGCGTTTGCCTTTGCCGACAGTGATTGTCCGGTAGCGGACAACCCCGCCTCTGGCCCGTTCCTCTGCGACTGGCATGGTACAATGATACCATATGCGCCGATAGAGGGGACCATGAATGCCGTACGATGAATGCCTATGCGGTTGCGGCGAGCAATTGCTTCCTGGTAACAAGAGCGGATACAAGCGAGGGCACAAAGGCCGGAAGATCAGAGCAGACTGGAAGGCCGAAAAGACGGCAACACCAGAGCCTGAGCCCGAGCCCGAGCTAATCGAAACGCCACCCGCCGCGTTCAGTACAAGTTTCGATGATCTACTGTCATCAGACTTCCCGCAAGACCCCGAGCCCGACGACTCACCCGCAAAGACCGGCCGGAAGGTCATCACTCGCACACCGATCACGCCCAAGGTTGTTAAGGAAGTCGAGGCAAAGACTGTCTTCTGGCTTTCACTGTCCACTTCCGCTCTCATGCCTCTTGACCCCGTGTGCCTTGGGGTAGCTCAAGAGAACGTCCCGAACATAGCCAGGAAGCTCACGCCTATCCTCTGCCAGTCACCCGAGATCGTGGAATGGCTGACCAAGGCAGGCAACTTCGCCCTGTGGGCTGATCTGGGGCAAGCGCTCTGGCCAGTTGTTCAGATCATCATTGCTCACCATGTCATGAAGACCGTCAACAGAGACGGCTCGCCAGCACAGAACGGCCCGCCGTTTGATCCGAATATGTTTCCGGCATGACAGAACCAGTTGAGCGCGAACAGATAGAGCGGATTCCCTGGTCAGAACTGGGCCCGGAATTTGTTCAGGTCTGGGGCCGAGCCGATCCACAGAATCCTCAGCCCGAGCACATGGAGATGGTCGGGATGAATGGTTCCGGCAAGACCCATGCCATGTGTATCATCCTGCAGGAGCGCATGTTGGTGCGGAACACGCCAGAGGTTCTGATCTGCACCAAACCCGCTGATGAGACTGTCCTCAAGCTCGGCTGGCCGATCGTAGACAACTATGCTGACTTCCGGCAGAAACGCCAGGCGATATTCTGGCCGCGAACGAATGCGACCGGCACGCGAAAGCGCGTGTATCAACGTGACAAGATCCAGGCTTTCCTAGACGAGCTATGGCGTCCCAATTCCAACACGGTCGTGTGTTTCGATGAGATCGCCTATGCGGAAGGTTTGTCTCCAGACATGCGTGCGACCATCGAGCAATACTGGCGGGAGGGCAGGTCATCGGGCATCACGGTCGTTGGGATGAAGCAGAGACCCCAGGGCGCGAACCGGCACATGAACAGTGAGTCATGGTGGACGATTGCTTTCGTGCCTGCTGACCAGGCCGACAAGGAACGCTTCGCGGAACTGTTTGGTCCCAAAAAGGAGTGGATGCCCGTTTTGGACCAGATGGACCCAGATAACCACGAATTTCTGATCCGGCATACTCGCAGCCGGATTGCGTACATTAGCTGGATGGATGTGCCTTTGCGCCCGATTAAGCCGAAGGGTAACGAGGGCATCGCACGGTATCGAACGCATTAGCGAATTAGGTCTCTGACCAGGGCGAATCCCTAACAGAGAGGGGGCAGGGTGACAGGCCCAGGGTGGGGGTTCAGGCCCGTAGCGTGGCTCTCAGGGCCGTCTGGGGGCATGTCCGTTTTCCATGATCAACTAATCAGATCTCCTAAAGAATCATGGAAACTCATGGGTCAAAACTCTTGCCAATGGGTTAGACTGAAGTCACAAGGCAAGATGGAGCGGACGGGCCAAGCCCGGCACGCGGGAGGACATGAAACTTCCCGAATGGCCGGAGGACTGGTCTCCGCGGAACCGTACAACGCGCGACGGGTCATAACGCGCGGGTCATCGGGGGAGCCGGGGTCGCCCGGATCTTGTCACGCGGGAATCTTCAGTTAGGGACGATAGCAACCCGCATTTCACGCCGCATCAACGTAGGAGCATCCGATGACTGACGTTGAAGTCAGATACCCGTCCACAGAAGAGATTCAGAACTACATCGCCGACAACCCGGAGGTAGTGCAAGACGAGTACGAGGCCCTGAGCGACGGCGACAGGCAGCAGACGCTCGTCAGCAGTGTTGGCGTGCAGTCATGGTCTCCGGAGTCTCTCCAGGCATTCGCGGTACTCGCAGAGACCCTAGGGGGCAGTCTTACCACTTACTTTGGCGGGATCAACATTACCCGGCCAAAGACAGAGGACGAGCTGCGCGCCTCCGTCCGGGCCAACCTCTCGTACAAGATCTACCAGAAGCGCGTACGCGTCGCGAAGGACGCCGCAGAGCGAGAGGCCAAGAGAGTAGAAACAGCCAAGCGCAGTTAGACATATCCTATCGTCTCTAACTGAGGATTCCCGCCTCACACCAAACCAGAAAGGATCATGTCATGGCACGTCAGATGTTCACCGTGAAGTCGCCCAAGTCCGGGCAGGCGTCGGCGGTTGAAGTCCCGCAGGATGTCAAAGACGAGATTGACGAAGTCTTCGCCCACCTGCGACAGTTCCCTGACGAAGAGGGCTTTGTCAGGTTCGACAGCACCGAAGAGCGGAAGGCTTGGGAAGCTCAGGTTCGCACGTACGCCGCTACGCGCGAAGCAGGAGCGCTAAAGTTCCGCCGACTGCCCTCAAAGCACCTACCGGAAACTGAGCTACGCTTTAAGCTCACCGTGGACATGCCCGCCAACGGCGAGCGCAAGGCCAAAAAGAACTAAGACCGCCGCATCCCTCAATCATCCCCCCGTAGAGGTAGATGCGGCTTAGAGGCCAGGGTCTCCCCAGTCGCCCCCCTGGGAGACCCTGGCCTCGCCCAACGGGAGGACTAATGGAATCAGAACACAAGATCGTAGAGACCTACGGGCGGAAACTACTGCTACATCATAGCTACGCCGCGTACGCCGTATGCAGTTGCGGGGATGTTGTTGCGGCTGTTTCGTCTTCGCAGCATCTCTGCGCTAAAGCTCTCGCGAGGAAGCACAAACTACACAAGGCCAGGAGAGCCAGCCGTGAAAGTTAGCCCGATTGAGCAATGGGATGTCGTGTTCGGTGGCTATCGCACGGTCGGCTGGCTAGCTGAATGCTCTCACTGCGGGACCAAGATCCGGCACGACTACAGCGGAGTCTTCTCAAATCCAGCGGTCTACCGGAACGCCAAGGCCGACGCCGACAAACACAAGTGTCCGATCAATAAGGGGAGCAAACGCAAATGACACAACCGCATGGCTGGGATCGCCAGATGCGCGAAGTCTCGCTAACTGAAGACATTTTCCGCCAGATGCAGATGACGGCGGATGCTCTGCGATTCGCGCAGATCTATCGCGCGACGTTCTACCAGTACCTCAAGTACGTTCATGGAGCAGAGGAAGGCTGGTCGCTGAACGAAAAGGTCACTAACGCAGATCTCCGGGGAGCGCTCAACATGTTCGGCGCTATGTCCTCGTGGGAGGGTCGTCTAGGGGAGAGCAATCGTCCTCATCGTCCTTTTCACGATCCCTCCCTGGAGGAATGATGGACCCGCTGCTCCAGTTCTATTTGACGCTAGCGCGCGTTCAATTCCTGGAATACATGGCCTACACCGTTCTCACGGCCTACGCCAACTAGGGAGGGAGACATGAGCAAATCGTGGGGAGGGAACAATCCTCAGCAGGATGACATCGGCAGAGACGCAACCAGAGGATTCCTCGCGGGATTCAGCGGTTGCCTAGGCGTCGCATTCGCCATTCTGCTGACATTCGTCCTCTTCATCGTAGGATGCTCTGTCCTGGCATCCTTCCACCACTAGGGAGGCCAGATGTTCGCCAAGCTCAAAAGGTTCCTCTCACGACCGAACCTCGCTGAAGAAATGGAGTACCGCTGGGATGAATGGCTCTGGCAAAAGCTCGCCAAACCGCCATGCTGCGATCTCAAGGTAACCCACCGTCACCGTGACCCATTCTTTGACGAATAGGGCACCAAAACTCCCCGCCATTCCGGGTCACCGGTCGTTCACCCGGAATGGCGGGGTCTCATTTGCATAACGGTTAGGTAACGGTTTGATAACAATGGCCAAGATCCTTTAGGCACTTTTGCCGCCTCCCC
>Ga0335078_10018315_pt1 | contig 10411 bp, 7 predicted proteins | sample Lox_Sample_32_FD_206711 | JGI IMG/M metagenome (GOLD analysis project Ga0335078, IMG submission 206711) | Soil microbial communities from Loxahatchee National Wildlife Refuge, Florida, United States - Lox_Sample_3.2 | ecosystem: Environmental > Terrestrial > Soil > Wetlands | place: USA: Florida...
AGGGAGCGTAAGCCAGCAACTTCAAGGCAAGGGCACTGCGGGTCACGGCGTCGCGATAGGGCCCAACGTATTTGGAACGAGATGCCCATTCCTGCCACCATTTGACAGATCGCTCGATAGCTTGCGGGATAACGTCGCCAAGGACGGGCAGAGCCGCCGGGCACTGTTCCGAATAAGTTAAAGAAGACTGAAAAACCTCGCCTGACTTCAATGTGATCAATGCGGAAGCACGATCGTTGCCCACCTGCAAAGGGAGATTGCTGCGCAGGCAATAAGCGCCCCGCCCGACGATCATCTGCAAGCCCAGCTTCCCACGATCGCGGATGGGAACGGAGTTCCGTCCGTAGGATGCCCTCGGGAAAAATTCAACCTGAAATTGCACCTCGCCGGCCGTGCAACGAAGTTCTCGGATCAGTTCGTGATCAGGCAGGATGGTTTGCCGCTTGTATTGTTCGGACGAGACCGGCATGAAGTCGGTGAGAACGGCTTCGCCGGTCGAGCAGGTGAAACGGGTTTCGAGGACGTTTGTGTTCCTCACATACTCACGTTCGGTACGGTAACGCTCAGCGGGAAAAATGGACCAATGCCCCCCTTTTTCCCGATCGAGAATGGCGGCGAAAATCGAAGGGCTATCGAAACGCGGCCAGCACAACCAATCGATCGATCCGTAACGCGAGACGAGAGCTGCGGCGCGGCTGTCACCGATGACGCCATAATCCTGGATTTTCGGGACCGGCGCAGAATGCAAAGTCACCTTTCATAGATGACTGTTGCCGGGGTGGTGATGCCTTCGGGGGACGCGACGACAGAACGACCCGGACATAAATCCTGAAATAGTTTTCACCTGCGCCGGGTCGGGTCCCCGGAATTTGTGCAATTTGGCGCAGAGTGGGGCAATCAGGAACGGCGCAATGGCTTCCGAATTGCTAGACTAAGGAACCTTATGCGACTGGTGATCAAACTTGGGACCAGCCTGGTTGCTCCCGGCGGGCGTTTGGATACGGCACAGTTGCGAGCTTTGGTCGACCAGATGGATCTAAGGCAGCACGAATTCCTCGTAGTCAGCTCAGGGGCGATCGGGTCTGGGATGTCGAATTTGGGGCTGACGGAACGCCCGACCAATGTTCCATTAATGCAGGCGTCTGCGGCGGTTGGGCAAAGCCTTCTGATGCACACCTACGAGCAGTTGTTCTTTGGCAAGAAAGTTGTGGCGCAGCTTCTTCTATCGAGCGACGACTTCACTTCACCGGCTCGATATCAAAATCTGCAGAATGCCTTGAGCGAGCTCCTTCGGCTTGGGGTGGTTCCGATCATCAACGAGAACGACAGCGTTTCGGTTCGTGAACTGGTTGGCGCTTTTGGTGACAACGATGAATTAAGTGCCCTGGTTGCGCGCGCGGTACAGGCTGATTGGCTCCTATTGCTGACGGATGTGGACGGGTTTTATCTGATGAAGGATGGGAAACCGAAGCGTCTACTGCGCACTGTGCAGAAGCTTACGCCCGAGATGGAGGCGGTGTGCAATGGGCACGGCAAAATGGGTACCGGCGGCATGCGATCCAAGTTGCGTGCGGCGAAGGTTGCAAGCGAAGCTGGGGTAAATGTTGCCATTGTGAATGGGCGCCATCCCCAGGTGATCTCGTCGGCTCTGGCGCGTAAGATAGGAACGTACTTCCCACCGAATCGCACAAAGAATTAGCCATGGCATCTCCAGTCACTTCGGCAATGTCCACGCGGGAGAAACTTCTTCGCGCAAGAGTTGCCGCAGCCCGCCTTGCGCAGTTGACCACCCCGGAGAAGAACAAAATCCTTCACGCGATGGCAGAGGCGGTTGAGCAGAACGCCGAGCGAATCCTCGAGGCAAACCGAGCTGATCTCGAGTCCAGCGGCTTGACGGGGTCTTTGAGGGACCGGTTGATGCTCAATGCCGATCGGGTCAAGGCAATGGCACAAGGGGTACGTGACGTAGCTGGGCTGAAGGATCCGGTCTATGAGCTCTTGTCGGAGTGGACGCGGCCAAACGGGCTCCGAATCCAAAAATTGCGAGTTCCTCTCGGGGTGGTCGGCATTATTTATGAGGCGCGACCGAACGTGACGGTCGACACTGTCGCCCTCGCGGTAAAGACGTCAAATGCGATTGTGTTGCGCGGAGGAAAAGAAGCGGTGAACAGCAATCGGTGCCTCGTCGAGATATTGAGCGGGGTTGAGGGTGTTCCGGATGGCGGAATTGAACTGCTGGATTCGAGCACGCGGCAATCGGTACAGGAATTGATTCAGGCACGCGGTCTAGTGGACGTTCTGGTGCCCAGAGGCGGTTCAGAACTGATTTCGTTTGTCGCGAGAAATGCGACCGTACCGGTGATTGAGACCGGAGCAGGGAACTGCCACATATTCGTGGATGAGGCGGCCGACTTGGATATGGCGGACCGGATTGTGGTGAATGCCAAGACGCAGCGCCCTTCGGTTTGCAACGCCGCAGAAAAACTTCTGGTGCATCAGGCCATCGCGAAAGACTACGTGCCCCGGATTGCCAAACTTCTCCTCGATCAGGGAGTGGAATTGAGAGGAGATGAGCGTGCGATGCACTATGCCTCCGGAATCGCGGTTCGACCTGCGGAAGAGCAGGACTGGGGCGAAGAATACCTGCGGCTGTGCATAGCGATCCGGGTGGTGAACGATCTGGACGAGGCCATTGCCCACATCAATCGCTATTCGACAAAACACTCCGAAGCAATTGTTACTCGCAATGAAGCGAATGCCCGGCGCTTTCTTCGTTATGTCGATTCAGCGGCGGTGTACTGGAATGCGTCGACTCGTTTCACGGATGGCGCAGAATTTGGCTTTGGCGCCGAGATGGGAATCAGCACGCAGAAATTACACTGCCGCGGGCCGTTCGCCTTGGCTGAGTTGACCTCTACAAAATACGAGATTGTGGGTGGCGGCCAGATTCGCGAGTAAGAAATCAAAAAGAAAAAAGCCGCGGAGAATCCGCGGCTGATCCACGTGGCAAACTGGAACTCGCCAATTCTTAGTGGCCGTGCTTTTCCTTGTAGATCTTGTTGCTGTTCTTGTTCATGGCCTTGTTGATGTTGGCTTGCTCCTGCTTTGTCAGATGACCGCCGTTTTTCGCCATGTCCTGCTTTTCGCGCTGTTCGATTCTTTTATCGTTTTCGCCTAACTGACGCGCCTGCTGCTTGGTGATAGTGCCGTCTTTCACGCCCTGTTTAATGCGCTCCTTCTGGTCTTGCAGACGATTGTCGACCTGGTTTACGCGAGGATGACCCGGGTCAACCACGCCAGGACCGGCAGGTTCGCTCGCCGGCGCGCCCGAAGTTTGAGCAGCAGCGGACCCTAACAGAAGTCCTCCAACTGCCAGAATGAGAAGGGAATTGGTGATCTTGTTCATTTTCGTTTGGCTCCGTTCTGGGGAATTGCGAGTCACGTGAATTGTAACCCTGTGTAATGAATTTAGTTTCGGACCTCGTAACTGACGAGATTACAGGAACTTAGGTAATCCGGCGGAAACAGTGGAAGTATTCCGTAGTCTGAGTTTGGGATGGTTCGTGTCGATTCCTCGCGAGGGTCGATCCCGGCGATCCAACTTTCGAAAGAAAGCAGCACGCGATAAGATGGTCGATCACTTACCCAGGGGGCCGTCTATGTCTTTGCCAAAGCTAGCCGTGTGTCGAATTCTGATTGCATTTCTGATGGTCATCGCCGCTGCCACGACTTTGTCTGCGCAGCGGGAAACGCCAAGAGAGCGGAAAACTGCAGAACAGCAGCAGCAGCCGCAAGAAACGAAGGACCAGAAAGCGGCAGAGGAAAAAGCGTCCGCGGAGGAAGACCCGCAATTTAAAGGTATGAAATACCGCCTGATCGGGCCATTTCGCGGCGGCCGATCCCTTACCGCAGCTGGAATTCCGGGCGATCCGACGACGTATTACTTCGGCGCGACCGGCGGAGGTGTGTGGAAGTCGACCGATGGGGCGATGACTTGGCACCCTGTGTTCGATAAAGAGGCGGTTTCGGCGATCGGAAGCATTGCAGTCGCTCCGTCGGATCCGAATGTGGTGTATGTGGGAACTGGTGAGGCCTGCCTTCGCGGGAATATTTCCCATGGCGATGGAATTTATAAGTCAGTCGACGGTGGAAAGACCTGGAAAAATGTTGGCCTGCACGACTCGCGGGCGATTGGAAAAGTTATTGTCGACCCGAAAAATCCAGATGTAGTTTACGTCGCGGCCCTGGGACATCAATACGGATCGAACAGCGAGCGGGGGATTTTCCGGACCACGGACGGCGGCAGAACCTGGGACAAGGTTCTCTACAAAGACGAAAATACGGGCGGCATCGATGTTGCGTTCGATCCACGTAATTCTCACATTCTCTATGCGGCGTTATGGCAAGCGCAAAGGACATCGTGGAGCCTTACCAGCGGCGGGCCGGGTAGCGGACTCTATCGCTCTAACGATGGCGGGACGACCTGGAAACAATTAACCGAGCACGGACTGCCGAAAGGCCCATACGGAAAAATTGGCGTTGCTGTGGCCTCGAACTCCGAGCGTGTATATGCACTAATCGAGGCTGCGGAAGGCGGTCTGTATCGCTCGGACGATGGGGGCGAATCCTGGGAACTGGTGAATCCCGATAAGTCGTTTTGGCAGCGGGCTTGGTACTACATGCACGTGTTCCCAGATCCGCAGTCGCCGGATACGCTTTACATCGCGAACGTGGAATTTTACAAGTCGACGGATGGTGGGCACTCGTTCAATAAGGTTCGAGTGCCGCATGGCGACAACCACGGCATGTGGATCGATCCCGAAGACACGAGCCGGATGATCGTGTCGAATGACGGTGGCGTTACGGTGAGTCTCGATGGCGGCAAGACCTGGAGTCCGCAAGACAATCAACCGACAGCGCAGTTCTACCACGTGATCACCGACACGCGATCGCCGTATTACGTCTATGGCTCGCAGCAAGACTCAGGAACGGTTGCGATCGCCAGCCGCAGCAACGATTTCGCAATCACTCGCTCCGATTGGTATGACGTGGGCGGCGGAGAAGCAGGGTATATCGCGCCACACCCGAACGATCCAAACATCGTGTACGCAACCGACTATGAAGGCGTAATCACGCGCTTTGACAAGCGGACTGGCCAGGTGAAAAGCATCTCGGTGCAACCTGAAATCACGGATGGAGGCGGCGCGGCGGTTCTGGAACATCGCTTCCAGTGGACGGCACCGATTCTGATTTCGCCGCACGATCCAAATGTTCTCTATCACGGTGGCGAGCGTTTATTTAAGACCACCGATGGCGGCATGCATTGGGAAGCGATCAGCCCGGACTTGACCAGAAATGACAAGAGCAAACAGCAACCGTCGGGTGGGCCGATCGACATCGACGATACCGGAACGGAGTATTACGACACGATTTTCGCAATTGCGGAATCGCCGGTCGTGAAAGATCAGATCTGGGTGGGAACAGATGACGGGCTGATTCAGATCACGCGGGATGGCGGCAAGAATTGGAGCAACGTGACGCCCAAAGGCTTGCCAGAATGGAGCCGCATCAGCCAGGTTGAAGCTTCGCCGCATGACGCCGGCACTGCTTATGTGGCAGCGGACCGGCACCAGTCGGACGATCTCCACCCCTACATCTACAAGACTAGCGACTACGGGAAGACGTGGACGATGCTGGTGAAGGGAATTCCCGAGAATGCATTCGTGCGCACGGTGCGCGAAGATCCAAAGCGTCGCGGATTGCTCTATGCGGGAACCGAAACCGGAATTTATGTCTCATTCGACGATGGCGTGAACTGGCGCCCGCTGAAGTTGAATCTCCCGACCACCCCTGTGCACGACCTGATCATTAAAGACAACGATATGGTTGTCGCGACCCATGGCCGGGCGTTCTGGATTCTTGACGATATCTCGCCGCTACGGCAGTACAAGGATGAAATCGCCAAGGAGAATTTTCACTTGTACGATCCGAGTACAGCGGTGCGGTATCAGGCAGGATTTGGAGAAGGTGCACCCAAGCCGATCGTGGTTGGGCTGAATCCGCCGACGGGGGCGTTGGTTTATTACTACGTGAAAGACAAGCCGAAGGGCGAAACGACGATTGAGATACTCGACGGCAATGGAACAGTGGTCCGCAAATACTCCAGCACAAAGACGGAGCAATTGGACGAGCCGCTGCGGGCGGATGACAAGAAGCCTGAGAAGCAGATCAAGGTCGAAGCAGGGTTGAACCGGTTTGTCTGGGATTTGCGGTATGCAGAGACCAGCCGCGTTCCTGATTATTACCTGTGGGAATACAACATTGGGATGCGAGGCCCACTGGCCGTACCGGGAAAATATCAGGTTCGGGTCACGGTGGATGGGAAGGCCCAAACTGCTGCCTTTGACGTCAAGGAAGACTCGCGAGTGCATGTGGAGCAAGCCGATCTGCAGAAGCAGTTTGATCTCCTGCTACAGATTCGCGACGAATTAAGCCGGGTTTACGACACCGTCAATCAGATCCAGGATGTTCGCGAGCAAATGAGCGGCTTGAAGCGACGCCTGCCAGAGAACGTAAGCACAAAACCCGTTCTCAGCGCAGCGGACACTCTCGACCAGAAATTGCTCTTAGTGAGAGATGACCTGGTTCAGATGAAGGTCAAGTCCAACGAAGATTCCTTGTCTTACCCGCAAAAAGTCGATGCCAAGCTGGCAGCGTTGGCGATGGCTGTCGGCATGGGGTCGGACTCTCCTCCAACCGAAGCCGAGAATCGCGTATTCGACAAACTAAAGGGGCAGGCGGACGGCGCGATCGCGCGCTGGACCGAACTGCAGAGAACAGACTTGGCAGCCTTCGACAAGATGATGGCAGGGCAGAATATCCAGGCCATCGTGATTCCTGCGATTGAGAGCGAAGGGGCACGAGGAGAAGCCCCGAAATAACCCTTCAGGAGCTCGTTGACGCCGGGTGCGGGGTGTTCGCGAGAGCGCCCCGAGCCTTGGCCCGTTCTTCAGTGGTTACTTTCGACTTACCAGAGTGATTCCTCTCCTCCCCTTTCGTGCTACGTCCATAGCACGATCGGGACATTGATACCTTCGTGTGCCGTTGCTACTGTCTACTCAGCATTACTCCCCCGTGATGCCGATGTATTCATGGGGGGGTGAATCATGAGGTTGGTTCATCTGTGCTATGCGGCGCTAGGGTTTGCGGTGGCCCGCTGGTTTTTTAAGCGTGAACCTGTTCCCGTATCTGATCCGGTGGCTCGGTTGCGGTCCTCTGGCCTGTTGTGAGTAGTCAAGGGCGTGCGGAGCCCCGTTGCGTGTCACATCGTCCCGCACGCCCTTTGTTCTTCCCGCCGACACCGAAGTACTAGGACCTAAGGTTACCCTCGGTTACGCTGCTTCCTGCAGTTTCTCTCATTACAATCGCTGAAGAAGTGCAATTCCATGAAACGTTGGATTTTAGTGGCGCTAGTGCTGGCCGGGTTTGGGCCAAGCCTCATGCTGGCGCAATCGGACGAGACCGTGCCCTTGGGCGATCTGGCAAGATCGCTGAGGCATTCGACCGCGCCTGCAACGCCCGCCGTTATCGACAATGACAATCTCGACCAGATCATGGATCAGGTGGAGAGTCATCGCTTGAGCGGCAGCCCGCTGTTTTCGTTCGATGGGGTTGCCTCAAATTTCCGGATGTCTTCTCCGGATGGAACCTGCAGCTTGTCGTTCAATGCGAATGCAACGTCATTGCTGGCGACACCTTATGTGAGCCAGGAACTGCCGCAGACCGAACTGGCGAAATTGGATGGTCCGGCAAGCATCGAGGACGACAGCTTGCAGGTCGCGATCTTCAACGCCACGACTTGGGACGTAAAGGAAATCACGGTTGGGTTGACGATTGTCCGAAAAGCCGAAGAAAGCGCAGCCATTCGCGGCAGTGGGCGATTGGTGCCGGCTTCGGCAACGGAACCGATGTCGCCCAGCGGTAAATTGTCAGACTCGACATTGATCCTGCATTTGAAGGGCACTGCGGAACCGTTGCAGTCGGCGGTATTCCGGCAGAAGTTGACCGAAGATATCGGTCCGGATCAGGAATGGCATTGGGCAATCATTCAGGCGAAAGGCATTCCGCCAAGTCCGCTATCGAATACGCCTGGATTCGACCTGGGATTCTCCGCCCCTGTCGTCCCGTAGGCTGGGCCGCCTTACACCACCATGCGGCGCGGTTCGGTAGGCTTCTCCACGGGGCGCAAAGCAAACCGGGATTTCTCCCTGAGGGCGAACTTGATGTATTCGCCGCCAGCACGCATCATCTGCTTCCACATCTCATAGGCACGACCTTCGCAGTTGAGGAAGGCAATGGCTTCGTCCTGGTTGAGAGCGCGGCCAATCTCGGCGGCGAACTGGGCCACATGTTGGACGTTAATTTCAGCAACCACTTTTTCCCGCTTTTTTCGTTCAGTCATAGTGTTGTCACCCCAACGATGAGGTGAAGATAAATGGTTGGGTGAACAGCGGACTGTATTAAGGGTCACGGCATCGTGTGATCTATGTCACAGGGTGGAAACGCCTGATCCCGAGGAGGTTGCAGTCCGAGCGTGCTAATCTGCAGGTTGCGGGTTTGGAATGGCCAAGGTTTTGGTGGGCACCGCCGGGTGGTCGTACAAGGACTGGGAAGGCGTGTTTTATCCGCCCGGGATGCAGCGACGGAAGCAGCATCCCTTAGAAGTTCTGGCGCGTTGCTTTGATGTCGTCGAAATCAATACTTCGTTTTACGGGCACATCAAGCCGGAACTGGTGAAAATCTGGGCGCGAAGGGCTGCCTCAGTCAACCCACATTTCGTTTTTACAGCCAAGCTGCACCGCTCGTTTACACACTCGCCACTTGCCGTCATGGAGCCGACGTCGGCGGCCACAATCAAGCCAAACGATGAAGATGAACGCCTGGCGCGAGAAGGCCTCGATGCCCTGGCGTCGACGGGAAAAATGGGTGCGCTGCTTATTCAATTTCCGGCGTCGTTCAAAAATACGTCGCTAAATCGCGAGTACATGGAGACGCTTCTCCGACAGTTCATCGAGTATCCGCGAGTGATTGAGGTGCGGCATTCGAGCTGGGATAATCCCGACACGATTCGAAGCTTTGAACACCATAACGTTTCGTTCTGCAATATTGACCAGCCGCTGATCGGGCGAGCGCTGGATGCAACTGAGCACGTGACCGCGCCAGTTGGATATGTGAGGCTGCATGGGCGAAATTACGATCAATGGTTTGAGGCCGAGAAACCGCAGGACCGCTACAACTATCTGTATTCGGAATCCGAACTGAGCGGATGGGAAGAGAAGATCGAGCGCATCGCAGCGAAGGCTGAAGTCACATATGTGATTGCGAATAATCATTTCGAGGCGAAAGGCGCGGTAAACAGTCTGCAGTTGAAATACATGTTGAGCGGACAACGTCAGAAGGCACCGGAAGTTTTGCTGAAACATTATCCGGAGTTGACGGCGATAGCAGATGAGTTACCGGATGAGGGGGCAAGCGAAACGTTGCCACTGCTTGCGTGATCAGCGGATCTACGCGGGGACGCTTACGTCTTTAGCGGCGTAATGCGAATCGACGTACTCGTCGAGGATCTTCATGAATTCGGCGACGATGTGATCGCCGCGAAGAGTGGTGAAGAGGCGGCCGTCAACGTAGACGGGAGCTTTGGGTTCTTCGAAGGTTCCGGGAAGGGAAATGCCGAGGCTGGCATGCTTGGATTCGCCGGGACCGTTGACCACGCAGCCCATCACGGCAACTTTCATTTCTTCCACGCCGACGTAGCGGCCTTTCCAAACTGGCATCTGCTCACGCAAGTATGACTGAATCTGTTCGGCCATTTCCTGGAAGAAGGTGCTGGTGGTACGGCCGCATCCCGGACATGCGGTGACTTGCGGCGTAAAGCTCCGAATTCCCATCGATTGCAAAATCTGCTGCGCGACTCGAACTTCTTCGGTGCGATCTCCGCCGGGAGCCGGTGTTAAAGAAACGCGGATTGTATCGCCAATTCCTTCTTGCAGCAGAACACCCATTGCGGCACTGGAAGCCACGATGCCCTTGGCTCCCATGCCGGCCTCGGTCAGGCCGAGGTGTAACGGATAGTTGCAGCGGGCTGCCAATGACCGATAGACATCGATGAGGTCCTGCACACCGCTGACTTTTGCGCTAAGGATAATCTGATCGGCGCGCAAGCCATATTTCTCGGCAAGCTTGGCCGAATTCAGGGCGCTGACAACCATCGCTTCCATGGTGACGTCGCGCGCATCTTTCGGTTCGGCGGAGCGCGAGTTCTCGTCCATCATGCGGGTAAGAAGAGCCTGATCGAGAGATCCCCAATTGACGCCGATGCGTACGGGCTTCTGGTTTTCGACGGCAACTT
>Ga0335078_10018316_pt1 | contig 10411 bp, 6 predicted proteins | sample Lox_Sample_32_FD_206711 | JGI IMG/M metagenome (GOLD analysis project Ga0335078, IMG submission 206711) | Soil microbial communities from Loxahatchee National Wildlife Refuge, Florida, United States - Lox_Sample_3.2 | ecosystem: Environmental > Terrestrial > Soil > Wetlands | place: USA: Florida...
TTGCGAACGGATCAGGAGCTCCAGCCGGGGACCATGCACGCCGATGTCTCTGTCCCAACAGGACGCCTCCACAGTATCCTGTACCCAGATGGTTTGACAAGATCAAAATACCATTAACGATATCTGTTCGCAGACCGAAGGGGACTCCCAGGTCAGTTAGTACGGCACCGCCGAGGTGCAAGCTTTATCGCGTTCGATGGCATTGTGGTATGATTTCGACTCGGGAGTTCCAGGTCATGACGTTTCTGAACACGCGTTACAAGCTGTTGCGGGAGCTGACGCCGGCAGAGTTGCGCCGCCTGAGCTACGTTGCCACGATCTACGGCATTCGTGGGTTTTCGTTTGACGGAAGCGACCTGATGGTGGAGTACGACGCTTCACGCATTCACGAAGCCGAAGTGCTGGACGCCATCCGCTCGGCAGCTATTCCCGTGACCACACAGAGACCGATTCCGCCTGGCGGCTACGATTATACCGGCGAGTTCAAGGACTCCGCCTGGCCTACTACCGGATTGAGCCCCACGAACCAGAAATGACGATATAGCCCAGAGAAGAAATGCTCGCCAGGCCAGAAATGCGAAAAAGTGTGCCATTTTTGCGACATTGGTGGCTGGTCACGAAGCGTTGTCAGTCGCGGCTAGTCTCCGTGCCCGGCCGATTCTTCCTAATCCACAGCCGCTGCCCGGTCGCTTCGCGCCGCCCCGATTCCATCCGCGCTATGACTTTTATGTCGCGCACCCAATAAGACGAACAAATTTGACAACCACGATCTTGCACTGATATAGTATGGTAGTTTCATTTGGGCCAATGAAAATCCTGCAATCGTTACAGAGGTGAGTCCGGACGATGGTGGCGGCGAAGCCCCAAGGCTGGCGATGTGTGTCTCAGCGCCGCTGGGGTGCGAATCGCTCGCCCGGGTTTACTCGGTTTGGATTGCTTCGAACGGCTCTTCGCCCAAGCTACAAAAAATGGTCGGCACCGGTTCGGGTGCTCATTGGCATCTAAACTCGTGCGTTAGAAGCGTGTGTTTTGGCTGGGTCGAACCGCACGCAAGCAGGGGGGCGTCCCTCAAAGTGAGCAGGATTTTCTCTTGTTGACTCCTGTTATATCGATGTGCTATAAATTAGAGTTTTGGTAATCCAGTCTCGTCTCGCCAAAACGACATTTTCCGAAGATTCGATCACTAATTTGAGGAGGCTCCTTTCGGCGGGGGGCAACGAGGAGTGGGAGGCTAGCTATGGAAGGATTGCACGATCTGGACTTGCATGTTGATAAGAAAGGGCGCGGGACATTTCCGCAGGGTCTTGCGACTTCTAAGGCGACGCGGGTGTGGTCGCAAGGAGCGGTAAGGGCGATCGCCACCGGCTTTGCCGTGATGCTACTGGGAGTAACGAGTCTCTGGGCCAAGCCCCCGCAGGAAGCGCCATCCGGCGAAGCCAATCTGAAACTGCCTGACCTTTCGACGGTTCAGTTTGTGGGAATCGACGGACACCGGCTGCTGATGTTCGGCATTCTTTTTTGCGTCCTGGGACTGCTCTTCGGGCTGTTCATTTATAGTCACCTGAAGAACCTGCCCGTCCACCGCGCCATGGCGGACGTTTCCCAGTTGATCTGGGAAACTTGCAAGACGTACCTCGTGACCCAAGGGAAGTTCCTGGCCCTACTATGGGTGTTCATAGCGGCCGTCATCCTGCTTTACTTCGCTGTGCTCCTGCACTATGAGGCGTTGCGTGTGGTGATCATCCTGCTGTTCAGCGTGATTGGGATCTGCGGCAGCTACGGGGTGGCGTGGTTCGGAATCCGGGTCAACACTTTCGCCAACTCCCGCACCGCGTTTGCTAGTCTCCGCGGCAAGCCGTTTCCCATCTTTCAGATCCCGCTTGAGGCAGGCATGAGCATCGGCATGATGCTGATCTCGGTGGAATTGCTGATGATGCTGATTATTCTCCTCTTCATTCCGGGCGACTATGCCGGGCAGTGCTTTATCGGATTTGCGATCGGCGAGTCGCTGGGTGCCGCCGCGTTGCGGATCGCCGGCGGTATCTTCACCAAGATTGCCGACATCGGTTCGGATCTCATGAAGATTGTTTTTAAAATCAAGGAAGACGATGCGCGCAATCCGGGCGTCATCGCCGACTGCACGGGCGACAATGCCGGCGATTCCGTCGGACCGACGGCCGATGGCTTCGAGACTTACGGCGTGACCGGCGTGGCGCTGATCACGTTTATCCTGCTGGCGGTGAAGGACCCCGTGATTCAGGTCCAGTTGCTGGTCTGGATTTTCGTCATGCGCATTATGATGCTCGTGTCGAGCTCGGGAGCTTACTTCATCAACGGGATTATCGCCAAAGTACGTTATGGCAACTCGGACAAATTCAACTTTGAGGCGCCGCTGACCTCGCTGGTGTGGATCACCTCCGTGGTGTCGATCGCGCTCACCTACATCGTCTCGGCGCTCACCATCCCCAGCCTGGGTGGCGACACCACACTGTGGTGGAAGCTCTCTACCATCATCTCCTGCGGCACGCTCGCCGGCGCGCTGATTCCGGAATTGGTGAAGGTCTTCACCTCCACCGAATCGCGGCACGTGAAGGAGGTAGTGATCGGCGCGGAGGAGGGCGGAGCGTCGCTGGGCATTCTTTCCGGTTTCGTGTCCGGTAACTTCTCCGCCTACTATCTTGGGCTCACCATGGTACTGCTGATGTCCATCGGGTCGGCCGTGAGCACCCAGGGGCTGGGAAACGTGATGGTGGCGTCGTCGGTGTTCGCTTTCGGCTTAGTGGCTTTTGGGTTTCTGGGCATGGGGCCGGTGACCATCGCCGTCGATTCCTACGGTCCGGTAACTGACAACGCGCAATCGATCTACGAGCTTTCTCTAATTGAGGAGGTTCCCAACATCACCCAGGAGCTCAAGACCGATTTCGGCTTCGATGCGCGGTTCGATGTAGCGAAGGAACTCTTGGAGGCCAACGACGGCGCCGGAAACACGTTCAAGGCAACGGCGAAGCCGGTGCTGATCGGTACGGCCGTGGTGGGCGCCACCACCATGATCTTCTCCATCATCATGGCGCTAACCAACGGCTTGACGGCGAACCAGGATAAGTTGTCGTTGTTGCATGCGCCTTTTGTGCTAGGCCTGGTGACGGGTGGTGCGATCATTTACTGGTTCACTGGCGCCTCCACACAGGCGGTTACCACTGGAGCTTATCGCGCCGTGGAGTTCATCAAGCGGCACATCCACCTGGAAAGCGCCGATAAAGCTTCCGTCAGCGACAGCAAAAAGGTGGTCGAAATCTGCACCCAGTATGCGCAGAAAGGAATGCTCAACATCTTCATCGCGGTGTTCTTCGCCACCCTTGCTTTCTCTTTTGTCGAGCCCTTCTTTTTCATCGGCTACCTGATTTCCATCGCCACCTTCGGCCTCTATCAGGCGATTTTCATGGCCAATACGGGCGCGGCATACGACAATTCGAAGAAGATTGTGGAGGTGGAGCTGAAACAGAAAGGCACCGAACTCCACGCCGCCACCGTCATCTGCGACACGGTAGGCGATCCCTTTAAGGATACCTCTTCGGTGGCGTTGAACCCCATCATCAAGTTCACCACGCTCTTCGGCTTGCTGGCCGTCGAACTCGCGGTCGAGTTGACCTCCAAGGGAAGCGCGTTGGCGCATGTGTTGGCGCTGGCGTTTTTCGCCGTGTCCATTACCTTTGTGTACCGATCGTTTTACGGGATGCGAATTCGCGGGACTGAGGAATCGGCCGCGAGTAACGAAGAACTGACGGCTGCCGATTGAGGGCCACCAGCGCCAGCACTCGGGCCTCAGCACCCACTATGCTCGAAACCGCCGCGCATCGAGTGATGAGGGCCGAGGCTGGCGGCTGAGGCCTGTTCGATTGGCAATCGCCAATCGGCAATTCAATACCCTCGCGCCATTTCCTTAATTCTCCTGGCCAGCTTCTCGATCTTCTCCGCGCGGTCCACGACCCTGAGTGACAGGACATTCTCGTTGGACTTGTCCAGATCAGCCTGAAGCGATTTGGAAAGCTCCACCAGTTCGCCCGCGTCACTTTTCATTTTTTCGAAGTTCTGTTTAAGCAGTTCCTTTTTTTGTTTCTTGATCATCTCCGGCGGTAATTCGGGGGCTTGGGCTCCCTGAGGGGCAGGTTCCTGGGCAGAGGCAAGATGCGGTGCTTGGGGCGGCTTCCCCACGCCAGCAGATGTTCCGCCCCGGCCGCTGAAGGCCAGCGCGCAGAGCGAAGCCGCCAGAGCGGCGATCAAAAGCCAAGGAGAAGCACCTCCCAGGCGAGGGCTAGGTGGCTTACCGTTCATCCGGCCGTTCATCCGGCACTTCCTTTCCGGCCCCGTGGGGAGCGGCTGCGCGCCGATTGTTTCTTGCCAAGAACCCGCGCTCTCGATTTTATCTTGATCCCCTCGCTGGTAGCAACGCGCCGCTCCCAAAACCTAAATCGGGTGGGTGAGCAGCTCGAACGGTATGCGTTCGGCTGCGCCTGGACGTCAGCCAGTCATCTACGGTAGGTAATACGCGAAAACGGTCGGCAGCTGGATCAGAGGGCTCATAGCCACAATCAAGCATAGTCAGTAGGCCCTTGTCCGCAACCTGTAATTCAGAGCATGCCACAGGAGTTCAAACCAACGGCCACGCCTCCCAAAATGAGGGCGGCGCCGATGACGATCATCACCACTGCTCGCCAACGAAGGCTGCGTTCAATTTGCTTCTCGGTTCTCGTCGTGATGAGAAAGCTCTTCTCGTTTTCGCCTTTTCTGATGAGGTTGCGGTCACTCTCATCGGCAGGATTTGGATTTTCTGCGCACGTGCCGAGCACATTGCAGGCTCGGCCAGCCACCAGGCAAGTCTCCGTCAGGCGGTAGTGGCCTGAACCAAAATCCATGCTGATGCCGCCCGCTCCGATCGAAACCCCCAACTGCTGCATCTTATCGGCCACGGCCAGCGTTTTAGCCATTGCTCCGGATACAGGCATACCGGCGGCCTGCAACGCAGCGCGAGCCGACCCTACTTGACCAGAAAGGTAAGCGCGCAGATGCTCGTCTGTCGGAGGCGCCACCCCCAGTGTCTCGTCGAACTTGCGCGGGCTGCTGCCGATCGTGAACAGGGCCGGAGGGCAGACTTCTCCTGTGAACGTTCGCACCACGTCGAACTCCGCACGTTGCGGGTTCACCAGAATTCTTCCCGTCGCGTCCTCGAGGTAAAAGGGTGCCCCCTCGTTCTGGGTACTGGTCGTCTTCCACTCTTCCCGGTCGTTCTCTTGCACGCGCTTTTCGACTGTGACTTGGTAGTAGTAACAAGGTACGCCGGTCAATGGGCTCTTCAACGGTGTGCCCCCAGTGCTCTTCCCCTGCACATGCACCAGTCCCATGGCCACACTACGGATGGGAATCTGTGGAGTATCCTCGATGAGCCGGTACTGGCGAAAAGTCCGGAATCCCACGAGAAAAAGGACCACCCCCAAAAGGACGAGTATAAGCACCACAATAGAAACGTTGTGACCACTGGCCCCGGCAAAGATCAGAGAAAGAAGCGTCATGGATTCTATCCCCCCGGTGCACAAGCTAACATATAACTCCCTGAGCGGAAAGTCCGTTTCTGGTCTGTTTCTGGTGGAGGGACCGCTGCCCGGCTTGAACTTGCCGGCCCGCCCGTGTTAGCCTCTCGCACTGTCAGGCAAGGAGGATATTGAATGAACGGCGGGAAGCGCGGGATGCGGCGCGGGGTGACCACCGCCCTGCTGGGGGCCGCGATTATCCTTCTCCTGGCGCTTTCCACCCCAGAGTCCCTGGCACAGGAAGCGTCGTACGACTACCGTCGGCTATTCGGCAAGAGCGACGTGATGGTCCCGGCGCGGGATGGCGTGAGGCTGCACACGGAAATCTACACTCCCAAGAACACCAACGATCGGCTGCCCATCCTCCTCACCCGCACGCCGTACGGCTTGGACGATGACGAGAGGGGTTACAGTCGCCGGCTCGGCCTCTACCAGGAGATGTTCGCCGATGGCTACATCTTCGCCTTTCAGGATATTCGCGGTCGCTACGGCTCCGAGGGCCAGTTCGTGATGAACCGCGCCCCCCGCGACTCCAACGATTCCAAGGGCATCGATGAGTCCACAGACACCTACGATACGGTCGACTGGCTGGTGAAAAACGTCGCCGGCAATAATGGGCGCGTGGGCGAAGCCGGAGTCTCCTACGGGGGATGGCTTACCACCATGGCGCTGCTCGATCCGCATCCGGCCCTCAAGGCTGTGTCCGAACAAGCGTCGCCCGCCGATATGTTTCTGGGTGACGACTTCCACCACAACGGCGCTTTCCGGCTCAGCTACGGGTTCGAATACGCTGCGCTGCTCGAAACCTCGAAAGAAAACTACTCATTCAAATTCTCCAAGGCCGATCTGTTCGACTGGTACCTGAACGACCTCGGGCCGCTCTCGAACGCGGACGCGATTTACTTCCACGGTAAGCTTCCGACGTGGGAAGATTTCGTGAATCATCCCAACTACGACAGTTTCTGGCAGAGGCAGGCCCTTCGCCCCTATCTCGAGAATCTGAAGCTGATGGTGCCTAACCTGAACGTCGCCGGTTGGTGGGACCAGGAGGATTTTTACGGTCCGGTCGAGATTTACGAGCTGTTGGAGAAGCACGACAGCCGGCATCTGAATTACCTCGCTGTCGGGCCATGGAATCACGGCGGCTGGGAGACCGGCCCTGGCCGTAAGCTCGGCGATTTTGATTTTGCCAGCGACACCGCCGCCTACTTCCGCGAGAAAGTGCAGGCGGCGTGGTTCGCCTACTGGCTGAAGGACAAGGGTAGCCTGCCGCTAAAAGAAGCTCTGACTTTTCAGACCGGGTCGAATCGCTGGGAGAGCTACGACGCCTGGCCGCCTCGCGAAGGCGTCGCGCAACGCAAACTCTATTTCCACAGCAAGGGCAGGCTTTCGTTCGATGCGCCTACCCAGGCTGAGAGCCAGCGCTTCGAAAGCTATCGTTCCGACCCTGCTCACCCCGTGCCCTATCGTCATCGGCCCATCAGTCCGACCTATCCAGGTCCGGGCTGGCCAACCTGGCTTCTGGAAGACCAGCGCTTCGTCTATTTGCGGCCTGATGTAGCCGCCTGGCAGACAGACGTGCTTGCTGATAATGTGACCGTGACTGGCGGTATCGTCGCGCATCTGTTTGTTTCTACCTCTGGCAGCGATAGCGACTGGGTCGCCAAGCTGACCGACGTTTACCCCGAGGATTATCCGGCCGATCCGAAACTGGCCGGCTGGCAGCTTATGATTGCGAACGACGTTTTTCGCGGGCGCTTCCGCCACAGTTTCGAGAAGCCGGAGCCGATGACGCCGGACCAGGCGACGGCGATCAGCATCGATCTGCATACCAACAACCATGTATTCCTGAAAGGCCATCGCATCATGGTACAGATCCAGAGCACGTGGTTCCCGATCATCGACCGCAACCCGCAGAAGTTCATTCCTAGTATCTTTGCGGCCAAGGCGTCCGACTATCAAAAGGCAACCCAGCGCGTTTATTTCGCGCCGGGCGCGGCATCGTATATCGAGCTGCCGGTAGCCGTGAAGAATTGACGATTGTCGATTGCCGATTGAAAGAAGCCGGAGGCCATGACTGCCGAGTGCTCAGCAGACGAGTCACACTGCTTTAGTCTTTCTTGCTGATAGCTGACGGCTGAAAGCAGATGGCTCTGAGTCGGCAATCAGAGAAGGAAGGGAAGGGAAACATGCGAAAGATAGTGCGCGCGCTCATTAGCGTTAGCGACAAGACGGGAGTGGTCGAGTTCGCGTCAGGACTGGCGGGCGTGGGGGTGGAGGTTCTCTCCACGGGAGGCACCGCGAGGCTACTGCGCGAAAAGGGCCTGGAGGTCCGTGACGTTGCCGACGTCACGGGATTCCCAGAGATGATGGATGGTCGCGTCAAGACGCTCCATCCCAGAATCCACGGAGGAATCCTCGCAGTCCGCTCCAACCTCGAGCACCGAAATCAGGCGAACGCGCAGGGTATCGGCCTCATCGACCTCGTGGTGGTGAACCTTTACCCCTTTGCGGAAACCGCGGCGCGGCCGGATGTGACTTTTGACGATCTCATCGAGAATATTGATATTGGCGGGCCCGCGATGATCCGCTCAGCGGCGAAGAACTTCGAGGACGTGACCGTGGTGGTAGATCCGGCTGACTATGGGTCCTTGCTTGACGAATTGCGCGCCAGCGAGGGCTCGGTTTCTCGCGCCACACGGTCGCGCCTCAGCCGTAAGGCCTTCGCAACGACCGCCACTTACGACGCCGCCATCTCGGCGACACTCCGGAAGTGGGCGGACGATGCGGCCCAGATGATTCCAGCAGAGCATGCGGCCGGCGAAGAATCCCTTTTGCCGGAGAACCTCCAGCTGCACTTTCGCAAGTTGGCTGATCTGCGTTACGGCGAGAACCCGCATCAGAAGGCGGCGCTTTACGTTCGCCCAGAGGCAGGAGGACGTGGCTTGGCAGCCGCCAGGCAGCTCCAAGGGAAGGAACTTTCCTTCAACAACCTCGTTGACCTCGAAGCTGCGTGGCGCCTGGTGACGGAATTCGATGGGCCGACGACCGCGATCATCAAGCACACAAACCCTTGCGGTATCGCGTCCGGAACGAACCTGGCGGAGAGCTACGCGCGAGCTCTCTCGGTGGATCCCATTTCGGCGTTTGGCTCGGTAATCGCGTTCAACCGCCCTGTGGATGCGGCGACCGCAGAGGCTCTGGGCAAGCTCTTTGTAGAAGCAATCGTGGCCCCGGCTTACCAGCCCGCGGCGCTGGAGCGTCTGGCCGGTAAGAAGAACCTGCGCCTGATGGACATGTCCGCCACGGCGGGCGACGACTACGGGCTGCAGTTCAAGACCATCGGCGGCGGGTTGCTGGTGCAGACGCCGGATACGCTGGGCGTCAATCCCGAAGCCTGGAAATGCGTGACCGAGCGGCACCCGACCGATGGGGAAACCCGCGCGCTCACTTTTGCCTGGCTTGTGGTGAAACACGTCAAGTCGAACGCGATCGTCTATGCGCGCGACGAAATGGTGCTGGGCGTCGGGGCCGGACAGATGAGCCGTGTGGATGCGGTGAAGTTCGGCGCCGCGAAGGCGCGGGAGTTGGGTCATTCACTGGCGGGAACGGTGGTGGCGTCCGACGCCTTTTTTCCTTTTCCCGATGGCGTGGAGGAAGCGGCGCGAGCAGGCGCCACGGCCATCATCCAGCCCGGTGGGTCGGTGCGCGACCCGGAAGTGGTAGCGGCCACTAACCGTCTGGGATTGGCGATGCTCTTCACGGGCGCAAGGCATTTCCGCCACTGAAATCAGTTATCAGCCCTCAGCAATGAATTCACAGTTTCTTCGCTGCTGCCAACTGACGAGAGACAACTGCCTTTATGATTTGGGAGCGTAGTAACCGTCACGTGAGACCACAGTATACTTCACGTTCTTTCCCTTCTGGTTCACGATACGCAACGGATTACCCTGATCGTCGATCAACTCCACCGACAGCTTGTGGAACTTGCCGTCGTGCGTGGGGTTAGTCGGGACGAACCCCAAGCTGTACTGAGTGCGGAGCTGACCCGCTACTTGCTTGTAAATCTCAGGCAGCTCGCCCTCAAAGCGCGGGAAATAGGCTTGCCCTCCTGAATACTTGGCAATATAGGTTAGCTGGTTGCGCGCTGCAATGGCAGTCATATCGCCGGCCATTCCGCGAACATTCATGTAATCGAGGATACTGACCGGATAAATCGGAATGTCACCGTTCTTGGCGATCTTCAGCATCTTGTCGTAAGTCAACTTGCTGAAAGTGTCTTTTCCCGTAACAACCGCGACAATGGCCTTTCGACCCTGAATGTCCTTCATACGGTCTATGGTAAAAGCAAGGGCATCGTACAAGCAGATTTCGCTGAAGCCGGGAATCCGGAGGGTGTCTAAAGCCGCTTTGACTTCGTAACGGTTTTGAGTGAAATCTTGCCTGATCTCGGGCTTCAAATCGAAATCCACGACCGCCACCCAGTCGTTCGGCTGCATGAAGTCCAGGAATGCGTAAGCGTCCTCGAGAGCAACATAAAGGTACGGCCACCATCGGTTGGCAAATTCGATTAGCATACAAATGGTCATGGGTGCTTCGCCGGTGCCGAAGTTCGCGACCGCTTGCGGCACGCCGTCATCGTAGACCTTGAAGTTCGTGCGGCTGAGGGAAGGAATCGGATTGCCATTGTTGTCAACGACCATGACGTCGAGGTTCACCAAGTTCGTAGAGGCCGAGATAGAGTAGATGTCTTTCGGATTGATTTTCTCGACCGGCTCAGCAGGCTTGACGGGGACAGGCGCGGGTTCGGTGGTTTTCTTGGGCAC
>Ga0335078_10018318_pt1 | contig 10411 bp, 6 predicted proteins | sample Lox_Sample_32_FD_206711 | JGI IMG/M metagenome (GOLD analysis project Ga0335078, IMG submission 206711) | Soil microbial communities from Loxahatchee National Wildlife Refuge, Florida, United States - Lox_Sample_3.2 | ecosystem: Environmental > Terrestrial > Soil > Wetlands | place: USA: Florida...
CCGGACCCACCGGGGCGACGGGCGCGCCGGGTGCCACGGGCCTGGCGGGAGCGGCCGGAGCCGCGGGCCTGATCAACAACGGCTTCACCGTGGCGGCGGCGCAATCGGGCGACTTCACGATCCTGAGCACGGAAACGCACAATCAGATCTTCGTCAACAACGCCATCAACAACGACGCCGCCAATTCGAACAACATCACGCTGCCCCTGAGTACGGCCGTGGGAGCCGGATACACCATCGGGATCAATGTCGTCAATTGGGGAACAAACGACGGCACCTTCACGGTTCTTACCCAAACGAGTGACACCATCATCGATCAAGGTGGAGCGGGTTTCGGGCCGTTCACTTCTTTGGGGTTCAACTACCAGGCGCAGTTCGTGACGGATGGCAACCACCACTGGTACATCCTGGTTTTCAACTGAGGGAGAGCGACCACCATGAACCATCCGACGTTCTCAAACACAATCCGGCTGGCTGCGATGGCGTGCCTCCTCCTTCTCCCCGGGATGGCGTGGGCGGATTCGGCGCCGCTGACGGGCGATACCTATATCGATCCTGGGAACGGGACCGTCCACGGCGCCCTTCCCGCCATCAATGTGGGCGGCGCCACGGGATCAAGAGGACTGCTGCTTTTCGACCTGAGCGGGATGACCGGTCGAACGGTGGCCTGGGCGCGGCTGCGGGTGTATGTCGATGCGGTGACTGCGGCGGGAATGATCGATCTGGGATCGGCCAACGCCGCCTGGTCCGAAGCGTCGGTTAGCGGCGTGGGTGGGCCCGGAGTCGGATCCCCGCTGACCTCGGCGCTGGTTTCCTCTCCGGGCTACGTCACCTTCGACGTGACCAATCAGGTGAGCGCGTGGCTGGGTGGGAGCCCGAACTATGGCTTCATCCTGACGGCCGACGCGGCAACGCCCGGTGTGACGGTGTACCTCGACAGCAAGGAGAGCCCGGCCACGAGCCATCCCGCGACGCTCGAAGTGGTGCTGGCCGGTCCCGCAGGCCCGGCTGGCGCACAGGGAGCGCCTGGAGCCGCGGGGGCACAGGGAGCGACCGGCGCGACTGGCGCGACGGGTCCGACTGGAGCCACCGGGCCGTCCGGTCCCGCCGGACCGACCGGCGCCACTGGGGCGACCGGACCGACCGGACCCACCGGCGCAACCGGACCGCAGGGCAGCGCGGGTCAGACTGGACCGACCGGAGCTACAGGTGCTACCGGGGCGACCGGACCGACGGGACCTACCGGGCCGACCGGCGCGACCGGGGCAACCGGAGCAACCGGAGCCGCGGGATCCGCCGGGGCCGCCGGGCTGACGGGACCGGCCGGCGCTACCGGCCCCACCGGCGCCACTGGCCCTGCCTTCACGAACGCGCTGAGCGTTGACCCGACGATTCACTCGGGCGCCTACACCATCCCGGATAACTCGGTCAGCGTCACCTACACAACCCCGCTCAGCACGATCACCTTGCCCCACGCCAGTTCGGTGCCAGGCAAAACCATCTGGATCGTAGTCACCAGCCCTTCGTTGACGAACCAGATCACGGTAAACAGGCAAGGCGCCGATTTGATCTTCTTCCAGATCACGACCGAGCCGGGAGTTGGGGTGCCATCGATCTCGAACCGCTTCTCCTTGCAGCTTTTCAGCAATGGGACGAACTGGTTCGTCGTTTACTTCGGAGACTAGGCGGACAGCATGCGACACTCTTCAAGGTTTTTCAAACGGTGGATCGAAGCTCCGGTGGTCGCGGCATCGCTTCTTCTTTCCGTCGGCGTGCTCCGGGCAGAGGAAGCGGCGCTGGTCCAGGACACCTATTTGAGTGTGGCCCAGCCGAACGCCAATTACGGCACGACAACCAACCTGATCATCGCGCCGGGCAACGCGGTTCTGGTGCAGTTCGACCTCTCTTCGGTTCCGCCGTCCGCCTCGATCGCCAAAGCCTACCTCAGCATCTACGTCAACAAGGTCACCACCGGCGGGACGTTGCACTTCTCGTCGGTGACGTCGGCCTGGACCGAGGGCGGCGTCAGCTACAGCAACCAGCCGACGATCGGGGCAACGTTCGCGTCCACCACCGCTTCGGCGGCGAATTCGTTTCTGCTGGTGGATGTGACGACGGAGGTGCAGAGCTGGCTTGCCGTCCCTTCCACCAACTTCGGCGTTGAGATTACGGGCCTGGGCTCCACTTCGCTCCAACTGGATTCCAAGGAGAACACCGCGACCAGCCACCCTCCCAGATTGGACATTGCCGTAGTAGGGCCGGCGGGTGCGACAGGCGCTATCGGGTTGGCTGGGTTCACCGGCGCGACCGGCCCAACCGGACCCACGGGAGCTGCCGGAACGGCCGGGGCCAAAGGCGCGACGGGCGTCACAGGCGCTACCGGAGCCACTGGACCGGCGGGCGCGGCCGGCGCGGTGGGAACGGCCGGAGCGGTCGGGCCGGCGGGTGCGACCGGGCCGACCGGCGCAACCGGGCCGACCGGCGCTCAGGGAGCGGCGGGTGCGGCGGGAGCTGTGGGTACGGCCGGCGCCCGCGGCGCCACCGGATCACAGGGGCCTACGGGACTCCAAGGCTCGACCGGCGCCACCGGTGTGGCCGGCGTTGCCGGGCCGGTGGGAGCTACCGGAGCCAACGGGCCCACCAGCAACAAATTCAACATGGATGCGACGCTCCGGAGTTCCGGCTATACCATCCCCGACACCGATCCCTACCTGTACTATCTCGTGAACAACGTGGCCAACGCGCACGCGACCATCAACCTGCCGCATGCGAACGTGGCGGGGAAGATGGTGATCCTCCTGGCTGCCAACACGGCGGCCAATTCCGGAGTTACTCTGGCGGTCCAGTCCGGCAATACGCTGGTGGCCACCACCACGGGCGCCAGTGGTTCTACCAAAGCGATCGCGCTGAGCGACGGCTCCGGCAACTGGTATGTGCTGACCGTCGCCGTGGCGCAGTAAGCCTCACACGGCCAAGGCGGCCATGCGTGAGATGGCGTTGACCAGCTTGCGGTAGGGAACCCGGTCCAGGGCGGGGAAGGGCAGCCATTCGCCGTCGCGCCAAGTGGAATAATACCAGCGCGCCAGCAGCGCCAGGTGCTCCTGGCGCTCTTCCAATCCGGGCCGCCGCGCCTCGATCGCGGCCACCACTTCACGCAGCCGGTGATCCATCGAGATGGTCTTTCCCTCCACCACCTCGAAGCCGAACCGGACCGGCGGCTGCCACGATCCCGCGACCACGAACCACAGCTCCACGGCGCCCGGCTCGGCGGATGCCGTCACCGCCACGCCGCACAACTGGTCGATGTCGGCCACCAGGGTATCGCGCAGGCGCAGGGCTTCCTGTATTTTCTCGATGCGTGCGTGTTCCCGTGCCGCGTCCTCGAAGCGCAATTCCTCGCTGAGCTGTTCCCGCGCTGTCTCGAGCGGCTCGACCAGCGAGCGGCCCTCCGTGCGGAGGAACGCCGCCATTCGATCCACCTCGGCGCGGTACTCGTCGGCGGTGACGGCCTGCTGGCACGGCCGCATGCATTTGCTCATCTCGCCGTAGATGCATCCGGGGTGCTCGGGCGCAGGCGCCAGGTCCTCCTGGCATCGCCGGACCTGGAACAGTTCGAGCGTCGCGGCTTCGAACTGCTCGGCGGCGGCGCGAGTCCGGAACGGCCCGCAGTAGAGGCCGCGCCCGCCCGCGAGGCGCGTGGTGATCTGCGTCCGCGGGAACGCGTTGGAGAGGATCAGCTTCACGTAAGGCGGCATGCGGAGCTTGGCCAGCTCCAGGTAGGTCTCCGGGAAGTGCCGGCGCGCCAGTTCGTAGAACAGGAGCCGCGTCTCAAGCGCGGAGCCGGCCAGCCAGTACTCCACGCGGCTCGCCACCGGCCTCAGGTTCAGCCAGCGCGATGGCCCGGGACGCTCGCCGAGCAGGCGCTTCAAGCGCCGCCGCAGCACTCCGGTCCGTCCCAGGTACGGCGCGCCCTCCCGCGGCCAGACCAGGAACACCGCGGGCCGATCGGGAGTCTCTGCGATGCGCGCATCGACCTCGCCCGGTGCGGCCGCAAGGTCGATCACGGAGGGATCGTGCGCCATTCAACTCCACGATCTCACAGGCGCTTGCCGTTTAGATCCTGACCACGGCGCCGCGCCATTCGCCGTTCTCGCGAGTCGCCGCCACCAGGGCCTCTTCGGTTCCCTCGGCTGCTGCCACACGCCGGCCGCCCGCGCACCAGACCGCGCTCTTTCCGGCCGCGTACCAGCCGCCCGTCTGGCCCGCGTAATTCGCCATCAGGCACGTCATGCCGTGCTCGGTCGCGTAGCGTTCGAACAGCGCGGCGTCAGCCAGGTAGCCCTTCTCCGTGATCACGACTCCGGCCGCATAGACGCTGGCTCCGCGGGAGGCAGCGTTCGCCGCGTGCTGGGGATGGCTCGCGTCCGCGCAGATCGCCAGGGCCACCGTTTCGCCGCCAACCTCAAGCAGTTCGCCGCCCGTGCCCGGTTCGAAGAAGACCTCTTCGCCCGGATGGAGATGCTGTTTTGAGTACGTCGAAACGCTGCCATCCGGGAGGAAGGCGAGAGCAGCCAGGCGGCAGCGCCCGTTGGTCGAGGCCATCGGAGCTCCGGCGACCACGGTCATGCCGAACCGGACCGCCAGGCTGCGCAGCGGATCGAGGCGGGCGTCGTCCGTGGCCAGGGTTCTGGCTCGCGCGATGGCTGGTTCATAGCCGGTCAGCGACAGTTCGGGAAACACCAGGAACCTGACGCCCAGATCGCCGGCCGCCGTCACCACTCGCGCGTGTCGTGCCACGTTGGCGGCAATATCGCCCCCGATGGAGTTTGTCTGGGCCGCGGCGATGGTCAGGCTACTTGCCATATGGCATCTGGACGCACGGGTCCGATTCGCGGTTCCAGACATTTGGCACCGCCGGATTGTGGTCTAACCGTATCCGTTTCTCTTTGAATTGCGGGCCGTTTTGAAATATACTCGCAAGGATGACTTGCCGACTTGCCCGCATTGCCTCGATTGCCCTGTTGCTGGGAGGCTGCGCCGCCGCCAGCACCTCGATTAACGTCGTCGCCATTACGCAATGGCTCCCGGTAACGGATGAAGAACGCAATCTCAAAGCGCCCACCATCGATCCCGAGGCCGGCGCGGAAGCACTGTTCTGGCGGGTCCACGTCGTCGATGCGGTCCAGGGCGAGGATCCCCAGACGGTTCTCTATCACTATATTCGCATCAAGGTCTTTACTCGACGCGGCTCGGAGACGCAGGGCACGCAGGACATCACGTATTGGGGCAGACACGCGATTCTGGACGTGGCTGGGAGGACGATCAAGCCGGACGGCACGATCGTGGAATTGAGTAAGGATGCGATTTTTCGCCGCGACCTGGTCAAAGCCAGCGGCCTCAAATTCAAGGCCGTGTCTTTTGCCATGCCCGCGGTCGAACCGGGCGTCATCATTGAGTACCGCTGGCGCGAGGTGCGGGACCAGGAGCTGGCCAACTATGTGCGGTTGCCGTTTCAGCGCGATATTCCCGTGCACGAGGTCAAGTACTTCGTCAAACCATTGGTGCTCTCGTATTACACCGTTCCCCCCATGCGGCGGGTTTCCTTCGGACCCCAGCCAACCGATTTCGTTCGGGAGAAGGATGACTTCTTCAGCATGTCGCTGAAGAATGTGGCGGCCTACAAAGAGGAGCCGGTGATGCCGTCCGAGTGGGTCGCTCGGGCTTGGACGCTGCTGTATTATGCCGACGACGTCAAGGTCAGTCCGGAGAAGTTCTGGGGTGGCGAAGGCAAGAGGATCTACTCCCAATACGAACCCTATCTCAAGGTGAGCGCCGAGGTTCGGGAGGCTGCGGACGCGGCGGTGGCGGGGGCGACGGACCAGGACGAGAAGCTCGCCAGGATCCTCCTGTACTGCCGGACCAAGATCAAGAACCTCGGCGACGACGACGTGACCGAGCATCAACGGGAGAAGGCTAAGGAAAACAACAGGCCTGCGGACACCCTGAAGCGCGCCATCGGCTCGGGGTTGGACATCAACCTGCTATTCGCCGGGATGGCGAGGGCGCAGGGCTTCGATGTCCGCGTGGCGAAGCTGGGAAACCGCAACGACGTCCCCTTCGAGCGCGCCTTTCTCAATCCGTATTTCCTGCGTACCACGGGTATCGCCGTAAAGGTGGGGACCGAGTGGCGGGTCTACAATGCGGCTGCCAAGAGGCTTCCCAGGGGGATGCTGGCGTGGCAGCAGGAGGGCTCGCAGGCGCTGATATCGGATGCGAAAGAGCCGCTGTTCGTCGGGGTGCCGTATTCTGACGCCGAAAAATCGCTCAGTTCCCGCACCGGCGCATTCGAGATCGACGAGCAGGGCACGTTGGAGGGCACGGTGCGCATCACCTACACCGGACACGCGGCGGCCGAGCGGCGGGAAGAAAACGCCACGGAATCGGCGGCGCAGCAGGAGGACAGCGTCCGCGACACGGTTCGCCGGCGTTTCAGCGCGGCCGAGGTATCCGAGGTGAAGGTCGAGAACGTCGACGACGCCGAAAAGCCGCTAACGTATTCCTACCGCGTGAAAGTCCCGGGCTACGCGCAAAGGACCGGCAAGCGGTTGTTCGTGCCGCTGTCCTATTTTCAAACCGGCCTGGCGGCGAAGTTCCCGGCTAGCGACCGCAAGTACGACGTCTGGTTCCCGTATCCCTGGGTCGAGGAGGATCGTGTCACGATCAAGACTCCCCAGGGCTTCGCGTTGGAGAATGCCGAGGCGCCGGCGTCGTTCAAGTTCGGCGAGCTGGGGGGCTACGAGGCTTCCGCAAGGGCGGGAAACCACCAACTCGAGTACCAGCGCAAACTGGTGTTCGGGCGCGGGGGCCGGTTGGTATTCCCGGCCGGGTCATACCCCAAGCTCAAGCATGCCTTCGACGAGATGAACCAGCAGGACCAGCACGCCATCATCCTGCGTCAGGAGACAGCCGTCGCGCCGGCGGGCCAATAAGGAGCGTGCGGTTGCTGGCGCCCAAAAGCGCTCATAGGGCGGACTGCGGCCTGACGGTATCCGTTTTCTCCTTGAAGTGCGGCACCTTGCGCCAGCAGGCGGCCGGCGGGCAGGCGGGCCAATAGGCTGGATTGCGCCCGACGAACTTCGTTTTCGCATTGGAGTTTCGGGTCTTCGTGACGTATACTCCTGAGGATGAGTCGAAGACTGTCTTCGTGTTTTTGCCATTCCGGGCGGATTGTCGCAATGGCCCTGCTGTTTGGGGCGGGCGCCGTGGCGGACACATCGGTCAATATTCCCGCCATTACTCAATGGCTGCCGGTTACCGACGCGGAGCGTAATCTCAAAACTCCGCAAATCGATCCGGACGCGGGCGCGGAAGTCCTTTTCTGGCGGATCCACGTGATGGATGAGCTGCGGGGAGAGGATCCCGAGGCGGTTCTGTTCAAGTACATTCGCATCAAAATCTTCAATCAGCGCGGTTGTGAAAGCCAGGGCACTCAAAACATCGAGTATTCGGGGAGGCGCGTGATCACGGACGTCGCCGGAAGGACCATCAAGCCTGACGGCACCATCCTGGAGTTGGGCAAGGACGCGATCTTCCAACGCGACCTGGTCAAGGTCGGCGGGCGCAAGCTGAAAGCGGTGTCCTTCGCGATGCCGGGGGTCGAACCCGGCGTCATTATCGAGTATCGCTGGCGGGAGCGGCGCCACAACGAGCTGGCCGAGTACGTTCGCCTGCCGCTATGGCGCGACATTCCCGTGCATGAGGTCAAGTACTTCATCCGGCCGCTGCTGATTCCCGGTTGGACGTTCCCGCCCATGAGGCTGGCGCCATTTCACGCGAAATTGTCGCCGCTTGTGCAGGAAAGGGATGGTTTCAGCAGCACCACCGTTACGGATCTGCCCGCTTACGGAGACGAGCCGCTGATGCCCTCGGACTGGATCGCGCGGCCTTGGGCGCTGCTGTATTACGCCGAGGACAAGAAGATCAATCCCGACAAATACTGGGCGGAGACGGGCCGGAAGGTGTATGGGAATCTGAAGCCTTTTCTGAAGGCCGGCGACGAAGTCCGGAAGGCGGCGGACGAGGCTACCGCGGGGGCCAAGGATCCGGAAGAGAAGATCGCCCGGTCGATGCAATATTGCCGGACGCGGATCAAGCGGCTGAGCGACGATGACGTCACCGAGCAGCAGCGGGCGAAGGCCAAGGAGAACCACAATCCCGCTGATACTCTCGAGCGCGGGATGGGCACGGACTTCGACATCAACATGCTGTTCGCCTCCATGCTTTCCTCCGAAGGCTTCGAAACGCGGCTGGCCAAGATAGCGGACCGCAGCGACCTTCCCTTCGACCGCGGGTTCCCCGATGACTACTTCATGCAGACCTGGGACATCGCGGTCAAGGTCGGAGACCGGTGGCGCTTCTATGACGCCGCCGCCAGAGAGCTGCCCTCGGGGATGCTGCGCTGGCAGGACGAGGGCGCGCAGGCGCTGGTGTCCGATCCGAAGGAGCCGGTGTTTGTACAGACCCCCATCTCCGAGCCCGAGAAGTCGGTCACTTCGCGAAAGGGTGCGTTCGAGCTCAGCGAGGACGGGACCCTGGAGGGCTCGGTGCAGGTGGCGTACACGGGGCACGAGGCGGCCCAGCGGCGCTTGGATCAGGCGAGCGAGTCCGCCGCGCAGCGGGAAGAGAGCGTCCGCGAGATGGTGCACGGTCAGTTCAGCAACGGGGAGGTGTCCGAAGTGAAGGTGGAGAACGCCGACGATGGCGAGAAGCCGCTGACCTTCTCCTACCGCGTGAAAATACCCGGCTACGCGCAAAAGACCGGAAAGAGAATGTTCTTACAGCCGGCCTACTTCGAGCACGGCCTGCCCGCAAAATTCACGGCGGCCGACCGCAAGTATCCCGTCATGTTCGAGTACCCCTGGAGCGAAGAAGACGACGTCATTGTGAAGCTCCCGCCGGGCTACGCCCTGGAGAGCCCCGGGACACCCGGCGAGTTCCCCATGGGGGAGATCGGTGGCTACGGAGCCTCGGTGAAAGTGGGAGAAGGGCTGGTGGCTTACCACCGCCAGTTGGTGTTCGGGCGGGGCGGACGGCTGGCGTACCAGCAGAAAGTGTATCCGGCGGTGAAACAGGCATTCGACGTGATTCACGACAAGGACCAGCACACCATCACCCTGCGCCAGCAGGCGGCTGGAGCGGGAGCGAACCAATGAAACTCGCGACTTTGATGTTCCTCGGGACCTGGCTGGCTGCCGGTGTGGCGCTGGCCGGCGACGACGTTCCGCAGTGGCTGCGGGAGGCCGCGGCGGCGCCGCAAGGAACCTATGACCGCAAGGTTCCGGCTGTCGTCCTGCTCCAGGAGGAGCAGGTCACCGTAGACGCGAGCGGGAAGACCGAGACCGTGAAACGGGGCGCCATCCGGATTTTGAACCGCGACGGACGCAAGCACGCCGGCGTCGACATGGAGTACATTGTCTCGACCGACAAGATCAAGGATTTCCGCGGCTGGACGCTGCCCGCGAGCGGAGCCCCGATCCGTTACAAGAAGGATCGTCTCGTTGACGCCGCAGCCGCCCCCAACGATGTCTACAACGAAGTGCGGGTACGGTTCTTCGAAGCCGGCGACGACGCCCAGGACGGCAGCGTCTTCGGCTACGAGATCTCGGGCGAGAGCAAGTCAGTCTTCACTCAGTTCGAATACTCCTTTCAGGAGCGGCTGCCTGTCGTTCTCTCGCGCTACTCGCTGACCCTGCCGGCGGGTTGGGAAATGCGGAGTATCACGTACAACCACGCGCCGGTTGCTCCTCAGGCCGCGGGCTCGACCTACACTTGGGAACTGCGCGATCTGCCTTACATCGAGAAGGAGCCGCACTCGCCACATCTGGGAGCGGTCTCGCCCCGGCTGGCGATCACCTACCTGCCGCCCGATGGCAACCCGGCGGGCCTTCGCGGCATGACGGGCTGGGTCGCGGTGTCGCGATGGATGGCGGATTTGGAGGACCCGCAGGCCGACACCGGCGGCGCGATCGACGAGCGTGCCCGTACGCTCACGGCTGGCGCGGCTTCGGACCTGGCGAAGATCCAGGCCATCGCGAGGTTCGTACAAGGCATCAACTACGTCGCGATCCAGACCGGAGTGGGGCGGGGAGGCGGCTACAAGCCGCACCTGGCGTCGCTGGTTCTGGACAAGCAGTACGGCGATTGCAAGGACAAAGCGAACCTGATGCGCGCCTTGCTCAAGGATGCCGGCATTCAATCGTACATGGTGTCGATCTATTCCGGGGACCGCACTTACGTCCATCCGGACTGGCCCTCGCCGCAGCAGTTCAACCACGTCATCATCGCGGTCAAGATTCCGGATTCCATCCAGTTGGGGCCGGTGGTGACGCACCCGCAACTGGGCAGGCTGCTG
>Ga0335078_10018319_pt1 | contig 10411 bp, 7 predicted proteins | sample Lox_Sample_32_FD_206711 | JGI IMG/M metagenome (GOLD analysis project Ga0335078, IMG submission 206711) | Soil microbial communities from Loxahatchee National Wildlife Refuge, Florida, United States - Lox_Sample_3.2 | ecosystem: Environmental > Terrestrial > Soil > Wetlands | place: USA: Florida...
ACCTGATCCTCGCCCTGCGCCGGCTGACTCCCGACCGACTGTGGGACCTGGCCATGCGAAGTCAGTTCCCCACGCCCCGACCCTAACCGCCGCCACCGACCGCAGATACATATACATATACATCTATATATAGCTATATATGTATACATAACGACGGCATGACGCGGGTGGCAATCATCGGAGGCGGGATCGGTGGGCTGGTGGCGGCGCGTGCGCTCTGCCGGCGCGGCGTGGAAGTCTCGATCTACGAGTCCACGCCCGAGCTGCGCGAGATCGGCGCCGGCGTCGCGCTCGGCCCGAACGCGATGAAGGTGCTGCGATCACTCGGTCTCGAGGACGATGTCCGTGCGATTGCCGGGCGGTGGGAGTGGGCGGTCACGCGCCACGGGAAGACCGGACGTGTCATCTCGAAGACCAGCCGGAACCAGCAGGCCACCCTGTTCGGCAGCGCCGGCGCGACGGCCCATCGTGCCGACCTGCTGGACGTGCTGGCGCATTCCCTGCCAAGCGACATCGTCACGCTGGGAGCGCGATGTGTCGGGGTCACGTCGGACGACCGAGTCGGGGTCGCGACGTTCCAGGACGGCAGCCAGATCGAGGCCGATCTCATCGTCGGCGCCGACGGAATCCACTCCGCCGTCCGAGAGTCGCTGTTCGGCCCCGGTGCTCCGCGGTTCACCGGCAAGATCTGCTACCGGAGCGTGGTTCCGGTCGATGCCGTGCCCGGCGAACCGCCTCCGGCCGAGAACGTCCAGTGGCTGGGCCCTCACGGCACGATCGTGCTGTACCCGGTCAGGCGCGATGAATTGATCAACGTGGTCTGCCACTACGACGACGAGGCCTACCGGCACGAGTCCTGGGTGTCGCGCTGCGAGCGGGACGAGGTGCTCGAGCGCTATCGCGGCTGGCACGAGTCGCTTCTGCGCGTCTTTTCGGCGGGGGACGTCTGGTACAAGTGGGCCCTCTACGACCGGGACCCGATCCCGGAATGGACGCGCGGTCGAGTCACCGTGCTCGGCGATGCCGCTCACCCGATGCTGCCCTACCTGGGGCAGGGCGCGTGCCAGGCGATGGAGGACGGCTGCGTCCTGGCGGCGGCCGTGGCGGCCGAACCCGACGATCCGGTCGCGGCCCTCGGCCGCTACGAGCGATCGCGCCGGCCCCGGGCCAGCCAGGTCGTCCTTGCCTCGCGCGAGCGCGGCGTCAGCAACCACCTCGCCTCCCCGCTGGCGACCTGGAGGCGGGATCTCTCGATCGCGTTACGCCGGCGCCTGGGCCGTGACCCGGACGGCCGTGGCACCGGGTGGATCCCGGAGTACGACGCAAGCTCGCCCAACGTGCTGGCGGCCTGAGCGCATCCGGTCGCCCCGACCTACGCGCCCATCTCTTCGAGCCTCGCCCGCAACTCCCGCGTATCGAGCGCCACCGCGTCCGCGCCGGCAAGCTCCTCCGGCCTGTACTGGCCGGTCGTGACCGCGACGCAGCGGACGCCGTCGGCTCGCGCGCACGCGATGTCCCGCGGGGTGTCGCCGATCACGATCGCCTGGGCGCGCGCGACGCGGCCGGCGCGCCGGCGCGCGATCCCCGGGAGCGCGGCGCGATCCTCGGAATCCGAGCCGAAGGCGCCCGGGGCCGACTGGAACCAGCGGCCGAGGCCGGCGCGGGCCAGCTTCAGCCGCCCCACCGTCTCATAGTTGCCGGTGACAAGCCCAAGCGAAACGTCGTCGCGCCCGGCGAGCCACCCCAGCACCTCCGGTATCCCCGGGACGACGAACGCGCTCAGGTCCGGCGGGCAAGTCTGCGCGTAGATCCGGCTGCACGTTTCGCGGACCTCGGATGCGCGCTCGTCGATCCGCAGGGCCGAGACTCCGGCCTCGAGCAGGATCAGCCGGGCGATCTCGCCGTCGGTCCGGCCGGCGGGCGAAACCCGCGATCGCAAACCGGCGGGGTCGACACCGTGGACCTGCCGGATCGCAGCGTCGAGCGCCTGGGTGTGCACCTGGGTGGCGCCGGCCATCAGCGTCCCGTCGATGTCGAACAGCAACAGCAAGTCAGCGCTCGAACGACACGCCCGGCTCGAGCCGCTGGGCGAATGCCGCGATCAAGCGCGCCGCTGCATCGACGTCGGCCAGCGAGACCATCTCCACCGGCGAGTGCATGTAGCGGCAGGGGACGGATACGAGCCCGGTGGGGATGCCGGCGCGGGTGAGGTGGATCGCGTCGGCGTCGGTGCCGGTTCCCTTGCCGAGCGACTCGAGCGTGAACGGGATCGTCTCCGCCTCGCCGGCCTCGTACAGGCGCTCGAACACCAGCGGGTGCAGCGACGTCCCTCGCGCGATCACCGGGCCCGAGTCGAGCGGATGCTTGGTGATCGGGCCGAGCTCGATGCCCGGCTGATCGGTGGCGAAGGTCAGGTCGACGACGATCGCGACGTCGGGGTCGTGAGCGAACGCGCTCGTGCGCGATCCGGCGAACGTCGTCTCCTCCTGAGCGACGGCGAGGGCGAGCACGTCTCCAGCGGCTCCGCCTTGCGAAGCGACCAGGCGGGCCACCTCGGCGGCGACGTAGCAGCCGACCCGGTTGTCCAGCGAGCGCGAGACGATCCGGTCGTGGCGGAACTCGACGGGCTCGGCGTCGATCACCGCCACATCCCCGATGCGAACCAGCTTGCCGGCCTCGTCGGCGCTCCTGGCTCCGACGTCGATGTACAGGTCCTTGAGCTCGGGGACCTGCTTGCGGTCCTCGTCCTTGAGCAGGTGGATCGGCTTGCGGCCGATCACGCCGAAGACGTCGCCATCGCGGACTCGCACCCGCACGCGCTGACCGATCAGGACGCTGGCGTCCCAGCCGCCCACCTGGCCGAAGCGCAGGTACCCGTCGTCGTCGATATGCGAGACGTGCAGCCCGATCTCGTCGATGTGGCCGACCACCGCCACGGTGGGGCCGCCGGCGGTGCCGGCGACGCGCGCCCAGGACGAACCGACCTTGTCGCCGCCCACCTCGGTGGCGAAGCCGGCGCAGTACTCCCGCCACACGCGGGCAGGCGTCGTCTCGTGCCCGGAGGGACCGGGAGAACGCAACAACCGCATGAGGAACTCTGGGGCCGGCACGCCGGAAAGGCTATTGACTAGCGCGCCGGGGTGCCGAGCATGCGACCCGGCGGAGGCGGTTCAGGGGTGTTCAGGCCCCGTCTCGCGGGTAGCACTGATCAGGCATGGCATCGGACTTGAAGGTAGACGAGCGGGAGTCCGAGCTTGATTCGCTGCGCGGCCTGCTGGCGGGGCGCGGGATCGAGCTTCGCGACGAGCCCGCACCCGACCGCGACGCCGGCTCGTCCGGCCGTGACGCCGGTTCGCGCGAGCACGAGGGCGCCGAGGCGGCCTACCGAACCAACGCCGCCGCCGAGCGCACGATGGACGCGATGTCGCTGTTCCTGGCCGAGGTACGGCGCCACCGACTGCTCACCCGGGCTGAGGAGGTCGCCCTGGCCAAGAGCATCGAGCGCGGGGATCTGGCCGCTAAGGAGCGCCTGGTCAACTCCAACCTCCGTCTGGTCATCTCCAACGCGCGCAGCTACGAGGGCCTCGATCTCCCGCTGCTCGACCTGATCCAGGAGGGCATCCTCGGGCTGATGCGCGCCGCCGAGAAGTTCGACTGGCGCAAGGGATACAAGTTCTCCACCTACGCCACCTTCTGGATCCGCGAGTCGATCCAGCGCGCGATCGCCAACCGGGCCCGGCCGATCCGCGTCCCCGTCCACATCGGCCAGCGCGAACGCCGTATCGCCCGCGCACGCCACGGGCTCGTCGCTCAGCTCAGCCGCGAGCCGACCGACGAGGAGATCGCCGAGGCAGCCGAGCTAGAGCTGCGCGAGGTGCACGCCGCACGGAACATCGCCCGTGTGGTGACCAGCCTCGACCGTCCCGTGGGGGAGGACGACACCACGCTCGGTGCGCTGCTGGCGAGCGACGCGACCGCCCCCGACGAGGAGGTCGAGCTTGCCGCCCGCGACGCAGCGTTGCGCCGCGCGCTTCAGCGCCTGCCCGAGGTCGAGCAAAGCGTCGTCAAGCTCCGGTTCGGGATTGACGGCGACAAGCCGACCCCGCTCCGGGAGGCCGGCCGCCGGCTGGGGATCTCCTCGGACGCGGTGCGCAAGCTCGAGCGCAAGGCGCTCGCCGAGCTCGCCGAGAGCGACGAGCTCGAGGCCCTGCGGCCCGCGGCGTAGGTGTAGGACGCCAGCGGTCCTGAAGCGCGGGGCTTTGGCGATTCAGCTACCGAATGCGTAGTCCCAGCGCCATCGGCGCGCTATGACGCCAGCAGCGACCGCAACACGTACTGGAGGATTCCGCCGTGGCGGTAGTACTCCTGCTCCTTGGGCGTGTCGATCCGCACCACCACGCTGAACTCGCGATCGTCGGCCCGGACAACCAGCTCCCGCGGAACCGAATCAACCCCCGCGATCCCGGCGATCGTGAACGTCTCACGTCCCGTCAGGCCCAAAGACGAAACCGACTCACCCGGAGCGAACTGCAGCGGCAGAACGCCCATCCCGACGAGATTCGACCGGTGGATCCGCTCGAAGCTCTCCGCGAGCACCGCCCGCACGCCGAGCAGCCGGGTGCCCTTGGCGGCCCAGTCGCGTGAGGATCCCGAGCCGTACTCCTTGCCGGCCAGCACGATCAGCGGGACGTCCGCGTCCATGTACTTCATCGCCGCGTCGTAAATCGACATCTGCTCGCCGTGACCGTCCGCGCCCAGGTACACGGTGACGCCGCCCTCAGGAAGGGGATCCCCGCCCACCCCGGCCAACCGATTGCGCAACCGGATGTTCGCGAACGTCCCGCGCATCATCACCTCGTGGTTGCCCCGGCGCGAGCCGTAGGAATTGAAATCGGGCGCCTCCACACGATTCTCGTTGAGATACCGGGCGGCCGGGCCGTCGCGCTTGATCGAGCCCGCCGGCGAGATGTGGTCCGTCGTCACGCTGTCCCCGAGCACCGCGAGCACGCGCGCGCGCTCGATGTCCTCCACCGGCTCGGGTTCAGCCGGCAGCCCAAGGAAGAACGGAGGCTGGCGGACGTAGGTAGACCGCGAATCCCACTCGAACAGCTCGCCTGTCGGCACCTCGAGCGAGTTCCAGCGCTCATCCCCGTCGAAGACCTCGCCGTAGCTCTTGTGGAACATGTCCGATTGGACCGCCTCGTCGACGACCATCGCCACATCCGCGGCGCTCGGCCAGATGTCGGACAGGAACACCGGATGACCGTGCCGGTCCTCGCCCAGCGGCTCGTCGTACAGGTCGATGTCCATCGTGCCGGCGATCGCGTAGGCCACGCACAGCGGCGGGGAGGCCAGGTAGTTCATCTTCACGTCGGGGTTGATCCGGCCCTCGAAGTTGCGGTTGCCCGACAGCACCGACACCACCGCGAGGTCGTTGTCCGCCACCGCGGCGGAGATCTCGGGCGGCAACGGCCCGCTGTTGCCGATGCACGTGGTGCAGCCGTACCCGACGAGGTTGAACCCCAGCGAGTCCAAGTACTCGGTCAGCCCGGCCCGGTCCAGGTACTCGGTGACCACCTTCGACCCGGGGGCCAGCGACGTCTTCACCCACGGCTTCACGGTCAAACCCCGCTGAACGGCATTCCGCGCCAAGAGACCCGCGCCCAGCATCACCGAAGGGTTCGACGTGTTCGTGCACGAAGTGATCGCGGCGATCACCACGTGCCCGTGATCGAGAAACGTCTCGGTCCCGTCGCTCAACGTCACCGAGCACCGCGTCACGGGCCGGTCCGCGACCTGAGCCCCACCGGTGCCCCCGGCGGGCTCGTGCCCTTCGCCGTTGGGCACATGCGTGGAAACCGGGTCGGATGCCGGGAAGCTCTCCCCAATCGCCTCGTCCTCGGCGTCGTCCTCGGGCAGATAGCCCTCGAGCGCCAGCCGGAAGGCCGGCTTCGACTCGGTCAGCGACACGCGGTCCTGCGGGCGCTTGGGCCCCGCGATGCTCGGCACCACGGTCGACAGGTCCAGCTCGAGCGTGTCGGTGAACGTCGGCTCCACGGACTCGAAGTCATGCCACAGCCCCTGCTCGCGTGCGTACGCCTCGACCAGCTCGATCACCTCGGGCGGGCGCCCCGAGAACTCCAGGTAGCGCAGCGTCTCCTCGTCGATCGGGAAGATCGCGCAGGTCGACCCGAACTCGGGCGACATGTTCCCGATCGTGGCCCGGTCGGCCAGCGGGAGCCCGGACAGGCCCTCGCCGTAGAACTCGACGAACTTGCCGACCACCCCGCGCGCCCGGAGCATCTCGGTCACGGTCAGCACCAGGTCGGTGGCGGTCGCGCCCTCGGAAAGCGAGCCGGTCAGCTTGAAGCCAAGCACCTGCGGGATCAGCATCGACATGGGCTGCCCGAGCATCGCCGCCTCGGCCTCGATCCCGCCCACGCCCCACCCGAGCACGCCCAGCCCGTTGATCATCGTGGTGTGCGAGTCGGTCCCCACCAGCGTGTCCGGGTACGCCTGCGGCAACCCTGAACCGGAACCGTCGGAGTCCCGTACGAACACCACCCGCGCCAGGTACTCGAGGTTGACCTGATGCACGATCCCGGTGTCCGGCGGCACCACCGCGAAGTTGTCGAACGCGCCCTGTCCCCAGCGCAGGAACGCGTAGCGTTCGCGGTTGCGCTCGAACTCGAGCTCGGCATTGCGGGCGAACGCCGAGTGAGAGCCGTACACGTCGACCTGCACCGAGTGGTCGATGACCAGCTCGGCCGGCACCAGCGGGTTGATCTTCCGTGGGTCGCCGCCCATCTCTCGCATCGCGTCGCGCATCGCGGCCAGGTCGACGACGGCGGGCACTCCGGTGAAGTCCTGCATGATCACGCGCGCCGGCGTGAACGCGATCTCGCTCGCGGGCTCGGCCTTGGCGTCCCATTGGGCGAGTGCCTCGATGTCCTGCGCGCGGATCGACTCCCCGTCCTCGTTGCGCAGCAGGTTCTCGAGCAGGACCTTGAGTGAGAACGGAAGCCGGGCTACGTCGTACTTCGCCTGCAGGGCGTCCAGCCGGTAGATCTCGTACTCACGCCCACCCACGGTGAGCGTCGCCTTGGCATCGAAGCTGTTGGGCATCACGGTGTCGTTCTCCTGAATCTCAGTGGTCCGTCCAACTTTAGGACTCGCAGGGCCTAAGGCACTCCTACGCGCCTCTTAGGGACGTCTTCAAGACGGCTTCGCCGGGCACCCGATTCTCCTCGCAGGCACCCATCCACCCCCGAGGAGCACCGATGCTGACCTTCCTGTCCTGGATCCTTGCCGGCGCCGCCGCGCTCGTGTTCGCGGCGATGGCCGTGGCCGGCCTGGCCGCCGAGGCGCACCGCGCGCCCGACCAGCCCTGACGCCATGAGCGCCACGGTCGTCACCACCCAACACGAGCGCCCCGCCGTCCGCCGACCCGACCAACTCCACGCGGACGTCGAGATCGTCATCCCCGTCTACAACGAGCACGCGGTGCTCGAGGCCTCGGTCCGCATGCTGCACGGCTACCTGTCGGCCGGCTTCCCGTTCTCGTGGCAGATCACGATCGTCGACAACGCCAGCACCGACGGAACGCTGCAGGTCGCCCGTCGTCTGATGTATGAGCTTCCCGAGGTCGGCGCCATGCACCTGCGCGAAAAGGGCCGCGGCCGCGCGGGGCGCGGGGCGGGGCGCGGCCGTGGAGGCCCGGTAGTCGCCGTCATGGGCGTAGCCCCCTGCGCGGTACTCGCGGCGCTCCTGCCCCTCGTCGCGCCGCTCATGTCCGGCCACAGCGACGTGGCGATCGGAACGAGGCTTCATCCGGCGGCGCACGTCGCGCGCAGCGCCAGGCGCGAGCTGATCTCGCGTGCCTACAACCGCCTGCTCAGGCTGGCCTTGCGCGCGAACTTCAGCGACGCGCAGTGTGGCTTCAAGGCAATCCGCGGCGACGTCGCCCACGAGCTGATCCCGCACGTCGCCGACCAGGAGTGGTTCTTCGACACCGAGCTGCTCGTGCTCGCCCAGCGCCGCGGCCTGCGTATCCACGAGGTGCCGGTCGACTGGGTCGAGGACCTCGACTCGCGGGTCGACATCGTGCCGACCGCGCTGGCCGACCTGCGGGGCGTTGCCCGCCTTCTCGTGCACCGCCCGCCGACCGACCCGCGGGCGCTGCCCTCGCCTTCCCGACCCATGCTCGCGCCGTGAGCTCGGTGTCTTATCCGGCGCGGCCGACCGACCGGCTGCGCCACCGAATCGGGCGCCGTCCGTGGACGGCGGCGATGCGCGTGCACCCCGAGCTGCTCGGCCTGCTCGCGCTGACCGCGGTCCTCAACCTGTGGAACCTGAGCGTCAACGGCTGGGCCAACACCTACTACTCGGCCGCCGTGCGCTCGATGAGCACGAGCTGGCACGACTTCCTGTTCGCCTCGCTCGACAAGACCGGGCTGATGACCGTCGACAAGCCCCCGCTGGCCTTCTGGGTCCAGGCGCTGTCGGTGCGCGTATTCGGCTTCCACCCGCTGAGCATCCTGGTCCCGCAGGCGCTGATGGGCGTGGTCGCGGTCGGTCTCGTCTACGACCTGACCCGCCGGATGTTCGGGCGCGTGGCCGGCGGCATGGCCGGGCTGGCCTTTGCGCTCACTCCGATCACGGTGGCCGTGGCGCGGCACAACAACCCCGACGAGCTGCTCATCCTGTGCTGCGTGGCGGCGCTGTGGTGCACCGTCCGCGCTCTGGAGACGGGGCGCACGAAGTGGCTCGTGCTGACCGGCGTGTGCGTGGGCCTCGGTTTCGAAACCAAGATGGGCGTGGCCCTGCTCGTGGTCCCGGGGATCGCGCTGGCCTGGATGTGGATGCGCTGGGGCGACACCTGGCGCGCACGATTCACAGCGGCGCGTCAGCTGGTGTACGGAGGCCTCGCGATGATCGCGGTCGCCGGCGCCTGGCCGTTGCTGGTGACGCTCACTCCGGCCGCCGACCGGCCGTGGATCTCCGGTACCTCCGACAACAGCGTGTGGTCGCTGATCTTCGGCTACAACGGCCTCGGTCGCGTGGCCGGCCAGACCGGCGGCCCCGGCGGTGGCGCCGGGGGCGGTCCGGGCGGCGGCGGCTTCGGCGGCGCCAACAGCCTGTTCGGGGGCGCCACCGGGCCCTTTCGCCTGCTCCAGTCGGCGCTGGGCGATCAGGCCGGATGGCTGCTCGGCTTCGCCGTGGTCGCCGGTCTCGCCATCCTCGTCCTGACTCGGCTGCGCCGGCGCGATCCTCGCACCGGCTGGCTGATGGTCGTGGGCGGCGCCTTTATGACGAGCGCGGTGGTGTTCAGCTTCGCCTCGGGCATCTTCCACCCGTATTACGTCTCGTTCCTGGCGCCGTTCGCGGCGGCGCTGGTCGGAGCCGGCGTCGGCGTGATGCTTCCCCGCTCGCTGGGCGGTACCGCCGAGAACAACCGCGCGGCCCGCGTGATCGCGCCGCTCGCGATCGCGGCCGGCGTCGTCACCGAGCTCGTCGTTCTGGGAGAGCTCAACGGCTCGCTGGCCTGGGCCAGGCCGCTCATCATCGGCGCCGGCGCGTGCGCGGTGATCCTCACCCTGTCGCTGGCTCCGAAGATCCGCGCGGCGATCGTCATCGCCGCGCTGGCCGTGCTGCTCGCGGCGCCGGCGGCATGGGCGGCGCAGACCCTCGGCCACGCCACCAGCGGTACGTTCCCGGCCGGAGGGTCGGCGAGCGCGTCGATGGGTGGACCCGGCGGTGGCGGGCCCGGCGGTGGCTTTGGCGGTGGCGCAGGCGGCCGCGGCCGGCTGGCGCTCCCGGGCGGGGCCGGATCGGCGGCCGGTGGGTCGGCGGCCGGTGGGTCGGCAGCCGGCGGCTTCGCGCCACCGGGTGCCGGGCAGTTTGCGCCTCCGGGCTCCGCCGGGTCGGGCTCCGGCGGTTTTACCCCGGGAACCGGGGGTAATCTCACCACGCCTCGGTCAGGCGGAGGCTTCGCCGGCGCCGGGGCGGGTGCGCCCGGGCTCGAAAGCAACACGGCCGGTCTGACGGCCGCCATACGCTACGTAAACCAGCACGGTAGGGGTGTCATCGGGGTGTCGAGTCAGAGCAGCGCAGCGGCTGCGATTGTTTCGTCGAACGCGAACGTCGCGGGCCTTGGAGGCTTCTCCGGGCGTGAAAGCTCGGTCAGCGCGACGTGGATCGCGCAGGAAGTTGCGGCCGGACGGCTGCGCTGGGTGATCGTCGAGGACTCGCAGGGCGCCTCTCTCCCGGGTGACACCAGGACGGGCAGTCAGAGCGCCATGGATGTGGTCGCAAAAACCTGCCGAAAGGTGACGTTAAGTTCAAGCGGCAGCACGGTGACGTTGTACGACTGTCAGGGACGCGCCGCGGCGATCCTGCAGGCAGCCAGGGG
>Ga0335078_10018320_pt1 | contig 10410 bp, 8 predicted proteins | sample Lox_Sample_32_FD_206711 | JGI IMG/M metagenome (GOLD analysis project Ga0335078, IMG submission 206711) | Soil microbial communities from Loxahatchee National Wildlife Refuge, Florida, United States - Lox_Sample_3.2 | ecosystem: Environmental > Terrestrial > Soil > Wetlands | place: USA: Florida...
CTGACGGGCACGGCAAAATTTGGCCACCGGGCAGAGCAAGCATTGCGGCGCGCGCGGCGTGCAGAGCGTCGCGCCCAGTTCCATCATCGCCTGGTTCCAATCGCCCGGCGCTTTTGCAACGAGCAGCTCGCTTGCGCTTTTCTGCAGCGCCTGCCAGCGCTTCGTTTCGCGGAGGTCTCCGCGCATCGCTCCCAGCCGCGCCAGCACACGCGCCACGTTGCCATCCAGCACCGCGTGCTTTCTGCCAAACGCGATGCTCAGAATCGCCGCGCCCGTGTAACTTCCGATTCCCGCCAGCGCATGAACGGCTTCTTCGTCGCGCGGAAACTCGCCGCCATGCAGCGCCACGATTTGCCGGGCGGCCTTTTGCAGGTTCCGTGCGCGGCTGTAATAACCAAGCCCTGACCACAGCCGCAGCACTTCTTCTTCCGGCGCTTGCGCCAAAGCGCGAATGTCCGGAAAGCGTTCGAGAAACCGCGCGTAGTAAGGAATTACCGCTGCCACGCGTGTCTGCTGCAGCATGATTTCAGAAATCCAGATGCGGTAAGCATCGTTCGTGCACCGCCACGGCAAGTCGCGCTGGAATTGCCGGAACCATTCGAGCAATCCCCGGCGAAACGAATGCAGCTCGCGCCCGCTTAGCATGGTGGCGAATTTTCTCACAATTCCGGATGGCGCACCCGAGTTCGCACGTGGACGACGCGCAAACTGCGCGTGGATGCTTCCCCTCCGGCGGGGCCCAAGCTCGTCCGCCAGCGAACACTCCGTCCCAATATCGGACGTGCTTCCCGCCGTCGCACCGCTCCGCAGCCACTAAGTCCTTAAAATATGAAAGACTTGCCCGCGTTTTTCTGGGCAACCTCTTGCTACAATTCGTCGGGGTTCTTGATCGCGAAGCGGCCCAGTCCAACCGCGCCACGATCCCGCTCAGGAGTCACGGCCGAGGAGGCGCCATGGACGGATTCCTTCAAGACCTGAAATACGCCATCCGCACGCTCCGCAAGTCCTGGGGCGTGACGCTTATCGCCGTGGCCACGCTCGCCCTCGGCATCGGCGCCAACACCGCCATCTTTTCCGTCGTCAACAGCGTGCTCCTTCGCCCGCTACCCTTCGCGCACTCCGACCGCATCGTCTACCTCCTCGAAAAACTACCGGGCTTCAGCACCAGCATCCCCATGAACGCGCCGGACTTCAACGCTTTCCGCGAACGCCAGCGCTCCTTCGAGTTGATGGGCATTTACAGCAACCGGCACTTCGATCTTTCGGACCAAGGCGATCCTCAGCGCATCGAAGGTGCTCGCGCTTCCGCCTCGATTTTTCCCTTGCTCGGCATCTCGCCGCTGCTGGGCCGCGCCTACACCGAAGAGGAGGACCACCCTGGCCCGGCCGTGGCTGTTCTGAGCTACCGCCTTTGGCAAAGCCGCTATGGCGCGGATGCGAACATCGTCGGGAGAACGATTCAACTCAATCGCCTTCCGTACACGGTCATCGGCGTGATGCCGCAAGGGTTTGAATTTCCGTTGCGCGGCGAGGCCTGGAGCAACCAGCCGGCCGATGTGTGGGTGCCCATGGCCTTCACCGACGCGGAGCGATCGGGCTGGGGCAATCAGTACAACCACAGTGTGATCGCGCGGCTCAAACCGGGTGTCACGTTGGCGCAGGCGCAAAGCGACGCCGCGCGGGCCAGCTCCGAGGTTGAGAAGCTTTATCCGGCGCCGATGGTCGCGTTCTTCAAGGGTGCGCACGTGGGCATGAGTGTCGCCCCCTACAGCCGCGTCGTCACGGGCGACGTCCGCTTGCCGCTTCTCCTTTTGCTCGTCGCCGTGGGCATTGTTTTGGTGATTGCCTGCGCCAACGTCGCCAACCTGCTGCTGGCGCGCTCCACGGCCCGCCAGAAAGAAATTGCCGTGCGCGCCGCCATGGGCGCCGGCGGCTGGCGCCTCGCGCGGCAAATGATTACCGAAAGCGTCGTGCTCGGACTGGTGTCGGGCCTTGCCGCCATTTTCCTTGGCGGCTGGGGCATGGAACTGATTTTGTCGCTGGCGCCTGCGGATCTTCCGCGCATGCAAGAGGTCCACATGGATTGGCGCGTGTTGTTGTTTGCGCTGGTGCTTTCCCTGGCAACTGCCATTCTTTTTGGCATCACGCCCGCCATCGAAGCGACTCACGTTGATCCTCAGTCCGCGCTCAAAGAAGGCGGGCGCGGTGGAGGCCCGTCGCACGGCCGGCGCAAGCTGCAAAGCCTGCTGATTGTTTCGCAGACCGCTCTCGCCGTGATGCTGCTGATCGGCGCCGGCCTGCTCACGCGCAGTTTTGCGCTTCTCCTCAAAGCCGATCCCGGCTTCCGGCCGCAAAACGTCGTCACCGGCACGATTGCCTTGCCGCTTCGCGCCTACTCCAAGGCGGACAATATTCGCGGTTTCTGGAAGGAGTTGTTAGCCAAGGCAGAAGCCACGCCGGGTGTCCGCGCCGCTGGTTTTTCGACCGATTTGCCCCTCGACACCGAAGAACGCGACGCCGTCACCGTGGAAGGCTACGAGGGCTCCCGAAGCCTCCCGAACATCGCCCAGAGCTGGATCATGGGCGACTACTTCGGCGCCATGGGCATCACGCTCAAACGCGGTCGCTACTTCACGCCCGCGGAAATCGCAGGCCCTCCCAACGTCGTCATCGTCAGCGAAGCCGCCGCTCGCGCCTATTGGCCCGGCCAGGACCCCCTCGGAAAACGCATCCGCTATTCGAGCGACAAGTTTCGCACGGTGATCGGCGTCGTTGCTGACGTGAAGGACTCTTCCATGCAGGAAGCGGCCGGTCCGCATGGCTATACGCCGTATCTTGGCGAAGCCAACGACACGCTCGAAAATCCGGGCTTTGACGAGCTACGCACGCTGCACCTGGCCATGCGCAGCAGCATGGACCCGGCGACTCAGTTCAACGTGGTCCGCTCGTTGGTGGCTTCCATGGACCCGCAAATCGCCGTGGATGGACTCAAGACCATGGAGGGAATCATTGACGAGTCCGTGGCACCACAGCGCTTCAATCTTGCGCTCGTGGCGCTGTTCGCCGTGCTCGCGATCTTTCTGGCCGCCGTGGGCGTCTATGGCGTGCTTTCCTATTCCGTCAGCCAGCGCACGCGCGAGATTGGCGTGCGCATCGCGCTCGGCGCGCAACCCAGGCGTGTCCTCGGCATGGCCATCGGCGAGGGCATGAAGCTCACGATTCTCGGCATACTGGTCGGCATGGCTGGCGGCTTCGCCTTGACCCGCTTGATGGCCGGCCTGTTGTTTGGCGTTACCGCTACCGATCCACTAACCTTCGTCGCCGTCGGCGTGGTGGTAATCCTTGTGTCGCTCTCCGCGTGCTACATCCCTGCGCGGCGCGCCATGCGCGTCGATCCAATCGTTGCCTTGCGCTACGAATAAATCATGGTTCTAGGAACCACAAGCGAACCACCAGGCCTAGCCTTTCCTGGACAGAAGCCGAACGGAAAGCCGCGGGCCGAACTGTGCTTGCTCTGCGGACCGACGTTCAGGTAGTGCGAGCAAAAGGCAGAAGCGCCGGCACTACTGCCTTGTTGGGTTCTTGCCTGTGGATATAAGATGGCGCAGGAGAGTCCGAGCAATCATGGCCCATCAAGCACCACTGCAATATATCTTCTACATTGCCGCCACTCCGGAGAAGGTGTGGGAAGGCTTTGTATCGCGGGAGTCGAACCGCATCATCTTCTCGGGCGCTGAGTTTCAAGCGGACTTTAGGCCCGGTGGCTCGCTCGCCTGGGTGGGCGCGGGACCCGATGGCAAACCCATGACCTACGTCCAAGGGAAGGTCCTGCGGTGTGAGCCGCCAAAAGTCTTTCAGTACACCTTCGCCATGGGCCAAAATGATAAGGCGTCACGCGCAACGATCGAACTGGTGCCCGAAACCGAAGCCACCCAAGTAACGGTGACGCATGACCAGTGGGCCGAGGATGACACGACTTACGCTGCCTGCGCGGATGGATGGCCACGCATTCTCTCCCGCCTGAAAACGCTGCTTGAGACCGGGAAGACCTTCAAGCCGCATTGATACCGGGTGGGGATGGCGCGCACTCTCGCTGAACTTATTTAGGCGGTCAGGTCCAGCCAGCCGATATAGTCTTGAACGGAACAACTCTCGCGAGCACGGCACACCTTATGTCATCGCGGGCCAGGCTCACTAAGCCGATACTCGCCGAGGAGATCGGCGAGAATCCATGCGGTTCCGGCAATCGCGAAAGTCTCGGCGGTTTCGCTCCAATTCGTATGACTGTGGGGAGCCGAAAAAAGTATCGGTACCCACACGAGTAGCCCGAAGATCACCAGCATCATGGTCAGTAGGCGACTGGCGAGAAGCGCCATTCGATTCGTAAGCAGAGCCGCCGCCGCAAGCGCGAAAAAAACCGTCGTCGCTACCGCCCAAAACATCGGACTTGGCGGAAGCCACTTCGGAACAAGACTGGCGGTAGCGCCAAGATAAAACGCCTGTTCGAGGGTGAAGGAAGTGGCACAGAAGCCCAAAAGAATGCCGCCGATCCGGCTAAGCGTTTTCCCGGACCATACCGATGACGAGCGCGCATACACGATCGCCGCTCCGGTCACGAGAGAAAACTGCTCGAAGAAGTTGCCCCAGCTATTGTAGATCCGCGGTGCGGCGAAGATTTGTGGCACGCACTGTAAAGCAAAGACAAGATAAACCGCGCTAAGGACGGCTGCGCCCGCTTTCGCTGTCCTGCGGAGCTCGATCGCAGCGCCGCCGAAGATCAAGGCAGCGGCGGCGGCGTCGACCAGGTAACGCGGTTGATGCCAGCCGTTGTAGTCGTGCCAGGCCAGCGTGATGAGGCCAAACGCCAAAGCCGTCACTCCAAACACATGACGGCCGAGGTTTGCACTAGGGGTTGCTACGGCCATTTGCCTTATTTAACGCCCATGTTGGGATCCCAGGAGCCTTGCTCACGGCGGACGTAGATGATCTGGCCGATGTGATAGGCATTGTGGGTACAGATCAGGGTTACCGTTTGCGCCGATTCTTTCAACTTGGCTTCGTCGGCGGTCTCTACCCATTTTTCGATCTCGGTCATCCCTTCGTCGAGCTGGCGCACAGTGTCGTTCCAGGTCTTGGCGTCGAACTTGTAGAAGGTCTCGTCGTTGGTGCCGGTGTACTTTTCCGTGCTTCCTTTGAGTCGTTCCAGACTCCAGCGATTCCAGAACACCAGGTGATGGGCAAGCTGGCCAACGGAGTGATTGCCTTTGCCGTCGCTCCAACTGGCTTGTTCCGCGGTCAGGCCCTTTACCGCGGTGTTGCCGGGAACGAACCAGTCGGCATTGTTGTGGGTCGATCGCAATTCGGTGAGCAGTAGTTCTCGTAGCGTGGCGGGCTTTTTTTCTTGGCCGTAAAGGGGAACAGTCAGGAGCAACAGTACAAAAACCGCGATTCGTTTTCTCATTCGGGGATTCCTTCTGTACCTCAGACGCGTCTAGTATTGGCTACGGCTTTTGAGCAAACTATCATCCGTTGCCCGATTTCTGTAAACCAATCTTAGCGAAGAAAGGGGGCCTGCTGGGATTACTTCTGGGTTCAAATAGATTCAGGAGCGATTCGCGGTTGGCTTGTTGGCAAATTGTAACGAATCGCTTAATAACTTAACTAGTAAACTTGTCGCAGTAAGAACTTCTCCGCTAATCGGACTCATCGAGAAACTACGATAATGGTCGGGCCAGCCCCGAGCTGGTTATGCTGATGAACCTTTCTTTCTATTCGTCTCGCCAGTAGACTCCCGAAGGTCATCCACACGAGGTGCTACCATGCCAGCAGGCGATCAAATTGGAGCAGCGATTTTGGTGCTAACAGTTTTTTTGAAAGACGGCCACTTACAGGGACTTCTCGGTGAGCAGGCATCAAAGAGTCCAGAAGCTGCAGTTGAGTTTTTGAAGCCCTACTATGTGGCAGCCCTCGCCATGACAGGAAGGGCCAAGGCAGAAGCAGAGAGCTAGTGCCGCCTCTTGCGGCCCCATCACTGTAGACGTTGGCGTACCTGCCTCTTTCCCTGCTACTGTTTTGCAGATGCACTGCATCACAAATATGATGTTGACCTCTTCTTTATTGCTGCCGACAATGCCGTCTCAGAATTTGTTGTGCTGATTTTCCTCGGTGTCACTGAGGTTTAGAGCCAAACTGACACCCGAAGAGCCCGGAGCAATCCGGGCTCTGTCTTTTTCTACCGCTCGCATGAATCAAGCTGCGCTTTACCTTGCGCACGCCCGGTAAACGCTCCCATCAGAAACTGATTCCTTGCCGCTCGCGCCCTCAAGACACCAGATCTTCGAGGAAGATGATCCAGGATTGGTTCCAGATGTTCGACGGGATGGACCCGCGCGATTCGCTGGTCACCAGTACGCGAAATACCTGCGCGGCTTCGCCGAGATCCGACAGCAACGCGCGTTTGGGATCGGGCGGAAGCGGTCGAGCGGTCGCCAGATAGCGCAGGATGGAAAAGATAACGGCGTCGGCTTCCACCAGAGGCGTCTCGAAACCAACGCTGCGGAATTGCATGATGGCATTGCGCTCATAGAAGTGCCACGCCAGCGCCGCGCAGATGCCCACGGCGCGCTCGAAGCGTTCGGCAGCCTCCTTTGCCGAGAGGCCGCTGGAGGAATGCGGATCGAGCACCAGAATCACGCGGCAATCCTCTTCCTGCGTAAATTCGCGCACCATCAGCGAGCCGAGCCGCGCGGAAGCTTTCCAGTGCACGTGGCGCGAGCTGTCGCGCGGCAAGTAATCGCGCAACGCGTATAAATCCTGCCCGCGGCCTTTCATCAGGCTCTCCAGCGCGCCGTGCATGGCGGGCAGAACCTCAAGGAAATCGGGCGTGGGCTCGACCGAGGGATACACCAGCGCTTCAGACTTCAGGTCCACGCGGCGCGCCTTCTGCAAAAAGCCGAAGGGAAAGCGCGTGACGATGCGGAAGGCTTCTTGGCTGTAGATGCCGCGGCGCGGAAAGGTCAAAGGCACGATCTGCTGCACGCGCTCGTGTTTCGGAACGTACGGAAAATACACGGGCGTTTCAAGCATCGCCACGCGTGCCGCCTCTTTTCCACGCGCGCCTTCCACGCGCAGAGAAAATGAGGGCAGGGTGAGCTTTTCGTTGTGGACTTCGACTGTGGCGCGTACCGGCTGCCCAGCGAAGATGTGCTCCGGCAGATCCAGCCGCATTTCCAGGCCGGAAAGCGTGATGGATGAGAGAATCCCGGACATCAGGATGATGGAAATCAAGCTGGCCAGAATGAGGAAGAGAAGGTTGTTACCGGTGTTCAGCGCAGCGATGGCCACCAAAAAGATGCCGAGAATATAGAACCAGCCCTCGCGCGTAATCTTGTACTCCATCTTATAGCCGATCCAGCGCAGCGGCGTGCGCTTGGCGAGAATCGGCACCAAGGTGACCGCGACCCACGCTGCGAGGAGAAGCGCGCTGAGCCCGGACGCGGCGGCCAGGCCGACCTGGCCGAGTTCAGTCGCCGCGCCGCAGTAGAGCGCGAGGAGCAGCGCGACAGTCAGCGCGAGAATAGAGAGGAAGAAGGCGCGCACACCGGCGCGGTCGGCTTTGGCCCAAAGCTGCGCGGCGGTTGCGCCAAGGCTCATGTGCTAGGGCTCACAGAGGTACGCGGACGGAAGCCACAATCTCCCGGAGAACCGATTCGGTGGTCTCCGATTTTCGTTGCAGCGAAGCGTGGCGCGCGCTGGCTACCACGCGATGGGAGAAGACCGAAACGGCCAGATGCTTGAAGTCATCGGGCAGGCAATAGTCGCGGCCATCGAGGAACGCGCGCGCTTGCGCCGCGCGCTGCAGCATTAGGGTGCCGCGAGGGCTGACGCCCAAGGCGAGCTGCTCGGTCTTGCGCGTGCGATTGACGATTTCAAGCGCGTAGTCGTGCAGGCTGGTGTCTACCTTCACGCGAGATACCGCTTCCTGCATCTCGAGGACGTCCTGCACATCCGCGACGGGTTCCAGGCTTTCCACGGCATTGTCGTGAGCGCGCTTGCGCAGAATCTCGCGCTCTGTGTCCGCCGAGGGATAGCCCATCTTGATGCGCATCAGAAAGCGATCGAGCTGCGACTCCGGCAACGGATACGTGCCATGATGCTCGACAGGATTTTGCGTGGCGATAACGAGAAAGGGATGCGGCAGCTTCAGGGTTTTGCCGTCCACGGTGACCTGCGTTTCGTTCATCGCTTCCAGCAGCGCGGACTGCGTGCGCGGCGTGGTGCGGTTGATTTCATCGGCCAGCACCACGTTGGCGAAAATCGGGCCGGGGCGAAACTCAAATTCGCGCGATTCGGGATTGTAGACGCTCACGCCAAGCACGTCGCTGGGTAGAAGATCGGAGGTGAACTGGATGCGCTGGAAGGAGCAATGAAAGGACTTGGCAAGGGCTTGCGCGAGCGTGGTCTTGCCGACGCCGGGCACGTCCTCGATGAGCAAATGGCCGCGGGCGAGCAGGGTGATCAACGCGAGCTGAATCGCTTCTTCCTTGCCGTAGATAGCGCGGGCAATGGACCGCTGCAGCTGCGAAACGATTTGCGAAGTGGCCGTGGACATCAGTTGAAAACCTAGGACCTTCCTGTTACAACTAGATGAAGCTTCGGAGCGAAGCGAGCTCTTTCGGGCGACTAGCTCAGTTGGTTAGAGCGCTCCCCTCACACGGGAGAGGTCAAAGGTTCAAGTCCTTTGTCGCCCACCATTCTTTTCGTCCTCACATTCTGGCACTAAAGCGTTTAACTTGCCAAAAACTGCGATTGCGTGTGCCCAATCGGTGGTTGCATGAATCGGCGAAAACCGCCCGGTTGCGCTGAGCCCAACTGTCGTACTATAAGTCCATCCGAGATGACTGCGATCTTGCGCAGCATGGAGTTTCTAGCGCTGGGCGTTTGGCTGGGCAGCGACGTGTTTCTGAGTTTTGTGGTGGCGCCCGGGGCGTTTGGGGTGCTGCCGAGCCGCGATGCGGCTGGCGCGATTGTCGGTTACTCGTTGACACGCATGCACTTAGGCGGCATCGCGCTGGGAGTTTTGCTGCTGCTGGTGCGCCTGGCGCGGACCCGCTCCGTTGGGAGCCTTGCCGCGCCTGCAGCGCTTTGCGTTTTCCTGATGGTTGTGCTCACGGCGGTATCGCAGTTTACGGTGAGCGCGCGAATGGCGGCGCTGCGCCTGGAGATGGGTTCCATCCAGGCGACCGCAGCGGACAACCCGCTGCTGGCGGAATTCAGCAAGCTGCACCGCGTGTCGGTGTCGCTCGAGAGCGCGGTTTTGCTGGCGGGCTTCGCCGCGATGTTCCTGATGGTGAGAGAGTTAAGCGCGGGCAGGTAAGAAGCAACAGCCAGCTTATTCTGTCGATGGTTTCCGCACAAACCCGTTCAGCACCCCCCTGTTTTTTGTGAGTGTTGCATCTGCATGAGTTAAGTTGGCTGTAAGGTCATGGGGCGGAGTCTTGCTCGCGCGCAATGTAGCCCTGGGCGAGCGCGCGAGTCCAGAGCATGCTCGCTTTGTTGGTGGTCCCCGCGTTTTTGTAAGTGTTGCTGATAAAGGAGTTAGACTGGCTGTCGGTGGCTCTGAGTCTCGAGAGGATCGCGGGGCCTTAGGGCTTGGGTGAGGTTTGGGTTTTTGTGGTGGGCTGGAGGCCGGACCAGGCGAGCCGGTGGAAGAGGGCGTCCATTTGTTGGGGCGTGGCGGCGGTGTCGTGATTAAGCCACCAGCGGACAAGAGCTAGAAAGGAACCGGCTAAGGCGTGGGCACGGGCGGCGCGGCCAGTGGGTTTGAGGCTTTTTGTGGCGGGCATGGCGGCAAGGCGAGCTGCAATGCCGCGGGCGAAGTGGCCTTGGCCTAACTCAAATACATCGTGAAGCTTCTGGGAATCGTTTAGCGCACGGATGAAGGGGCGCACTTCAGCGACGTGTGCGAAGAATTCGTGGACGGGAGCGAGGCGGTTGGATTTGTCGTTGTGGCGGGCGAGGGCGGTAGCCATGAGTTCGAAGAAGTCTTCGACGTCGCTGAGGAAGAGGTCGTCCTTGCCGCGGAAGTGGTTGTAAAAGGTGGAGCGGCCGATGTTGGCGCGATCGAGGACGTGCTGGACGGTGATGGAGTCGAAGGGCTGCTCCTGCATGAGGGCGATGAGCGCATCGCCAAGAGCGTCGCGGGTGCGGCGAACGCGGGCATCGAGCTTTTTGGGCGAGGCTGCGTGAATAAGTTTCTTGATGGTCTTGCGAGTGCGAGGAAGGGCGGCGGTTTTCGCCGGCGCCGGTGAGCGGTTTCTGGACATTGAGGCTTGATTTGTCCATTTACCGGGGGTTGGGCGCGAACTCATGTTGACGGCTCCGAGGTGAAGCTTTTAGGTTCGACGCATG
>Ga0335078_10018321_pt1 | contig 10410 bp, 5 predicted proteins | sample Lox_Sample_32_FD_206711 | JGI IMG/M metagenome (GOLD analysis project Ga0335078, IMG submission 206711) | Soil microbial communities from Loxahatchee National Wildlife Refuge, Florida, United States - Lox_Sample_3.2 | ecosystem: Environmental > Terrestrial > Soil > Wetlands | place: USA: Florida...
TTCGCAAGCGAATGTCTATGCGTGATTAAAAGCCGGTGACGGATAAATGACAGCGCCGGCGAGCGTCGGTGCGGAAGCTACTGAGTCAACACCATCGGGGCACGCCAGAAGGCGAACTTCTGCGCGATGGGATCGAGCACGCTCACCTGGCAGGTGTAGCGTCCCGGCTGGAGCTTGCCCAGCGGCAAACTGAACCGCAGCGGCAGCGCCATCGATTTATTGTTGAGACCCTGGCTGACCTCGAGCGGCGCCGACTCGAAGGCTTTGGTCTTGCCGCGATAAAAGGCGACGCTGGCGATGATCGGCTGCGTCGCCGTGGCAGCCGGTTCGTACGCCTCCAGGTAAACGTACATCTCCTGGTTCTTGTTAAAGACGCGCGTCACGCTGGGGACCAGTTTCATGCCGCCATCCACCAGCGGGTTTGCCGCCAGCAGCTTTTTGTCTTTCTCCGCGCTGAACACCGCCGCGTCCAGTGGGATGCGCTGGCTGCTCAGGATCACGGAACTGATGGGCAGCAGGGTCTGGCCGGCGGTCAAATCGGGAATTACGAAATTCATTTCGTAAGTTCCCATCTTACCGGTTTCATTTTCGCGGGCCAAAAACTTCAGGTTGTACTTACCCGGCTCCAGGGTGAAACCGGTGTCGTATTCCAGCGGGTGCCGGGCGAGATCCGCCGCAGTCTCGCCTTTCAGCTTGACGTCGGCTACATCGCGCACGTTCTGGACAATCTTGCCGGCGGAGTCCTTCACCTGGCCAATGAAATCGATGCGCGTGGATTCGGCGCCGCCGTGGCGCGCCAGCTCCAACTCGCTGCCTGGAATCTTGGTTACCACGGGAACGAAATAGCGATCGCGCGCCAGCCGGAAGTAATCGATCTCCACGGCGATGTCGATATCGGTGACCGGATCGCCCAGCATCAGGGCTTCGGCCAACTGGCGCTCTTTATCCGTACTATTGAGCTTTGCGAACTCCTTGCCGGCATAATAGCCCTGGCGGTAATCGAGCCTGGCCACCCGCTCTGATGCCGCCTTGTTCAGTAACGTGATCTTGACCCGCCGGAACCGGCCATCGAGTGTGTTATTGGCTGAGTAATAGCCGATGATGTAGTAACTCGAAATGTCCTTCTGCGCCTGCACCAGCCCCATCGAGAGATCGTTGTTATCGAGCAGCGCCTTGCCACCGGTATCGGACGCGAGTGTGTAAAGCGTCTCCTGTTGTCCCTGGAAATTGCTGGTGGCAGCGCGCGCCGAGCTGCCGGAGTACATCGCCTGGCTTCCGGGTGAGCCTTTCGTGGCGTCGCCCAGCGGCGCCGAGGCCACCAGCCCGCGCGCATCGATCGGGTAGAAGGACACGTTCGAGCGGATGGCGGCGTTGATGGTCGCTTGTAACTGGGCCTGATTATCCAGCCCGTTGCGCGTCATGCCGCTGGCGAAATAGACCAGCGCCTTCTTCTCATTCAGCGAGCCCAGCATTTTCACGGCGGTTTCCAGCGCCGAAAGCTGGCGGTCGGTGTTGAATATGTTGAACTCCGTATCGTCCTGCTGGAAGGCTGCGCCGGTATCGGAGGCGCTGTCGTCGGAAACGGTTTCGTCGAGGCCAAGGCCTTCTCCGACCACCAGTTTCTTGATGTCCTGGGTAAGCAGGTCGCGGTCATCGGTGAAATCCTGCACCACCTGGATGTCGCTCGCGAAGGTCATGATCGCCATCAGGTCAGACGCGGTCATCTGCGTGTTGAGGAACTTCAGCGCCGCGGTCTGGGCGCGCATCTGGTCCTGAATCGGCATCGAGGTCATGTCGAAGAACATGACCATCAGGCGCTTGTCCCGGTATCGGATGTCGCCGGGCTTTTCGGGTGCGATCTCGACCGCGGTCAACTGCTTCACGGCGGGCGCCGGGGCCGCGGCGGCCACTTCCGTCCGCTTTTCCAAGGCGGGCTGCGGGGCGGGCGCCGCCTGATCGGACAGCTTCTGAAACTCGAAAACGCTGATCTGCTGCGGCTTGCCATCCTCGGTGACCTGGAAATCGCCGGCCTTCAGGCTATCGATCGGGTTGCCGTCCCTGGCCTTGACAATCACGTCCTCCACCACAAGCTGCCGCGTGGTGCTGAACGTCACCGTGCCGCGAGGAACTCCGGTCGAGTTACTGCCGCCCTGCGGGGCTCCCTGTTGGGCGGAAGCCGCCAGCAGCCAGATCGAGAATGCGGCAAGGGTTTTTCGCATGGCTCTAGAAGCGGAATCTCACCGTGGCCTGGAAGGTGCGCATCGCGTTGGCCGCGCTGGGCAACCCGAACTGGGCATTGCCCAACATCGTGTTCCAGGACGCCCACGTCACGTGGTTGAGCACGTTGGTCCCGTCGAACCGGACATCCATGCTGCGGCGTTCGCCGAAGCGGAACACGCGGGCCGCGGATGCGTTCAGGTTGAACTGCATGGGTCCGGTGATGATGTTACGCCCGGCGTCACCCCACTGCCCGCTCGCAGGCGCCCCAAACGCGGATGGATTGAAGCCGTAACCCGCCGAGACGGCGGCCAGCGGCCCTCCCAGATACTCGGCCCGCATGGTGCCGGGGAGGGTGGCTCCGGTTGCGACCAGGCCGGGCACCGTGGGGGTCAGCGGAAGTCCGCTTCCCAGGGTCAGGCTGGGGCCCAGCGTCCAGTCCTTCAACAGCACGCCTTTCCATCCATTGATGAGCGTACCTCCGCGGGTCCCCATGCCGGTCGAGTACTGGAAAATCAGATTCAGCGTATGAATGCGGTTAAAGCTGGAAAGCGAGCGCTCCGCCTCGAGGTCGAGCCAATTCTGCGCGCAAGCCTGCGCGCAGCTCAGGATGCTCGCCGAGCGTCCCCCGAGCGTGGACGCATCGTCGATGGCTTTGGAAAACACGTAGGTCGCGTTGGCGAGAAACCCGTTGTGAAAACGGTGCTGCAGTTGCGCGCTGGCGGCATTGTAATTGGAGTTGCCGTTGGAGGTCTCGTAAATATAGCCGCTCAAATAGCCGCTGGAAGGATCGCCGGCTGGAAAAGTCCAGGGCATGAACTCCTGCACCTGGTGCGTGCCTTTATTGCCGCTGTAAGTGAAAGTTGCCACGAAGGACCCTGAGAGATTCTGCTGCACCGACGTCTGCCAATAGTGGATGTAGCCAATCCGGAAATTCGGGTCGAGCGCGAAAGTCTGCGCGGTAGTGGTGGGCGGGGCGGGCAAGGTGAGCGCGCTCGCGAGGGACAATGAGGGCGCTTCGCCAATCGTATACTTCTGCGTCACGCTATCGGAGAGGGGCGCTTGCTGCGACATCTGGTTGGCCAGCGGCTGGAATACCGACGTGTTGTAATACAGGCCGTAGCCGGCGCGCACTACCGTTGCATGCTTGGGAAACGGTCTCCAGGCCAGGCCGATGCGCGGCTGCAATTCGTGATAGTCCGGCCGCACCAGCGAATCCGGCAACCCAACCTGGTCTGCGAGCGTGCACGAAACGGCGCCGCCGGGAAGCGTGGCCGTGGCGCAGACCGGGGTTGCCGTAGTCCAATCCGGTCCCACTTCCAGGCTCACCAGCCGGTTGTATAGCTCGGTAACCGGCGCCTGGAAGTCCCAGCGCACCCCGAAGTTGACGGTGAAATTGCCACGCATGTGCCAATCGTCGGTGACGAAAGTGTCCGCCCACGAGGCCCGGAAATACTTGTCCGCCCCGCTTGGCGAGTAAGCGATGGAACTGGCATCGGGAAGACCGAGCAAAAAATCCGCCAGGTCGAAGCCGGTGCCGCTGGCCACCTGGCCGTTCGAGCCGGCAAGACCCGTCATGGTCCCGGTGAAAGTGAAACTGCCGCGCGCATTCTGCTGTGCGAACTGGTTGAAATCCAGCCGGCGAAAGTCGCCGCCAACGGTAACATTATGCGTGCCGCGCACCCAAATCAGACTGTCTCCGGCCGCATTCGTGTTGTTGTGATTGATCTGGTAGCTGCCGTCGCTCAGGCCGTAGATGCCGCTCGAAAACGCGAGCGCGGGAGGACCCCAGAACTGCGGCGCCTGATCGTTGCCCAGGATACCGGCTTCCGCCGAAACATTCTGCTGGTTTGCAAAGAACGGCACGATATTCGTGGCCGACCGGCTGAAGCTGTACCGCAGATTGCTGATCAGCCGGGTTGTGATGTGATAATTCCACTGCAGGCCGGTATTAATGCCGGTCATCTTCGTGGCGTCGATGAAATCGAATAAGTTGGGCGTGGAGGAGTTACTGCTTTGCCAGGCCAAGTTCCCCGACAGCTGGTTCTTGGCGTTAATCGTCTCGCTGATGCGGGAGTTGATATTGGTCTGGTTGCTGATGCCGACAATCGGCGCCTGGTAGTTGTAGCGTGAGTCGCCTGAGAAATTCGGCATTGGGTAGAAGTTCAGCAGCGACAGGGCCGCGGAATTCAGCCGGGTGGTGGGAATGAGGCCGCCCGCGAAGGGAGCGCCGCTGAGCGGGTCGTAGATGGTGACGGGCGCGCCGGTAGCGGCGTTGAGCGCCTGCGAGAAGTTTCCCGCGCGCTCGTCCGCCGTGGGAACCAACGCCGTTGCGGTGGTCGCATTACGGCCTCGCGTCAATTGATAGTTGATGGTAAAGAAAGTATGTTGGCCGCTGATGGCGTGCGGAATCTTGAGTGGACCACCGAGCATGCCGGTGGAACGGAATTGCGCGAACGCGGCCTTGGGCGTGTCCTGGCCGGTCAAGGAAAACGGCCGCGCGTCGAGCGCCGAGTTATTCAGAATCAGCGCGATGTTGGCGTTGTAATGCGAGCGGGGGTTGCGGCGTCCGTTGCCGAAAGACGCCTGATTGCCGCCGCGTCCGCCGCGTCCACCGCGGCCGGCATAATTGCCGCCGAAGCCTCCCCCGCCGCGTCCGCCGAAACCCCCTCCGCCGCCGCGTCCGCCGAAACCGCCGGCCGGCCCGCCGGGGCCGCCGCCCGCTCCCGGCGGAGCCGCTCCCATGCCGATTCCGCCTAGCCCGCCCGGACCACTGATGCCATTGATCCCGCCCGGCCCGTTCCATCCATTCACGCCGCCAGGTCCGCCAAATCCCCAATCGTTCTGCTGCGGCATGCCGAGACCGCTATTCACGCTGCCATTGACCACGTAAGCGTCCGAACTTTGGGTGATATCGCCGGTTCCGGTCGCAGCCGCGCTTTCCGTGCCGCCGTTTTCCGTTCCCAGATCGGTCGATTGATTCACATCCAGGCGTTGGAAGCCGCGTCCTTGCTGACCGCCCGGGCGAAGGGAAGGCCGGCCGCCGCCCGCGTTGCCCGGCCCTCCGCTTGCCGACTGGCTGCTGGCTGGCGCCTTGGCCGCCGCCGTGGGCGCCGGAGCGGCGGCGGGTTTAGGCGCCGCCCGGGCCGCTTCCGGGGCCGCGGCGGCTGGCGTGATCTGCTTCCGCAAAGCGTCCAGCCCCAGCAGTGTCAACTCCCAAGTCGGGCTGGGCGCTTGCGGCGCGACGCCGATGTCGCGCACCACCGGGCTGAACCCCAGCATCGACACGTGCAGCGTCCAAACACCATCGGGCAGATTCGGAAACGAGTATGCGCCCGAATCGCCGGTCGAGGTGACGAAGGTTTTGTCGCCCTGCGTGGCCGTGACGGTTGCTCCCGGCACCGGCACGCCGCCCGATTTGACCCATCCATGATGCTCGGAAGCCAGCAGGCACACAACCGAGAGGCCGGCGGCCAGGGGCCACTGCAAGCGATCAAGGATACGGCACGGCTTCATGGCGGTTGCCTGGATAGGCGTTGCCCCGCCGGTCAATGTTACCGTTCTTTTGTGCGTTCCCCTTCCCTCCGGGCGCGGATAAATATTTGGAACTCCCGGCAGCAGCTTCCGCCGACGGTATAATCGTCGTCAATGCCAGAAGTTCGCCGGTCTGTCTGTGCCCTCGACTGTCCGGACTGTTGCTCCCTGCTGGTTAACGTAGAGGATGGGCGGGGGAGCAAACTGCGCGGCAACCCGGCTCATCCGGTGACGCGGGGCTTTCTGTGCGGTAAGGTCGCGCAGTATCTGGAGCGCGAATACTCGCCGGCGCGCCTGCTGTATCCGCAGCGCCGCGCGGGCCGCAAGGGCGCCGGCCGGTTTGAGCGCATTTCGTGGGACGAAGCGCTCGACGCAATCGCCGCGCGGCTCGGCGCCATCGCAGCCGAATCCGGCCCGGAAGCGATCCTGCCTTACAGTTACGGCGGCACCATGGGCTTATTGCAGGGGAATGGCATGGACCGCCGCTTCTTCCACCGCCTCGGAGCGTCGCGCCTCGACCGCACCATCTGCGCCTCGGCCGGCAGCGCGGGACTCACCGAGGCGCTCGGCTTGCGCTACGGTACCGAACCGGAACAGTTCCGCCATGCGCGCCTGATTATCGCCTGGGGCGCGAATATTCTCGGAACCAGCGTGCATCTGTGGCCGTTCATCGTCGAGGCCCGGCGCAACGGCGCCAAATTCTACACTATCGACCCGCGGCGAAGCCGCACCGGCGATCTGGCCGACCGTCATTACTTTATTCATCCCGGCAGCGACACCGCACTGGCGCTCGCCCTGATGCACGTCATCATCGGCGAGCGTCTCTATGATGCCGACTACGTGGAGCACCACACCGCCGGTTTCGAAGCTCTGCGCGACCGCGTTGGAGCGTGGACACCGCAGCGGGCCGCCGCGCTCACCGGCATACCCGCCCAGGACATCGTCGAGCTGGCGCGCGAGTACGCCACGACGCGCCCGGCCGTGATTCGCGTGAACTATGGCGTGCAGCGCAGCGAGCGCGGGGCCATGGGGGTGCGCGCCATCGCCCTGCTGCCGGCGCTCACCGGCGCGTGGAAGGACTCGGGCGGCGGCCTGCTGCTTTCCACCTCCCAGGCGTTTCATCTGAACCGCGAAGGACTGGAGCGAGCCGACCTGCAGCAGATCCCGCTGGGCCGGCCGGCCCGCCTGGTCAACATGTCGGAACTGGGACCGGCGCTGAACACGCTTGCCCGGCCGCGCGTGCAAGCGCTGGTTGTGTACAACTCCAACCCCGCCGCGGTGGCGCCCGATCAGAACGCGGTTCTCGCGGGCCTCGCCCGAGACGACCTGTTTACCGTGGTGCTCGAGCAGTTTCAAACCGATACCGCCGACTATGCCGATATTCTGCTTCCCGCCACCACGTTCCTGGAGCACACCGACCTTTATTTTGCGTACGGCCACTACTATCTGCAGCTCGCCCGGCCCGCACTCCCGGCTCCCGGCGAGGCCAGGTCCAACGTGCAAGTTTTCCGCGCGCTGGCCGCGCGCATGGGCTTCGGTGAGTCCTGTTTCCGGGACACGGAGGACGACATGATCCGTGCCCTGCTCGATTCGCCGCACCCTTTCGTCGCCGGCATCACGCTGGAGGAGTTGGAAGAGAAGGGGTCCGTGCGGTTGCGCATCCCGGAACCCTTCCAGCCTTTCGCCGCGGGCGGCTTTGGCGCCGCCGATGGCAAGTGCCATTTCAACGCCGAAACGCTCGACTATACGCCCCCGCTCGAATCGCGCCACGGCGATGGGACACTGCGCAGCCGCTTCCCACTCGAGCTGATTTCGCCCAAGAACGACGACAGCCTGAACTCCACTTTCGGATATCGCGACGCCGTGGACCGCGACACCGCCGTGGTCCACCTCAACCCGGCAGACGCCGCCCCGCGCGGTATCGCCGACGCCGATGCCGTGCGCGTCTTCAACGCTCGCGGCTCGGTGGCGCTGCACGCCAGCGTGGATGGCAGCGTGCCGCCCGGCGTTGCCTGCGCGCCCGCGGTCCGCTGGCCCAGGCGCGCGCCGGGCCGCCGCAATGTAAACGCGCTCACTGCCCAGCGGCTGACGGATGCGGGAGGCGGCCCGGTGTTTTACAGTTGTTTGGTGGAAGTGGAGAAAACAGGAGACTGATGAAACGCCCATTCCGTGCGAACCGAACCCGACCGCCCCTCTGGGCCGGGGGGTTGGCGCTGGCGCTGGCTCTGGCGCCGCTGGCTTGCAAACCCGCACCAAAAACCGTCAAGGTAGTGATGCCCGAAGGCGAGGCTCCGACGCTCGCGTCGACGGTGAGGACCTCCGAAGCCAGCCAGGAACCGCAACTGCTGAGCGGCTTCTATGGCGTTGAAAACAATTCGTGGCGCTGGACCGCCAGGCAGTTCAGCGTGCTGCTGAGAACGCCGATTGGCGGGTCGCAGAGCGGAGCCACGCTCGACCTCGCCTTCACCATCCCCCAGGTTGCCATCGATCATTCCAAGTCGCTGACGCTATCGGTCTCCGTCGAGGGCACGCCGCTGCCGTCCGAGACCTTCAATAAGTCCGGCCCCTGCGAGTACCGGCATGATGTGCCGCCATCGGCTTTGCGCAAAGATGCGGTGCGCGTCCAGTTCTCCCTGGACAAGGCCATGCCGCCCTCCGGCGCCGACCGGCGCGAGCTTGGCGTTATCGTCGCCTCGGTTGGACTGGAGCCGAAGTAAGAATTGACCTCCGCCCCTCCATCGGCCGCAATTGACCGCCTCCCTGCGGCGGCGCGCCGGAAGATTCTTGGCGCGCTTTACTGGCTGGTTCCCCCGGCCTTCTGTCTGTGGATGCACTGGCTGAGTTTTCACGCGTGGTTCCGCGCCGATGACTTTGCCTGGCTGTATCTGGCCGACACGGTTCACAGCTTTCGCGATTTTCTCATTGCCGTGTTCGGCCCGAAAGCGCAGGGCACGCTCCGTCCCTGGAGCGAGCGCCTTTTCTTCATGGGCGGCTCCGTGCTGTTCGGGTTGAATGCACTGCCCTACCGCATCGTCATCTTCGCCACCCAGTTTGCCAATCTCGCGCTCGTCGCCGCCATCGGCACCCGTCTCAGCGGCAGCCGTGCCGCCGGCTTCTGGGCCGCGATTTTCTGGATCGTCAACAGCTCGCTGATGGAACCCCTCGGCTGGGCCTGCGTCTGGAACCAGATTCTGTGCGCCTTCTTCCTGCTGCTGGCGTTTTGGTTCCTGCTGCGCTACATCGAGACCGGCGCGCGCCGCTACAACTTCGGCCAGTGGATCGTCTTCCTGCTGGGCTTCGGCGCGCTGGAACTGAACCTTGTATACCCGGCCCTTGCCGCATCCTATGCCTGGCTGTGCGCGCGCCGCCGTTTCCGGGGCACGTTGGCGATGGTTCCGGTCTCAGCCGCCTATTTCTTCCTCCACCAGTGGCTGGCTCCGCCGCCTGCCTCGGGCGACTACGCCATGCATTTTGGCCCGTCCATGCTGCACACCTTGTGGACGTATTGGACATGGTCGCTCGGTCCGACCTATCTCTCGACGCCGCTCGGCATTTCCCGCCGCAAACTGCTTGCCGGTGTCTTGCTGCTCACCGCCGCCCTGGCGCTCGTTGTCTTCCGCCAGCTTCGCGCGCATCAGCGGGCCGGGCTATTCTGCCTGATCTGGTATTTCACGGTGGTCGCCCCGCTGCTTCCGCTGCGCGATCACGTGATGGAGTACTACCCTGCCCTCCCCGTGATCGGCGTTTGCTGGCTGGGAGCGTGGGGTTTCGCGCAAGCCTGGCGTGCCGGCGCCGCCGCGAAGATTGCCGCCGTCGTACTGGCCGCGCTCTATGGCGTGATGGTCGTCCCGCAGCTCGAAATCGGCGTGGTGTGGAACTACGCGCGAACCGTGCGCACCCGCAATTTGCTCGGCGGGCTCACCGCCGCGCACCGCCTGCACCCGCATCAGGCTATTCTTCTCTACGGCATGGATCGCGACCTGTTCGTGGACGCGGTTCGCGAACGCGGGCCGAGATTGATTGGCATCGAGCGCGTCTACCTGGCGCCCGGCAGCGAGCGGCAGCCCGACCTGGCGCACGAAGACCAGGTCGATGAGTACGTGCTGGCGGGCGCCCTGACGGTGCGCGCCCTCAATCACAACGATCTGGTCGTCTATGACGTCCGCGGCGCGGCCCTCCGCAACATGACCTCGGTCTTCCTGAAAATGCCGATCGACCAGAACCTGCCCGCTGTTCTCGATCTCGCCGACCCGCTCGTCGCGAGCTTGCTTGGCCCCGAGTGGTATCGGCCCGACGGCAACCACCGGTGGATGCCGAAGCGCGCCGCTCTGCGCATAGCTGGGCCTCTCCATCCCGGCGAGCGCCTCAATTTGCACGGGAACTGTTCCGAGGAGCAGTTGCGGGCCGGACCGCTCACGATTGCGGTTACTGTGGATGGAGCGCCCCTTCCGCCGGCGACGGTTTCCTCGACCTCCTTTGATGCTTCATTTGTTCTGCCAGCCGCCGCGAGCCCGGAAATGCGCGTAACGATTGAAGTCAGCCGTGCGTTCCACGCTCCCGGCGACCCGCGCGAACTGGGCCTCGCCTTCGGCGAAATCGCCGTCCGCTGAGATGAGCGCCGCGGTAACGCCGGCGGCCTTTTGCGGCCGGTTTTCTTCA
>Ga0335078_10018322_pt1 | contig 10410 bp, 7 predicted proteins | sample Lox_Sample_32_FD_206711 | JGI IMG/M metagenome (GOLD analysis project Ga0335078, IMG submission 206711) | Soil microbial communities from Loxahatchee National Wildlife Refuge, Florida, United States - Lox_Sample_3.2 | ecosystem: Environmental > Terrestrial > Soil > Wetlands | place: USA: Florida...
AGGCTGAAGCCTCGGTCAACTAAGGATGGCTGCAAACGTGCGCAAGAAGACCGCACATCCTAAAGAGTGGCAGTAACTCGTGGATGCGGTGACGGCGGCGGGCAATGCGTACGCCTGAGATTTTCAGGGAATCACCCTCGCCAGCGTACAGTGGCCGAGGAAAGAAACGGCACCGGATTCCGTTCCGCTTTCACCGGTTCACCGCGGCACTGTTTTCGGTCGTAGTTGGTCGCGGCTCATACTTCGTCACCTGCTTCCCTGCTGGTTACGTCTTTAGACATCGGGGCGCCCCAATCTTCCCCAACCACAGGATACCTCGTTCAAGCTCGGAACTGTAAGTTTCGCCAGCTATGCGCCGTCCGCGCGAAGTTACCGCTGCAGCCGTTGTCGCCCTCATCGGAAGCTTTGTGTTCCTCATTTTCGGCTTGTTACTCGGCGGCTACGTCGGAGCCATGCTGTATTCCCTGGCCAAGCGATACCCGGGCTTGGATATCAACAAGAGCTCCGACGCGTCGGTCCCGTTGCTGATCCACATATTAATTACCATCAGCGCAACGTTTGCCGTACTGGGAGTGATCGGAGCGTTTACTGCCGGCGGCCTTCTCCGCATGCGGCCCTGGGCCCGGCGCTCGACGATTGGCTGGTGCATCGGTTCGACATTCGCTTGCCTTATCGGTCTGCTTTATCCAGGGCCGCGTTCCGAATTCCACATCAATCCCACAATGATTCTCACTCCGATGCTTTTGCTCTTCCCGATTAACGCCTGGTGGCTTCTCCTGTTTTTTCGTCCGGAGATCCGTGCGCAGTTTGCGCCACCGGGGTCGTTACACCGAGCTGTGGACCGGGATTTCAGGAGGCTCCTAATGCCAAAGTCGATCATTCTCACTGTCGGCGGCCTGCTGCTCGTTGCCGTTGCCGGATGGGGGATATGGCGCAACTCACCGATGCGGGAGATCGAGCGAGCGCGGGCCGCCGTGGCCGAGGCCAACGGCTGGCACTACCACACGGTGCGGTTTAACCCTGCCAGCCCCGGCGTCGTGCAAGACACCATAGACAAGGACACGGTCTGCCCCTCCTATCAACGCACGATTCAGACCGGCCTCGACTACAAAGGCGTGCCTGCTGTCTTTGACTCCATCAATTACCTCGGCCAGGTTTACGGGCACGTGGACGGGCAATGGGTGCTGTCCCAGCAGGCTACGGCCCCACGGGACGCCCCGATCTTTGAATGTGAGAGAGGACTCATGGCCGGGGACGAAACCTTGCTACCGTTCGCGGCCATTCTTGAAGACGGAACCGTCCGCCGACGCGATCTGCGCGAGGTTGATGGAGAGTCCTGCCGCGACTACGAAATCGCGGTCCCCACGCCCCACGATCCCACCGAGAAGGAATTCCGGTTCACAATGTGCATCAACGAACAGGACCATTTGCCGCGCCAGACCCGCCGCATTCCGCCAGGCCAGACGCAGGAACTCGCCAGCACGTACAAGCAGTGGAAGACTCACGCCTCGCCGGAACTCCCTCCCGACTTCAATCCATAGAGCTGACGCGCTTCGGCGGAATTTGGGGCCATCCGCAGTCTTCCGCAAGTGTGGATTTTCAACGACGACGACCGGCTCCCCCCTTCCGCCAGGCGGCGCACTCCCAGAAAGCCCGGCGGGTGACCGTGACGGGCCCCGTGCCCAAATGGCTGATGGCAGCGCTGAGTCAGGCTGGGAGTTTTGGCTCGACATCGAGCCGGGCTCTGACTACTCTCAGGCCACCCACAATCAAGGATGGCCACAAACATGGGCAAAAAAACCGTACATCCCGCCGAATGGCGGAAACTGTTGAGGACGGCCCGCGCGGCGCTGAAGAATGCGCACGCTGAGTATTCGCATTACAAAGTGGGTGCGGCGCTGCGTACGCGCAAGGGCCAGGTCTTTTCCGGCTGCAACGTCGAAAACACCTGCTACGGGCTGTCGAACTGCGCGGAGCGCACGGCGATTTTTTCCGCTGTCGCGCAATTGGGCCCGGCGATGGAGATTGCGGCCATTGCCATCGCGCAGGGAGACGACAAGCCCTGCACTCCCTGCGGGGCCTGCCGGCAGGTGATTTACGAATTCGGGCCGAACGCGGTGATCTATTATCAGGCAGAGGATGGATGGAAATCGGCGCGAATCAGCAAACTCCTGCCGGATGCGTTCCGCGCCAAGACGTCCTGATCATGGAACCGGCCGCGACAATTCGAGCCATCGACATCATCCGAAAAAAACGCGAAGGCGGCCAACATTCGCGCGAGGAACTGGAAGCGCTCGTCTGCGGCTACACCAGCGGCGCGATTCCCGACTACCAGGCGGCTGCATGGCTGATGGCCGCGCTCCTCCGCGGGCTGAGCCGGGCGGAGACCGCCGCGCTCACGGATGCGATGCTGCATTCGGGACAGGTGCTGGACCTGAAGGAATTTGCCGCGGCGAAGGTGGACAAACATTCGACGGGCGGCGTGGGCGACAAGACGTCGCTGGTGCTGGCTCCCGTCGTGGCGGCGGGAGGACTGATCGTGCCGATGATCAGCGGCCGCGGGCTGGGACACACGGGCGGCACGCTCGATAAACTCGAGGCCATCCCGGGATTTCAAATCGGGCTCAGCACGGCGCGGTTTCGAGAAGTACTGCATGCCTGCGGCTGCTCGATGATCGCGCAGACGGCGGAAATCGCTCCCGCGGACAAAAAATTCTACGCGCTGCGGGATGTGACCGGAACGGTGGAAAGCCCGGCGCTGATTTGTGCGTCGATCATGAGCAAAAAACTGGCGGAAGGGATTGACGGGCTCGTTCTGGACGTGAAAACCGGCTCCGGTGCGTTCATGAAAACGGAGGAAGCGACCGCGAATCTGGCGGAATTGATGGTGGAGACCGGCGTGCGCATGGGCAAGAAGGTAATCGCGCTGATCACGGATATGAACCAGCCGCTGGGCCGCAAAGTGGGAAATACGCTGGAGGTGGAAGAATCGGTGGAGGTGCTGCGCGGCGAAGGTCCGGATGACCTGCGCACACTGTGCGCGGAACTGGCCGCGTGGATGTTCCAGCTCGGAGGCCGGACGCGCACCATGGCGGAAGCGAGAAAGCTCTATGAAGAGCTGATTCGGTCAGGCGCCGCGCTTGCGAAATTTCGCCAAATGGTGGAGATGCAGGGCGGCGATCCCGCCACTATCGATGACCCGAAGCGCCTGCCGCAGGCAAAGCATTCCGCGGAAATTGCGAGTCCGAAGAGCGGCTACGTCTCCGCCATGCAATGCGAGGCGGTGGGGACAGCCTGCGTCCTGCTGGGCGGCGGGCGCGAGAAGAAAGAGGATTCGGTGGATCCTTCGGTGGGGGTGGTGCTGCAGAAAAAGGTGGGGGACGCTGTGAATGCGGGCGAACCGCTGTGCACGATTTTCTACAATGAGGAATCGCGCGCGGCGCGGGCAAAAAAGCTGCTGCTGGAAAGCTATCAAATCGGGGACGTCAAACCCGCCGCGAACAAATTGGTGCGCCGGTTGATTTCGAAGAGCGAATAATGGCGGGGCCGACGGGACTCGAACCCGCGACCTCATGCGTGACAGGCATGCGTTCTAACCAGCTGAACTACGGCCCCGCAAGGCGCTCGATGGTGGGCGGTCACCGATTTGAACGGTGGACCTTCCCGGTGTAAGCGGGATGCTCTAACCGCTGAGCTAACCGCCCCACTTTTCAAGAGTACCGGAAGCGCCGGAGAGCGTCAACGAGGGCATTGCCGCGTCCAACCGCACCAGAGCCATCCCCTTTCCCCGAGCCAGAGCCATCCGCGTGCGCGCCTGAACTGGATTCATACCCCCAGGACCACGGGATGAAGCCGCGCTTCCACGGTAGTACACTGCGCGAGCCCTCTGCGATGACCGGGCGCGGACGGGATCCTATTGCTGAAATTCGTGGCCACGGCACTGCTGTGGACGGTGGCTCTCCAGCCCAGTCGGCGCCGGAGGACGAAGAGCAGCGTCCCCTCCGCCGGGTTGACTCCGTGCGCGCCGGACGGTTAAAGTTAAAAATGGCGGTGCGCTGACCCACAGTCGGGCGCGCGGCCGAGGAGGAGTGGGCCGCAGATGCTGTTGCCGCGCGATTTCATCACCTACATTGCACGGGAAACCGTCCGCCACCTGGTGGACGAAGGGTTGATCGAAACGCCCCACCGCGAAGATCTGACCGCGCGCGTGCGGGCCGCTCTGGACGAGGAACTCTCGATCGAAGACCGGCTGAATGAAGAGGTCCGGCAGATCCTGACGCAGTGGGCGGACCAGATGAAGAAGACGGGCGCGTCCTATCAGGAGATGTACAAGAAGGTGAAAGGGCAGCTCGCGCGCGACCGCAAGCTGATCCTCCGCTGATGCGACTGAGCCGCGAAAAGGTGGTCCGCCTCTCCCACGCCGTGGTGGACCATTTCGTTTCCAGCGACGACGTGGAATTCATCGAGGACCGCGAAACCATCCGCCAGAAAATCGTGGCGCTGCTCAACGGCTTCCTGAAAGAGGAAGAAAAGATGGATGAGGACGTCAGAAAGAAAATTTCCTCGCAGAAGAAGGACATCCCGGAAGGCAGCGCCGAATGGGACATCCTATACCGGAAATACTATGCCGAGGAAATGAAGCGGCTCGGCGTCGCGGCTGACCGCTGAGTCACGCGAAACCGGGAAGACCGCGCCTCCCTGAAGGCCGGCCGCCGCGTTCCCTCCGCCGGGACCAGCGGGGATTCGCGGCGGGCTGTAACTGGCGCAACGCCTCCCGCTTCCTGTGTTGACTCCCCGCCCTCGTGGTGCTACGAATCTACCATCAGTTTCCGACCGGGTAACCCGCGCCCACGGAGACGGGGTGGTTTGTGTCCACAATCCTGGTAGCCGACGACAACAGCAACATCCAGAAGATGGTGGGGATTGCCTTGAAGGATCACGGCATCGAGGTGATCGCCGTGGGGAATGGCGAAGCCGCGGTCCGCAAACTGGCGGAGGCGGTGCCGGACCTGATCCTGGCGGACATCTTCATGCCTGTGCGCAACGGCTACGAGGTGTGCGAATACGTAAAGAAGGACGACCGCTTCGCGCACGTGCCCGTGGTGCTGTTGGTGGGCGCCTTCGACCCGCTGGACGAGCGCGAAGTGGAGCGCGTGCGCGCCGATGGCGTATTGAAGAAGCCCTTTGTTCCGCCCGACCCGCTGATTGAACTGGTCACATCGCTGCTGGGTAAAGCGGCCGCTGCGGCGACTGCCGAGGAAGCCCCCCCAGCGGAAGCCGGGCATGAAGACGTGGAGCGGACGCAGGACATTTCTGCCGGAATTGCCGCGCATTCGCCCACCGGCACCATGAGAATTCCGCCGCCCGAGCCTCCTCCCACCGAGCGAACGCAGAGGCTGGAGCCCGAACCGCCTCCGCGAATGAGTTCCGGAACAATCGAGGTTCCGCGGCCCGATTTCCAGCCTCCGCCGCCACAGCAGGCTGGGGAAACTCCTGCGCGAACCGGGACTGTGGAGGTACCCCGGCCGGCGATTCCTCCCGCGGACCGAACCCAGCGTCTGGAGCCGGAGGGAGCGCCGGAAACCGCGGAGAATTTCAAGCTGGGGCTGGACGAGCCCGCGCCGCCGCCCGTCACGGAAAAGACGCAGCAGCTCAGCTCCACGGACATTTCGAAGATTTTGTCGCGGGAAAGCTCGCTCTCCCCACCCCCGGAAGCGGAAGAGGAAGAATTTACCCTGCCGCCTTCTACCGTGGATTTCCGCGGCGAGGAGAGCCCGCTGGCCTTCGAAGACATGCTGGGGCCCACGGAAGAAGAGGAAGTTGAGGAAGAAGAACCCGAGGGCGAGCTCGGGCGTGAAGCGTTTGAGGCCGCTGAGGAAACGGGCGACGAGGCGGAAATCCGGTTCGGAGGCATTCGCGAGGAGGCAAAATCTCCGGACCCGGAGTTGCCCCCCATTCCCGTGGATTTCGGCCACTCGGAGCCGGTGGAATTCATCACCGACGAGCACGCGGAATCGTCGCCGCATGAAATCGGCCCCGCGCAGGATCTGGTTTCCAGCTCATCAGGCTGGGCCTCCTCCACTGCGGGCGGAGCGCCCCCGGCGGAAAAAGAACCAGGACTGGTCACCGAGGGAAGCGAAGGATTCATGACGCCTCCGCCGGCGCCGCCCATGCCCATGCGCGGAATCGCGAGCGAAGAGGAGCCGCCGGCTCCGGAATTCGCCATCTCCGCAGACGCGGTAGCCGAAGCGCCCGCGGAACAATTCGACGAAACCACGGAGCTTCCGAAGCATATCCTGCAGGAAGAAGTGAACCGCGCGCAGGAGATCGCGGCCCGCATCGCCGCGCAGAATCGGGAAATGATGGCCCAGGGAGAAGCGGCAGGAGCCGCGGCCGGCTCTTCCATCGCCGGACCGGCAATTGACCACACCATTTCCGCGGTGGACAACATCCTGGCGCGGCACCGCGCGCAGGCTGCGACGGGAACTGAGGCGCCGGCCGCCGCGGCCGCAGTTCCTACCGTTGCGATTCCAACCTCGGTAGAACTGGGCGCGACGGTAAAGACGCCACGCCCGGCAGGCCCGGAACTGATCGAAGCCATTTCGGAACGCGTACTCGCCCAGCTCGATCCCTACATCATCGAAAAAATCTCCAGGGAAATCGTGCGGCCCATCGTGGAAGCCATGATCCGCAAAGAACTCGATAAGCTGGAATAGCCGCCGTTCAAATTCACAACAGCCAGGGTGGAGAGACGGAAATCCGCGCGCATTCCGCGTGCCCCTGCTCCATGCTCTCGGGCGAAAAGGGGGCGGACGGCCCGCACCAGGTGCGTGTGGCAGGCGTCCGCCCCATCCCAGGGGATCGGCGGCGCGATGCCAGGTCCGCATCAGGGTTCGCCGCCGGTATGAGAACGCCGCCCGGTCGCCCGGGCGATTTTCAGGACTTACTGCCGGTCGACAAAATGGCCGCGGCGGTTTTCCTGCCAGCAGCTTTCGTCAGACTGGGTGCAGAAAGGCCGCTCTTTGCCGTAGCTGATGGTCTTGATGCTGGCGGAAGGAACGCCGAGCTGGACGAGGGCCTTCTCAACGGCGCTGGCCCGTTTGGCGCCGAGCGCCAGGTTGTATTCCGTCGAGCCACGCTCGTCGCAGTGGCCTTCCACGGTAATCTTCGTTCCCTGGTTCTTTTCGAGGTACTGCGCGTCCCTCTGGATGTCCTGCATCTCATTCGGACGGATATTGAAGCGGTTGTAGTCAAAGAACACGTCTTTCACCGCCTCGTCGAAGGTGAGCTCGGTGTTCCCGGAACTGGCCGCGGGAGCGGGCTCGCTGACGGTGACCCGAGCCGAGGCGTCGTCCGTGCCGCCGGGACCCTTCGCCACCAGTTGGTAGGTGGTGGATTCCGGAGGATAGATGGTGCGGGAGCCGTTGGCGGGCACGGTGCCGAGACCCACGATGTTGATGTCGCTCGCATTCGTGGTCTGCCAGCTCAGCTGAGTGGGCTGGCCGTGCTGAATGTAGGCCGGATTGGCATTGATGGCCGCCGTGGGAGCGGGCGGCGCCGCCGGCACATTGGGTTGCGCCTTCGCGACTTCGTGGTGACACGCGGATGTAAAGATGAGGACGAGAAGTCCCAGCACTGAGTACACCCCTTTGGTGATGCCGTTCTTCATGATTTCCTCCATGAGAAAAATTTAGAATTAGAGCCAAACTCGAAATCCGCAATGCGGCTGCCCGTGCTCCCCCTCACTCCAATCAGAAAAGGGAAAAAAGATGCAAGGACGGCCTGGAATCAGCAGCGCAATCCGGAAGGCAACGGACAGACTGAGGGAGGCGAGTGAACGGGAGCGAAAAAGCACGGAAATTCAGACAGGGACGAGCCGAGAGCGGACAACATCGCGAAAACCACGGAAACGAAGCCGATGGCCAGTGCCAGCAGCAGAACGGCGCGATGCGCGCGCAACGCGCTGGCTGGCCCGTAAACCGCTGTGTAGGGACCGGACCCGGCCGGCAACAGTGCCATACCCGCGAGACAGATGCAGACCACGATCGCCAGGCTGACGAAACCCCGCTCCCACATGCGTTTTACTATCCCTATCCGCCGGGCGGGTGTCAAGCGCGGCGGGACCAGAAGGTGACCGGGGGGATGCGGGGTTGGGGCTGGCCGAAGAGCGCCGGCAGGCTCATCGGACAGGGCTACGCGAGCCACGACGCCCCTCCGCCGGGTGGTTTGACTGGGCGCGACGGCCGCCCGTATAGTCTGAGGTTTACGTCCATGACGCGAGAGATACCAAAGGCATACGAGCCGCGGGAAATCGAGCACCGCTGGGCGCAGCAGTGGTTCGACCGGAAGCTGTATGCCGCGGGTCCGGCGGCATCCGGCGATACGCGGCCGGTGTTTTCCATTGCCATTCCTCCCCCGAATGTCACCGGGTCGATTCACATCGGCCACATGCTGGAGCACACCCAAATCGACATCGTGGCGCGCTGGCACCGCATGCGGGGATACCGCACCCTGTGGCTGCCGGGGATGGACCACGCGGGGATCGCCACGCAGGTGGTGGTGGAGCGGGAACTGGCCAAACAGGGCCTGAAGCGCGCTGAGATGGGCCGCGAGGAATTCGAACGGCGCGTGTGGGAATGGAAGGCGAAGAGCGGCGGCACCATCAAACAGCAGATGATCCGGCTGGGGGAATCGTGCGACTGGTCGCGCGAGAGGTTCACCCTGGATCCGCCGATGTACCGCGCGGTGCTGGAGTCGTTCCTGCGTCTCTACCGCGAGGGCCTGATCTACCGCGGGCGATACATCGTCAACTGGTGCCCGCGCTGCATGACGGCGCTGAGCGATCTGGAGACGGAGCACGAGGAGCGTTCCGGGCATCTGTGGTTCATCCGCTATCCGGTGGAAGGTTCGAACGAATTCGTGGTTGTCGCCACCACGCGGCCGGAGACGATGCTGGGCGATACGGCGGTTGCCGTCCATCCAGACGACCAACGCTACCGCCATCTGGTGGGGAAACATGTGACGTTGCCGCTGATGAACCGGCGGATTCCCATCGTGGCCGACGCTGCGGTGGACCCGGAATTCGGCACCGGGGCGGTGAAAGTCACGCCTGCGCACGACCCCAACGATTTTGAGATCGGGCGGCGGCACGACCTGCCGGAAATCTCCGTGATGACGGAAGAAGCGCGGATGAGCGACGCCGCGGGCAAATATGCCGGGCTGGACCGGCACGACGCGCGCAAGGAAATCGTGGCGAATCTCCAGTCGCAGGGATTGATCGAGAAGATCGAAGACCACACGCACGCCGTGGGCGTGTGCCAGCGGTGCAAGACGGTGGTCGAGCCGCGGCTTTCGACGCAGTGGTTCTGCAAAATGAAGCCGCTGGCGGAGCCGGCCCTGCAGGTGGTGCGCGAGGAAATGATTCCGGTGGTGCCGGACAACCAGCGGAAAATCCTGCTGAACTGGCTGGAAGGGATCCGCGACTGGTGCATTTCGAGGCAGCTCTGGTGGGGCCATCGCATCCCGATCTGGCACTGCGCGGGCTGCGGGACGATGAGCCCGGCACGCGATTCGCGCGTCGAGGTGGTCAACGGGCGGGCGCAGGCGGCCAGCCCCCCGGAATCGTGCGACGGCTGCGGCGGAAAGCAGATGACGCAGGACCCGGACGTGCTCGACACCTGGTTCAGTTCGGCGCTGTGGCCGTTTTCCACACTGGGCTGGCCCGACGAGACCGGGGATCTGCGCGAATTCTATCCCACGAGCCTGCTCATCAGCGGGTACGACATCCTGTTTTTCTGGGACGCGCGCATGATCATGATGGCGCTGAAACTCATGCCGCGCGCGCACGCGGCGGAGCGGATTCCCTTCCGGCAACTCTACCTGCATTCGCTCGTGCGCGACCCGCACGGGGCGAAAATGTCCAAAACGCGCGGCAACGTGGTGGACCCGCTGGAAATCATCGAAAACTACGGCACGGACGCGCTGCGGTTTGCGCTGGCCATCATGGCCGCGCCGGGAACGGATATCGCGCTGAGCGAGGAGCGCATCAAGAGCTACCGGGCGTTCGCGAACAAAATCTGGAACGCGGCGCGCTTCCTGTTCGTGAACCTGGAGAAGCTGGAGGCCGCGGGCATCACGTTCGAGGAAGTGGCCGGGCCGCAGGCGCGCGGGCAAACGGCGCGCGCGGACGGCGGGCTGGATCTGGCGGAGCGCTGGATTTTCTCGCGGCTGGCGGCCACCATCGAACAGACCAATCGCGCGCTGGCGGAGTTCCGCTTCCACGAGGCCGCGCACGCCGTCTATCACTTCTTCTGGGGCGACATCTGCGACTGGTATCTCGAATGGATGAAGCCGCGGCTGGCCGGCGAAAACCGCGAAGACACGTTGGCCACGTGGCGGAATTTGTTCACC